>ERZ1292642.1016-Hain-H14-01um-R1-1016-length-14002-cov-4_pt1 | contig 13340 bp, 9 predicted proteins | sample MGYA00564403_ERZ1292642 | MGnify/ENA primary metagenome ERZ1292642 (study PRJEB36523, sample SAMEA6512643) | groundwater metagenome | collected 2019-01-09 | study: AquaDiva: Metagenomics assemblies of 32 groundwater samples | reverse complement strand
CGAAACGCCGCCCATCGGTCCGTCCCGCCGCCGCTACGCCAACGCCGCGCTGCTGGTCCAAAGCCCGCTTGCCCCGCCCGCCCTGCTGGCATGGCTCCAGTCGATCGAACAGGCGCTGGGCCGGCGCCGCTACCGCCGCTGGGGCGCGCGCAGCATCGACATCGACATCATCCTGTGGTCGGGCGGCGCATGGGACAGCCCTGCACTGACGATCCCCCATCCCGCCTTTGCCGCGCGTGATTTCGTTTTGACCCCGCTCTACAGCATCGCCCCCACCTGGCGCGATCCCCGCTCAGGGCTGAACGTCCGTCACCTCCGCGCCCGCCTGCAAAAAGCCAGCCAAAGCATGCCACAAGAGGTTGACCATCCCCGCCGCCCCCTCTAGGGCGTCCGCACCTAAGCAGTTGGGGTCCATAGCTCAGTCGGTAGAGCAACTGACTTTTAATCAGTAGGTCGCTGGTTCGAACCCAGCTGGACTCACCACATCATTGCTGGCCGGGCAGCAGTTCCAGAAACAGCCCGTCGGCATCGGCGCACAGCCGCTCGCCATCCTTCAATTCCCCGCGCACGAACCGCTTTCTGCCTTCTATTGCATAAACGGTCGCGGTCACCGTCAATGGCCGGTTCATGGGTGTGATCGCGCGATAATTGATGTGCAGATAGGCAGTGCGCGCCACGCCGCCCGGACCAGCATTGGCCGACATGCCCAGCAGTTCGTCGAACATGAGCGACACCGCGCCGCCATGTGCAGCCGCATTGCCCCCCAGAAAATAGTCGCCAAAGGTCACCTGCGCCCGAACAGACGTCTCATCCAGTTCTTCGATGTCGATGGCGGGGCACATGACCTGACCATGGCCCGGCACATTATCGACCCGCCCGAACATCCGATGTTCCTCGCTCGCCTTCAACGGTGCCAGTCGCCCGCGCCATTGCTGCAGGTCCGCTGCCAGCGCCTCGATCGTCGCTTCATCAAGCTTGGCGGCGGCGAGATCGTCCAGAAAATCGCGCAGCGTGTCGATCATCGCTGGATAGGCCGAACCCGGCATGGCCCCCCTGATCTTTCCGCGCCGATAGCCTCGAAATATGGGGGGCTGTTCTTCCGGCATCAGCTCAACTTTCTCTTGCTCGTTCCAATCCCGACCGTCGGGAGACTCACGCCCCTTAGCGGGGTAATGGATCGAGCAACAACAGGCTTCGGCTGGCAACAGTTACGCAACGATCATCGCCCAGGTGAAATTCGCGGGGCTCTGCGCTGCCATTCACGCACAATGTCCATCCCGATCGCAGGAAATGCAGCGCAACGCAGCGTCGCTCCGGCTGCTCCCATTGGGCAACGCCCATGGCGCGCCCGCTCTCGTCGGCCCATGCCACATCCTCCTCACGCAGCATGGCAATATCCTTAAAATCAGGACATCGCGCCCGCAGCGCTGCCAGGGTGAAGGTGTGGGCTTCAATCTCCCGGTCACGCCCGGTCCAGTCGATCCAGCCAATCGCATTATCCTGCGCATAGGCATTATTATTGCCCTGCTGGCTGCGGCCAAATTCATCGCCCGCGCTCAGCATGATCGCGCCGCGCGAACAGAAGAGGGTGGAGAGCAGCGCCATCACGTCGCGCCGCCGGGCCGCCATGATGACGGGATCGTCGCTCACCCCCTCGACACCATTGTTCCAGCTCAGATTTTCGCCATGGCCATCGCGATTCTCCTCGCCATTGGCGTGGTTGTGCCGCTGCTCATAGGCGGTGAGGTCCGCCAGCGTAAAACCATCATGGGCGGCCAGAAAGTTGACGGTCCGGGTCATATTCCCACCGAATATGTCGGACGATCCCGTCAGGCGCGTGGCAAATCCACCCAGCATTCCGGCGTCCCCCCGCCAGAAACGCCGCATTTCGTCGCGATAGCGGTCGTTCCACTCCAGCCAACCCTGCCCGAACCGGCCCAGTTGATAACCGCCCGGTCCAATATCCCATGGCTCCGCGATCATCACCCGGTCGGCCAGCACCGGGTCGGACCGCATCTCCTCCAGCAACGGCGCATGGGGATCGAACCCGTCCGTCATCCGTCCCAACGCCGGCCCCAGATCGAAACGGAAGCCATCCACCCCCGCCTGCGTCACGAAATGGCGGAGTGAATCCAGGATCAGGCGGCGCACCATCGGCTGGTTGCACGAGATGCTGTTGCCGGTCCCGGTATCGTTGATCAGTTCCCCACTGTCGGCATGGCGGAAATAGTCGCGGGCATTGAGGCCACGCAGCGACAGCGTCGGCCCCTGCATGTCGCTCTCGCCATTATGATTATAGACCATGTCCAGGATCACGCCGATCCCTGCGTCCTGCAAAGCCACCACCGTGGCGCGCAGTTCCGCCATGCCGCCCGGCGCCAGGCGCGGGTCGATCGCAAACCAGCTGACCGGATTATAGCCCCAATAGTTGGTCAGGCCGATCGGCCCCAGATGCCGCTCGTCGATCCAGGCGTTGATCGGCATCAGTTCCACGGCGGACACATGCAACTGCTTCAAATGCGCGATGATCGCCGGATGGGCCAGCGCGGCGACGGTCCCACGCAGCGCCTCCGGCACATCGGGATGCAGCATCGTAAAGCCGCGCACATGCAGTTCGTAGATCAGGCCGCCCGGCGTAAAATGCGGCGGCTTGACGGGGACAGCTATCGACGGCGCAACCACCACCCCCTTCGGGCAAAGCAGCGCCGTGTCCTCTCCCTCCCCCCGCCTGGCCGTCAGCGCCGGGTCATAGACGAAGGCCCGGTCGACTGCCGGAGCATAGGGATCGAGCAGCAGCTTGTCGGGATCGAACCACAGCCCCGCCGCCGGATCATAAGGGCCATCGGCGCGCACGCCATACCGCGCGCCTGCCCCGACGCCGGACAGTTCGACATGCCACACGCCATCGACGTCGCGCAGCATCGGCACGCGCCGCTCCCGATCCGCGTCATCGAACAGGCACAGCCATAGCTGTTCGGCCTCCGGCGCCCAGATCGAAAAGCGGGTGGCGGTGGCGCCGATGACCGGCGCACATCCGCCCCCGCCCACGCCACCTCCGCCAGCAACGCCCGGTACAGCGCCGCATAGCGCGCCGCGCTATAATCCCACGACACTTCGCTGCGCATCCCCGCCCGCTGCATCGCCTGCCAGACAGGCCGTTGCCCATGCAATCGCACCGCCCTGCCGATCGCACCATGCAAGGCCAGCGGATCAGACGGGGCAAAGACGATGCCTGTCGCCGCCCCTGCCGCCAGCGCCGCCTCATTGGCGTCGATCACCGTATCGGCCAGCCCGCCGACCCGCGCCACCACCGGCACGCAGCCATAGCGCAACGCATAAAGCTGGGTCAGTCCGCACGGTTCGAACCGCGACGGGATCAATATGGCGTCTCCCCCCGCCTGCATCAGGTGCGACAGCGGCTCATCATAGCCGATCTGCACGCCGATCCGTCCGCGATGCCGGTCCGCCGCGCCCAGAAATGCACCCTCCAGCGGATGGTCGCCGGATCCCAGCACGGCGAGCTTCGCCCCCAGCCCGACCAGATGATCGATCGCGTCCACCAGCAGGTCCATCCCCTTCTGCCAAGTCAACCGACTGACGATGATGAAGATCGGCGCGCCGTCATGATCCAGGCCAAATCGGCTTTCCAGCGCCCGTCGGTTGGCCATCCGCCCACCAAGCGACCGTGCGGAATAAGCCTTTGAAATCAAATCATCATTAGCCGGATTCCAGATGTGGGTATCGACCCCGTTCAATATGCCGTGCAGGCGGTCCACCCGCCCGTTGATCAGGCCGTCCAGCCCCATGCCGTGGACCGGCGAGCGAATTTCCTCCGCATATGTCGGGCTGACTGTCGTAATAGCATCCGCCGATACCAGTCCCGCCTTCAAATAACCGATGCCGCCATAATATTCGACGCCATCCACCCCCCACGCCTCCTGCGGCAGGCCCAGCGCGGCAAAGATGTCCGCACCGAACCGCCCCTGAAACGCCAGATTGTGGATCGTCACCACCTTGGGCACGCCATGGGCCGGGCCAAAGCGCATATAGGCCGCGGTCATCGCCGCCTGCCAGTCATGGACATGGACGACATCGGGCCGCCAGCCCTTCAGTCCCTCCGCTGCAATATCCGCCCCCACCCGCGACAGGGCCGCAAAACGCCGCCAGTTGTCAGGCCACTCATTGCCCGCAGGATCACCATAGGGACCGCCCTCGCGCGCGTAGAAATCGGGCGCATCCAGCACCAGCAGGTCCAGACCCTCGACGCTCGCCGCCAGCACCGTCGCGGGAACGCCGAACAGCGCCTCATAGCGACGCACCACCTTCGCCTTGCCCAGGCGCGCAATCACGCCGGGATAACCCGGCACCAACGTGCGCACCTGCACATCCTGCGCCGCCAGCGCCCCCGGCAGCGCACCTGCGACGTCGGCCAGGCCGCCCGTCTTGACCAGCGGATAGATTTCGGACGCAACCGACAGCAATTTCATCGCCATGCGACCGCTCAAGCCACCAGCCGCTCGATCATCGGCTGCGTGACCAGACAGATGCCGCTGTCGGTCCGGCGGAAGCGTTGCGCATCCTCCTCCGGATGTTCGCCGATGATCAGGCCGGGCGGAATGATGATGCCGGAATCGAGCACGCATTTATGCAACCGCGCCCCACGCCCGATCTCGCAATTGGGCATGATCACGCTGTCGGTGACCGACGAAAAGCTATGCGTCTTGACCCCGGAAAACAGCAGGCTGCGATGCAGCGACGAACCCGACACGATGCAACCGCCGGCCACCAGCGACGATGTCGCGGACCCGCGCCGTCCATCCTCATTATGCACGAACTTGGCGGGCGGAGTGACTTCGGAATAGGTCCATAGCGGCCAGCTGCGGTCATACAGATCCAGCGAGGGCACCACGTCGGTCAGGTCGATGCTCGCCTGCCAATAGGCATCGATCGTCCCCACGTCGCGCCAATAGGGAACCAGCTCGCTTTCGGCACGCACGCAACTGCTCGAAAAGCGGTGCGCCACCGCTTTGCCATGCTTGACGATATGGGGGATGATGTCGCCGCCAAAGTCGCGCTTGCTTGCCGGATCGTCCGCATCGCGGCGCAACTGCTCGATCAGGAACCGGGTCTGGAAGACATAGATGCCCATCGACGCCAGGGCCATATCGGGCTGGCCGGGAATAGCAGGCGGGTCTTTCGGCTTTTCGACGAAAGCGGTGATCCAGTCCTTTTCATCGACATGCATCACGCCAAAGCCGGACGCCTCGCTACGCGGCACTTCCATGCAGCCGACCGTCACGTCCGCGCCGCTATCGACATGCTGCTGGAGCATCAGCTCATAGTCCATTTTATAGACATGATCGCCCGCCAGCAGCACCATATATTCGGGCGCATAACTTTCGATGATGTCGATATTCTGGAACACGGCGTCAGCGGTCCCTTCATACCATTGGCTTTCCGACACGCGCTGGCTGGCGGGCAGAATATCGAAGCTCTCATTGCGTTCGGGACGAAAGAAGTTCCAGCCACGCTGCAAATGGCGGATCAGCGAGTGCGCCTTATATTGCGTCGCCACGCCGATGCGGCGAATACCGCTGTTAAGCGCATTGGACAGGGCAAAATCGATGATCCGCGCCTTGCCACCAAAATGGACGGCGGGCTTGGCGCGCTTGTCGGTCAGTTCCGCCAGGCGACTGCCGCGCCCTCCCGCCAGCACATAGGCCATGGCGTCACGGGCGATCGGCTGGTTTCGTGGTTGCTGCATTTCGGGCCTCTCCTCGCATTGCCCCGTCCGTCGCCTGCACGCGCCCGTCGGCTTCCTTAAATATCTAGTTCCAGCATCAACGTCGCGAATGGGGGAATGGTTACATTGGCCCATCCCTCTTCATCCGCCGTCACCATGCCCATATTTCCCGCATTGCTGCCGCCATAACTGGCCGCGTCGCTGTTCAATATTTCGCGCCACGTTCCGCCCGATGGCAAACGCATCCGGTAACCATGCCGCAGCAATGGCGTAAAATGGCTGATGACGACGATCGGACGCACGCCGGGCGCCCGCCGCACCCAGGCAAAGACGGAGTCGGCGGCGGCATCTACCAGCACCCATTCAAACCCCTCCGGCTCGCAATCGCGCGCGTGCAGCGCCGGTCGGGAGCGATAGAGATGGTTGAGATCGCTCACCCACTGCTGCACCCCCTGGTGGGGGGCATGATCCACCAGATGCCAGTCGAGCGCCCGTTCCTCGCTCCACTCCCCGCGCTGGGCGAACTCCTGCCCCATGAACAGCAGCTTCTTGCCGGGATACCCCCACATCAGGCCATAATAGGCCCGTAGCGTGGCGAATTTCTGCCAGTCATCGCCCGGCATCTTGTGCAGCAACGACGCCTTGCCATGCACCACCTCGTCATGGCTCAGCGCCAGCACGAAATTCTCGCTGAAGGCGTAGAGCAGGCCGAAGGTGATGTCGTCATGATGATGGCAGCGATGCACCGGATCGCGCTGCAAATAACGCAACGTGTCGTGCATGAACCCCATATTCCATTTGAAACCGAAACCCAGGCCACCGCTATGCACCGGACGCGACACGTCGGGCCAGCTGGTCGATTCCTCCGCGATCGTCATCACCCCGCCATGGGTGCCGTACAGGACGGTGTTGAGTTGCTGGAGGAAGGCCACTGCCTCCACATTCTCCCGCCCGCCATGATCGTTGGGCACCCACTCGCCGGGCGCCCGCGAATAATCGAGATAGAGCATGGAAGCGACGGCATCGACGCGCAGCCCGTCGACATGATAGCGCTCGGCCCAGAACAGCGCGTTATTGACCAGATATTGCGATACCTCGCGCCGCCCGAAATTATAGATGGCGGTATTCCAGTCGGGGTGGAATCCCTTGCGCGGATCGGCATGTTCATACAGCGCCGTGCCGTCAAAATAGGCCAGCCCGTGTTCGTCGGTCGGGAAATGCGCCGGCACCCAATCCAGAATAACGCCAATCCCGGCCTGATGCGCCCCGTCGACAAAACGCGCAAAGCCCGCCGGATCGCCGAACCGCGCGGTCGGCGCATAGAGACCCAGCGTCTGGTACCCCCAACTGGGATCATAGGGATATTCGCTGATCGGCAGAAATTCGATATGGGTAAAGCCCATGCCGACGACATAGGGGATCAACCGCCGCGCCAGTTCATCCCAGCTCAGAAAATCGCCGGACTCGTCCCGCTGCCATGACCCGGCATGGCCTTCGTAGATCGACACCGGCTCACGCCGCGCATCGGCATGCTGCCAATGGTCCTTATGCCGTTCGTCGCCCCATTCATGGTCAAGCGGCGCGGCGACGATCGACGCGGTCGAGGGGCGCAGTTCGGATTGAAAGGCAAAGGGGTCGGCCTTGAGCGGCAGGATGACGCCATCCGCGCCCATAATCTCATACTTATACGCGCTGCCCGGTCCGACATCGGGCAGGAAAATCTCCCACACGCCAGCGTCCGCCCGGTGGCGCATCGGCGCGCGGCGGCCATCCCAGCGATTGAAGTCGCCCACCACCGACACGCGCTTTGCATTGGGCGCCCACACGGCAAAATGCGTGCCGGTCACCCCGTCATGGGTCATTGCATGCGCGCCCAGCTTGTCGAACAGGCGTCCGTGCGACCCTTGCGCGAAATAATAATCATCCATCGGCCCCAGGACCGGGCCGAAGCCATAGGGATCGATCATGACATGGTCGCCGCCGTCGCCATAATGGGCGACGTAACGCAACGGCTGGCGCTTGCGGATTTTCACCTTGCCGAAAAACAGCCCGTCCGGGTGGATCGCCGCCAGTTCGCCGACCGGCTTGCCGTCCAGCGTCTGGGCGCTGACGCCAACCGCTTCGGGCAACAGCACACAGGCGGTAAAGCCGCTTTCAGCCGGATGCACGCCAAGCGTGGCAAAGGGGTCGTCCTCGCGACCTTGTATCAGCCGGTCAATCTGTTCCGGCGTCAACACCGCTTATCCTCGCATTCCGCTCATGGCTTTATCTTCCAGATGTCGGCCGCATATTCGCGGATGGTCCGGTCCGACGAGAACCAGCCCATCCGGGCAACATTATGTATCGCCTTCTTCGCCCACAAAGCGCCATCCGTCCAGAGCGCATCGACATTGCGCTGCGCGGCGGAATAGCTGTCGAAATCCGCCGCCAGCATGAACCAGTCATGGTCATAGATGCCCTGGATCAGCCCCTTGTAACGATCGGGGTCGTCGGGCGAGAAAACGCCGCTGGCAATCGCGTTCAGTGCCTGCGACAATTCGCGGCTCTGGTCGATCACCTCACGCGGATTATAGCCGTTGGCACGGCGCTCGTTCACCTCCTGCGCGGTCAGGCCGAAGATGATGATATTGTCCTCACCCACATGATCGCGCATCTCGACATTGGCGCCATCCAGCGTGCCGATGGTCAGCGCGCCATTGACCGCGAACTTCATATTGCCGGTGCCCGACGCCTCCATCCCCGCGGTCGAAATCTGTTCGGACAGGTCAGCCGCCGGGATCATGACTTCGGCCAGCGACACATTATAATTGGGCACGAACTGCAATTTGAGCAGCCCCTGCACCGCCGGATCATGATTGACCGCGCGCGCCACGTCGCCCGCCAGCTTGATGATCAGCTTGGCATTATGATAGCTCGATGCCGCCTTGCCCCCGAACAATTTGACCCGCGGCACCCAGTTCTTTTCCGGGTGCGACCGGATCTGGTCATAGAGCGACACGGCCTCGACGATGTTGAGCAATTGCCGTTTATATTCGTGGATGCGCTTGATCTGGATGTCGAACATCGCGCCCGGATCGATCCGGGCGTTCACCTTCTGGCGCAATCTATTGGACAGCGCTTTCTTGTTGGCCCGCTTCACGCCCAGGAATTTCTCCTGAAAGGCGCTGTCGTCGGCAAAGGGATCAAGGTCGCGCAGCGCTTCGGGATCGTCCATGAAACGGTCGCCAATCGCCTCGCGGATCAGCGCGAACAGCCCCGGATTGCACTGCATCAACCAGCGGCGGAAGGTGACGCCATTGGTCTTGTTGTTGATTCGCGTCGGATAGAGATTGTGCAGGTCGGCAAAGACCGTGACCTTCATCAGATCGGTATGCAGCGCCGACACGCCATTGACGCTGTGCGATCCGGCAAAGGCCAGATTGCCCATCCGTACCCGCCGGTCGCCGCCCTCGTCGATCAGGGAGATTGCGCCAATTCCATGGTCGTCAAACTGACCCGATTTGCGCGCTTCGGCCAGCAGGCGACTGTTGACGGCATAGACGATCTGCATGTGCCGGGGCAGCAATCGCTCGAACAGCGGCACCGGCCAGCTTTCCAGCGCTTCGGGCAGCAGCGTATGGTTAGTGTAGCTGAAGGTGCGCCGCGTGATGTCCCACGCCTCGCCGAACTCCAGCCCGTGATCGTCGAGCAATATCCGCATCAGCTCCGCCACCGCGACCGCGGGATGGGTGTCGTTAAGCTGGATCGCGGCCTTGTCCGGCAGGGTCAGGATGCTGCCGAAATATTGCAGATGCCGCCGCACAATGTCCTGCAGGGACGCGGAGGAGAAGAAATATTCCTGCCGCAGCCGCAATTCCTGCCCCGCGGCTGAACTGTCCGCGGGATAGAGAACACGGGTCAGCGCCTCGGCACGATTGCTTTCGGCCAGCGCGCCCAGATGGTCGCCCGCATTGAATTTTTCGAGCAGGATCGGATCGATCGGCTGCGCCTGCCACAGCCGCAGCGTATTGACCCGCTTGCCGCGCCAGCCGGCAATCGGCGTATCATAGGGCGTCGCGATCACCCGTTCGGACGGATGCCAGTGCATCTGATGCGGTCCGGCATCCTCGCTCTCGACTGGATCGACCCGTCCGCCAAAGCCGATCTCATAACTGGCCTCGCGCCGCTCAAACTCCCACGGATTGCCGTGCGCCAGCCAGGTTTCGGGCAGTTCCACCTGCCAGCCATCGGAAATTTCCTGCCGGAACATGCCGTTCACATAGCGGATGCCATAGCCATAGGCCGGCACGTCCGTCGTCGCCATGCTCTCCATGAAGCAGGCGGCCAGACGGCCAAGCCCGCCATTGCCCAGCGCCGCATCCGGCTCCAGCGCCGCGATAATGTCTATATCGACGCCCAGCGAGGCAAGCGCGGCCTGCATGTCGTCCAGCATTTCCATATTGGACGCAGCATCGCGCATCAGGCGGCCGATCAGAAATTCCAGCGACAGATAATAGACCCGCCGCCCTTCTTCCTCATAGGTTTTCTGGGTCGACGTGATCCAGGCGTCGATCACCCGGTCGCGGATCGAGAGGATGACGGCGTGCAGCCAGTCGTGCGGCTTGGCGGCAGCGGCATTCTTGCCGATGCGATAGGTGAGCCGCTCGACAATCTCATGGGCAAGAACCTGGGGATCGACCCGGCGCGGTTCGGGGATAGGAAGTTTGGTCTGGCCCTTGAGGTTCATGCGGCTGGTCCCCCTATATTGTCGGGGCGATGATGGCACAGCGTCGCGCCCCAAGCCAAAGGGTTTTTGCGGCGCAGCAAAAAAATCAGCGCGTCTGAACGCCCCGATGATCGACAATCGAAGCCCGGACACCAGCGCGCAGGTCGGCCCGCACCGGATAGGCGCTGGACGGGAGCAACTGGGTCATGAAAATGCCGATCAGTCGCTCAATCGGGTCGATCCAGAAAAAGGTCGAAAACACCCCGCCCCAATAATATTCCTGGCTTTTGAGATCCATTGCAAAGCCGAGGCCAAAGCCGACGCCATTATAGTCGGCCTCACTGAACATGCCGGTCGAATAGCGGGCCAGGTCGCTGCCACCCGGCAACTGATTGTCCCGCATCATCGCCACGGTTTCGGGCCGCAACAGCCGCGCGCCATCCAATTCTCCGCCGCGCAGCAACATGCGCGCAAAGCGATGATAATCCGAAACGCCCGATACCAGTCCGCCGCCGCCGGACAGGAAGCGGCCCTGCCGCCGCCAGCCGCTGCGCGCGCCAAGGTCTGCGATGACGCGTTCGCCATCCTCGTTCAGCCGCCAGGCATCGGTCATCCGCTCGACCTGATCGTCACGCAGGACAAAGCCGGTGTCGATCATGCCCAGCGGATCGAATATGCGGGTACGGAAAAACGCATCCAAATCCATGCCGCTCAGCCGTTCAACCCCAACGCCCAGCACATCGGTCGACACGGAGTAGATCCACCGCTCACCGGGCGAATATTCCAGCGGCAGCCGGGCAAGATCGGCAATGAATTCGTCCGACGTGCGTTTCTGCTGAAATTCGTCCAGCCCCAGTTGCCGGTATCGCGCGTCGATCGGCGTCTGGCGTTGCAGCCCATATGTCAGCCCCGACATGTGCCGCAGCAGGTCGATCATCCGCATCACCTGCTTGGGCCGCGCACGATTACCCCGTCCGACGCGCAGGTCGGCGAATTCGGGGATGACGTCCGTCACCGGCGTATCCAGCGCAACCTTGCCCGCCTCCACCAGCATCATGAAGGCGACCGACGTGATCGGCTTGGTCATCGACGCAATGCGGAACAAGGCACAGTCCCGTAGCGGCTCGCCTGTCGCCCGCGCCGCGCCGCGCGCCACCGCCAACACGGGTTGTTCATCGCGCGAAATCAGCAATTGCATGTGCGCCAGCTTGCCCGACGCCAGATAGGTCGTGTCGAGATGGTCGATCAGCGCACCGAGCCGGTCGGGCTCCATCCCCGCCGCCTGCGCCGCCGCCTTGTCCACGCCATCTGTCATGCCCAACGCTGCTCCCTATAAGGATTAAGAGATTTGAACCCATCCTCCCCTGCAAGGGGAGGTGGATGGCCGCAGGCCGGACGGAGGGGTGTGAAGCTATCGATGGCTTCACACCCCTCCATCATCGCTCCGCGCTGACACATCCCCTTCCAGGGGAGGATGTTAAAGTCTGGATCAGGTCCGACCCTAAAACAGCAATGCACGCCCGTAAACAGCTTGCCGATTGCCAAGACCCCGCTCCGCCATCTATGGCAACCTGCCAAGACTTGCCTCGCATTGGATATAGACAGGCATGGCCACCGGCCTCTCCGCACTATTCATGGCAAACCGCGCCGCCTTGCTGCGCTTCCTGCGCGCGCGCGGTGCCGGGGAGAATGCGGAGGACTTGATTCAGGACATGTGGATGAAGCTGGAGTCGAAGGATATCGGCCCGGTCGCCGATCCGCTCCCCTATCTTTATCGCATGGCCAATAATCTGATGCTGGACAGATACCGATCCGCCACGCGGCGAGAACGGCGCGAACAGGATTGGGCGGAAGGGGCAGGCGGCGTGATGGCCGATCCGGTCGACGACATGCCGGTCGACGAACGACTGATCCTCAACCAGACGCTGGATGAAGCGCGCGAGACGCTGCGCGCGCTCGGCCCGCGGGTCGAGTTGGTGTTCCGTCGCTTCCGTATCGAGGGGGTGGGGCAACGCGCCATCGCCGAGGAACTGGGGGTCAGCCTGACCACGGTGGAGAAGGATCTGCAAAAGGCCTATCGTGCCATGATCGCGCTCAAGCAGAAAATGGATACGGCATGAGCGGGTCGGCGGCGTCAGTCTCTGCAAGGGGCAAGAAATGAACAGGGCTGGAGCCATGATGCAAGAGGAAGCGCTGGGATGGGTCATCCGCACGCGCGATCCCGACTTTGTCGACTGGGAAGCCTTCACCGCGTGGCTGGAGGGCGACCCGGCGCGCGCCGCCGCCTATGACGCATTGATGGCGGCCGACGCCGACCTGGACGCCATCATCCCGTCCAGTCCTGCAGCCCTGCCCGCTGCCTTGCCCATTGCCGCCAATGATCCGGGCGAACCCCGACACCGGACATGGCGCTGGGTTGGCGGCGGCGCGATTGCAGCAGCGCTGGTCGCGACCATTTCGCTGAGCATGATGAACCGCGCCGACATCTACACCATCACCACCCGGCCCGGCGAAACGCAGACCATCGCGCTGGACGATGGCACGCGGATCGACATCAATGGCGGCACGACGTTGCGGCTCGACCGCAATGATACCCGCTTTGCCGCGCTCGACAGCGGCGAAGCGGCCTTCACCGTACGCCATGATGCGGCCGATCCCTTCCGCGTGACCGTGGGCGATGCCGTGTTCGAGGATGCGGGCACCGTGTTCAACATCGTCTATACCGGCCGCGCGACCCGGATCGGCGTTTCCGAAGGCAAGGTAATCTATAATCCGCAGGCCGAAGCGATCAGCCTGCCCGCCGGACGCGCACTGGCCGATGATGGCGATGGATTGCGGGTGATGGACGTCGCCCCCGCCGCCGTCGCCAGCTGGCGGCAGGGACGCCTGGTC
>ERZ1292642.1103-Hain-H14-01um-R1-1103-length-13364-cov-6_pt1 | contig 13364 bp, 15 predicted proteins | sample MGYA00564403_ERZ1292642 | MGnify/ENA primary metagenome ERZ1292642 (study PRJEB36523, sample SAMEA6512643) | groundwater metagenome | collected 2019-01-09 | study: AquaDiva: Metagenomics assemblies of 32 groundwater samples | reverse complement strand
GGAGCCAAAGGTTCATTTTATAAAATGGTTGGAGTGGATATTCATAGTCAGCCAGGATCCATCACTGTTCAGCAAAGATTAGACAACGACACCGGAGCAGTAACTATTGATACGCTCTGCAAGGTGGCAGTTGCTCTTTCAGATGGATCTAAGATTTGGTTTGCCTTTGATTCTGGGAAAATTTGGAGAGAATCTAGTGGAACATATTTATTAGTTTACACAACTTCTCCTGCTGCAGGAACAGCAGGATGTTCTGGGGCAGCAGAATATAATGGATTTCTTTACTGGGCAACACAAAGTAGATTACATCGTATTTCTTTGGCTACAGCCATAGCTACAGCGGCAAACTGGACATCAAACGCAGTTCCAAACTGGAATACATTTAACCAGACAGACGCAGATTTTCATCCAATGGTGGTGCAAGGAGGAACTCTTTGGATTGGAGATAATAATATTATGGCTTCAGTTAATTCTTCAGCCACATTCACTGCTTCTGGCTTATTAGACCTTGTTGATCCACAAAGAATTAAAACATTGGCTCCATTCGACATCGATATAGTAATTGGAACATTGGTAGCTACTACTGTTAATTATTGTTACATTTACAGATGGGATACAATCCTGACTGTTGCCACATTTTCTGAAATAGTCAGAGAGAACGGGGTCAATGCTTTTGGCTGGCTTGGGACTGTTCTTGTGGCTCAATGTGGAACATCGGGAAATTGGTATCAGTATGACGGCAAATCTCTACAAGCATATAAACGAATCCCTGGAACTTGGTCTCCGACACAAAGAGCAGAAGTTTATCCAGGTTCTACTGCAGTTTTGAGAGGCAATATGATATTCGGACTGTCCAATTTGGCAGGTAATCCCGCAGAACAGGGGATTTATACTTTTGGTAGATACTCCAAGGATTATCCATTTGTTCTGACTGGTCCTGATTTTATAGTTTCTCAAGACAAAGTAGCTACAATTGAAATTGGTGCAATTATTGTAGATGGACAAGATGTTTATGTAGCCTGGAAAGATGGAGCTACTTATGGAATAGACCAGCTTAACTACTCTGCAAAATATGCTTCGGCTCGTATTGAAACCACTCGTTTGATTCCTGATCCGCAGAATCAAACAGTAGCAGTCCAGTTTTGGGCTAATTATCAAAGTCTTCCAGCTAGCACAGATTTGACATTCGGTTACCAAAAAAATAATGATACCAGTTATACTAACATTACTGCAATAAATGATACAGAGAATATTCAATTATATGCAGAGGAAACAGTAGTTGGTCGAGTTATACAAATGAGAATACAGTTTACTGTTTCAAGCAATAGTTCGCCAACTCTTGAACAAATAGGTGTGGCTTTGGCAAATTAAATAATAAATCAGTATTCAAACTAAAATGCCGAATACTTATAAAATAAATGAAGGAAAGTTGATGCCGATGGTTGAAATTTCTATTGAACAGGAATTGGAACGATCTCCTCGTGAGGATGGTCGTAATTTGGCAAGAAAGACTATTGGTAGTGAGAAACTTGCTGCAGCTCTTGGAGCTGGCGATATAGCTAGCAATGCTATTACAACAGTAAAGATCGCAGATAATGCCATCACAAAACCAAAAGTCGCAGACGATGCTATTGGATTGAATGAATGGGATTCTGAAACTGCAGACATAACTATTACTGGAACTAGCACAAGCGGAACAGCGACTGTTACGAGTGGTTCAATACCTATTGGATACTTTTTAACAGCATTCACCACTCCTACTGCAAGTTATGTTCAACTGGCAGTATCTGGAACTACATTGACTGCCACTTTGAGCACAGCTCCAGGTGCTGGAAACTCTATAACTATACGAGCAACATTAATAAAATCTTAAAATGCCACTTACACCAGCACAAAAAAGAGGAGAAGGTTATCAGGCATACTCTCAAAGATTGTCTGATTTAGGGTTTGAAGTTTCAGGCATTGAAGGTTCTTTTAGCTCGAGACAGGGACAAGAAGCTCGTTCACAAGAAGCCCCGTTAAGGCTTGGAGTTCCGGGGGTAGGTCAAGCTGGAGGCCCACAAGACGCGGCAAGAGCAACTCCTAGAGATTTAGACCTTGCTGTCAAGAATCTCAAAAACCAACCTTCTTTAGATCCTACTGGTTTGCCACCTTCTCCTGAACAGAATCGAGATAGTAAGATTTTGGGTGATACTCTTGCTGGACTATCTTTACCTGATAAATCAGGACGAGGTGGAGAAGACGCTGTTTCTTCTTTTATGAAGAGCTTGCAAACAACTTTTGGAGGAGGAGCACCAGTATCAAAAACTCCAGAAGAAATAGTCAGTGGGGCAAGACAACAAGCAGGAGCAGGCACAGCAGAGCAAGGATACAGTGATGCTACCGCTAATCTACGAGCATTGGAAAATAAATTATTTACAGATGCCGATGTAATAAAAGAGCAACCAAGTGCTCCAGGAGTAACTTCTGCTTTTATAAATCGTAAATTAGTCCAGTTAGATTCTAAGAATGCTAACGCTCTCCGAGAAGCTCGGGCGGGAGTCCAGAATGCTACAGATAGACTGCAAATGGCTAATCAGCAGGTATCCCAACTTATTAATCTTACCCAGAATAGCTATCAAAATTCTCGGTCTGCGTATGAATTTGAAACTAACAAGGCATTTCAGTTTTTACAGATGTTTCAAGCTCAGCAGAATAAAGAAGAAGCGGGGTATCGAGCAGCTATAACGGGATTTATCAATGTAGCCAAAGAGAATCCTGATGCTTTGAAAAATGCTACTTTGTCGGATAAAGCTGAATGGCAATCTTGGGAACTTAAAGCTGGATTGGATCTGGGCTATACGGAAGGAGTTTTGAGAATGGTGAAACAAGTGAGTGACTTTGAATACAAAGGCACTGTTGGAGACAAAGATATAGGTCATTTTACAGTTTTATATAATCAAAAAACTGGAGAACCAAAAGTGGTTAAGATAGTTGGAGGTATTGCAGGCAAAGATGCTTCAAATGAGATCATTCAAAAAATACAAACTTCTAATATTTCTCCAGAGCAGAAAAATACACAGATTATAACAACTCTTTTAAAAAATCCTAAGTTAGGACAAGGAACAAGAACAAATCTTTCTACTTCTTTGGGAGTGATGAATGCTGTGGAAGATATGTCTAATGCTCGACAAATTTCTGGATTTAAAGGTATTAGTCCACTGAATACTTTACTTGATATTGAAATACCTTTTACTGATATTGGATTGATTCCATTCAGAGAAGCTGCAAGGAGCAAAGAAGGAAGAGAAAATGCTGGATATATTGAAGCTATAAACTTAAAAACCCAACAATGGGCATCTGGAGCTGCTTTGACTGAAAAACAGACAGCTCAAGTGGCAAGATTCACTCCAACAGTAAATGATACTGACCAAGCAGTGAGAGATAAACTGAATAATCTGTATAACTTTATGCTCACCCAATCTCAAACTTATATGCAATCAGAAGGTATTAGTTTTAATCCAGTTCCAGTTGATCTTTTTGAGCTTTATAATCTGATTCAAAAAGCTACTCCAGAACAATTGCAGGAGTTAAAAGACCAAGGATTGATAAAATAAAATGTTAACTCCAGAAGAACTACAATTTTTAAAAAACAGATTGAGTCAGGAACCATTAGATCTGTCTGGTTCTTCTTCAGGTGATGAACCAGGATATTTTGAAAGAGTTGGAAAAGAATATATGGGAGCTGCAGAAAATATAATTTCAGATATCAAACGACCAGCTGAATCTGCTGCTCAAGGTGCTTCTCCTTTGGAGGTGGCAAGACAGGTGGGTGAAACAGGATTGAGAACTGCTGGCAATGTGGCTGGAGCAGTATTTGCTCCTATCACCGAAGCTATTGCTCCTGTTATTAAGCCTGTGATTGAAAAAATAATGGATAATCCAGGAGTAAAGGCTGATGCTCAAAAGATTGTGGATTGGGCAAATAAAAATCCAGAAACTGCCAAAGATTTAGGGGCAGTTTTCAATATTATTACAGCTGCAATAGCTGCAAAAGTAGTTCCCAAGGTTGGAGGTGTAGCTGCAGGAGCCACAGGTGGAGCTGCTGAATCCACCGGAGGATTTCTGAAATCTGCAGGCAAAAAACTTTATGGAATATCTATTCCTATGGAGCAATCCACTGCTCGAGCTGTTCAAGCATATCAAGCTGCAAAACCTACTTTATTTCAGAGAATTGCAGGATATTTTTCTGGAGCTGAAAAATCTACATTAAAATCTCCAGTTACAGAAGCTGAAACTGCAGCTAGAATGGGATTATCGGGAACTGAATGGCAACTGGGTGTTCAAGCAAAAAGAGTTTCAGCAGGTTTGTGGGATGATACAATCAAACCTGCTCTTATAGCTGCAAAGGATAAAATTGATATTAAACAATTTTTTGTAGATTTGAGAGATAGAATTATATCAGAAACTCCAGATTTGAGCCGGAGAAAGTTATTACTGAAATCTCTTGAATCTTTTCAGAAAGATTTTAAGAATGTTTCCAATATATCTCTCTCAAAGTTGCAGGATTATAAGTCTGGTTGGGCAAAGTTTATTCCTGAAAAGGTTTATCAAGGTAAGCCAATAGCAGGAGCATTGAATGAAGTTAGAAATATGGCAGCTCAAGAGGCTCGATCAATTATATATTCAAAGTTAGGAGAATCAGTCAAACAGGCTTATTTTGATTATGGAAATCTTCAAAGTATTCTGGAAGCAGGTTTGAAGAGCGTGGATCCATTAAGGAGCAAGAGTGCTTTCAGACAGGCTTGGGAATTTATTTTGGATAAAACTGTAACTCCAATTTCCACTTATTCAGGCAAAGTTCTCTATAAGACTGGAGAAGGGTTGGAATTTATAGGTAAATCAGGAGCTGCAAAAGTCAGAGATATTATTGGTAGTTAACTGAAAATACTCACTATTAAAGATATGATAACAAACAGGAAATATAAGGAAATAATGAATTGTATCATATTCTATATTATACTCTAATGCTCAAATTTAATCAAATAGATCCTATGACTCTTGATCTTTCTACTGGGATACTTAGGAATCCTGATGGATCATTTTTTGCCAACAGAGAAAGCACCCAACCGATTGTTAATACTGTTCTCAAAGTTCCTAAAATAGACTTAGGTATTCCAGAAGATCAGTTCCAGCAAGAAATTCAAAGTTTAAGAGAAAAAGATAATGCCACAGATGACGAAATCAATCAAGCCATTGATATGGCTCCAGAAATTACAAACAAGGAAGGAGCTAAGGGACTGGCGAAGAACTTTTTTAAGTCAGAAGTTAAAACCTCTACTCCTTCAGTAGTTGAAGGTGAAGATGTGTTAGGTGATACCTTAGAGGGCTTATTTAGTGGTCCTGAGGAGCGTTTTCAGTCGGTAATTGAGTCAGTTAAAAATAAGTCTTTCAAACCTCTACTCGAATCATTCAAAAAGCAATTTGAAGATTATGCATCTCTTTCTACTCTTGAACAAGCCGAGTATATGGCTGGTTCCTTTGGAACGACAGGATCTGGTAAATTTGGTAAAGTAAAAGGGAAACCTATAATTAAGGCTGAAGAAGATTTAATTCAAAATCTTCGTGGTGCAAAAGGAATGACCGCCCAAGAAACGGTTTCTAAAGCAAAACAACTTTATTTAAGCGGCGCTCCCAAGAAAGAGTTGAGGGCTGATATAGTTATAGGTTCTCCTGCGGCTGGTAAATCGAAATTTGCTGAACAGATATTGGCTCCCAAACACGGTTCAATGATTGTTGATCCTGATTATGTCAAACCATTATTCTCGGAATATTCCAGAGGGAAAGGAAGTGCCGCAGTTCACGAAAGATCATCGTTGGTGGCTGAAGAGCAACTCAAAATGGCTATCGCGAATGGAGACAATATCGTTTTACCGCGTATCGGAAAAACACTTTCTAATTTAGATAGAGATATTCAGAAACTTAAAGACGCAGGATATTCTGTTCACTTAAAATACGTGGAGATTCCTCCAGAAGAATCTATGTTGCGTGCCTTAGCTCGTGAAAAGAAAACCGGACGAGTTACACCAAAAGAATACATCGCAGAGGTTGGTAGCCAGCCGGGACAGAATTATGAGAAATTAAAAAACGATCCACGCCTTACGACGTCCCAAAAAGTGAGTGGAATGACTCCCAATTTTGCGGAGATAGAAAGAATTTCTGCGAGATTTGATGAAAAAGCACTTAATAGGACTGTTGTGGGAATAGAAAGTGGCGGAACTACACAGGATATTTTTAGAAACATTGATTATGGCGGAACTCCAAATATTGCTATTTCTCCATTTCCTGAAAGATCGTTGATAGTAACCGAAAAGTTCGGTAGAAAAGAATTGATAAAATATGCACAAGATAGCATAGATTTATTGTCTCGAAAAAACTTTGCTATTGGTGGATGGAAAGATAAAGCTACGGGGAAAGTATATTTAGACACTACTGTGGCGATACCAGAAGGAAAACTAAACGAAGCCTCTCTCTTAGGAAGAGATGCTAATCAAATTGCAGGATTTCATCTCGGTAAAATTGAGGAATTACCACTAGGGGGAACGGGCGAGGCGAGCGGAATAAAAAGTAGTTTCCAAGAACGATTAAAAAGGACACTTGAATTGACTCAATAATATGCTATACTTTCACTATGGTAAATAATAACGAAAAATCCAGAAGGGAATTGCTTTTCCTTATAAAAACTGAGGGAAAAACAGCCGAAGAGATAGCGGATGAATTGGAAAAACGCTTAAAAGCCACCAATAATAAGCGTGTTTTGCCAGATTTTAAGGGGTTTTTTGACGATACGAACCCTTACTAAGCTCTATTTATAGGTATTAAAGTTATCCACAGTTTACCCCCTTGACAATGGTTGCCAACCGACTATACTAAAGATGTAGGAAAGGTCGGGGTGGCAACCAGAAAGCCAAAAAATCAAAGGAAAAAACAATGAACAAAATATACGAAAAGTTAATAGAGCTAGAGGAAGCAAGTCGGGTTGATTATGAGATTAGCTATCGGGGCGGACATTATGGATTGAAGGTTGGGGATGTGCTTGAACTTCTAAATATTCCGGACAAGTATGATGATTACTTTCCGGGTAAAGTCGGAGTTTACTGCAACTACTTGGGGGGTGGATTGCGCGGATCGATTGTCGGCGGCGGATACAATAAAGAGCTTCCGAAAACCTACGCGGAGAAAGTTCAGAACTTCTATGCGTCGTGCAGGCAAAGGTATCTCGATATTGAGAACGGCCTAAACGACGAAATAGATGAAAACGGAGAAACCAACTGGGATGCAGTTGGAACCAACGCAAATCGAGCGGTTGGTATAGAAAGTGCGTACTAAAACAATGAGAAACTTAACAGCAGAACAAAAAAAAGCTCTCCGAGAATGGTTCAATAAAAACTATGATGGTGGATACAAGTTCGATATGGCCGACAAGATTGATTCTGAAACCTACGAAAGAATCGAAGCATTACATCCAACGGAAATTCACTATCAAAACGTGAATCATTACCTTGAGGAATTGGTCGAAAACAAAAAATAAAAACAAATAAAATAATGAAAATCTTCAAAATAAACGATAAAGTGCAAATCGTATGCGAATGGAAAAAAACCAGGATTGCATTCAAGCATGTCTCAACCTTGATTGTAAATGGTCGCGAAGTAGATAGCACGAAGATTTGCTATCAGAATCGAACCTGGGAACAATACGAATTTCAGTCAGTCATTCATAAGTTGCTGGAAAAAACGAACGTGATAACCAAAGAAGAAAAAGAATTGGCTCGTAAAAAGTTTGATGGGACCGATGGTTACGACGGAGAAGGATGTCGCGGCGATCTGGCGGGGTTGAAATCAGTTGCTATAGTTGCCGCGCTTGGCGACATCTTCGGAAAAACGCAAAAGGAAAGTAACGATTGGAAGGCGCGTATGCTCAAAGCTGGTCTAGGCGACAAGGGATTAAGTATGCCAGATGATTGGGACGCGCTCGACGAAGCAACTAAAGAGGCGAGGTTAAACGGAGCGATTGCACAACTAAAATGACCTACGGGACAAAACAGTTCAAGAATGGGAAGCAGGTTGGTTATCTTGAATTTGATTCGGGGAAAAAGGTTTACCTCAATCGTAAAGAGAATGCAGAATTTCAGAATAAGATAAGATATTACCAACAAATAGCGATGGATACAAAGGGCGACCTACAATTGGTAGAGGTAAAACAATACTAAAATGAATAATGTACAAAGATCCACTACAACAATCGTAGTATCGGATGGCGAATGGTTCTCTTTCTTCCAGTATCAGAATTATGAAAAGGCATTTCTAAAAGCAAAAGAATATGAGAATCAAGGATATGAGGCAAAGATTGTAACTAATCTTCCGATCGAAAAATCAAGTCATTCTGCTTACCAGAAGTTTGCACCGGCTGGGGAGTTTATTGGATAATGCCTTACGCTCACAGGAGAAAACACATACCCAGAGAACTTGATCGCCGAATAAAATTGAGGAGTGGGCAAAACAGATGCGCGAACATAGGCATTATAAACAGTCAATTAAAGACAAACTACTATGAAATACTACACTATTGGAGAGATTTTTCGCCTTGGACTTCTTAAGAATTTCGATGGTGAACCCTATAAACACAAAGCCTCAATATCTCGATACGTGTCAAGAATGAATTGGAGGACACGAAAGACACGGTGGGGAGACGCCAAAGAAGTTTCAGAGAAAGAAATCGGACGATTTAATGCTCGATAGTTCTTGTGCGTGAAACCCTCGCTTTTATTGGCGGGGGTTTTATGCTATAATTATCTTCAAGCCTTAAAACAAGCGGAGAACAATTTGCGCCTGAAATGACCAAATCCCAACTCACCGATTTTTATAACCAAGTTACAAAATAAATGCCCGAAATTTTAACTTCCATAATTAGAAAAATAAGAGAAAGTAAAGCCAAAGAGGCTGGAATTGAGAAACTTTTAGGAGCAATTCAGATGGTCAAGGGAGATAAAGGAGATAAGGGTGATATAGGAGAAAAGAGTGAGAAAGGCGAGCAGGGTATTCAAGGTGAAAAAGGTCTAAGAGGAGACAGGGGTTTTGATGGAAAAGATGGTAAAAATGGAAAAGACGGTAGGGATGGAAAAGATGGGAACCTTGAAAAACCTGAAGAAATTAAGAATAAACTTGAATCTTTGGGATTAAACCTGTTTGATTTATCTGAATTAAAAGGTATAATTAAAGAAGTAATGACTGATGCTTTGTCAATTAAAGACACTGGCAAAGTAATTTCTATTGTGAGTTCTCGCAGGTCAAAAGCATATTTTAAGCCCTTAACAATCACTGGCACTAAAAATGGAGTCAATAAAGAGTTTTATCTATCGGAAGCTCCAAAGTATGGAACTCAACTATTTGTATTTATGAATGGCCAATGGTTATCACAGGATGATTATACTATTTCTTCTGGAGCAACCTTAACTCTTGGTTCTCAAACTCCAGCTCCAGATTCGAACTGGAACTTTTACGCCCTTGCGTTTCGCAGTTAATATGAAGAAAAACTATAAGTTCTCCAAAGAGGTTAGAGAAAAGATGAGTAAAAATCATGCTAATGTGAGGGGCGAAAATAACCCCTTCTTTGGTAGAAAACATTCTTTAGAAACGAAACAGAAAATTTCCCAATCTCTTATTGGCAAAAAAGGAGGTTTATCTAGGCATTGGAAAGGGGGGAAAGTGGAAAAAGTTTGTAAGAATTGTTATAGGAAATACCAAGTAGAACAATATAGAAAAGACTCTACATTTTGTTCTAAGTCTTGCAATGCAAAGTCTAGATTATTAGGTAAAAATCATTGGAACTGGAAAGGAGGCATAAACACAGTTTTGCATATTAAAGAAAGACAAAAACTATGGAGAAGTAAAAATAAAAATAGACTTACATTTCTTGAAGGTAGAAGAAGAGTAAAAAAGGCTGGGAATGGTGGTTCCCACTCTTACGAGGAATGGTTAGCCTTAAAAATTCAGTTTGGTTTTATGTGTTTATGCTGTAAAAGATTTGAGCCAGAAATTACTTTGGCTGAAGATCATATTATCCCAATTTTTTTAGGGGGGACGAATGATATAGAAAACATCCAACCATTATGTAAAAGTTGTAACAGTTATAAACATACTAAAGTAATCGATTATAGAAATAGCCAGATAGCGTTTCGCCCCTAATTTCAATATAATGAAAAAAGTATTTATATTTTTAATAACAATAACTGCTCTTTCTCTGATTCATTACTTCCAAGTAAATGCTCAATTCAGACCCCAATTTCCATCCCAGGGTGGAACTGGCACAACTTCAACTCCACTGGCTGGAGAAATTTTAATCGGAAACTCCTCTAGTGTTTATACTGTTGCTCCTTTAACAGCTGGGACAAACATCACTATTACCACTTCGTCTGGAGGTATTACCATCACTGGTTCAGCAGGCGGAGGCGGATCAGGCAACGTAAACGTAACCGCCGCAGGCACTCTCCTAAACCAAGTGCCTTATTGGCTTACCACAGCTTCTGGGACTCTCTCATCTACCTCAAGCATCACTATCAACCTCGGAACTAACCTTAACTCCTCTGGAACGATTACAGTTAGCGGTGTGGCGGTCTTAACCACTTCCACGGGACTGACTGTTCAAAACTTCGTATCAACGGGCGTTAGCCAATGGGGTAATAGTCCTGGATACTTGGCGAATGGTTCCACCACCGCCACTTCTCCTATCACTTGGTCAGTCGGGAATGTGATTGCGTGTGCCACTTGTATCACCACCTCCTCCATCACAATAGGCACGATTCAATCATCCACTTTTCCTCTTGGATTTGGACTGACTATCTCTTCAACTGGAACTCTTCAAACCTCAGCTTTTATCACTACCTCTTCTATTACTATCGGCACAATTGCTTCTTCAACTTTTAATCTTGGAACCAACTTGGTGATTTCTGCTACCGGAACGCTAGGATGGGTGAATAACTCTCTTATCTTCCTCACCAACGCCTCAGTGACTGCTTCTGCCCCAGTGACTTGGTCTGCGGGAAATGTCATCGGTTGGAACAACTCGACTAATTACATAGCCGCAGGCAGTTCGACGATTTGGACGGGACTCAATACTTTTAACAGTCTGACTCAAGCCACCGGCACCTCGGCCACCTCCACGATTGGAATGAATACGGGGAACTTTTCAACCATCAACGTGACCACTTGTAATGGCTGTGGTGGAGGCGGATCGGGGAATGTGAACACTACAGCCGCTAATACTTTAGTTGGTAACTTCCCTTGGTTTACTGTTTCAGCTAGTAGCACCTTGAACGCCACCTCCACTCTTTTTACCGAGGGAGTAAATTTAGGTATCGGCACAACCAAACCCTCTTCTACGGTTCACATTATTGCGACTAATAACCCTACCAGCACCCTTAGAGTAAGTTCAGTAACAGGGCTGACTGTTTTTGATGTCAATTCTACCTCGACCAACACTAGTTTTTTTGAAGTCCAAACTTCGTCTTCGGTTCTTGTATTTGGTGTGGCTTCAACCACAACTCAATTTCAAAATGCGATTTTAAGCACATCCAGCACAGTCCCGGTGGTTTCTGCCTGTGGAACGACACCTTCCATCACTGGCACTAATTCTAACGGCTTTGTGACTGTAGGAACGGGAGTGATTAGTTCTTGCACGATTACTTTTTCTCCGGTTTATAAATCTAAACCCTCTTGCGTGGTTTCGAATGAATCTCAAAACACAATTTCTGGCACTCCTACTGCCAGCACTCTTGTTGTCGCTGGCACAGCTATTCAAAGTCAGATTTGGCACTATATTTGTGTGGGAATCAGAGAATATTAAAATGAATTTAATTCAACTAAAACAAGCTATTGCCTCTCTCACATTACTTGTAACTTCACTTTCTTCTCAAGTGGCTCAGTTAAAATCGAGCGACGTGGTTTTAGGAGCACCAGTAGTTTTGCCTCCAGAAAGGTTAGAAACAAAGTTTACTGAAAGTTTGACCGATTTTCGAGACGAAAAAGAATCTACCATCCCAAGCGGAGGGAAAATTAGAGAGGTTGTGAGCAAAGAACGACCCGAAATAAAACTTGAAAAATGGAACGGGGAGGCCGGGATGACTATCCGTTATGATGGAGTAACTTCTACGGGAGGGTTGAACCGAGCTACCCAAAGATTCGAGTGGAAAGATGCTAAGCAAGAAGTCCACGCTTATCCTATCGAAGCCAAAGCCGGAATGGAGGACGGGGGGTTTGAGATTGAGATTATTTTGAATGAAAAACCTTTAACGAATATCTTTGAGTTCCAACTTGAGGGTCATCAAGACCTAGACTTCTTTTATCAGGCCTCGCTAACTCAAGAACATATAAACAGTGGAATGTCAAGACCAGAAAATGTGGTGGGGAGCTATGCGGTTTATCATAAGTTTCTGAAAAATCACCAATTAGGCAGAACAAACTATGCCACTGGCAAGGCCTACCATATTTTCCGGCCGGAAGTTTTTGATGCTCTTGAAACGAAAGTTTGGGGAGAATTGAATTACTCTAATGGAGTTTTGAGCATAACTGTGCCGCATAGTTTTTTGGACACGGCAGTTTATCCAGTTAGGATTGACCCGACTTTTGGACATACAACAGCTGGGGGGACTTTATTAGCCAACATTGCCGTAACCACAAATGACGATTCAAGAACACAGGGGACAACTTATGCTTTGTCAGAATCTGCAAACATAACAAAAGTTTCTGCCGCATTGAAATCAAGTGCTGACAGTCAATCTTTAGATTTGTTTTATGCTGTTTATAGAGAGGATAGTGCAGGAGTTGATTCACACGATTTAGTTGCATCTGCGGAAGTGTTAAACCAATCTATCAATAGCTCAACTGTAACTTTTTATGATATTAGCTTTGCTTCAGAATCTTTAACAGCCGATGACTATGTATTAGCCGCACTCGGTAATGCAGAAGACTTATCATCTGGAAACATTAGTATATATGGAGATGCTGATTCATCGAATAAATTTTATAGTGAAGGAACTACAGGAGTTGGCTCTTACGCAACAAGAAAAGCAGAAAATCCTTGGACTGAAGATGATATTTTATCTAACTTTATCCAATCTATTTATGTTACTTATACTGTAACAACCAATTGGTTAGACACCACTTGGCTTATTAGATGACTCTTAACTGTGACTGGCACATCAACTCCCTTACAAGGTTTTCCAGTCCTTGTCGCTCTTAACTCAGCAGGTTCACTTTCAAATATAGACTACACAAAAACTCAAAACTCTGGACAGGATATTAGATTTACAGGTTTAGACGGCACTTCT
>ERZ1292642.1101-Hain-H14-01um-R1-1101-length-13373-cov-24_pt1 | contig 13373 bp, 21 predicted proteins | sample MGYA00564403_ERZ1292642 | MGnify/ENA primary metagenome ERZ1292642 (study PRJEB36523, sample SAMEA6512643) | groundwater metagenome | collected 2019-01-09 | study: AquaDiva: Metagenomics assemblies of 32 groundwater samples | reverse complement strand
TGATGTAGTGTTCCAGCTCGTAGACGCAATCATGGATGATCTTAATCTTGGCGATGATCGTGGTCTTGGCAAACTGGCGCGGGGCCGCCGTCACATCCCGCAAGCCGCGGGCGCCGGCATCGGCCTGATAGCGGGCGAAGAAGTCCTCGTGCATCGAGGAGAACGTAGTCGGGCAGAGATGCGGAAAGAACTCCAGGGCAAAGCGCTTGACGTCGGAGCGGCACGCATCGTAGAGGGCCTGATCCTCGGGTGAGCGCTGGTGGACCGGCCTCGGCGGGGGATGCAGGCGCCGGTGTTGGGCACGCATCGCCGCGAGGCGCAAGAACTGCGGATCGGCGAGGCGAGGATCAAGCGTCCTAGGCATAGTCGAGTTCCTGGAGCAATGCCTCGGCTTCCGCAAGGACCTCTGCGACCGTCAAGCCGGTTTCTTCGGCGACCTTTGCCGCTGCCCGCTCAATGGAGAGGCGCACGTCGAGGCGTTCTCGGCGACCCCACACATCGGGCTGCGAGCGCTCCAGGTGCCAGGCGTCGGCGGTCCACTCGGGGGCGGTGCGCTTGACTTCCGTCACAATCCGACCATCGGGAAACGTGGTTGTTTTCTCATAGACAATGTTGCCGCCCTGGCCTGCCTGATTGATGCGCAGCACGCGGCGGGCCTCGTCCTGGGCCTCTGCCTTTTTGAGTTCATGGACAAAATTGGCATAGTATGCAGTCCATGGACGATTCGAGGTTCCCTCGCCGCGTCTCCTCCATTCCATAGCAGTATCTTGGGGAATATCTGCCAGAGCGGCTGCCCGTACATAGGGGACCCCGCCGCTGACTGCTTGAAGAATTGCTTGGGCAATCGGCGGCGTAAGTTTTGTCGGTCGGCCTATTGGCCGAGGTGTTCTACGAGCCATAATGGTTCCTTTTTAGGTGCAGAGCACAGGCGATTCCCCCGTCATGGCGGTCCACCGATCGAGCATCCCGGCGACATACGCTGGGGCGATGTCCATTGTATAGCAGCGGCGGCGAAGATCCTGGTGTACCATTGTGACGACCATCAAGGCACCTCCGGGCACACGAGCTGCTGGCACACCGGATGGGACCGGAGAAGTGCGGCCAAGTGGTCTATGGGGAGCCGGGCATCCAGGTGCCAGCAGCAGGCAGCCCAGGCGGCAGCCAGGCGCTCGACCTTGGTGATCCGTCCTTTGAGCCAGGCCGCCGGGGGCTCGGCACCCTGGCGGTCTCGGGCACGCTTGCCGACCAGAGGCCTATTGGCACGGCGCCGGGCGGCGATCTCAGGCGGACACCGCAGGTAGGCCACGGTGAGCACCCACCCCATCGCGCACAGGGCATGAAAGAACTGGCCATTGGCGAGGCGGTCTCCTTCGGCCAACAGCGCGGTATAGGGACAGACGGTTTTGAGCCAAGCAATGGCATGGGGTTGAATACGCAGCTCCAACGCATCCGTGCCGCCTAATGGGGGACGAATGGCCCCCAACTCGATGCCGCCAGGATACCGGAGGTACGGCATGATCCCGACCTTACAGGCTTGCACAGGCACCCCGGCCAGCGCGGTGCGGACCAGCGTCGTTTTGCCGGAGCCTGGAATACCGATAAGATATAAGCATGCTTTGCCCATTGCTCTGCGCCATCCTCCTGACTAGCTTCTTACCAGGATAAGACCGCGGTGCTTATACACCGGCAACCTGTTCGATTGTACGCCGGCCCATCCACGTTGCTCGCCAAGATAGGCGCCAGGCAGCACCGCATGCCGTGCCTCGAATAATCGTTCTTGTTCACGCGGAGGGAGCTCCGTTGCGCCAATCTCCTCCTGTTGGGCATCAATATCACAGCCAACATAATACCGCCCGCAGACCAGCGAATGCCAGTTACACAGCAATGTTTCCGCGCTTTCCCAATCTACCATCAGTCCATGCTTATGCAATCTGCTCAATACATCAGTGCTGACTGAGAGATAGCCTGGGAGCTGGCCATGCGGGCTCATCCCGTACAGCCAGGCAAGCCCGGCTTTTGGTCCCGTACAGTACCGCAAGCGCATATCAGGCGCCGCCAGCGGAAGGCCAAGCACTTTCTTGAGTATCTCGGCCCACTTAAACGCGGCCCAGCGTCCATTGCCCCAGATGCGCTGACATTGGACCCAAAACCGCTCGTAATTGTCCAAGGGATCCTGCGTCCATCCCTGCGTGATCCAGGCTTCTTGTGCACCATGGGTTTCATGGAGCAATGCACAATAGGACGCGACGTGCTCTGCCAACCGCCCGCCACGGAGCCCGCGTCGGTCTGTATAAAAGGGCCAGCGCAGCGCCTGCGGAGGCAACGGGTGCGGGGTGGGGCAGGTTATCCAGGCATGCCAGGCACTCCCAAGATGGCAATAGGCAACAAACAGAAATGATAGCCAGAGGGCCTGTTCACGGTCCAGGGACTGTATCAACCACGTCAGCACGGGATAGAAAGGGTCCTCATCCCGACTCGCAAGCATGGCACGCGCAAACGAGAGAAAATCCCCTTCAGCCCGGAGCGCGGGACAGGTCATACCCGCATCCTTGTCTGGCCGTCACGCTTGACGCGGGCGAGTTCTTCGATGCTGCTGCCACATTGGGCCATGCGTGCACGGTAGTAGCATACCACCGTGATGCGCTCATAGTATTTGGGATCACCAACGATGGGCGTATTCCCATGCCATTCATGGACATCGGACAAGAGTACATCACCGGCGTGCAAGTCCACCGCAATCCCATACGCCGGCATGACATACAGCCCGCCTGTATAGGTGCCGGCGCGCAGACAGGCCATCACGCCAAAGCCTGCCGCGAGGTCGCCCTTGTCAGTATGGAGCGCGGTCGCCCAATTCCGGTTGATGGTCAACGTGGTGAAGATCGTACCGGCCAGGAGAAAGTCCGGCGACGTTTGGCGAGCGACATCCGCTTGGGCAGCATAGCGCTCGGGCACATAATCATGCAAGAGCGCGCTGAGTTGCGCTAGGCAGGGGAGCAAGGCGTGTGTCCGGCCAGGGTACTGTGCCGTATAGGCGGTCTGGCGGCAATAGGGGAAGCGGGCCGAACGATCGCTGTAGCCCATGACAAAGGAGGGCGAATCCTTGCCATAAACCGTCTTGGAGACCGTACCGTCGAGTTTGACGGGTTGGTAGCGTGTAGCGCTGCGTCTGCCAAGGCGACTGCCCTGGGCCACGCCGCCTTTGAGCAAGGCAGGATCTTCCCATGCCTGAATCTTCCCGGCAGCAATGCCGCGATTATGGCGTGGCGAGGACCGTGCCAGCGGCGCAACGGCTTCGTAGACGGTCTGATAGAGCGTGCCCGTGAGGGCGCGGCGCACGACCACCAGCAGGGGAGTGCCATCGGGCTTCAACACCGTCACATCCTGCGCGGGCACGAGCCGCTCGAACCAAGTATGGGTAGGATACTCACCGACCCAGCGAGTCACATCATGGAAAGAATTGAGGCGGATGGTATGCATACGGGGAGCAACCTCTACGAAGGCGTCTGGAGGGCTTCTGCAGCCCGCTGGACCACGGCAATGATCACATCCGTCATGGTTTCCAGGCCGTATTCTTGGCCAAGCGTATCTACGCACTGCTTAAAGTCTGGGTAGGTGTCTTCCGTCAGAAAGAGTTGGACCATATGGATCTGCGAGCCAGGGGCATTCACCGGATTGGTATTAAAGGTTTCATCATTCGTTGCGCCGCTGGCAATGCCGCCGACACGCCCGTTGGCAGTGCCCCCCGGCTCGGGCGGGATCACTTTATATTCGACCGCCAAGCCCTCCAACATTTGCTGGAGCCCGCTGTTGCTGGTGGACACTTGCTGCAGCAGGCGGGCGAGCTGCTCCGCGTCAGCCCCAGCCAGGGCCGCAATCGGATCCAGCGAGGCCAGGGCGAGTCGTTCTTCCCGCTCGTCCAGGTCCACATAACTCACCGGGATGCTTGCTTCGCCGTGGTGAATTGCGAGGGCTACGCGCAGGTGTCCGTCAATCATGCGTCCGGTACGTTGGTTCACGACGATCTGTTGAATCCAGCCGATGTCATCCAGCGCACCGCGCAGGGCTTCCTGTTGGATGGGCGGGTGTTTGCGCCAATTCTCAGGATGCTCGACCAGGCTACGCGGATCGACTTCGGCATGGGCGACAATACGGTTGACCCATTTCGGGCGAGGCGCGGGTGCCTGCTTTTTGGGGGCTGCCATAGACCACCTATCCTTCTGTGCCGTTGGCGCGCTGTCCGTTGTGCGGATCTGCCCCGGAGGGAGTCGGGAGCCCGCCCATCTTTCACCGCAGGATTGTGTCATGCCCTACGGGGGATTGTCAAGACACAGGAGGGGCTTGCGGGCTCCTTGGGTCTCATGACAGAAGAAAACATCCAGGGTGAAACCGAGCGCATACACCAGGCGGTGCACCTTGGCAACGCCTGGATCAACAATAAGACCCAACTCAATCTGGCGTATAGCCTCAGGGCTGAGGCACGCGGTTGCTTGTCGTGCCAGTTCGGCGCGGGACCACCCACGTGCGGTCCGGGCCTCCCTTAACCGTTCGCCGAGCGACAGTGTCGTTGTTTGCATAACACGAACCTCCTTGCATAAATCATACCTATCTTGTGTTTGCAGTGCAAGATTGCTTGCAACAAAAAAAATAAATATTTTTTGTATAGTATAGTTATGCCTATTTCTTAGGTATTTCCTATACTATAACATTTACTCCTAATAAGAAGGGAAAAATAGGCCTAATATCTTTTTCTTTACTTGGCATTTCCATGTTCAAATTGGTCTAAAAATAATACACAAGAATACTTGCAATCATTACTTGTATTTGCTAGAATATATATACAGTTTAATATATTGTAACCCTACAACAAAGGAGGACGCCCGAAAACAACGAGTAGCACGCGCACCGCACGCACCCGGTACGCTGCCCGCCTCATTAGCGACCCCTCAATGCGAGGTATGCGAGGCCCGGCAGCGAACATGACCTCAACCGCTCAGTTGAGGGTACGGCGCCGACGAGCAGCGACGGTGTACAGCTACTTAGAACGGGGCACCCTGATAACGACGGCGGGCAACACGGCACGACGGCAAGCAGGCGGTTAGTACAATGACACCTGCCCGCACGAGGGCCGCACAAGCCTACCACGGCAGTAGACAAAGACTTGCCAGCCGCTACGGACCCCGATACGCTAGCAGGACGCACATAGGCTCAGACGCAACGTAGGCAGCGGTAGGCAAGGGCCGTGACCGCATAAGCCCCCGAAAGCACCCTACAGCGCGGGACGGTGTACTACCCCGCGCGTCTGAGCAGGTGACAGGGACAAGTAACGTGCACTATAGAGCGCATGCAAGGGCGACCTAAGAACAAGCCCGAGAGTAGGTGACGGCGAAAACGGCACCTGCAAGGCAAGGGTAGGACGCGGCTAGGGGATCTAGCGCGACTGAGAGTAGCCGCCCCGCGTTGAAGCGTAACGTAAAACAGCCGCGCGGGCAACTGAGAATAGTACATACTGTATCAGGGGAGACCCTCGGCGGTAGAATAATCCGCGCTAGTACGAAGAGCCCTTGCAATAGGGCGAAATGCAGCGAGCCCGCTCACCTGAGCGGGCTTTTTTGTGTCTTACACCGGAGAAGGAGACATGATAATGGCAGTACGCATTAACACAAGCGAGTACAAGTCCATCCACGGCCACACACCTAAGCAGCACCGCTTTTCTCCCGTCTCAACGTGGGCCTTCCAGATCGACCAGCAGCAGGAGCCGTTTTTCGTCATCGCATCCTACAAGACGGCTCTCAAGCTCGCCAAGGCGAGTGCGCAACACACTGTCACGGTACTGCCGTAAGCCTGCGCCGTGCAGCCGAACAACGAGTGGTTTTAACAGACCAAGGAGAACAAACATGACAGCGGTACCGGTTCGAGATCGACACGCCAACGGCGGGCAGGGCATGAACTGGATCAGGAAAGAAAAAAGACTTGCGATCTACCTCCGCGACGGTCTTGCCTGCGTATACTGCGGTGAGGCGGTGGAAGACGGTGCCAAGCTGACGCTGGATCATCTGCACCCGCACAGCGAAGGCGGGGACAATCACGAAATGAACTTAGCCACTGCATGCCACCGCTGCAATAGTGCACGCGGCAACAGAACAGTGGCTGAGTTTGCTGAAGCCGTTGCACAGTATCTCAATCACGATGTTACGCCAAGAGCAATTCTGGATCATATCAAGACAACGATCCAACGCCCGCTTGATCTTGCTGCCGCAAAAGCCCTGATAGCACGGCGCGGCGGGTTTACCCAAAGCCTACGGAAGGACTAGCGATGCGTTATGGACATGTGACAGGCCGCAAGCAAGAGCGGCGCTTGCCGTATAGCGCTACCCCAGAACAGCGTGCTCATGATATTGCAATGAGCATGTGCGAGAACAATCGCCGCCCAGGGATCGAGACGTGGCATCACTACGGCATTGCCGACAACGAGACAATGCAAAAGCTCGTTCTTTCTTCCTTTGAGGCGCTCGATCCTTTGAGAAGGAAACGCAATGCCATATGACTTGGTTGTCGCGGCGCTCATCGGTCGTGGCTGGTCAATCGAGCGCCTCATCCGCGCCGCCAAGGTCCAGACCGTCGAGATTAGTTGCTGTACCCAGCATGGGACGCCGGAAGTCATGCTCGATGATACCGGCGAGATCGTCTGTCTCGCCTGCTACGGATTGGCGTTGATCGACATGCCAAGGCTTCTTATTTAACCTCCCTCACAGAGCCACCCGCCGTTCTTGGCGGGCGTAACGTGCAGTCCGGCAGGCAAGCCCGGGCGGGAGTGCGTTGTTTCTCAACCAGAGGAGGATTCTATGGAAGACATCAGATCTTATTGCCGCACCTGCGGCTGTGCCCAGTACTTCCGGTTCATCCACAAGCTCCAAGAGTGGGTCTGCCTGCATTGCAGGCGCTCACATTAGCTCCCTCGCAGGAGACACCGCGCCAGCACGGGCGGTGGAATGCGCCGCCAGGTTCTAAGCCCTGGCGGGAGCGCAGACGCCCCGAGCAATTCCGCTCGGGGCTCTTTTTTTTTACCAAGGAGAGCACATGGCAGCGAAGCAGAAAGCCCCGAAAGTGTTGGCCCTCCAAGACGTGATCGAGCGCATTGCCAACTACGCCAAGCCGAACAGCAAAAGCGCACGGACCTTACTGGAGATGCTCGACACGGACACGCACGAGGGGTTAGATGAGGCGCTCGAAGCGCTGGATACCTACGACGAGTTGGATCGCGCAGATTTCGAATCTGCGGAAGAGTATGGCGAGCAACGGGAAAGCGCGTGGGACGAGTTTACGGAACTGCTCGATGGCATTGAACAGCAGGAACCGGAGCCAGAAGAACACGACCTTGAGACACAACAGCCCCAAGCGGAGACGGCATTGCCCCCGCCGCCTATTCCTGCCCCTGCGAAGCATGCCCCAACCGTAGACGAGAAGATTATGGCACAGGCAGCGGCACTTGAGGCCGCCCGTAAGGGTGAGCCAGCACAGCCCGTCCTTGATACTGTGCCCGAGCAAGAAGCGGGACAAGAAGTGCTCGCAAGTGAGGATACTGCCCCGCGCATAATACTGTATACGACGGCCCCGGAAGACTACGACGGGTTCGGAGCGCGGACAGAGCAGATTGTCGGAGAAGTTGGCTCCAACGGGAGCACCAAGACGTATCGCCGCGTAAGCGTCCCTGATGAGCATGTCCAGTGGTTCAGGAACCGCTGCGGAAGCGGCCTGCACAACAACCACACGGAGCACGAGTGGTGGGAAATGCTCGGGCAGGAGTTCTTCCTCAAGAAGTTTACCCCGGCTCCTGGCTATGTCATGCCGGACCGGCCTGCGGCGCCGGTGCCGCAGGCAACCGGAGGCACGTTGCTGGCATGTGCCAACTGCGGGGCCAAAGAAGCGACCCTCAAGAATTGCCGCTGTAGTATGTGCGCCTCATGGTGGGAAAAGAACCACGCAGAGCGGCGCGTAGGTACGCCGGGGCAGCCGTTGCCCCCTGCCAAGCAGGCACAAGCGGTTGTGCCGCCGCCTGCGGGGACGAAGAAGCAAGAGACGGCAAAAGCCAAGAAGGCCGCTAAGGCGACGGCAAAGGAAGAAGCACAAGCCGCCCGCGAGGCCAAGAAGGCCGCCAAGGCCGCGCAAGCGGCTGCGCCGAAAGAGCCGAAGAAAATCTGGACAACGGATGATCGCATTGCGTACTTGAAAGATTTGGTTGCGCAAGGTGATGATGCGATTCGGCAGGCGTTCTTGCTGCGCAAAGTGTCGATTTGCGATACGGGCCAACGGGTGATTGCTCCAGCGCGCGTGTTTGAGTCTGAAGACCAGCGCCAAGCAGTGCTGAAGCGCCTGGAGGCCGGGGAAGATGCACAAGCACTGGCTGACGAGGCAGGTGTCAGTCTCGTGTCTATCACCGATTTGAGGCGTCCCAGGGCGGTGGGCGGGCGGTACGGCAGCAAGAAATAGCGCAAGACCGGGCAGCATGGTTCCTTCTTCTGACAGACGACGAGATCGAGACGCTGGACGAGTAAATGGTATCCCCTGGGAACGGTCGAGGCTCCCAGGGGACTCGCAGACACACAGGAGGGAAAGACCCGATGAACGGCACGATACCACAGTCCACACCATCCGTCAATGGCCACAGTGCGCCGGTCTCTATCGACGCGCTGTGTAGTATGAACGGATTTGTCAAGGTTGGCCGGCACGAGACGCGCGACCACCAGTGCACCGGACGCGGTGCCACCCCCGAGGAAGCGGCCGCCAACTTTTTCGGGTGCATGGACGCCCTGGAAGCCGGCTATGCGGCCCGGGCTGCTCGCACTGCCGCACCGCCGCCCCTCGCCAGTCGCACGCAGCGCCTCAGCCTGTTACTTGCCTGCGGGATAGAGAAGGCCCTTGCCAAACAGGACGGGAAGATGATCGAGCGGTTGATGAAAGCCGCCGCGCTTGTGCTGGCCGGACGTGTTGTACAACTGGACGACGGAACCTATCAAGTCCGCTCCCTGACCGAGCCAGAGACGACGGCCTATATCGTGGCTGGCAGCACGTGTACCTGCCAGGATGCGAAGAAGCATGAGGGCGAGCGCTATTATTGCAAGCATGCCACGGCGGTGGCAATGGTGGCGCGGCTCGATGCGCAGGAGTACGTTGGGTAACTATAACCTATAACTGGATCCGGGAGTTTCAACTAAAGAAGGAGAATCCCATGCGGTGCCCCAGTTGTAATGTCCTGTTGAGCTATAGCGATGGTATCTGGGAGCATGCCCAGCAACCCTCACCATTATGTATCTATCCAACACCGTGGATCGGAGACCCTGCCCGCCTCACGCTCGACCTCGATGAAGACGAATCGTTCAGGCCGGGCAATCCGGCTGACTATGGCGACCGCTAAGCCAGTGCAACGCCAGCACGCAAGGGGGACCACGAGGTCCCAATCCTACAGGAGAAAAAGCATGGCAGACTATATCCGAGCCCTTGAGTCTATCGGGACTGAGCGCTGTTCCTGCTGTGGCGCAGCAGTCCCCAGAGGCCTCGTGTGTGTGGTTGTGAATGACCAACGCCTCTTCTGTCCGGTATGCGCCCCAGACATGCTGGAAGCAAGTGAGGTTCGGCTGGCAATTGAGGATTTCTGGCGGGCACAGAACCTGAATATGCCCCGGTAGACAAAAAAGAACGCAGAGTCCGCCCGCCCCTACGGCGGGTGTAATGCGGCCAATGCCCAGTGGGACAAGCCTGGGAGCATTGAGGAGAACCCAAACACGAAAAGGAGGGCAGCGCCCATGCACATCGAATGGATTGCCGGTCAACCCCTCACCAATCAGCAACGCGCTACGCTCTGCAAATCCTGCATCGAAGCGGCCGCTTCCAGGGCAACCGAGGCCGTCATGGTCATACACATCGGCAAGACGCGCATCGGGTTGTGTACGCTCTGCGCAATTAACCTCACGGTGTTGCTCAAGACCGCCAGAAAGGAATAGACCAATATGGGTGGGGCGGCTTACTCACTAAGCGCCCTCCCCAGAAAGGCCCTTTATGACACCCATGATTCCGGTTCTTGCCCTTGGAGATATGTTGCCCCCTCTCTCTTCCCTGTCCGCCCTCATCCCGCTCATCCCATTCTTCGCGCTTGGACTTGTAGCCCTGGTGCTGCTGTATACCGTCCGTCACATCTAAGGACTGCACACATGAAACGACTACTCGTCATCGACTGGGATTACTTTTTCAAGGTGAGCGAACCCCCAGCTCCTGGATGGCCCCTGTATGATTGGGGGCACAACGAAAACTGGGCTCCTGCCATGCAAAGCTCTTTATGGCAGCGCCGCGCCGTCGCCTTCCTACGAAACCAGATCCCTCTGCCAGGGCTCTCCGGGCTAGAGCAGACGTTCTGGAACCGCTTCACTTTTACAACGCGCACGCAGCTATTTGTCTCCGAGTCCAATTTCGCCAGTATGTTACCGAGCGTTCGCCGTGGCATCACCGACGTGGTCCTCTTTGATGCACACCATGATGGCGGCTATAAAGAACGCCTTGGAAACCACTGGACCTGTGAGAATTGGGCGATCTGGTATGGCCTCAAAGGCATCCCGGTCCAGGTCTATTATCCGACGTGGCGCGCAGACGTCTTTGCACTGGAGGACTATTGCCTCGCGGAATCCCTTGCGCTGCCGTTTCGTCGCCAATTCGATCAGGGACACGCAGATGTACAACCCTTTGACCGCATCCATGTCTGTCGGTCTGGAACCTGGGTTCCGCCCTGGCTCGACGACGCCTTCGAGGCATTTCTTACAGCTTGTCCAGCCTACACTACACTTCAGAGGATTGAGCCTCCTACCGTTACTCCCAGGCCCTTTCTCCTTGAGAACGTCTATGACGAAATACACAACTGGGAAAAGCTAGAGGCACTCTGTCAAATGGCCTCAGGGCGCTAGTATCTGTCGCGGTCATGGTGCCGGTGTGGTCCGGCACCCTCATTATTGAGGAGAGCATATGATTGCCAAGTACCACAATGGCGCCTTTGCGTTCACGCGCAACTCCGCCACCATTGAACCCATGTTCCCCGACCAGATTGCGAGGATCGCCGCGCAGTTTGGAATTCGAGAGACCATAATCCCAAGCTACGCCGGTGATCGTGCCGTCGTATCTCGCGCCATCTCGACCCAGAGCACTGCGCTCGCAAAGCAGGGTTGGTGGCTGCGCCCGCTCAAGCAATTCAAGACGCATCTCGTCTATGGCATCGTCAGAGAAGAAAAAAACCAGGAAGAACGCAGGCTTAGGCATGACCATGAGGCCTGCTTTGAGTGGAACGTCGAGCACGACAACGGGCTCCACGTGACGGGGACGCATGAGGCAGCTCTTGCCGTCGATCAGCAGTACCAGGACTACCGGGGCAAGATCATGGCCCCCGACTGGACCAACTCGATCATGACGTATTTGATCGGCGATTGTCACGCGCAAGCGATGCGCGATGATGGGCGCGTGGTCTGGATCCCGCCAGTCTCCCTCCCGCAGGTCTACGACCTGAAGCCGTTCCTGGAAGCCGTGGGCATCACGATGGCGATCCTCGTGGTCGAGGCCGAGCACACGATTATGGTCCAGCAAGCAACCACCGAGTCGATTGCCGGGCAGCTCCAAGCGCTACAAGAAGAGGTCGCGGCTTTTGACGGCACCCAGAAGCCCAGCACATACAAGGCCCGCATCGTAGCGTATCAGGCCCTGCGGAAACGTGCCACGTTGTACCGTGAGACGCTCGGCATTGGCGTCGAGCAGGCAGAGAACCTACTGCAAGAGTTAGAGGAGAAAGTACGGGGCTTGCTGGAGATTCGCAGCAAGACGACGATTCATCGGGATACGAAAGCACGCAAGAGCGACCAACCGCTTGAGGCAGCCGAGGTGACAGCGCCTGACCCGACAGATCCGCTGGCAGCAGTCACAGGGTTTTAACCGCGCCGAGAGAATAACCCCACACCAATAGGAGACTCCTCATGGCCCTCCAAGTCTATGCCGTTCCTGCGTCGATGGCGCTGCTGGACCGCTTTCGGGCCGTCCAGGCTGACCTGAACACCGTGCTGGTCGAGCGGGAAAGCACGGTGGAGTTGGCGCTGATTGCCCTGCTCAGCCGTGAGCACTTCTTGCAGCTTGGCCCGCCTGGCGTGGCCAAGTCCATGCTCGTCGATCAACTGCATGCCCGCATCACGGGCGCCAAGCGGTTTAAGAAGTTGCTCAGTGCGTCGACCGTGCCAGATGAACTGATTGGTCCGGTGGACCTCATTGAGTATACGGAAAGCAAGCGGTGGGTCCGCCATCACCAACGGTCCATCATCGAGGCAGACATCGCGTTCCTGGATGAGGTTAAGTAGAGGCCTCCCTTGTTGGTAACAACAAGTGATCAAGGTGGCTATATGCTGGAACGAGCCGAGTATCTGAGCCTACCAGGGCCTAACCAGCCTATCAACATGGTGACAATGATTCAGTGCGGCCAATCAGCAGGGAAGTCATGGTTGACCCCTCAACGACTACACGCCACCCGCCTTGCTCTGATGCCTAGAACGTGCGGCACAATTAACACAAAGGCCATGCCCCCAGTGTTTCCGTGCCGTTGTTCCACATTCAATGCAACAGGCATACTGTCGAGACCAGTATCCATTCGCCCGTGTTTTTTTGACAGCCATCATGGCATCTCTATGGATGTCAAGATGACAAGCCCGGCAGGCAGCCACAAGCCGTGAGGGATCATGCCCAGGGATTCTGTTTTGCGATTCCTGAGTACGACCATCCTCATCAAGATGGTGCACTACTTGCGCTGGCTTCCCACAAAAATAACACTGGCCATCAGTCTTCCGAAAGATGACAGAGCGCGGCATACCAAAGTGCTGTTGCTCCCTGCGTGCTCGCGTTTTTTCCTTGAATGCAGGATCATCTTTCTTTGCCTGATATGCCGCACGTACACGTTGCTTGATAGCGTCAGCATGCGCAAGATAGTACTCTTTGAAATCAAAGGCCATGTTGTTTCTCCCCAGAATTATTACACATAAAGAACATGACCAATAGTAGAATACTATCATGCCCTATGCAAGGATGAAGATATAGTCTACTCCTCATGGCGACATGAGGTGCACAAGGCTTTAAGTGCAATTCCGTGGTACTTAATATCCTGCTCGGGATTCTCCAGGAGCATGAGGTTGACGAGATTGGCGCCGATGCTGTGATCACGGTGCCGCTCATTTCCCTATTTGCGGCCAGCAATGAGCTGCCTGCAGAAGGGATGCCTGCCTTTGAAGATCGCCTGATGTTGCGCGAGATTGTGCAGGACATCGGCGATGACACAGCCTTTGTCCGCATGCTGACTACGC
>ERZ1292642.1100-Hain-H14-01um-R1-1100-length-13376-cov-4_pt1 | contig 13376 bp, 21 predicted proteins | sample MGYA00564403_ERZ1292642 | MGnify/ENA primary metagenome ERZ1292642 (study PRJEB36523, sample SAMEA6512643) | groundwater metagenome | collected 2019-01-09 | study: AquaDiva: Metagenomics assemblies of 32 groundwater samples | reverse complement strand
GAATGCCTCTGACGATCCAGTCGCCATCAGATACGGTCAGGAATCCCTCTAGGGTGTGAACGTGCGGGAGGGGTGTGAATGGCTGTGGGCCGTCCTCCTCCGCACGAATCTCAGCAGTCGTCCTATCTTTGGCAACGCAGATCGCATTCAGCGGCGACCCTTCGCTGTGCGGGGTGCGCTGATGCCAGGCAAGGCTCAAGAACTGCTCGGCCTCGACTTCAATCGGACGCTTGCGGTATTTCATTTATCTCTCCACTCAAGCCATCTGTGCCAGGTTCTTGAACCTCCAAAGAACCAAACGAAACGCTGAAACGGGGTGCTCGTCACGATCTCGTCGGTACGCTCGTAGATGTAGCAGCGGGTGCAGTACCACAGCGTGCCGTACGCGTAGCCGCTGTAATCTCCGGTGTCGACGGTCTCGAAGTGATGGAATAGGCCAGCACAACGCAGCCGAGCGAATACAAGCCATCCGAGATACATGAAATAGCCGCCAGTCATTGGGGCAACACGATCGCATACGGAAGTTGTCTCTCGATGACCTGGGCGAGCCGCGCGGTCGAATAGCCTGCGGCCTTCTGGCCGCTTAGGTCGTAGTCGTTTACGACCTGAGACAGTGCGCTGAGAACACGAGCGATCTGATCCTCGGTGAGTTTGATGGTGTAGCGCTTACTCATCACTTGAGCGACCTATCGATAAGCTCGCCTCGCACGGATCGCAACGTCCGCAGACACACACACGCCTACCCGTGCTTAGCTGGACGATTACCTGTCCCTGGAACGGCGCAACCTTCATAGCCTTGCCTCCAACGAGCGCGTCGTATCGCGGCGTTGGCCGGTTCTGGTCCGGCGCGCTGATTCGGACTATGAATAGCGTCTCTCTCGCTGCCTAGCCGTACGAAAGTCCTAGTACTCGACTAGTACCCACCGGTGCCCAGGAATGTCTGGTTTTTAGACAGATGTCGGTTCGCTAGTCTTGCGGGCAAATGACACCTGAATCGGGGATGGACGAACAGGCGGTCGGGCTGCGCTGCCGGTTCTCCAATTCCTGCCGCTTCGCTTCCTACGTGAAGTTCAACACTCAGGAAGGGATGCAAACTGCGGTCCTGGTGCGGGATACCCACGAGCTAGCCGAACATCGCTACATCCACCCCCAGATCACCGCTGAGTGGCGACCAGAGTTCGGTCAGCGTGTCAGCCATCGTGGGCGATCGACCTTGGGACGGAAGCCAAAACGCCCCGACCTCTTTTGACAGCCACCACCAATAGCGGTCACAATGCCACCTATCCCAACTCCTGGCATTCGGGCGAAGATGACCGTGCGGCTGGACGCCACCGACCGCAGGAGGTTGGCGCGGATCAGGAAGATCATCGACGCTCGCTCCGACGCCGAGGCTCTGCGCCGCGCCATCGCCATCGCTGAGGCGCACTTGGACACCCGGTGACGTTTTGGCAAGGGCGCACGGTGGCGATTACCGGAGGAAGTGGTTCGTTCGGCAAAGCCTTCACCCGCTTTTTGCTCTCCCAGGACATTCGGGCGGTTCGCATCCTCTCTCGTGGCGAGCACCGGCAGGCTGAGATGGAAGCGAAGTTACCGGACAGCCGCCTGCGGTTCATCCTCTGTGACGTTCGGGATCGCAGTCATCTGCGGCGCGCTTTCGATGGATGCTCCATCGTGATACACGCGGCGGCGCTGAAACGGATCGAGAAGAGTGAGTACAACGCGATCGAGTTCCTGCTGACGAACACCATCGGCGCAGTGAACGTGGTCGAGGCTGCGTTGGACGCGGGAGTTGAGCGGGTGATCGCGCTCTCGACCGACAAGGCCTCGGCTCCGATCACGCATTACGGTGTCACCAAGCTCGCGGCCGAGCGCATCTTCGCGGCGGCGAATCGCTACGGCGGCGACAAGGTCGCGGCGGTCGTGACGCGCTACGGCAACGTGTTCGGCTCTGAGGGATCGGTGCTGCCGCTGTGGATCAAGCAGCGCGACTCCGGTGAGCCACTGACGATCACGGACGCGGCGGCGACTCGCTTTTGGATGACGATGGGCGAGGCGGTTTCGCTCGTGGCCTACGCCGCGGAGCTTGGAATATCGGGCACGGTGATCATCCCGAAGCTGCCGGCAGTGCGGATGGTCGATGTCGCGGAGGCGGTCGCGCCTGGGCGCCCGCGCAAGATCATCGGGATGCGTGGAGTCGAGAAGATGGCCGAGTCGCTGATCTCAGCGGACGAGTCAGCGCTTGCTTCTGAGGTCGATGGTTACAACGTTCTCGGACTGCCGTGTCCATCGGGAATCCCAGAGCGTTATGCATCCGACAATCGTCAGAGCTTCCTGTCAATTGAGGAGATTCGGACTCGGATTCCCCAGGCGATGGAGGAGGCAAACGCATGATCCGTTGGCTGGTGTTGACTCTTATCGGTGTCGCTGTTCTTCTGATTGGCATCCTTCTCGCAAATCTACTCGGAACATGGGTGCCAGAGGGGCAACGGCTGTGGTTGGTCGTTGAGAGTCAGTGCATCTATTGGGGCGCTTTCATACTCGGGCACACGCTGTGGCCCGCCAGTGAGGAGAAGGAATGAATGAGCTGGCTCATTACTCCCGACAGTCGATCTCGGAGGAAGACATCGGCGCAGTCTCCGAGGTGATGCGCTCCGACTTTCTGACCACTGGCCCCACGGTTCCGCTGTTCGAGGAGGCGCTGAAAAATTACCTGGGTGCTAGGAATGTGGTCGCTGTCTCATCGGGAACTGCGGCGCTCCATCTCACGATACTGGCGGCGGGTGTCGGCCCCGGCGATGAGGTGATCGTGCCGGCGCTGACGTTCGTGGCGACGGCGAACGTGGTGCTCGCGGTCGGGGCGACTCCAGTATTCGCGGACTGCACTGATCCGCATGACGGATGGATATCTACGCTTATCCCCGCACTGAATCCGCACCTAGTGACCGATAAGACGAAGGCCGTGATGAGCGTGGATTTCGCTGGCGATCATGTGTGGTCGGACTCTGGATATCGATGGCCGGAGATCGATGGGGGCGATGGACGCTGGATCACCGTGATCTATGACTCCGCTCATTCGCTGGGGGCGGATCGTACTTGGCACAGCCCTTCTACCTTTTCATTCCACCCCGTAAAGAGCATCACCACAGCCGAGGGCGGTGCGGTTGTCATGGACAACGATGAGTGGGCGACCGCCATCCGCCAAATGCGGAATCATGGCCGCGACGAGAATGGCCTGATGGTCCGCTTGGGATTCAACTACCGGATGAGCGACATGCAGGCCGCCCTCGGCATCTCACAGCTCAAGCGGATTGACAAGTTCATCGCCAAGAGACGGGCGCTGTCATGCGCCTACCGCGATTTGATCAAGGGTCTGAACGTCCCGGTGGAGCTTCCGGCCATCGACTATGAGCGCTCGGCTTGCCATCTCTTCCCGGTGCTGGTACCAAGATCGCGGAATGTCGATCTGCGAAACGATGTGGTGAAGCAGATGCGCGACCGAGGCATCGGCGTGGGCATCCACTACTGGCCGATCGTCCCGCTGCACCCGTTCTACGTTGAGAAGTACCACCACCGCGCCGAGGATTTTCCGGTGGCGTTTGATATCTCAGCCCGGATCATGTCCTTGCCGCTTCACGTCGGGCTGACGATGCAGGATGTCGAGAAGGTGGTCGATACGTTGAAGGTGGTGCTGGAACGATGAAGGTCCATTTCTACAGTCCCATCGCGGAAGAAGCACGTGTTCTACTTCACCATCCGGCATTTCAATCCACCAAACCCATCGCGCCCGAAATGCATCCTGAATTGGAGCGGCGCATGAAGGCTTATGAGGCGTGGATGTCGGACCACAATCCTGATCGCCTGGCTCCCCCCACGCCCTGGCGCATATGGAATGTCGTGGGGTACCGATTTCAATGGCTTCCAGAAGCGGAGCGCCCATGTCTGATCCATCTCGTGCTCGGGTTCTCCACCGAATGTTGGTGGTACCGCCGCGGGTGTCTACTTGATGGCCGCGACGACGAGACATTTCAAGTCTGGGCTGACGAGACCACTCCCTGGATCGCTAAGGATATGGTGGAGCGCGTTCTTCTGTGATTCGTGATGTGATCTCATGTATACGGGCGCACTCCCTCAGCGGAAGAAATCTGTATGTCACGCCAGACGGTCGTTCTGAATGTAAGAAGTGCAGTGCATTGCGATCAAGGCTCTGGCGGAGTCGGCACCCAGCGCAGACCAAAGCACTAGCAGAGGGACAGCGACTGAAGAAGTTAGCTGTGGTACAAGCTAAGAAGAATGTTCCGTGTGCCGATTGCGGTCAGATCTTCCCTCCGGTCGTTATGGACTTTGACCATATCGGTGAGAAGTCGTTCACGATTAGCGGCCGTATCTCTGCCAGGAGCATTGAGGGGCTTCTCGCAGAGATTGCCAAATGCGAAGTCGTCTGCGCTAACTGCCACCGTCTGCGGACACATGCTCGGAGACAGAAGCGAGCGGGCATCAATTGAAGAGATGCTTGCGCTGCATCATGCCCTCTACGAGACCCGACATTCGCATGGATGAGCAAGGAGTGTGCTCGGCGTGTCGCGCTTACGAGCGCCGACCCACCGTGGACTGGTCCGCTCGTGCTGCGGACTTCCAAAGACTGATGGCCGAACAGCGCGGCCTGTATATCCCTCATCCGGTGTACGACTGTGTCGTCGCGTCGAGCGGCGGTAAGGACTCCCATTTCATAGCGATCAAGGCGCTGGAGCTCGGCTACCACCCGCTCGTCGTCACGGCGTCGACGGACTTTCCTACGGCCCTCGGTCGGCGGAACATCGAGAACCTGAAGAACCTCGGCCTGGACACATTGGAGTTCACGCCTAATCCGGTCGTGCGGAAGAAGCTCAACCGCATCGGTCTAGAGGAAGTCGGCGATATCGAATGGCCCGAACACGCTGCTATTTTCGGGCTGCCGGTGCGTATCGCCCAGGACATGGGCATCGGCATCGTGCTCTACGGCGAGAACCCGCAGTCTGAATATTCGGGCGGCCCGCAAGACGCGATCCTCCTCGACCGGCGTTGGCGGGAGGAGTTCGGCGGCCTGCTCGGTCTGCGCCCCAAGGACTTGATCGGTCGAGAGGGACTGACCGCTGCTGACCTTTGGCCATACGAATACCCACTCGACTCCTCGCTTCCGGTACATGGACTCTTCCTCGGGCAGTTCTACGAATGGCACGGCATGAAGAACGCGCTCATTGCCCAGGCGCACGGCTTCGAGGCGTATCCCCATGTGGTTGAAGGCAACCTCGTGAACTTCGAGAACCTGGATAACGCCGACGTCGGGCTGCACGACTACTTTGGCTTCCTGAAGTACGGGTTCGGCAGGGCGACGGTGATGTGCTCGCTCTACGTTCGTCGGGGAATGCTGACGAGAGATGAGGCGGTGATGCTCGCACGCAGGCTCGATGGGCACCGCCCGATGTCTTACCTCGGGGTGAGTCTGGTGTCGATCCTGCGAGACATCGGCTTGGATTGGGATCGATATCTCGCCATCGAGGACCGCTTCGCCAACGGCACGATCTTGGAGAAGAGTGACGACGAGTGGAAGCTGAGGGAGCTGATCGCATGACGATTGAATTCATAGGGCAGATTTTCGTTTCCGTCGTGGTTGGCGGTTTTGTGGGTGTCCTCGCTGGATTGGTTATTGGGGCACCATTCATGTTCATCGCGTGGCTGGTCACTAGAAGATGACCCTCGCTCATCGCATCATCGCTACGCTGCTCATCGATCGGAACGGCCAACTGGTCAAGGGCAAGCAGTTCGCCTCCGACCGGGTGATCCCTGGCCCTCCCGTAGCCGCCGCACGGGTCATGGCGACGGTGCGAGAGATAGATGAGCTTGTGCTGTTGTTCGTCCACGCCTCCGCCGATGGCGTGCCACCGGACGAGCGCATCATCGAACAGGTTGTCGCAGACTGCCACATCCCGGTGACCATCGGCGGGGGGATCAACACGCTCGATATCGCTCGTACCATCCTGCGTGTCGGCGCGGACAAGGTTGTCATCGGACGGGCGTTCCGCGAGAACCCGCTACTCATCCGCCACATCGGAGACGTGGCTGGCTCGCAGGCGGTGGTGGTCAGCATCGACCACGGGCCATCGGGCCATTACGAGATGTACTGCGACTGCGCTGTGCGCGCTCGTTCAGCGTTTGTCTGCGGCGCGGGGGAAATCCTGCTTCAGTCGATTGATCGTGACGGCATGATGAACGGCTATGATCTCGACACCATCTCGATGGTGCGTCCGCTCGTGGACGTGCCGATCGTGGCGAGTGGCGGCTGCGGGGAGCCGGCGCATATGGCTGAGGCCATTCTCGCTGGGGCAGACGCTCTCGCGGCAGGCGCGATGTATGCCTTCACCGACCAGACGCCGCTGGATGCCAAGATGTGGCTCGCTTCTCAGGGCTTTGTCGTCCGCATCCCAGTGAAGATATGACCGAAGTTCTGTGGCGCGGTCCCTTTGGCGATTCGTACACCGAAAGAAACCTCGACGCGGGCAAGGATCGTGGGCCTTTCTGGGAGGCGATGCTCAAATCACTGAGTCCCCACGGTTCGATTCTGGAAGTCGGTTGCAACGTCGGCGCGAACCTCCAGCACTTCCCAGACACCTCATACACGTATGGCGTGGACATAAACGCGGAGGCGATCAGATTCGCGCGCGAGCGGTTCCCGCTGATGCATCTCTCTGAGGCGTCCGTTTCGTTGCGCCTGCCGTTCCATGACGCGATGTTCGGGCTGGTGGTGACGTGCGGTGTCCTGATCCATATCGCTCCCGATGATCTGCATCGGGCTATCCGCGAAGTATTCCGTGTATCGCGTAAGGCTGTTCTGATCATGGAATACCAGGCTGACAAGGAAACGGCGATCCCTTATCGCGGACAGGATGCTGCGCTATGGAAGAGAAACTGGTTCTACGAGATGCAGGAGGCTCGCCTTGAGCAGCAGTGGCAGATGACGTGGCGTTGTCCTCTCGGGCTAGATCAGGGCTTTGATGACGTGACGGCTTACCTGTGGGAGAGGAAAGGATGATCGCTGATAAGGAGTACGAGGCTAGGCGACGTGCTAGGGCCGTGGCACCGTGACGGTTCGGCGGGTACTTATGAACGGATTTGCGCCAGAGAGTCGCAGAGAGTCGCCAGTCTGGCATCCGATAGCACGAAAGCAGTTTGAGGTGTGGGGCTTCAACAATGATCTTGTCTTGATGCCCTATGCGGCTCGTTGGTTTGAGATGCACGAACTGAACGTCTACGGCGAGGCAGCGGTGGACGATGCTCGCCCCGACGACAGTTATCTCTCGGCGTTACGCCGTGGGCTTGGCATCCCCGTCTACCACCTGCGCGAGACACCCTTGATTCCTGGGTCGATCGAGTATCCGCTCAAAGAGATGGCCGCGAAGTTCGGCTCCTACTTCACGAACTCGTTCTCGTACATGCTCGCTCTCGCCATCCATGAGAAGGTGGACGAGATTCACCTGTACGGCGTGGACATGGCGCGTGAGCACGAGCATGGCTGGGAGCGTCCGAGCATCGAGTACTTCCTCGGCTGGGCGCGGGGCGCGGGCATCAAGGTCGTCATCCCCGACACGAGCGATATGCTGAAGTGCCTTGGCTTCTACGGCTACGGCGGCGCGAATCCGTACGAGATCGAGGCGGCCTCACGCGAGCGTCTGGGGAGGCTGCAAGCAGAAGCTCGTGCTTATCAGCGCGATGCCGACATGATGCGGGGTGCTGCCGATGATCTGGATTATTGGATTCGCCGCACGCTGCTGCCGGGAGATCAAATCCTCGGGCACACAAACGAGAAGGCCAAGGGGCGTAAGGCGTGGCTTTTGAGCCAGGCCAAGAAGTACGCCGAGTACGGCGCAGCCTACGAGAAGGCGGTAGTGAAGGAAAGGAAGCGATGACCCCCGAGACGTTTGTTCATCTGCTCCTCAGTGCTGGGCTCGGTATCGAGGTAGGGATAATCGTGATTGTCCCATTTGTGATACTCGCTTCGGTGGTGGGCAGGCGATGAGTGCCGTGTTCATCGTGGCCGAGGCTGGATCGAACTGGCATGTCGATGGCGAGAGCCTGAGTAAGGGCCACTGGCGAGCGATCCGATTGATCGATGTCGCCGTAGCTGCTGGCGCGGATGCGGTGAAGTTCCAGGCGTTCCGCGCCGACGATCTCTATCCCAAAGACACCGAGAACTGGAACATCGTGAAGCCTCTGGAGATCCCGATTCCTTGGATCGCTGATCTCTCCTCATACTGCACGCGCCGAGGCATCGAATTCATGTGCAGCGCCTTCTCGGAGGAGATGGTCGATGCCGTTGATCCCTACGTGAAGCGTCACAAGGTCGCGTCGCTGGAGATCACCGACCTTTCTCTCTTGCGCCACATCGCCAGCAAGGGCAAGCCGGTGATTATGAGCACGGGGGCGGCAACCGAGGATCAGATCAAGGATGCCCGAATGGCCATTTGGAATCCGCTGGGAAAATGGGCTAAACATGCGATTCCGATAACACTTCTGCATTGCGTCACTGGGTATCCGACGCCCCCTCATGAGGCGAACCTGCTAGCGCTTCCCCTTAGCGAAATACATTTGGATGGCCTATCTGACCACACTCTTGATCCCATCATCGCCCCCGTAATGGCGGTGGCGCTCGGAGCCTCGATGATCGAGAAGCATTTCACGCTATCCAGATCTCTCGTCGGACCCGATCATCACTATGCTCTCGAACCGTATGAGCTAATGCAGATGGTCGAGGCCGTGCGTCTCGCGGAGAAGATGTTGGGCGATGGCCGCAAGCGCGTGATGCCAAGCGAACTAAAATGGAGGCAGTTCCAGCATCGAGATGGGGGGGTGCGCGGAGCGTGAAAGCGTTTCGGGATGGCTGCATGGGCTGTTTCGGGGTCGGCGCGGCGATCTTCATCGTGCTGATCGTGCTGTATGTGCTCGGAACTTCCAAGTGAAGCTCCAGGCAATCGGCGGGCCGGCGCACGAACAAGAGTTCGACATTCCCGATGACATGCCGCGCAACGTTCCTTGGGTCGTGCTTGAAAGAACCAAAGACCCGTTTGGTCTCATAGATGTGCCCCTGACAGCCTTGTCTCTCGATCTGAGTGAACCTCGGAGGCATTACTACTACCGCAGGAAGCTCGCTGGCACCAGTCGAGACTATCTGCACCATGATCCAAAACGATGTGGATGTCGCATATGACGACGACGGCGATCATCCAGGCTCGACTTGGCTCCACTCGGCTGCCTGGGAAAGTGATGCTGCCGATCGCTGGTATGCCGATGTTGCAGCGAATCGTGCGCCGGGTAGAGCGATCCGCGGTGGATGAGATCGTCATCGCCACCACGACCAAGGTCGAGGATGACGCGATCATCCAACTCGCGCGCCACCTCCAGGTCCGCACCTACCGAGGCTCATCCGATGACGTGCTGAACCGTTACTGGTGCGCGGCGAGGGAGGTGAAGGCGGATATGGTCGTGCGGATCACCGCCGACTGTCCGTTCGTATTCCCGAGCATCATCGATGAGGTGGTCGGTGCGCTTCGCACGGCTGACTTCGCCTCCAACGCGGTCGAACCGAGAACATTCCCTAAAGGTTGTGACGTTGAGGTGATGCAGATGGACACCTTGGAGCGGATCAACCGCATGGCGACCAGCCCGAATGCGCGCGAGCACGTCTGCACCTTCATCTACTTGGAGCGTCCTGATCTGTTCGTGATCCACGAGGTGAAGGATCGTGACGATCATTCGACGATCTCTTGGACGGTGGACACGATGGGCGATTACAAGCGGATGAAGCTCCTGGCCGAGCGCGTGGCGGTGTCGTTGGAGCACGACTACCGAGCCATGCTGAAGGCCGATCTTGACACCATCGTGGTCTAACTGATACAGTCGGCCGCATGACTCTGCGGTTGCCGAATCTGGTATGTCTGCGCTGCGGTCATCGCTGGTATCCGAAATCTCCTCGTGTTCCGCTGCGCTGCGCCAAGTGCGGCTCACCGTACTGGGACAGGAAGAGGAAGCAGCCTATGTGAGAAACCGCACCGCTATGCTCCGCTTCGCGGCGTGCCGTGGCGTAATGCTGCGCCGTGCATAGTTCGACGCGGTCCATCGTATTGGTCTGCGACGCCTCGTCGTGCGCCGTGGCGCACCGCAATCCATCGTTCACCGTAGTGCATTGCTACGTAACGTGTTGCGATGCGCCGCATCGTTCACCGCAAGAAGAAGAAGGAGAACCGCGAAATGGCTACCGCAACGAGATCAAAGGCAAAGAGCGAATCCAACGGCGACGCCATCGCCAGCCTTACCCGTGAGCTGGTCATCCCCAAACCGCAGAAGCGTGCGCTTTACGTCACCCTGGAAGGACTCAGCCCGCTGGTCACTCACAACGGGGAGTCGGCTATTCGGGACATCAAAGCCAACGAGGCGCGCAAGCAGGGTGGGATCAAGACCCTTCCACCGCGCGACCCGCAGGCACGTTTCGAGGAGTCCACGTACCGAGACGCCGAAGGCAATTATGTATTCCCTGCGCTCGGCATCAAGAAGTCGGTCATCTCGGCCGGCTTCCGCTACAGCGACGAGAAGGGCACCGTGCTGCGCGGCATCATCAACATCGACGCGCCCACCGGCTACGTCAAGATCATCAGTCCCAACCCACCCACCATGCGCGAGGATTTCGTCAAGCATGGCGGGATCACCCCGGACATCGCCTACCGCGCGGAGTTCTGGCCGTGGTCGATGGACGTGACGTTCATCTACCTCGCATCGTCCATCCGCCGGGAGAACCTGATCAACATGATCGACACGGCTGGCGAGTCGGTCTGCATCGGCGCATGGCGCGTTGAGAAAAGCGGAATGTTCGGCCGCTTCCGCGTCGGCGAGAACGTGCGTGACGAGGCCGTGCGGTGAGCCTCGCTGCACTCCCCAGCATCGTTGCCAGCCGGTATGCGCCGAAGAGGGGCGCGCATATCAGACCGAATGACGCGGTGCTGCTCGGTGAAGTGATGGAGAAGCTGGAGGCGGACAACCGCCTCCAGCCCTCCGAGCTGATCCGCATGGCCCGCCCCAAGCGCAGCCCGATCCACCATCTTTGGAACTGGGACATCCAGTCGGCCGCTGAAGCGCACTGGCTCAACCGAGCCCGCTACTACATGCAGTCCATCGTGCTGCGAATCGAGTACGACACCGGGGACATTGAGGATGTGCGGGCCTTTCACGTTACGCGCTCAGAGGACGAGGAGGATGATGAGGATGGTCCGGTAGAACGCCGTTGGCTGACTATCGGCCACATCCAGGAGAACGAGGCATACTCAGATGCGGTCATCGCCACCGCGAAGGACGAGCTGGCCGCCTTCAACCGCAAGTACAAGCAATACCGTCGTGTGTTCGGCTATGAGCGCACGATGGGTGCGATCCACAACATGATCGAGCAAGTGGTGGATGAGGAGGAAGAGGAGGAGGAGTAAATCGGTGCCTCGCCCCGCGCCGCCGCGTGTCGCACCGCGACGCACCGCACAGTTCGCCGCTTCGCTGCGCCTCGCGACGCCACGCATCGCCTCGCGTCGCACAGTTCGACGCAACGCGCCGCAGCGCAGCGCGCCGCATCGCACAGTTCACTGCGTCGCACTGCAGCGCAACGCTTCGCAACGCACAGTCCGGCGCTTGCCTCCCGCCGCCTCGCATCGCACAGTTCGACGCTTCGCGACGCGGCGCCTTGCCGCGTGCTGCCTTGCACAGTTCGCCGCTACGCAATGCGTGGCGTCGCCGCGTGACGCGTCGCCACGCATCGCAACGTGATGCACAGTTCGGCGCCCCGCTACGCCCTGCGTCGCCTCGCGTCGCCTCGCATCGCGCCGCACAGTTCCTTGCGCCGTGGCGTACCGTATCGTCGTGCCGTGCCGCTCGGTGTATTTCAGTGCATAGTTCATTGCCCCGCGTTCAGGCGCTACGTATCGTCGTGCTACGCGGTCCCACGCATCGTGTCGCGTTGTGAGCCTTACTATCCGTCCTGCCTCAAACTCAGATTCCCGCTATGTGTTCAACCTGTCTCAAGACCCTAGCGTCCGTCAGTGGAGTACCCGCACACAAGAATATTCGTGGGAAGAGCATCAAGTCTGGTGGGCACGTCGCTTCAACGAACCGACTACCAAATGGTGGATGGTTGAAGTGGATGGCGTCCAGTGTGGCTATGCCAGATACGGCAAAATCGTCCCCGATGAGTTCCACGTGAAAGAGGAGGAAGCCGCGGAGATCAGCATCGCCATTGAGCCGAGGATGCAGGCTCAGGGCGTTGGCCGGGAACTCCTCGGAACGACGATGTCGCTCGCCTGCGACTGGCTCGGGGTCAGGCGGCTCATCGCCTTGGTGCTCTCGGAGAACATGCCCTCGCACCACCTCTTCCGGTCTTGCGGCTTCAGCTACGCCGGCCTGGAGACGAGGATGGGCAAGAGCCATGTGCGCTACGAGTGGCCCAACCCGACGCCGCTTAGGTAGGATGGGGGCTGTTGAGGGCATCATGCCAGCCGTGAGGCAGCGCCTAGGCGACGGTGCGAAGCATGCGAAGAACGCTGAGGAGCACGTCGATGCCCTTCAAGTCGGCGGGCTCTTCGAACGTTATGTAGACGGTGGGGGGCTTGGTCTCCACGCTCACTTCCGGTGGCGGCACGGTGTAGGCGGTTCGGCGTGTGCCGTCTGGGAATGTCGTGACCGTAGGTACCAAATCGGACAACTCAACGGCATGGATGCCCCAACTCGATGGTTGCCCCGCCGGACCAGCATCGTATTCGGAGATCGTGAGCCCCCCAAGGAAAGCAAGTTCACGGTGCTTATCCCGGTTGCTGAGAACATGGAGTTGCCAGAGTGGGTGTCGCTCAGGCGGCCCAGCCTTCATCGTATGCGGCTGGTACCGCTCGATGATTGCCCGAGCGGTGTCGGGGGTGCCTCCCATTCTCTGACGCTTTTCTCCGGGTCCGAGTTTCGTTCGGGCGAAAGGGAACTCCAGACCGGAGCAGTCGTCGCGGGACTTCGTGATCCTGCTCAGGATGCAGACGACATGATCAAGGGCGGAGTGCAGGTCATGGACGATCTCTCCGACGTATTGGCCGGGTGGGCCATCCTGCTTGGTAAGCACCGTGTACGCCTTGTCGTTCGACTTCCAGAAGAGTTTGCCTTCGAGTTCATCGAAGTGTTTCTTGGCGCGTCTGATCTTGGCCTTCGGTCCGCGCCACCGATCGGGGGCCACTAGCATGGAGGTCACATGCCACGGAAACAGGAACCGCTCATCCGACCGGGCGAGCCGTCGCAGCGCACACGGCAGGGCTTGGAGATTCCGGTACTGAAGC
>ERZ1292642.1093-Hain-H14-01um-R1-1093-length-13418-cov-9_pt1 | contig 13418 bp, 29 predicted proteins | sample MGYA00564403_ERZ1292642 | MGnify/ENA primary metagenome ERZ1292642 (study PRJEB36523, sample SAMEA6512643) | groundwater metagenome | collected 2019-01-09 | study: AquaDiva: Metagenomics assemblies of 32 groundwater samples | reverse complement strand
AAATCACACCGATCTTTGTCTCGCTCCGCCTGAAGCCTCGCTCCAGGCAAAAGGCCAATAGTCGTGTGCGTTGCACCTCGCTGCGGTAGATGCGGGGGCCACGCCCTCGCCGGGTGACGATAGTCGCACCGGTATCCTCAAGAGTGATCGAGACGGTTCGAGGGGTGTCTTTAATAGGTTTCATTGGGATAGTCCCCGGATAACGTCATCAATACTTTCGGCCACTACCCAATAGCCGCCGTGCTCTGTCCATGCTGACAAAAATCTCTTTTGGGCCTCACTAACATTAGCTACTTTACCGGGTCGTTTTGTCTCTACTGCCAGGGCCAGTGGTTTTCCCTCCCGGCCAAAGGACGGATGAAAAGCCAGGATGTCGCTAATTCCGGCCGTTTGTGCCTCACTCCCCCGGCAAAACCATTTCACGAAACTGACAAACCTTCGCTTGCCGTTATGTTCATCCGAGAATGCGCCGGAGTTTACGCGCAAAACCAGAAAACCAGAATAGATCAAAAACTCGATGATGCTATTCTTGACCTGATTTTCGCTGCTGATTTGAACCATTGACCTGCTTTTCATAGCGTTTTTTTTTCCGCTTTATCCTGGCCTTAATTCCCTTTTTACCCTTAATCTGCGTGACTACGAATGAGCCGAAATCGTGGGTTTCTATTCTTTTTCGGGGCATCGGTTCTGCAAGTCCTTTTTGTGATTAGTATCGGCGTCTCCGCCTCCACCGGCCCCACTCCGGTGTCGTGGTACTCTCTCCCATTGTGAGTGTATCGAGAATGCACTCCGAAATATCCGGCTCTGGCTGCGGCCCGGCCAGCAGCGCTGTCTCGATCTGGTAAATGTGGTCAATGCAGGTATTCAGCCCCGTGATAACCTGCTTCCAATTCTCATCGCCAGAGCCATCTAAATTCAGTCCACCCAACGCGTGTTTGGCTCCGGCCTTGATATATAGCCCGCTCTTACGGCTTACCCGTAGAGCCTCATTCGCCCACTTCGGCCACTGTTCGTCATCACCGCCTTTGCGCTGCTGCGTCTCTCTGGCAACGGCATTGATTTTTTGGCCGATGTCAAATAGTTGAGTCAGGAGCCTGGAAAGAAGATAGACATTTTGATGCTGGATTTCCAGGGCCTGCGTTGCCTTTTTATCGGCGCCGTGAACGTGCGCCCGGAGGCTATAATATCCGGTAGACGCCCAGATCGGCCAGGGCTTGCGCTCAGTCGCCATCATCTTCCTCGACTGTAACCACTCCGCCATTTTGGAGCGTGTGCTTGGTGAGTTGGCCCAGGATCATCGGGCCGCCGGTCAGGATGTGGCAGAAAGCCGGGATAGCTGCCAGGAATAGATTTTCAGTCAAAAGGAGAATGAGTGCCGCCATTCCTACGTCGGTCGTAAAGTCTCCGATGACTACCGAGAGCCAGGTGAGCCGCGGAGGAAATGGCTTGCGAGCGATGAGATAGGCATAAATGAAACCAAAGAGGAGTAGCACGGCGCAGATACCAATAAAACGAAGCACGTTATTTGAGATTTCCACAATCAACCTCCGGGTTGGGGTGAGGTTCGGGTTGAATAATTCCACAATATTTGTTAAAATAAAAACGGTTCTGCAATGTCCTTACTGGACAAAGCAAAAGGAGCGTTTCACTGGGGAGTGGGGCGCTCTTATTTTTTTGGCTCTGCCGTCCTAAGTTTGTCCTCCCAGTCGGCCTTTTTGGGTCTCTCCAATATACTCCCTTTTTGACTTCGCGTCAACCCCTTTATTAAAGAGAAATTAAAACTCTAACCATTTTCATATACTATTAAGACTGGTCTACGACTTCGCCGGCGTGCGTCCCAGCGGCTTGCTCTATTTCCCGCAGGGCTTTCTCTGCTACGAGAAACATTTGATAGCATGTGTGTTTATCGCGCTTATTTGAACGAAGGTATAGCCGCCTGATCTCGACAAGCGCTCCATTCAATAGTCCGGCGTGGTTTGTGATGTTATCCAATGATTGCTTCATAATATTTTTCGATTTTCTTCGGGAATAATGACCTCATAATCCTTGGTAATCAGACCTACCTCGGCTGAACCGCTCACGTGACCGGCGACCCAAAACCGACCAGAATATTTGCCGAATAGTAACCCCTTGCCATAATCCGGCCCGTACTCCCGAAAATGACCCCGGACGATATGAAGTGATTGACTAATCCCGGCCGGCTCACTCACGTCCTTTTCGCGCCTCTGGCCGATGGCCTTGACCCTGAGCCGGTGATAGCGGCTCTTAAATTCTGCATTGCGCGGCAGCCGCCTTTTGACCAATGGCGGCGGTGGCAGGATTTCCACATTTTTGGAATGGAGAAAGGTCAGGGCCAGGCCGGAGACGTGCAGAAACGAGAGCGGCAATACCTGGACGGAAAACTGCTTGTAGTATTGTGCAGCAAAAAATGCCTTGACCCCATTCGGCTGGTTAGCGACCCGGCCTCGGTCATCAACGGCCATGAGCCAATAGCCGGGCGGCTGCACCTGGCGCCCCCTGATCGGAAAAAGGAAAATGTCATAGTACCACCTGGCTCCCGGCAGAGTGATCCGGTCGGCGGTGTTGGCCTCTTTGCCGATGTCGGGGCGCTGATGGTAGCGCGGCAATCCTGCTACCTGGCGAAAGACGGTCAGAATTTCGCCCCCGGCAGAGCGCTTCGCCTCCCCCTGGGGGATGCCGCTGAAATCGGTATGACCGTGCTCCCGGCTATATATCTCAGTCGGCAGGGTATAGCGCGTGGCGAAAAACTGCCAGGGTGGAGCCAGGTTGAAGTCAGTCAGATCCCAAAATTCGCGTTCATCCTGCCAGAAATAATCGCTGACATTCTGGATATCAACGAAGGTGGCCGAGGCGATGTCAGGGATGAAGGACAAGAGGCGATCCATAGGATTGCTCTACAAATTTCTCAATCGTGATTAGAATTTTTTGGTACAAATTTAATATCTACCTGATAACCAAGAGATGAAAGTATCTTTTCAAGCGTGCTGATTTTGACCTCTTTGGTTAACTCATCGGTTGCAATCAACTGGCCGATGCGATTACGAGAGACGCCGGACTGTTTAGCCAATTCGGTGACCGACATCCGGCTTTTATGGATCAGTAAAAATAGTTCGTTTAACATAGAACCTCCATTTCTAGAGCATTATATCACTTATACTTTGCAATGTCAACATTCAATATTCGTTCTAAGGTTTTGCACATTGTATTTGACAAGCTGCGGATAAAATGCTATAATTACCTTAGAATTTAGAAAGGAATTGCAGAACCAATGAACCAAACACTCCCCTTCCCCACTGGCCTCATTCAAACCGTCCTCGACTGGGGCCGCGGCCAGTCAACCACCTCGCCGGTGGATACAAATCGGTATTTCTCCTCTGAACAAACTGAGACCTTGCGCCGGGCCCTGCGCTGTGAATACGTCCAGCGCAATCCGGCTGTAGCCGGTAGCTGGCGCAAGGGCTACGAGCTGGCCATTGGCTCGGAGCACATCGGCGTGACAAATGGTTACTCCAGCGGGTTTCGGATTTACTACCGCCGGAATGGGGGTACAAAATGAAAACTAACCCTATCCTCTCCAAACTCTCAGCCGATGTCAGTAGCCGTGAAGCTCATCAGCTTTTCAAATCCGGCCAGATTGATGCCACTCAATACAGCCGCATCCTGATGGATTGCCGGATGCTGGAGCGAGCAGCCGAGCAGCAGATGGCCATACTTGCGCCACGCCAGCGAACGCCGGGTGGTAGCTATGATGAACGGAGGTTCTGATGACCCGATTATACCTCGTCCGTTTGCTCAATCTACGCCGTGATATTTTTATCAATGAGCCAGCTTCCCCGCTCCGCGCCTGGAAGTTAGCACTGGCTGATAAATTGATCCGGCTCGAAAAAGCTAAAATTTTCAATTACAGTTAGAAAAAAAAAGAAAGGATGCAGAACCAAATGAACTCCCCATTTAAACCCGGCGATGTCGTCATCATCGCCCCCAATGATGCCCCCGGCGACTGTTGCCAGGGCAAGCAAGGCCGGATTATGCAAGGCTACAAACGCGGTGGCTGGCTCATCCAGACCGACCACTTTTGCAGCATCCCCCGGCAAGAAGCTGATTTGTCCCTGGTCCCACCGGAGGAGTTGGCCCGGCAGTATTTTGACATCGAAGGCTGGGATGTCTATGAGCATTACCTGGCTGCGCTCAAAAGCAATGGATTGACCATTGCCGAAATTCAAACAGCGGCTCAGCACGGTAACCCGAATTGCCGTCATTTTCTGGCACTTTATCTGGCACAGGTGACGGAGGCTTCGGAAATTCCATTCGATGGTAGGCCGATGAATGGCGACAAATCAAGCGAGGTAGCTCGCCCGAGACTGATGCTGGAAAGATAAAAATCTCAATTGTAATTAAAATATTTATGAAAGGAATTGCAGAACCATGTCGAACAAAACTAAGGATGAAAAATCATTGACCGTGATTACCAAGCCTGATGCTCCGACTGCCTGGGGCGACCGTGATCAGATTGCAGCCCTGGGAAACCGGCTCAAGGTGATGCTCCCCGGTGGTGAAAAATTGAACAATGAACAGGCGATGGCCCTGGCTCAATATAGCCAGATTGCCGATGCCAATCCTTTCCGGGGCGAAATTTATGCGATGGTTGACTGGCGCGGCCAGGTGACGTTTGTCGAGGGCTATAAGCTCATCGTTCGCTGGGCCAAGTCGAAGTGCAACTATACTGATACCTATCGGGAATTGCCACCCGAAGAGAAAGTCAGGCGTGGCTTGAATGAGGGTGATATTGCCTTCACTTGCTTCATTCTGCGGGATGACCAGAAGGACATGATCAGGGAATTTGTCGGTCTGGGCGCGACCTTCCGCGAAGCCTACGAGATGGTTGCCACCAGCGCGACCGGCGTCGTGACCGTTTCCGACCGTACCAGCAAAAAGGGCGAGCCGATTGACCCGCCGAAGGGCTGGACATGGGAGGATGTCGCCAAAAAGCGAGCACTCAAAAACGCGCTCAATCTATCCCACGGCGCACCGTCGCCCAGGGAATTGGCCGAGGCGTCCTGGAATGTCAACGGTCAACGCACCACCCCGGAGGATTGGGAGAGCATCCCGGCTCATATCCGCAAGGACCAAGAACTTACCGAGCAGTATACCGCGCAACGGGCCAGGGCGCGGCATCGCCAAACCGCAGATGAGATGATGACCGAGACAGAACATGCGGAACGATTGCAGGATAATATCGAAGTCTTGCGCGGCAATGGCGATGATGATCCTATTGGCGAGAGCGACAAGGAACGTTTTGCCAAACAGGTTATCAAAGAGATTACCTTCTATACCTCGCAGAGCCAGGTCTATATGGCCCTGCTGTCTCTGGCTCTGAATTATGACCCAGAGAATGAGGAAATGCTGCTTGATGAGTTGGCGAAAGAGGCCAACCGCCAGGCGGACAAAGCGACGGCTTAATCGAAATGGCCCGGCTCTCGCAATTGAGCCGGGCCGTTTTTCTCAATTGCAGTTAGAAAAAAGTGAGGCAAAATGTTAGGCCAGATCGAAATCTCTCTCGATGATACCCAAATCATCGAACAACTAAAGGCCGACAATTTCTACGATGTTTTTATGGCCCACCTCCGCCGGCTGGAAGCAAAGCCCGACCGCGCTCCCAACACCATCGTTGCCGGTAAAATCCCCGGCCAGGGTGTTACCCGTTATATTCAGTATCATTTTATGCCCAGCGACAGCGGCTTCACAATGGTCTCAGTCTACTCGACTGACCCGGAGATTTTGTGGTTTATTGAAAACTCACTGGTAAATAGTTACGGTAGTGAAATCAAGGTGATGTACATAGATGATCCACTGGTGCGGAATTGATGAAGCGCAAACTTAACCCCGTGACCTCTCGCCCCTGCAAGCATTGCCCATTCCGGCGCGATCAGTTCGGTTTTCTGGGCGAGGCCAGAGCCGAAGAAATAGCCATATCACTCCAGCATGGCCAAAGCTTTACCTGTCACGAAACCAATGACTACGCTGACGAAACCGGCAAAGCGATTGTGACCATTGAAAGCAAGCACTGCGCCGGCGCAGCGCTGATGCTGGCTGATAATCCAAATCAGTTGATGCAGGTAACTCAGAGGCTTGGATACTGGGTTGAGCCGGAGGGCCGAGAATTGGTATTCAAGAGCTTAGAGGAATTTGTAAGGCATCATTCCTGAAAAATCTCAACTGTAATTGAAAAATTCATCAATAATTATGTAAACAAACTATTGACATCTCCCTACAATCTGCTATAATAGATAGTATAGACTATTTAATTTAGCAATCAGGAGATTGAACGATGGAACACTTTTCACAAGAGCGATTTACAGAAGATGCGGTCAAGGCCGTAAGTCAATTGGTAGAGAATTGTCAGAATAAAAATGCTGACCAATTGGCCGAATTAGAAGCCCAACTGTTCCTGTTGGGACTTTCAAGATTGGCTGATGTTGTCCGGCTGCAAGGTATTACCAATGCCGGGTCAGAGTATCCTCCCCTCTTTTTCAAAACTCTACAAAGCAAATTCGAGGTGGCCTGATGGAAAACAAAGTCATCGGCTACTATGTCCTGTGGCGCGTCCCCGAACTCCGCGCCCGCTACGATGCCCTGGCCCAGTTAGGTCAGGAGTGTGGTATTCCTGCTGCTTACGTCCCTACTCCGCCGAAGCGCCGGGGAGCTTGGGAGCAGGCCACGAACCTGGGGCGGAATTACAAAGTGCAGCCCCCGGCTGAACTGGTCGCCAACATTACCCGGCGCTATGGCGTTGAGCCAACCGTCCGGCTTGAGACGGTGATTGTTTCCAAATCTTCCCCCCTCCTGATCCGGCACATTGTTCGCCGGGTCACCATCCCCGTAAAGGATGACCTGACCTTTAGTGCCAGCAAGTTGGCTGAGAAGCAACTTGACCAGCAGACGGTTTGCATTATGGAATTTGACTGCTTTACTGAAGCGATGCGGTCAACGGGCTATCAAGAGTTGCACGACTTCGAGGGTTGGGTCAATGGCAACCTGCGCGAGATCGTGCAAGACCTCCACGGCGCCGTTGACGAAGCGATGAATGTCGAGAGTGGTCCGAAGGTGCGTGATGGGGTGCGTCAGTTCCTACTCGACAATGCCGGGATTTTACAGACAGCCGGCGGTGCGTATTTTCTCCCCTACTCTCCCGATTTGTACAATCAACTCAAGGCAATGAAATGCTACCTCGAAGCATGTACCGATTACATAGCTAGCCGTTTTGAGGATGGCCGCCCGGCTGATCGGCCCTCATTCGTTATCATCCCCCTGGTCCAGACCGATGAAGCTCTGGACACGCTGCTGGACATTGCCGCCTCAGCCGAGGCACAGATGGGCCAGAATATTGATGAGCTTATCAATGAGCTATCGCCGCTGTTTTCTGCCAGCCGGAGCCAGACCGTTGCCAACAATATCCGAGCGCGGGTCAGTGAGCGATATGTCAATCTACAAGAGCATGTCAATCGCTACAAATTGGCCTTGAATGACAGCCTCCCCCGGCTGGATGCGCTGCTCGACAAAGCCCGGCAACTCATTGACCAGGCGATGGCGGTAGATACCTATCGAGCGCCGCGCAAGACGGGCGCCGGGGATGAAGTAGAAGTGGCCGAGGTAACAAAGCGCGGCCAGCGGTTAATGAGTGAAGTTGAAATTATGCCGGTTGGGACTATCAAGACCAGCCGGGAGATATAGGAGGATTTAATTATGCCATGTGACGGTGTATCGGTGGCTTCGGCCAAAGTAGTATTAGAAAATGAAAAGTACATGGCGATGGTAGACCAGGCCACGATTGATAAGGTGGTTATCGCCTACCTAAGTAACCTAAAGTTTCAAGTTGATGCCTCTCGTAGCTCAAATGGCTACATTGTAGCCTATGATAATCTGGGAAGCAGATTTACTTTAGTTGTGTGGAATGGTCGGATAAGCGTCACAGGCGGCCCGGCTGGACTGGAAACTAAATTGGCTGAGCTGCTCAATGGCCTGGCCGGGAAGATGCGCCAGCAGGTCATCATTCAGAAGTTGGCGAAAGCCGGTGTGAAAGTCAATCAAAATCAAACTGCCTCGAATGGGGCTATCGTTTTGGGAGTAGAATTATGAAAGCGAAAATTGTAATCGGGCTAGATGGCAGCATAGGAATTGTGACCGAGCAGGGGACGTTCGAGGCCGGATCGGCCAAAATCGAGGCGCTGCTAGAGGCGCTCAACCTGGATGGCCTGGATATTCGATTAGAGAAGCCGGTGGAGCAGCATCGCCACGATGAGCCGGAGAAGCTACACACTCACGGCGGCCACGTCCATAGTCATTAGGAGATGGCCCGGTTCATCACCGGGCCATTTTTTCTAATTTGAATTGAGAAAAACCAATTTGAGTATTATGTCAAATAACTATTGACATTCCCTCCAATTCTGCTATAATAGATAGTATAGACAGTGATTTCTAGCGATAGGAGTTTTGAAATGGAAAAATTTTTACAATTAGTTAAAGAGGCTGAAGCACAACGAAAGTGCATCTCAATTGCTTTTGAGAAGGTCTATTATAGCAATGGTGATACCTCTCGATTGCAACGCATCTTTAATCGTGCCACAAAGCGAATTATTCGGCGGAAATTCAATGTATATCTACTTGAATATGCCCATAATTTACCCAAAGTTGAGGCTTAAGATGGAAAATAATCACCCCCTCTGGATCGAAAAAATGCTTGAGCTATACCAATCCGGCGTAGCTCATGCGTTCATTCCGCACTTTAATGTGAACGATTACACTACCCCTGAAAAACCGATTAACTCGGTGGCCTATCTGACCAAACTACTCGCCAAGCGCGAGATCGTGGCGATTTACAGCCGCGACCGGGGTATCGAATTTGGCTCAGATGAGCAGCGACAATTGGCTCTGAACCTCCTGGGTTTGGGGCAGCAATCCTCAAATGACCCGATGCTAATGGCCTTACAGAGCGTCGGCCAGACTTCCCCGGCTGAACTACCAACCGACCCGGCCAGCGCCCTTCCCCTCCTTGACCAACTCCTGAGAAGTCCCAACAAAACCGCCGTCATCGTAGACGGCGCGGAACTCATCATCCCGGCCAGCGACATCGCCACGATGCCCCCGGCTGATCGCACCGCGCTGGCGACGATTCGGCGTTGGGGCCGGGATAGCCAGGTCGGAGAGAATGGTATTGTCTTTCTGGTCACAAACAACCTGAGCGCCATTCATCCCGAACTGAAAGCGGCCAGTAGCCGGTTTGAGGCACTAGAGGTTACGCTGCCCGACTGCGAGAGCCGGGCGCGATTTATCAGCCGGTGGCTAAGTGAGCGCGGCCAGGAGATTGATTTGGGCGATTTGACCGTGCTCAGCATCGCCAATGCTACGGCTGGCCTGAGCCTGATGCACGTCGAGGATATTCTGCTCCGGGCGTTTCGATCCGGCAAACTCACTCAGGATTTAATCTGGAGCCGGAAGGAGAGCATCATCAGGAGTGAGTTTGGCGACGTGTTAGAGGTCATCCAGCCACGCATGAGCTTTGAGGACATCGGTGGCCTGGAAAACATCAAGGAGTTTTTCAGCCGGTCGGTTATCCGGCCTATCAGAGACGGTCGCAAAAGCCGGGTCCCGATGGGGGTTTTGATGACGGGCCCGGCCGGTACCGGCAAATCTATTATGGCCGAGGCCGTTGCTACTGAAGCCAAAGTCAACGCCGTGAAGTTGCGGATTGGCGGCCAGATTGCCAGCAAATGGCAGGGTGAAGGTGAGCGCAATTTGGAGAAAGCATTGCAAGCTATCGCCGGGCTTGCGCCGACCATCGTATTTATTGATGAGATAGATCAGGCCATGAGCCGGGGCAATGGCGCCAGCGGCAGCCAACAGGATCAACGCATTTTTCAGCGGCTGCTTGAATTTATGAGTGATACATCCCACCGGGGCGAGATCGTTTTCCTGGCGGCGACGAACCGGCCTGATTTGATGGATGCGGCGCTGAAAAGGCCGGGCCGGTTCGATAAGAAAATCCCATTTCTTGTTCCCGATGAGGCTGAGCGCCAAAGTATTGTCGGCGTGATGAGCCGGAAATATCTGGGCGAGGCAGTCAAGGCCAGCGCCGGATTGCTAAAAGCCATCGAGGGGTGGACCGGGGCAGAAATCGAGGGGGCAGCAGTCAAGGCCAATGAGTTGATGGAGGATTATGGCCTGAGCGCAGCCGATGCGATGGAAAAGGCCGTTTCAAAATTATCTCCCTCAACGGCTGACATTGAATTTATGACGATGCTTTCGATACAATCCTGCGATGATCGGGATTTGCTTCCGGCCAAGTATCAAAAGCTACTCGACAACCGAACCGAACTGGAAAGTAAAATCGAGGCTGGTCAAAAGAAGGCCGATAGCTATCGCAAGAGCAGGGAACTTTAGGAGGTTATCATGACCAGTAAAAACAGGAATAGTTCAGCCGTTCAGCAAAAGAGCAAGACGCACCGAGTAAGGTGCGTCACCACCGGCTTAGAATATGAGGTAATCAGCGGCGGGAGTGGGAATAGCTATACGGTCAAGGTTAGAGACTATGGTTTTACCTGCTCCTGTGCCTGGGGCAAGACCAAGCCGCCAGTCGAGGCTTTGGAAGGCTGCTCCCACATGAGAAGCGTACTAACATTTATCCAGGCCGTTGGGGTTGGAGAGATTAAAACGGCTGTAGCCGATGTTGTACCGCAGCAGCGCCAGCAAAGGACGCTGGAAACAGCTATGCCAGAGCCGGTAGGTGCTTTAAGGCGACAGAGAACTATATAAAAATTTCAATTCAAATTAGAAAAAAGGAGCTTAAAATGCCAAAGACATACGTGGAAATCGAAGTAAAAATGACGCCGGAGCAGATCGAAGGAGCGCGGACCAACCTGCTAGAAATGTATCCAGAGATGGCGGAGCAAATTCGCGAGATGACGATGGCCGAATTGGTCAAGCTGGCCTGGATGAGCGTAACTTCTCAGGATGGTTTTTCGATTGAGAAGGTCACGTTTTCGGAGTGACTGAAAATTTCAACTGTAATTAGAAAAAAGGAGTAGGCAAGATGGTAACAAAAAATATCAAATCCGCCTTGACCGTTGACGAATGGATTAAATTCTATCTGAGTAATCCAGAATACCTGAAGGCTTTTATTCGAGATGCCAACGATCTTATCGAGCATCAGCAGGAAAAACTCAACAAGATGGCACTTTACTTCGAAGGCAAAGCGCCATTATCCTCAATTGAAGAAATTCTAGCGGAGCTAAAGCCAGGAGTTATTGATGAGGGAAGTATCCCTAAAAAACTTGATTATCGCCTTGTTTCATCTGGAACACCAGCGCCAAATGATCCGATAGACCTGGATAAAAATTCTAACCGGAGTTGAAAAATTATGACCAACAATAATTCAACCCTAACCCCCCGGGATGCCGCCGACCTCCTGGGGGTATCCTATTACACGGTAATGGGCTACATTAAGGATGGCCTGCTCCCGGCCACCTGCGACCTCGATGCGCCGCCCGTGCGCCGGCGCTACGCCATCCGCCGTGATGATGCCCTGGCCCTCCGCTCGCTGCGTGAGACATTCCGGCCAGGGCCGAGGCCGTCTGGCAACAGCCATCACCGGACGATGATGTATTTGCCGCGCTCCGCCGAGTGGGGAGCATGGGTCAAACGGATTTTGACCGGAGAGGAACGGGCCCGGCTGCTGGAATACTACGCCAGGATGAAGGAGGGGGAGCCGGGGCAGTTCGAGGTAGAATTGGCGGCAACGAATAGGGAATAGCGAAATCCGAATTAGCTCCGGGAAGCCGGAGCTTTTTTGTTGCCCCAAACTCCAAAAAGTACTTGACACGCCTTAAAAATTGTGGTAACATCTTTAATGTTCTTTGAGGAACATTTATGGATGATATTCTTTCTACATACCAGGTGGCCCAAATCCTCAATCTCACTCGCCAGCACGTCACCCGGCTTTGTCGTGAAGGGAAACTCGAGGCCCGGCGCTACGATGGTCGCCACTGGGTGGTGACACGGGAGGCGCTGGAGAGATATTTGAAGGAGCGATACCGGGTAGTTATTTAGTCGGGAGCTTTTTAAAAGGAGGTTTTACAAAATGGGTATTTTTGACTGGTTCCATCTGGAGCGATATGAAGGGGGTTACGCCTCGAATTACACGCGACAAAAGATAAACGGCCTCAATTGTAGCCAGGAAATGAAAGATGCAGTCGAGCATGATGTTCGACTGCATCGTGCGGGCGGCGAATTACCAGCTGCATCTAATTTAGATGCGGAAAACTGGGCCAATTGGTGGCCTGCAGGTACAGTCAGCGCCCAAAAGTGAGAATTTTATTATGGCACAAATCCTCATAATTCTAGCCATGGTCGTTGCACTCATTTTCGGCATCTCGTTTTACAACGAGACAGCCAGCCAGCGGGCGATAGCCGAGGCGCGGGCTGATGCCATTCGTATTGAGGCTAAATCCGAGGCGCGGGTCTCCGTCATCCTGGCCTTGCTGCCCTGGGGTATCACGGCGGCTCTGGCAATTCCGGCTACCATTCTGGCAATGAAATGGCAGCCGAGGCGGGTCATCGAGCAGCGGGTAGTTTTTCAAATCGAACATCCTGGCGCAATTGAAATACCGCGCCGGGAATTATGGCAGGCAATCTCGGCCAGACAGGCTGAGCTATTGCCGGAGGCGCGGAGGGCCGATGAGACGCGGCAAGTGGTCATCATTAGGTAGTGTCATTGTCTCGGTGATGGTCAGCGAGAGCCAGATTTACCGTTGCCACGAATTACCAGAATGGTCACGATGGTTTTGGCTGCTCTGGTCATTGTTGCCTGAGATAGCGGCACAGGCTAGTAGAGTGCCGGACCGGGTGGCTATAGGTTCTGCATCGGTTTGGGTGATTTTACAGGCTGATTGGCTGGCCGGGTGGGGAGTGATTATGTCGTCATTTCTGCCCATAGGAATTGCAACCGGGTAAAAATGATACGATGGATATTTGAGGCATTATCAGTTTTCGATTGGATAACTCCGGCCAAAGGATTTATTGAGGATATGGTTAATGACCCGACGCTCTTTCACTCCAATAGCTGGACATTTTTTGTCCCATATTACGAGGCCCTGGATGCAGGTTGGAACGCTATGATGATCGGAGACCTACTGGCAAAGCACGGCATAAAAACGTGGGGCGGCCAGATAACCGGTGGTGAATATTTCTTTAGCACTAGACTGGACGGCGCAGGCTGGGCTGAATATGTGCTGTTGCGCTACGGCGTGCCGATTGCAGAATATTCTATGGACCCACCAAGGCCAAAATAGGATGAAAAATTTTACTAGACGCCAATTACAGCGACAACATAAAATGCACTTGTC
>ERZ1292642.1092-Hain-H14-01um-R1-1092-length-13419-cov-9_pt1 | contig 13419 bp, 32 predicted proteins | sample MGYA00564403_ERZ1292642 | MGnify/ENA primary metagenome ERZ1292642 (study PRJEB36523, sample SAMEA6512643) | groundwater metagenome | collected 2019-01-09 | study: AquaDiva: Metagenomics assemblies of 32 groundwater samples | reverse complement strand
TCTGCTGGAATGGGGCTTTTATCGCGCAGCGTTTCGCCAACGAAATGCCATGCAATAATATTGGTCATAGGGTATATTCTCCTTCACGAAATGCTCGCTGTGTGTGAGCATTCGGCGAAAGAGGCGGGCTATATGCCCGCGCTCTCCTTTTTAACTCGACCCGTGGGGCGACGATTGAGCGCTGCCTCAACGCGGTCTTTTCTGCGCTGGTCGACGATTTTCTCAAGCGCTGCCCATTGGTTATCGCTAAGCTCCAATTGGTGAGCGTCGCAGCGCACCCTTACATCCTTATCGAGCCGGTAAAGCTCGACGCGAACGAAGGCAACGCCGTCAACGGTCCAGTCGGAAACCTTGATAAGGCCGCCGCCGACTTCACCGCAGAACTCTGCAATTCGTGACCATTTCTGGTCATTGTAGCGCTCAGCAGTGCAGGGGCTTTTGATGCTCGGCTTGGTTCTCTTCATGTGATTCTCCTCAACGGAACCGCCTGTAGCGGTTCGGCGGAAGAGAAAGGCCGCCTAAGCGGCGGCCTCCATCTTCAGTGTTTTGACCAGTTCACGTTCGGCTCGCGCCGCTGCGTCACGGGTCGGAAATGTTGGCTGCTCAGCCTCGGGGCGAGGGTCGCAGACGATGCGCCACTTTTTATCCGGGTAGTTGCGACTGACACAGCCGCATCCGCCGTTTGGCCATCTGGTGTTGAAGACATACCAGCCGCCGTGACGCCATTTGCCGTATTCAAATTCCATTCGCAGTATCTCCTCATATTATCGGCGCGCTTTGTGCTAGGTTAGCCGCGCGCAGCGCCGAATCTATACTTAACTTTGACGCTTGCGCGTCTGATATCTGTCGAGAACGAAATCGCATATCCTCGAAAGCACGAGGATAGACACAGCGATTGCCGTGGCTTCTTGAACGAATTCCCATGTCATTGCTGCCTCGATTCTGCTAGAGTAATGCTTGGGAAAAGAGTCTCATGTGTTCCAGTGTCTACAAGGACGCTGCCCTTCGGTTTACTATCCGCTGTCGCTGGCCTTACCGGCCGGCTAGCCAACGCTCAGACGAACAAGGTTTAGAGCTAGCCTCGCTCACACGAGCCGAAAGGTGGCAGCGCCCATGAAGGCACTGGATTTTAAGCACTCCCAAGAATCGCGCCGCGCGCCTGGCCGCGCCATGTGTCAGGGCTCCTAGTTCTGACGGTCGATCTTTTGCGCCGAGGCGACAGGATGATCCACGGTGAGGCACGCAACCGGCGCGACTCGTGGGAATGCTCATGTCCATTCTGCTGTGAAGCGGAGCCGCCGAAGCGGTCTCCGATGCGTTTCAGGCCGTGGCCTTCTCCGCATATTTCTCAACGAAGGCCTGAAAGCTAATCGGCGCACCGTGCGCCGCCGCTCGCGGGCCTTCCCATGTTATGAGCTGTGTACCGCAATCGAGGACGGGAACGGTCACGGAAAGGTCGCCGTGCTGAGACGTGCCGATGCCGTAGCCGGTTGTGCTGTCGAGCCTATCGCGAATCATGTCCGAAAAGATGATGCGCGCTAAGTATTCGACGTCTGACCAGCGGTCGCGCCCCCGAGTAAGCGCCGTGGCGAGCGTCTTGAAAATCGTATCTCCGTCATAATGCTGGTACAGATAGACGCGATTTTCGCCGTCTTTCAATGCGATTTGTGCTCTTGTGCCCATGGTGTCTATCTCCTGTATCCGTGGTTGCTCCACGTCACAGCAGAATGGAATTTGCTGAATCTACTCTGCGAGAAGCGGCCAAGCGGCGCGGGTTACGTTCCGAAAATGGCTTTTTCGATTTCCGCGCCGGGGTTGATATTTGCTGGCATGGCGTATCGGGGAACGAAACAGTTCTCCAGCTTGCCGGTATTTCTATTCAGGTGCCGTCGGATACCGCAGACATCATGAGTGAAATTGAAGGCATCGGCCTCAAGCAGGCCCAAGAGTCTGAGCGGGCAGCCGTTGGCGTGGGTGGCGATGATATCCATGTGGATGGACATTGCTGTTGGCATTTGCCCTCCTGGCCATGGAATATCTTTCAGGGCGCGCGCCGCGATTTGCTGAGCGGTCTTCCATTCATCGTGGTCGGCTTCGAAACTTACTGTCATATATTTCTCCATCGGTTAGCGTCCACATATGGCCGCTCCTTGCGGAGTAGATTCAGCGTGCAAATTAGCTGCGAAAGACGGCACGTTGCCGCCTAGTTTTCGCCAAGGGTTGAAACGAACTCGCCAATCGCCTTCAGGTGATGCAGCAATTCCGCTTTCTGCTCTTCGTAGACTTCATTGCGGTAGCCTTCGCTCGTGTCGAATGCGTCGTCGCCTTCGATGCCCCAGATTCCCGGGCTTTGCAGCGTGTAGGACGTGAAGGAGCCGCAACCTATCGGGACGTGGATCGTGGCTTTCGCCGCGATGCCCACAAAGCACCAGTCGCCGCGCTTCCATGCATCATATCGGGCTTGCGCCTTATCGTGCATGGCTTGAAACTCTTCGTCCGTGATTTCGCCGACATAGCCGCAATCATCTGGGTCGCGAGACGGCCAATAGCCATCGTCGCGCTCGTCCGGTGCGTCGCTGCAATCGTCCGGAGTAACCACTTTCTCCCAATCGATAGAGGGGCGTTGCGGTTGCTTCGAATCATAGTTGCGATACTGCAATTCGGTGTGCGTCATGGTATGCTCCGATTTCTGGCGAGGTGCCGTCCATCGCAGCTAATTTGCTGGGAAATGCCTACCAGGGCAACGCCGAAGCGCTGCGCAAGAGGGTTAGTCGCCGACATAGGCATAGATTTTGCCGTCGTCGCCGGGGTAGATGCGGCCGGAGCACGTGCCAGCTTCCGCCAGTTTGCGGTATGCATCCCAATCAACTCCGCCGGGACCATCGCCGTGGCAAAGCTCTTGGGCCTCGCGCAAATCGCCAGCGACAAGCTGCGTGAAAAGCGCGTTGCATTCCGTGATGTTCCACGCGTCGATTTCTTCGTCTTCCCATCCGCCAAAGCCCCGCATATAATCGCGGAAATCTGGTAATTGGTCCTCGGTCAAAATCGGGCGCTCGCCAGCCTCGGCCATCGCATTTGCCCATGTTTCAGGGCCTGCATTCTGACCGCGTTCGGCGATAGATGCTGAGAAATCAATCATTTCGCCTTCAGTGGCGAGGGTCGTTACGTCGATTTCCATAGTTCAATCCTCCAAGGTGTTACCCTGGAAGGCATTTCCCATTGTGCTCAATGCCTGCAAGGGCAGCCGATTGGCTGCGCCAAGAGGGGTTAGTCCAGATATTTGGCCATGACGTAATTGCCGATATCGCCGCCGGTCTGTTTCCGGGTTGCCGTCCAGCCATCGAATTTCATCGGGCCGTCCGACTCCAGTTGCAGAATCTCGGTGTTTTCGTTCTCGGTATCATTGAAGCCATAGCGAATCATCGCTTCCCAGATGTAGGCGCGCGCGGCTTTGCGCGGCATACCGGCCAAGAATGTGATATCCTGGCCATAGATCGAAAGCGCTTGTTTGATTTGGAGCTTTCGATCGGAAAGCTTGCGGCTGTAAAGGCCTGACGATTTGCGTTCGATCATGACGGCGCCGCGAAAGCCGCAAGCTCCGTCCAGATCAGTGATCTCGACGGCATCGCAGTAATCGCCATAGTGGCGAATCCAGATACCGCCGTGAACCGCATTGACATCTCCCGAATAGAGCCAATCCGGGTTGGCGTGATAGCTAAGATCACGGGTCATAGTATCCTCCAAGGGTTGCCCTTGAAGGCATTGAGCATGGCCTGAATCTTTCAAGGCAAACTAGAACTGCCACTGTGTGAAGACGGCGCAAGGTAAAAATCAGCAGAATTCGACGTCTTCGACGCGAGCAAGTGTTTGGAATCTGCGGCCGAGCGTGGTATACTCTCCACGAACGCAAGGGATGCCGAAATATAGTCCAGTCCAAGTGATTCGAAACTTCAAAGTTGGCCGTCCGATCAGCGTGAACATGTGGCGTTACTCCAATTTGAGGCGCGCCGTCTTTACACAATGGCAGTCCAAGCCTTGAAAGACTCAGACCATGTTCCGAATTGCGCGGCCATCCACCAATGCAACCTGTTGCCAGGTTGCGCCGGGCTTCATTTCCAGTGGTTTTGATGCTTATCGGCGTCGAAGGCCTCGAAGCGAAGCGTTCCGTTGTTCTCGCCGCCGCTTATCTTGGCGCAATCGTCACAGCGTCGAGCGTAGAATATACCGCTCTTCGTCATGTCGGTTTTGCGTACCGCGACCACTGTAGCAGGTTTGCCGCACTCATGGCCGTAGGTACCTGCGAAAGCGAAGCTGCAATTGGGTAGATACATTGCGCCGTCTCCTTAGTTGCATTGGAAGACAGCCGTACAATTCGGCTGAGATGGCCCGGAAGCGCTAAAGAAGCGCCGCGCGATTGCTCGCCGTTCCTGCCATCTCTCTTTAGGGTGACTTGTGCGACCGGGGGAAGTTGGCGGTCCGCTTACGTCGTCAGAGCCTCTTGTGAAACCTAATATAGCGGCCAATGCATCCCAAGTCAACAGGTTTCTTTGGTATACGTAGTCGCACGGTTCATTGACATCACATATGGCTTGCGCTCATATAGACAGCATGAAAAATGAGACACAAATCGCAATTCGAATCACGCACAAGATGCTTGCCGAGATCGATGAGCTTCGCCGCGCCGATCCCGACTTGCCCTCGCGCGCCGAAGTGATGCGCCGCGCTATGGCGCGATTCATCGAGGCTAAGCGAATCATCGCGAAAAATGCGCCGAGACAACATGAGGTCGCAGAATGACGCCGAAAGAATTCAAAGCATGGTTCGAGGGATTCGTTGAGGCCATGACGGATCATCCCACGCCTGCGCAATGGGAGAAAATCAAGCTCCGCGTTGGTCAAATTGACGGCACGCCAATTACCTATCCGGTTTATCTCGATCGGTATTGGCCGCGCCGCTGGGCAAATGACTATCCAACGCCCTTGCGCGCGTATCTCTCAAGCGGCGTAGTGAGTGAAACGCTTGATTGCGGCGCTCCGACTGAGCATTTTGAGCCGCTACCTGCCATGAAGGCGCTTGGCCTCGCTGATTATCACGAGTCAGCAGAATGACACTGCACATTGACGAATGGCGTGAATTGCGCCGCGCTCAATTCTGGAAAGGCTTCATACTCGGCATGATATTTGGCGGGGCTATCGGTGCCGTGGTTGTGGCGCTATCGGCATGAATGAACCTTTCACATTCATCAAGGACTCCAGCGATTGGGCGGAGGTCCGACGCCTGGCGCAACGGCTCGGCGTTCCGAACGCGCCGAGCAATGAAATCGATATTCGCCTAGCAAATGGCGAAGTTTATTCCGTTCTTGCCATTGCGCATGCACTTTTGGACCGAATGGAAGCTGCGACCGAGCCCGATATAACGAGATTGCGTGAGGCGGTTGCGCTGGTTGTTGGGTCGGCAAAGCGTCTGAGAGTGGTTGACGGGCAAGATCGAATCTCGGTTTCTCTCGAACCATTTGAAGAGCTTGTAGCGGCGTTCAACGAGGTGCGTAATGCAGTTGAGGATTGATACACATGATGGCTGAACTGACCGCATTGAAGCGCCGCGTCGCCGAGCTTGAAGGCGAAGTCGCTGGCGAGAAGGTCGTCACCCGGCATATCCTCGAAAAGCTCAACCGGCTAACGGATTTAGTCATAGAAACCAACATGAAAGTCGACGGACTGAGCGGCAAAGTCGACCGAATCGCCAGCGATGTTGCGCTCACGCGCGCGCAACTCATTGCATTAGAGCCTAAGATTGCCGGCATTGTCGCCGACGCGCTCCGCGATGCATGGAAAGCGCCGGTCTCATAAGTTGCGCCGTGGCTGAGTAGAAACACCAATAGGTAGAGATACGTATGATCCACAAGGAAGGCGCAATCATACTGGGCATTTGCGCCGTGCTTGCCGCTGCCGTGATCTGGCTCGCCAATTCCGGCGGACCGTGCGCGCTCTATGAGACACGCGAGATTGAGATGACGCATCAAGGCAAATTCAACAGCGGCACGCGCATGCATCGCGTCAAGGTGTGCGTCGAGCGAGTGCCGGCAAAGGAATAGTCTCGCAAATTCCGCCGTGGCAGTAGCTACACATCAAACATCATAATAAGATAGCCTCACGCTCCAACCATAAAACGCTTCGCCATCATGCTCGAATATGGCGGGGCGTTTTGCGTTAGAGCGACATCTATAGGTAGGGATACGCGGCAAATGCTTGCCATTTCGGGGCAAGCGCTCGGGAAAGGGCGGGAAACATGCGGTGAATGGCAGTGTCCAGCGGACTCGGCGCCGCGAATCTGCGCGCGAAACCCTGCGTATCCAGGCAGTGTTGCTCCTGGTACAGCACCCATATTCACGCACTAACCCATTGATATGCATACGCTATGTGCTTGGCACGCGATGCATATACCACCATATATACCACCCTGCCCAGCCAACGATGGCCATGCAAAACGCGCCGAGGGGGTACCCACCCCCCTGTGCAGGCCGGCGCGTATATATAGTGCCACCTCCCCCCACAGATTTTCAAAAATTCCTGAAATCCAACCACGAAGGGTTGTGCGCTCACACTTGACCAGTGAGCTCACACATGGTAGACAAAATCATGAAATTAACAGAGCCATGTAAGATCTGTGAGTCGACACGCTGGTGCGGTCGGCCTTGCATCCATTCTCCGAAGGCTGGAGAGAACGACGCAGCGCAGCCGCCTGTCGAGGTCGTTGGGCAGAAGCCGGTCAGCCAGCTGCTCCACCTCGCTGAGGCCAGGATCATTATCCTTGAGAATGAGCTGGAGCAGGCCCGCACGGAAATCGGCTCCATGAGGGCATCGTCCGGCGGTCCGGCCGAATGTCCGGTTTGCGTCGCCCGGCGTGAGCGGCAGAAATCAATCATGGCAGAGAAGCGCGCGGCACAGAAGGCGGCGAAGGAATGAAAACAATTGCAGCCCACGATGAGCTCGCTGAGCTTGACCGTGACGCACTGGTCGAGGAGGTGCTCGCCGCGCACCGGGCATTCCGAAATCTCTCCAGCGCGATAGAGGCGCAGGGATTTGAGATTTGGCACGATGTCGACAAGCGGAATTTTGAGCTGAGACAACGGCGCCCAAAATCGTCTCCGGCATCCGAAGCCGCAATCGACAAAGCCGCGCAGAAATATTCCGGCGCACTGAAGAGGCTGGCGGACAGATGAGCAACGAGAGCGATGGTCCGCCAGATTATGGGTTCCTTGTGATTGTGCTGGCTATATTTGTTACAATGCTGGTGATGATTGTTTACACTTTGGAAAAGCGTTCGGACGACCATGAGGTGCGGCTGATTAAACTGGAGGCGAAATGAGCGGGATACCCTGGCCGAGCGAGCTACTCGGAGATTTGGCGCGCATCGCCAAAGACGCATTGTCTGCCGCCGCCAATTCTCCAATCATGATGAACTGGATTTTGCCGGGGCTCGCTTGGTTGCTGCTGGCCGGTGCCGCGCTGATGATGTTCTACGTCGTGCGCGGCATATGGCTGACGTCCGATTTTCGCGCCAACTGGCACGCGGCGGACTTCGCCAGGACGAACGAACAGATTTGCGAGAGACAAGCGCACGAGCGCGCCGAGTACGAGCGGACTCTTGAGAGGGTGCCAAAATGAGCACGACACGCATTGGAGGCAACGTCGTTTTTGATTGTGACGACTGCGGCGATGACTTCGATACCGGCGAGAGCGAATTCCACGACGCGATTATGGAGAAAAAGCGCGCTGGTTGGGGCAGTCGCAAGGAGTCGGACGGCAGTTGGAGCGACCTGTGTGAGGCGTGCCTGTCGTCGAAGGGTTCGAAATGACCCCGGCACGCGCGAAAGCCATGGAGATGGCCGAGATTTTGAATGGCATGCAAAAAGCCGAGGCAATGACGGCGGTTACCATCCTTGCTGGTACCTTAGCGGAATATTGTGGCGTCAACACGCCGGAGCAGCGCGAGAAATTCATCGAAACCCTCGCCGGTGCGCTACGCCTGCATTTCCAGGGATGTGACAAGGTGGATGCGATAATCGCGGCCGACGCAATCGACGGAGTGCTGCATTGAAGCAGCCGCGGGTTTCAGATGACCACCTCCGCCAAGCGGCGCGGTTCCTGCGCGGTCAGGACGCCGGTGCCGATGTCAGAGTGCTGGAGCTGGTCGCCGGGTTCCTCGACCGTCAGCTCAAGCACCGCGCGCTGACGCGGGAGCGGGAGCGGAACAAAGGTAAGGCTGAAACGGAGTTGCCGAAATGAGTCTTTATGGTGAGCACGCGAGTGAATTGGACCGCGAACACGGCGGCGCGCTGGCTGGCGTTGCCCAGCTTCGGCGAGAATATGCCAATGAACTGGGTCGCCGAGTCGCTGCCGGGGCGGAATCGCTCATCACCGGCGGCCTGCCGAAAGATTTCGACGTCGCCCGGCTGCGGGTTGACCTCTATCCAGATGGCGTGAAGGTCTACCACTATTGCGGCGAACCATTTCTGGAGCTGCACCCGCCGAAAATTGAGCAGGATGAGCGCCCCTACGGTGTGACCTCGGTCAAGGCGGTGCAGTTTTATCGCTACCTGAACGGCGGAGAGTACTGTGCTAAATCCACGTCTTAGAAGCGCCGCCGCGGGCGCCCTGCTCGGGCTGGCAATCCTGCCTGTCTTCGCCGCCGAGGACATCTGGTCGCCGCCGACGAAAATTCAGCGCGCCGCGACCATGTGGATTATCCGTGTCCAATCCGTACCCGGCGACTTCTTGGTGCCGATTGCAATCATGAAGGCCTGGCATTTGAAGCCCGGCGCGCGGGTGTCCATCGGGCGGGGCCGCGATATTGCCCAGGATGTCGGCGGCGCTGCCGCTTATACGCCGGAAATCATCGCCAAGCTGGAGCGGCTTGACCGGCTAGACCGAATCAACCGACTTCGGACGTGGATGGGGAAGCGGCGCCAGAAACAGGCGAAGCGATGAGCAAGCTGAAGACTGTTGTCCCGCCACAGCAAGAGGCCTGCCCTTATTGCAAGGGGACGGGAAACGTTTCGCCGTCGCCTGCCGTTCGGCTTCGGGCCTTGCGGGATAACCGCAACTTAAGCCAGGCGGATTTTTCGAACATGGTCGGAATTTCCCGTGCTCAGGTTGCGAATTTGGAATCGGGGCGCGGTAATTATTCTACGGACTTGCTCCTAAGGATCGCCGACAGATTTGAGGTTAGCGTTGACTGGCTGTTGGGGAGACAGTGATGCCACCAACCATTATATGGCTCATCGTGGGTGTCTCCGTCTGGGCGTTAGTGATACGGGCGGCGGTGGGCTGGCTCGGGTAATAGGGAAAAAATCATGCCATCAGTAAATAAGGCGTTTTTGATTGGTTACCTGGGGAAAGACCCAGAGGTGAAGACGTTCGCGAACGGCAATAAGGTCGTGAACATGTCACTGGCGACCTCGAAACAGTGGAAAGACAGGGACGGCGAGAAAAAGGAGAAGACTTCTTGGCATCGGATTGTCGTTTATCATAAGCAGATGGGCGAATTTGCTGAGAAATACCTGAAAAAGGGCATGCTCATCCAAGTCGAGGGTGAAATTGACGTGCGCGAATACGAGCATGCCGGTGAAAAACGCACCGCGGTTGAGATTCTGTTGCAGGGTTTCAATTGTGCGCTGCAGTCGCTGGAGAAAATCGAGGGCGGGGGTGGCTCGCGGCCGCCAGCACAGACCGAGGCTGACCTTGGGGAGATGCCGTACTGATGGCGCGCGACCGAGACCCTACGCTGTTCGAGCAGCCGACGGAGATTTGTTACTGCGTACCGCAGGGGGCGTCGAAATGTGCGCCGTGTCGGCAGCGGGCGTGGCGCAAGGATGCCGTGCAGACGATTCAGGCGCTCTATACAGCCCCGGCCGTGCCTGTTCCACCTGCGCCAGCCCATCCATGGTATCCAGGTTCACCGCCATCGCCTCGGCACGCTTCGTGGGCGGCTGGTGACCCATGCCCGAATTGCGCCACCGACTTTTTGGCTCCACATCCAGTTTCAACGCGACTCATGTGCCCCAGATGCCAATGGGGCGTCGGTGATAAATTTATATTTCCGACCATGCCAACGCCATGAATCACATCACCGACCCCACCATCGAGCTGCTCGCCATCAAACTCTATGAGCATGACCACGAACTCGGCTGGTATCCGCGCAACGCAGGCAGCGTAAAGAGCTGGATGCGCATGTCCGAAGAGGAGCGCGAGAAATATCGTCGCATTGCGCGCGGCGCCGAAGCTTTGCCGAAAAATATCGCTTGACATCGCCGTGTAAAAGGGGGTTGCATTGATCGACGTCTTGAGTTATATAGAGCGTTACCCCGTTCGTAGCTTGCCCGTGCGCAAGCAAGTCGCCCGCGCTGGCATCTGTCCGGACTGCGGCGCCCACTTCACCACCTCGCCGGTCTGTTCCAATTACGTCTGCCGCCTCGACTGCGCGCCGCTGATTGCTTACGGCAAGGTCGAAGCCGAGACCGCCGATGGGTGATGACCCTGTTGTGCCGCTAGATCGCGACAAGCTCTGGGCCCTGGTCGAGAGCGCAACGCCTTGGAAGCGCGCCGCGTTTCAGCGGTTGATGGGTGACACATTCGGCGAAGACGGCGCCGCGTTTCTGTCCATGAAGCTTCGCGCCCGCGACCTTATCGGTCTCCCCCGCGATACGCAGAACAAACTACGCGAAATTCAAATGGTCTTCCCGTCCGCGGAGGTTACCTATATCGGACCGGTCCGGTCGTTACCGAAGCGCGATTAGCCATGCCAAAAACAGCACAGACCATCTGCTGGGTTGTGATCTTCGCCGAGCCTGTTCTTGTGGTTGGGCTTCTTATTGCGATTCGGGTGATGTCGTGAGCGGTCTCAACAAGATCGACGGCGAGAGTCTCGGTGAGATTGGCCGCGGCAAGGTCGCGCCGATCGAAAAGTGGGCCGAGGTGTTCGATATGCTCAATATCGCCTCGGCCGCGGCGGCGCTCGAATTCGCCAAAATGGGTGCGCCGCGGCCGATCAAGTTCACCTCCGACAACATCTTGATCCAGGAATACTACCTTCTCGACAAGGTAGTGTGGCTGTTCTGGATGGTGATCAAGGGGGTGGACCGCTATTACCCCTACACGTTCACGCTGGGCAAAGAGGTCCTCGGCGAACTCGCCGTGACCGGCAAGTGGCCGGCGATTTACGCCGCCCCGGCGGACATGCGAGCCAACTGATGCGCCGTGATCCCGACGACGATTTCTATGTGATCGACAAGCCCATGCCGATGGCCGAGGCCGAGGCGATGGGTCTTGGCTATCATGGCGAGGGCAACCAAGAAGTTCTCGCGATCGGCTCTGGTTTGGCCGGCCCTGGCCGGAAGTCGGTCTATCGCCCGGAATTCGCGCCGCAGGCGCTGAAGCTGTGCAAATACGGCCTGACCGACGACGAGCTGGCGGAATGGTTCGGCGTGCACCGTGCGACGATCTACCGCTGGCGCGGCGAACACCCCGATTTCGCCGAGGCGACGCAGCTCGGCAAGGATGAGGCCGACGACCGGGTCGAGAAGGCGCTCTATCGCCGTGCTGTCGGGTACGATATCCGAACCGAGAAGCTGTTTTCCTACGAAGGCTCCATCAGCCGCGCCGACGTCATTGAGCATATCCAGCCGGACGTCAAGGCTATCACCTTCTGGCTGAAGAATCGCCGCAAGGAGAAGTGGCGCGATGTCAGCGAATTCACCGGGGCCGGCGGCAAGCCACTCATTCCGCAGGATCCGGTCACCGCCAAGGAGCTGGCGCGCTATTACGCCTTCATGATCAGCCAGGGCGCCAAGATGATCGACGCCGACCCGGTCGAGGCTGACGTCGAATATCTCCCCGCCCCCGATTCGAAGGATTAAGGTCATGTCTCTTACAGCATTCACAGGCGATCTTGGCGGAAGCTTCACAGGTCGGCGCAGTGACCCCGGCACGATGTATCGGACGATTACGCCAACCTCAGACGGCTCGACCGGGGCGACGAACGTCTTGCCGGAGGGTCCGTGTCGTTTCATCGTCGCCTATTCGACGGGGACGGTTTCGTTTTATGATTACACTACGACGCTGGTGTCCAGTTATCCGCTCCAGGTCGGCGAAAATCCGGTCGGCGCGAGGCAGGTTTTCTCCGCCGGGTCGACGATGACCGCGGTGGCACCGCCAGCCATGCTGGCGGGCTATTAACATGGGAACCGGAATCGGAATCGGCGTTGGCTTGCGGCAGGATGGTGGGGGAGCGGCCCCTGTCGTACCCGCCAGCCCCTTGCGTGATCGCGCGGGCAATCTCATTCTTGATCGCGACGGCAATACCATTTCACCTCGGGGGAACCAGCCGTCATGAGCGATATTTTCAATTTTGCCGATACGTGGAATAACGCAGGCACGACATTTAAAGGCATCTTACAAAACTTCACCGATGGTGCGGGCGGTGCTCCGGTATATGCTGCCGCGTCACGTGTGTTTGATTTCCAGAAAAACAGTACGTCTCGCATCGCTGCGGATGTTGACGGCGGATACTATGGCCGACCATCGGAGGGACGAAATCTTTTTTCATGGGATGGTCAAGACGTAGACCCCGATGTCGCTAATTTTTTCTGGACGGTCGAGCAGTTTCCCGATGTAAATTTGCCAGCATCCGCACGAGCTAATGTTGTATGGCGTCTCGGGTATAACGTCTCTCCTGGTAACGCGCGAGTAGATGTGTCTGAGCCAACGCTTTCCATTGATTTCGAGACGTATTACCATCAAGGCGGCACAGCCGTTGAGTCTGTTTTGGAGTGGCACGTATCGTCCATTGATACGACTGGGGTTGAACATAGACCGATCACGATGCAGATTCCTCGTGACGGCGCATCTGCGACCACACGTCCGGGGATGGCGTTCAATGTCGATTATGTCACATTGGGCCGATACGATCTCTCAATCCCTGCCAAAATACAGTGGAATCTTTGGGATACGGTCGTAACCGTTGCGCATGATAATCCGACGGGGACAACATACTTATATGAGGCGAACAACATTCGCGTTGGTCGGCAACGGAAGGCTGATTTAAGCGATTATATCAATTTGCCTTTTATCAATTCGCGCGATGCGGTTGAACTGTCAACCTACACCGAAATTCAAGCATCTGCTGTTAACGCCACCTATGGTGGTGTGCTGTCCGTCATCCTTTCCACAGGCACGCTTGCAACAGATCAAGCTGCTTTCTTTTTTAGCGGCAATGCTGCATCCGGCGCCTCTGTACGTGCTTGGCATTCCTCGATTAGCACGACTGGCAAGGTGGCGTTCAACAACTACAATCTCGGCGGCGGCACGGCGGCGTTTGAGGCGTGGTGCGCCACATCTGGCGGTGATCCGTGCAGCATTT
>ERZ1292642.354-Hain-H14-01um-R1-354-length-28685-cov-5_pt1 | contig 13440 bp, 8 predicted proteins | sample MGYA00564403_ERZ1292642 | MGnify/ENA primary metagenome ERZ1292642 (study PRJEB36523, sample SAMEA6512643) | groundwater metagenome | collected 2019-01-09 | study: AquaDiva: Metagenomics assemblies of 32 groundwater samples | reverse complement strand
CGCCGATCGAGGAATGGATCAGCCGCGATGCGTTGCAGACAGTGCCGCGCTATCGCGCAGACCTTGCGCTGATGGACGAATATGCCCGCGATGCGGGTATCGCCGCAAGTAGCTGGGCCAAACTGTTGCAGCAGTGGCTGGGCGGCGATGCCACGGCCCCTGCCAAGGCGGCCTGGCGCACCGTTCCCAACAAGCAGATGTGGGAACAATGGGGAGACGCCTCGCTCGCGACCTTCGATGGCATTGGTTATTACCGTGCCCGTGTGAAGCTGACCGCGGCGCAAGCGGGAAAATCCGCACGGATCGTGATTGGAGCGGTCGATGACATCGACGTGACGCGGATCAACGGCAAGATCGTGGGTGCTGACCAGGGTTGGCAGAAGAAGCGGGATTATGAAGTGCCCGCCGGGGCGTTGAAGGCCGGAGAAAATATCATCGACGTGACGGTCGTCGACACGGGCGGCGGTGGCGGCCTGGTGGGTGATGCGGCGCGTACGCTGACCCTGGGCGACGGCACGGTGCTGCCGCTTTCCGACTGGACCTTTGCCAAGGGGCGGCCGCTCAAGAATGGCGAGGCGCCGCCAAGCGTGCCGTGGACCGGAGGGGCGGGGCGTACGACGCTGTTCAACGGTATGATCGCGCCGCTGGGCGGCTATCCGCTGAAGGGTTTTGCCTGGTATCAGGGCGAAGCCAATGCGGGGGACGCGAAGGGGTATGCGGAATTGATGCCCTTGCTGATCGCCGACTGGCGCAAGCGGTTCGACACATCTCCCTTCCTGATGGTGCAACTCGCCAATTTCGGACCGCTTGCCTCCACGCCTTCTAACGATTCATGGGGCCAGTTGCGCGATGTTCAGCGGCGCGTTGCAGATGCCGATCCCAAAGTGGGCATGGCAAGCGCGGTTGATATCGGCCAGGTCACCGATATCCACCCGACCAACAAGCAGGATGTAGGCAAGCGGCTTGCCTTGGCCGCGCGGCATATCGCGCTCGGCGAAGATGTCGAGGATCGGGGGCCCGCGCCGATTTCCGTCACGCGCACGGCAAAGGGGATTGCCGTTCGCTTCGCCCATGGCCCGCTCAAGCTTGTCGGCGGCGGGTCCGCGATCGGATTTGAACTATGCGACGCCGCATCCAGTTGCCGGTTCGTCAATGGCGATCTTAGCGAGGACACCATCTTGCTGCCCGCCGATGCCAGCGCTCGCACGGTTCGCTATCTGTGGCAGGCCAGCCCGATCGTGAACCTTTATAACAAAGCGGAATTGCCTGCGACGGGGTTTTCCATGCCGATCGAATGACCATCGGCGCTGGCATCGCGATGTGGGCGGGAGGGCATTCAGGCCGACGCGCGATGCCGGTGCCTTTCCAACAATCTATCAAGAGACGCATCCGTTTTTCAAAGCTCGACCGGCCGCAAGAATGATCCGGAATAAACAGAGTGACATAATGATTGGGGAGAGCATGCAATGAAAATCGAAGGTACACGCCGTTGGTCAGGCAAGGTTTTGCTGGGATGCGCTGTCCTGCTGCCCAGCATGCTCACCGCTCCGCCGTCATCGGCGCAGAAGGCAACACCCTATGCCTGGCAGACGGTGCCTTTTGGCGGCGGCGGCTATGTCGACGGGTTCGTGTACCATCCGCGTGCCAAGGATATTCTTTATACGCGCACCGATATCGGCGGACTTTATCGTTATGATTATGAGGCCAAGCGGTGGTTGCCCCTGCTGGATCATCTGAGCCGCCAGGACGGCGATCTCATGGGCGTGCTCGGCATTGCGCTTGATCCTGCAAATCCCGACCGTGTCTATGCCGCCTGCGGCCTCTATCTCAACCAATGGTCGCGCAAGGGCGCGATCCTGCGTTCAAATGATCGCGGCAAAACGTGGCAGGTCGCCGAACTGCCGATTCATGTGGGTGGCAATGCGGACGGACGCGGCAGTGGCGAACGCCTGGTCGTCGATCCGCGCAATCCCGACACCCTCTATTATGGTTCAAACGAAGACGGGTTGTGGAAAAGCGTCGACGGCGGGCGGAGCTTCGCCCGAACGGGTGCCGGCTTGCGCGCCTTCAGCCTGGTCGCGGCCGACCCGGCTGACGCCTCGTCGCTGTGGGCCGGGACCGCTGATGGCCAGGGCGGCCTCATGCTGAGTCAGGATGGGGGGCAATCGTTCAAGCCTGTCGCAGGGCCGCCGGCGATGGTGCCGCAACGACTGGCCTTTGCGCCCGATGGATCATTGTACGTCGCCTTTTCCAAGGGCGATGGCAAAGGGACGATCAACCCCAATAATGCCCAAAAGGGTGCGGTATGGAAACGCGATGCCAAGAGCGGCGAGTGGCGTGATGTGACGCCCAAGGGGCCAGGTTCCAACGCATCCGGCGGATTTTCCGGCATCGACGTTGCCCGCGACGGAACTGTCGCTGTTTCGACCTTGGGGCGCTGGTTTCCAAGTGACGACATCTACGTGTCTCGTGACGGCGGTGAAAGCTGGACCGGAATGCAGGGAAAGGCGCGACACCGGCCCGACGACTATCCCTGGCTGGTCAATTACCTCAATGGCGAGGATAAAATGGGCCATTGGATTTCAGACCTGAAATTCAACCCCTTCAATCCCGACGAGATGGTGTACGGCACGGGTTACGGCGTCTGGATGAGCCGCAACTTTGCATCGGCAAAGGGGGACCAGAAGGTCGATTTCGACTTCGCGGTCAACAATCTTGAAGAAACCGCGACATTGCAGCTGGTTGCGCCGACCCGCGGTGCGCGGGTGATGGCCGCGATGGGCGACATCGCCGGCGGGGCATGGGATGACCTGACGCAAACACCATCGAAGCGCCTGTTCACACCGAACAGGGAGAATGTTTTCAGCGTCGATTATGCGGGATTGAAGCCGGATATGGTTGTGCGGACGACCGCCAACTCGCCGAATAACGGTTTTCATTCGCGCGACGGTGGCGTGATGTGGGAATCCTTTGCATCGACTCCCTACCGGAAACCCGCGCAGGGGGAAGGTTGGCGCAACCCCGGCAGCATCGCGATTTCCGCAGGTGGAACCGCGCTGGTCTGGGCACCGGAAAAGGACGGCGCCTATTATTCGGCCGATGGCGGGAAAAGCTGGCAGCGTTCCGCTGGATGGCCCGTGGACAAGGAACAATCGCTCAAGCCCGTTGCCGACAAGACATATGATCGCATTTTCTATGTATTTGACCGGTCGACCTCGCGCATCCTCGCGAGCGGCGACGGCGGCGCGCAATTCAACGTCCTCGTCGAAGGGTTCCCCAAGCTCGAGCCCTGGCAGCAGGCGAAGCTTGCCGTAGTACCGGGCCGCGTCCGCGACCTGTGGCTGGCGACGTCGATCGGCCTGTTCCATTCGCCAGACAGCAAGTCGAAAATGGCCCAGATCCGCAATGTGGATGAACCCTGGGCAATTTCATTCGGCGCGCCAATGGTCAAGGGCAATTACCCCGCCATTTATCTTTGGGGCAAGGTCAAGGGCGCCGAAGGATTGTGGCGATCGGACGATACGGGCGCAAACTGGGTCCGCATCAATGACGACGCGCACCGTTATGGCGAATTGAGGGCGATTGCAGGTGACATGGTCGAACCGGGGACGGTCTATCTCGCGCCGCATGGCCGCGGCGTGATTGTGGGGCGACCGGCGGGGCAGGGAAACTGATCCGTCGCCATGTCGACGCCGCGCGACTCGCGAGGGTGACAGGCAGTCAGATTGAAGGCTGGCGGGCGAAATTCAGCGACTTGCGCGTAGAAATCGACATTTTCTGGAACAATTTGGAAATGTTATGGTACCGCTATCAGATTCTATCTTGACTAGTCAGACAAATAGCAGGATCAGAGAATGGTTCAGCGTAAAAACGGGACAATAAAGATCACACTCTGGGAGGGGCAGGCGGCGATGTTTGCGAAGAAATTTTCGGTTGGTGTCAGCAGCGTAGCGCTCGCTATATGCGGAGCCGGGCTGGGGTTGCCCGCTTATGCGCAAGATGCTGGCGCGACCAAGGCATCCGATGCCGAGGCGACCGATGAATCGATCATCGTCACGGCGCGCCGACAAGCGTTGAAAGACGCCATCAACATCAAAAGAGACTCCGATACGATCGTTGATTCCGTTGTCGCCGATGAAGCCGGAAAGCTGCCCGACACGTCCGTGACCGAGGTTCTCCAGCGCGTGTCCGGGGTCGCCTTGTCGCGCTTTGCCGTATCGCAGGGCAACCCGGCCTTCCAGATCGAAGGTAGCGGTATTTCTGTTCGCGGCCTGCCTTACAATTCCAGTATGCTTAATGGCCGCCAAGTGTTCAGCGCCAGCGGCGCAAGTGCCATCAGTTGGAACGACATTACGCCTGAACTGATGGCTGCTGTAGACGTTTACAAAGCGTCGCGCGCGGACCTTATTGAAGGCGGCGCGTCGCTGGTCGATCTTCGCACCCGCGTCCCGTTCGATCTCAAGAAGCCGGAAATCGCGGTCACGATTGGCGGTAGTTACGGGGATCTGAGCGAGAAATATTCTCCTAATGCGTCCATTCTCTGGTCAAAGACCTGGGATACCGGCATCGGTCAGTTCGGTATACTTCAAGACTTCGCCTTCGCGCGCTTGCAGGCGCAGAGCAGCGATATGAAGATGAGGACCTATTTTGCCGAGCATGCGCCGGGTTCGCCTCTGGTTGTTACCCGGCCCGATGGGCCGGGCGGTACCGTCGACGTGCCCAATGTGGGCCTGATTCCATACGGATATGATTGGAGCAATAGCCAGTATAAGCGCGATCGCATTGGTGCCTATCAGGCGCTGCAATGGAAGCCCAACTCCGACCTGACGTTCACCAATACCTTTTTCTATTCGCAATATGACGTGGATAGTCTGAGTTCCAATGGCGGATTTGGTGCAAGGCCGTCTGCATCGGCTGTCTATATTCCGGTCGATCCCGTTTATGATGATAATGGCGCGATGATTGCGGGTTCGCTGCGCTATGGTGCGACGGGTCAGGTCGTGTACGGTCAGGGCGGCAACACCTGGCTGGGGCAGTATTCTCCTGGATGGTCGCCGCGGCCGGATCTGGATTGCGGATCCCAGGCCGGATATGGCGGGCCGGTTTCCACGGCTACGGCAGACTGGGCTAACGGTGTCTATGGCTGCACGGAACCGCTGACCAATTTGCAGGGCTTCACCGGTTCGCGATCGGTCGGCAAAAGCAAGAACTCGACCATGGACATCAGCCAAAGTTTTGTCTGGGCACCCGGTGATCGCGTAAGAATTCGTGGTGCGCTGCAATATGTGAAGTCTCAGGCCAAGAGCAAAAACATATTCGCCACGATCGTACAAGAAGATCCCAATCTTTCATCGGCGAGTTTTGATCTAAGGGGTCCCATTCCCGTTGTCGGCGGATTTGATGCGGATGCTCTGGCGAACACGGAAACTGCATTCTGGTCCAGCATGGCCTATAGTGGCGTGGACAATGAAGGCCGCATGCTCGCGGGCAATCTCGACCTGGATTATGATTTTGGCGACGATTCCTTCTTCAAGAGCGTATCGGTCGGCGCGCGGGCATCGGTACGTAACGAAGATGATAATTTCATCGGAAATTACTGGGCGCCGTTAGCGCAGCCTTGGGCTGGGCTTAAATATTATCTTTCCGGGGATAGAGCGTCGCCGCTTGGATCTTCCGACGATTACGAACTGCACGATTTCCCCAATTTCTTTGGCGGTGCGGTGCCGTCGCCGGGCGCTGTTCTGCTTCCCAGCGCAAAGCTGATGAAGAATTTCGATTGGTATCGTTTGCAGTCAGCGTATAACACCGCCTTGAACGTTACGAACCCTGATGGGTCGATCACTCCCGGAACGCGGGATGAATATTACGACCAGTTCCTCCAGAATCAAAACGGGGTTACCGATACCAAGGTACAGAATTTCGCTGGATATGTTCAGATGAGGTTCGGACGTGAAGCGACCGGCTCTGTCCCTCGTTTCACGGGCAATATCGGCGTGCGATTGATTGGCGCCAAGCTACGAAGCTTTGGTCAACTCTCACAGAATCAGGCCTCGAATTTCTATCTGGATGAAGCATCTGCGGCAGCAGCCGCTCAGGCCGAATTCAATGGTCAAGACCCTGATCCTACGACGATTTTCAGTACGCCTCAGTCCAGCGTGCCCAGGACGATCGAGTATAGCTATTTCCGGGTTCTGCCGTCGTTCAACATCAAGTTCGACCTGTCTCCGCAGGTTATCCTGAGAGGCGCGGCATCCGAATCCGTGTCTCCGCCCAATCTCGATGCTATTCGTGCCGGCGGTAATATTAACCCGACCACGATGACGATTACCTATGCTGCTCCGGGAGGTGGCGATCCTGTTTCGCAGCCGATCCTGACCAACTTCGTCAACCAATCGTCGGGTGCGCAGTTGAAACCGGTGATGATCCGCAGCCAGGATATCTCTCTTGAGTGGTATCCCCGTGGCGGCACGATGTTGTACCTGAATCTGTTTGCCAAGCAGGTACGGGATCAGGATGTATTCACGGCTTTCACGCAGGTGCAGCCAACGCCGATTGTCAACGGCAATGGCGAGACGGTGACGGTCGATATTCCGTGGACTTATCTGCAAAATCAGACGACGACGGAAAAATCACATCTTCGTGGTTTTGAAGTGGGCGCCCGCACCTTCTTCGACAAACTGCCAGGTCTTCTCAGCGGGTTCGGCGTCAATCTGAACTTCACCTTTGTCGACAGCAAGAATCCCGGGCCGATGGCCACTGATGTCCTGGGTAATGATTTTGATAAACTGCCAATTTTCAACCTGTCCAAATATGCGTACAATGCCGAATTGCTGTATAGCAAAGGTCGGGTGAACGCGCGGGCGGCTTATAACTGGCGTTCAAAGCAATTGCTCTCCACAAACGCCAATCCACTGTCTTTCGCGACCTCCGGCGGCAATCCTTACTGGGCAATTTTGAGCCCTACGGACTATAGCGAGACATATGCGTTCGAAGTTTTCAATATGGTTCCATTGTGGGGCGCTTCAGCTGGTTATCTCGACCTGAGTTTCGACTATAAGTTCAGCGACAAGGTGACACTCAACGCGGCGTTCAACAATGTCTTGAATACGAAGTCACGGACGTATCAGGAGCCGCTGCCGGGTGTGTTTTTGCCCTATAACACGAACATAAGCGATCGACGGGCCAATGTGACGCTGCGTGCTCGCTTCTGATGAACTACTGCCGGGTCTTGGTAGGTTATGAGCCCTATCAGAACCCGGCGATATTCAATATGCAGCGGCGCTCCTAGGACCTTGTGGGAACGATGTTAGTAGCGCAGCTTGTTCCGGCGGCATGATGAACCCGCCGCAGAAGTTGATCGGCGTATCCGGATAGAAAGAACGGGCGGCCCATGCGAGATGAAAAAAACACGCTAAATCCGAACGCAGTGCGCAAGGTTGTGATCGCGGGCGGCGGCACGGCAGGATGGATGACGGCGGCCGCCCTGAGCGTCGACCTGGCCGATGCTGGCGTGGAGATCGAACTGATCGAATCTCCGGAGATCGGTGCGATCGGTGTTGGCGAGGCGACCGTTCCATTCATCCATCTATTCAACAAGATGCTCGGCATTGATCAGGCCGACTTCATGAAGCAGTGCAACGCGACATTCAAACTGGGTATTGAATTTATCAATTGGGGCAATTTGAACGAAAGCTACTTTCATTCATTTGCCCATTTCGGACCAAATTTCAAAGATGTGTCCTTCTACCATATGTATTTGCGCCAAGCCGAACTCATGGCGGCCAAAGGCGTGGAAACAGTTCTGGAAGACAGCAACGTCGGGGCGGTCGCCGCGCGCAACAATCGCTTTCGTCACCCGCAGACGGTAGAAAAGTCAGGCCTGCCCTCGCACTTTTATGCCTTCCACTTCGACGCCACGCTATATGCCAGCTATTTGCGAGATTTTGCGACCCAGCGCGGCGTGCGGCATGTCAGCGGTCGGATTATCGATGTCGAACAGAATCCGGAAAATGGTTTCATCCGATCGGTTCGTCTTCAGGATGGACGCGAATTCGAGGCTGACCTGTTTGTCGACTGCACCGGGCTATACGGTCTGTTGATCGAAAAGGTGCTGAAGAGCCCATATGAGGAATGGTCGCACTGGCTTCCTTGCGATCGGGCGGTTGCCGTGCCCAGCGCCAGGGTGGAAGCACCGGTCCCCTATACAAAATCGACTGCCGAGAAATCAGGCTGGCGTTGGCGCATTCCGCTGCAACATCGCACCGGCAACGGAATGGTTTATAGCGGAGCCTTCGCCGAAAGTGACGATGCTGTTGAGGCAAAACTGCTGGATGTGCTCGACGGTAAAGCTTTGGCTTCTCCGCGGAGATTGCGTTTCACACCCGGCCGCCGTCGCGAGGTCTGGGTGAAGAATTGTGTGTCCATAGGATTGGCTTCGGGTTTTCTCGAACCGCTGGAATCGACGAATATTCATCTCGTTCAATCCTCTATACTCAAGCTGCTTTCCTATTTCCCCGACAAGAATTTCGCTCAAGCGGAAATCGACGCATTCAATGCGGACATGCAGAAGGAAATCGAGCAGATCCGGGATTTCATCATCCTTCACTACAAGGTGACGGGCCGGGAAGACACGCCATTCTGGAAATATTGTAAATATATGGCGGTGCCCGATACGCTGCAAAGGCGGATCGATATGTTCAAGCCGCACGGCCGCCTGTTCGTAAAGCCGGATGAATTTTTTAATTATAACAGTTGGCTGTCGGTGATGCATGGCCAAGGTCTTCGGGCAAATGGCCTTGTGCCTCAGCTGGATAGACTCACCGACCAGGAAGTCTTGGCTTATTTTGAAGCCTTCAACGGCAGGGTGCGCTCAGTAGTGGGGGCCATGCCCCTGCATGGAGACTATCTCCATGCTTTCGCCGGGGCGTCTGAACAGACTCCCGTTCCGGCCTTTGGCGAACTTTAGTCGAAACGCAATCACATGGAGTGTCGCAGTGAAGAGTAACCGCAAGGACCAGTTCGTGTTTTTCGGCTCCAGATTCCTGACGTGCGCAGCTGTTGTGAGTTTCTCGGCCGTCGGCGCATACGCCAAGGTGGCCGCTCCCCTTACCATTTGGGCGAAGGCTGATGTCAGCTACGACCAGTTCAACGCTGAGGCCCTAGAATGCGGGATGCAGGGGCTGGCTGTGAACATCGATAACACCGAGGAAGTAAAGGCTTTGGCGCAGGCATCCAAGCAGCTGGAAGCGATAGATGCCTCCGCTCAGGCCGCCTTAGGCCGTGATGCCGGGCAGATGGGCGACACGCAAGCTGGAGCGGGCTCGATCCGAGTGCATAACGGGCTGGATATTGCTGCGCGTCAGGCTGCGGATCAGCAAGCCGTGATAGCCGCCACCCGGCCCGAGGAGCAGTATGCTGGGATCAAGAAAAAGATGTTCACGGTCGTGCGCAAATGCATGCTTGATCGCGGTTACGCCAAAATCGTCCTGACCGCGGATCAGCGCAACGAATATAGCAGTATGAAGGGCGGCGCCGATGCGCGTCGGAACTATATCCACCAATTGGCCAGCGATCCCCAGGTGCTCGAAACCCAGCGAGAAACGCCTGCGCCGTAAAGCGGTCTACACTCTGGTTGGCTGCGCCCGCTCCTTCAGGCGTTCTGCCATCCGCGGCGGAGAGGCCGATGAATCGATCAAGGAAATGGTTGACGCCGCCAGCAGCGGCGCTTCTTGGCATGGCTACGGTCATGTCGGTGCAGGCCGCCAGTCGCCCCGGTGAGGAAAGGCCGGCGTCGATCGCGCGCCTGCGCAGCAATTTCAACGCCGACTGGCGCTTCCAAATCGGCGATGCGCCCGGTGCCAAGGAGGCGGGATATGATGATCGTGCGTGGCAGCCTATTGGCCTGCCGCACAGCTTTGGCATCCCATATTTCCAGGCGTCTCAGTTCTACACCGGCTATGGTTGGTATCGGAAACGTCTAACCGTGCCCGACGCATGGCGCGGCCGACGGATCGCCCTGGAATTCGAGGGTGCCTTTCAGGACGCTGAAATCTTCGTCAACGGCACCCCTGTCGGTCGTCATCGCGGCGGCTATACCGGCTTTTCCGTCGACATAACATCGGCCGTGAGGACCGGCGAGAATAGCATCGCGGTGCGCGTCAACAATCTATGGGATCCGACCCTCGCCCCACGAGCGGGCGAGCATGTGTTTCAGGGTGGCATTTATCGAGACGTCTGGCTGGTGACGACCGATCCGGTGCACGTCGCCTGGTACGGCACCAGGGTGACGACGCCTGCACTGTCTGAACGAAGCGGCAGCGTTGCGATCGATACCGAAGTGCGCAATGATGGCGGCAAGGCCGTGACCGTATCGCTGCGCACCGATATTCACGATCCGGCCGGCAAGATCGTTGCAACGATGAACGATCGCGGACGGCGGCTTGAAGCCGGTGCGCTCGCCACGTTGAGCCAGTCGTCCGGGCCGATCATGGCTCCAGCCCTTTGGAGCCCGGAAACACCCATCCTCTACAAGGCGGTGACTACGGTGCTGGCCAATGGCCGGCCGGTGGATCGATACGAAACGCCATTCGGGTTCCGCTGGTTCGAATGGACCGCCGATCGCGGTTTTTTCCTTAACGGGAAACACCGATATCTGAAGGGCGCGAACGTGCATCAGGACCAGGCTGGTTGGGGCGATGCCGTGTCCAACCGCGCCATGGAACGCGACGTGCAAATGATGAAGGATGCCGGTTTCGATTTCATCCGCGGTTCGCACTATCCCCACGATCCACATTTCGCCGAGGCAACCGACCAGATCGGCATGTTGTTCTGGTCCGAAGCGTCGTTCTGGGGGATTGGCGGTTTCGGGCCTGACGGAAGCTGGATGTCGAGCGCCTACCCGGTCGATCCCAGATACAAGGCGGGCTTTGAAGAGAGCGTCAAGCAGCAGTTGGGGGAGATGATCCGCATATCCCGCAATCATCCGTCGGTCATCGCCTGGAGCATGAGCAACGAGCCATTCTTCTCGGCGGGCGAGGTCATGCCGGAGGTGCGGCATTTCCTGAAGGATCTGGTTGCATTGAGCCATAAGCTTGATCCGGCAAGGCCCGCCGCAATCGGTGGCGCGCAGCGCGGTGAGATCGACAAGCTGGGCGATGTGGCCGGTTATAATGGCGACGGGGCTGCGCTTTTCCCCAATCCAGGCATTCCCAACATGGTGTCGGAATATGGCTCCACCATGCTGGATAGGCCCGGCGAATTCGATCCAGGCTGGGGCGACTTGCCCAGAACGCCCGGCGCGGCGGAGGGGGAAGGGGATTACCCCTGGCGCCTAGGGTGGCGGTCGGGTGAAGCTGTCTGGGCCGGGTTTGATCACGGCTCCATCGTGGGACGCAAATTCGGATCCATGGGGGTGGTCGACTATGCCCGCCTGCCCAAACGCAGCTATTATTGGTACCGTCAGGCCTATCGCGGCGTCGCGGCGCCCCAATGGCCTGTACAAGGTGAGCCAGCGGCGCTGCGCCTGACGTCGAACAGCGCAGTGATCGAACGGGCCGATGGGACCGACGACGTGCATGTGGTGGTCACCGTGCTCGACGCGCAGGGCCGCGCACTGAGCACCAGCCCGCCGGTAACGCTGTCGATCGAATCAGGGCCGGGCGAATTGCCCACCGGCCGGACGATCCGCTTTGCGCCTGACAGCGACATTCCCATCCGCGATGGGCAGGCGGCCATCACGATGCGGAGCTGGCAATCGGGGAAGAGCATTTTGCGCGCCCGTTCGCCCGGCCTTAAGGACGCGATACTGACGATCGAAACGATCGGCGGACCGGCATTCGTCCCCGGAGTAACGCCGATTGCGCCCGATCGACCTTATACCGAAGCCAAGCGAACCGACGCTGAATTCATGTTCGCACCCGATGCCAGTTTCGGGAAGGATAACCCGACAGGCGCGAGTTCCAGCGAACAGGGGCATTCATCCCGACTGGTCAATGACGGCGATCCGGGAACGTCGTGGATGGCGGCGAAGAGCGATGATGCGCCGTGGGTTTCGATCAGTCCGGAAAAGATTCTGCAGTTCCGAAAGCTGGAAATCACTTTCCCGCAGCCCGGCAACTATCGCTTCATCGCTGAGGTGGAAGATCAGAATGGACAGTGGGTCGTCGTGGCCGATCAATCGGCAACCACTGAGACCGCGCAGAAGCGGATCATCGATGTGAAACGGGTCGTCGGATCACGCCTGCGGATGAAAATCATGGCGCCGGCTGGCGCTGCTGCGGGCGTTGCCGACATCCGCATCATCGGCGCGATGTAGGATTGGCAACAGGGAAGAGAGATTTTCTCTTTCAGTTCAGAATGAATGAAAGGCACTTTCCAATGAAATCTCTCGCCGGGAAAATAACGGTCGCGACGATGGCGGCAATAGTCTCGCTAACGTCCGCGCAGGCGTCGGCACAGGGCACACGCACAATTTCTGCCAACATGAAGTCGATTGCCGGGCCTATGAGCACGGTATGGCGGGATTGCGTGGGCTCGGGTCATGCAGGGCTGTTGCTGCGCAAGGAAAATCAGGACCAGATGCGCCTGGTGCATGACGAGACTGGTTTCGAATATATCCGCTTCCACGGCATTTTTACCGAATATACGGATGCTTATCGCGAGATTGACGGACGGCCCTATTATAATTTCGATCGGGTCAACCAGGTGTACCGCGAGGTGCTGAAGGCCGGTTTCAAGCCGATGATCGAAGTAAGCTTCATGCCCAAGGATCTGGCGTCGCAGGACCGCACCATCTTCTACTGGCGGGGCAATGTGTCGCCGCCCAAGGACTGGAAGAAATGGTCCGACTTCATCACGGCATTCGTCCAGAATCTGGAAGCCAATTTCGGCAGGAAAGAGGTCGAAAGCTGGCGGTTCGAAATGTGGAACGAGCCTAATCTCGACGGGTTCTGGGTCAATGCCGACCAGCAGGCCTATTTCCGTCTCTACGGGGAAACGGTGAAGGCCATAAGGGGCGTAAACCCAGCGCTGAAAGTTGGCGGTCCGGCTACCGCAGGCGTCGCATGGATTCCCGAATTCATCGCCTATGCCGAAGCGAACAAGCTCCCTGTCGATTTCATCGCCACCCATACCTATGGTGTCGCAGGTGGCTTCCTCGACGAAAAGGGCCAGGGCGACAACAAGCTGGTGCCAGATCGAAATGCCGTGATCGGCGATATACGCAGGGCGCGCAGCCAGATTGATGCGTCATCCAAGCCGGGTCTGCCGCTCTACATTACGGAATGGAGCACCAGCTATAATCCGCGTGACCCCATTCACGATGCTTATCTGAGCGCTCCTTTCATCCTCAACAAGCTGAAAGGTACCGAAAAGGACGCCCAGTCAATGTGAGAACACCGGGAATAAAAGGGGCCACGGATCGGCCGGTAGCACCGGATTAAA
>ERZ1292642.1085-Hain-H14-01um-R1-1085-length-13459-cov-4_pt1 | contig 13459 bp, 23 predicted proteins | sample MGYA00564403_ERZ1292642 | MGnify/ENA primary metagenome ERZ1292642 (study PRJEB36523, sample SAMEA6512643) | groundwater metagenome | collected 2019-01-09 | study: AquaDiva: Metagenomics assemblies of 32 groundwater samples | reverse complement strand
CTTCCTGACCAGCAACTCATACACCGCTTCGGGCACCAGATCATTGTCTGGTCCGTCTTCCCAATCGACCTGCACGTCAAAATCATCAACCATCGGTTCGAGAGGCATATCGACTCCTTGTGTGAATCATCCATGGGCACAGTATAAAGATCACAAATTATCTCGGCAAGGTTTTTTCTTATGCGCGCTCCTTTCTTATGAGTAAGAATCTTCATGCCCTGGTACTTCAGGATCAATCTTGTCTCCTTTCACCTGAGTGATCCCCTCCCGGAATCCCGCCTCATACGCCAGTTTGAGCAGGCGTCTCACCAACCCTGAGAGCCAATCAATCTCGGTCGCATGCTGCTGTTTCCAGGTCTCAAAGGTCATAATCCACTTCCTCCAGCCGTTGCTTCCTCTGGGCCTGGGCGAGCTTCCGTTCAAAGCGCTGCACGTTCTCCAGGCACGCGGCATAGCCAGCGAGATAGGCTTGCTTCACAAGCGCCTGCTCTTCCTCCGTCAGCTGGGCAGGACGCTGCGCACACCATTCATCAAAGGTCATGGCTTACAGTCCTTTCTCCTGCCGGAACTGTCGGGTGACTGCCTCCCACGTTGGCTCACAAAAATTGGGGGCTTCCATCTCCGAGAGGGCAATATACTCCCCTTTCCCAGTGCCATCGAGTCCGTTCTCGGTCTGGAGTACCCGCCTTTTACTCCCCCTATCCCCAGGAATAACGTGCATATAATAGACTTCTGAGAACGCCCTGGCGACACCTGAACTCAACTGCCCAGGCGCTGCCACGGCATAAACAAAAAATCCCCTCGCGTCATCTTTTTTCATATCTACATGGGCTGGCACAAAACTATGACAGGGGGCAAAGGCAATCGTTGACATCACGTCATTCTGAATAGCCAGTCCTGCGGCGGCATACCACTGCATACCATGCGCCGCTTTGCCCGAGCCACTCTCTTTATTGATCTTGAATTGCTGGACCTTCAAGACCGCATCTCTGAATCCGCTCAGTGAATCCAGACACACGGCACTATATTTCCCCCAGTCAATCTCCCTGAGGGATGCCTGAAACCGTTCGTAGGCACTGAGCGGCGCCCCATGCCGACCCAATTCCTGGGGGATCATGTCATAGTAATACTCAATCTCAAACAAGGGCTGACCCTCCTGGTCACTGACCACCCTGGCAATCGTCCCATCCCCCAGGTCCATGAAGCTACTGGCCTTCCCCCGCCTGAGATACCGCATGTCTTTGCCAGGGGCATCAAACATCCAGACTTTCATCGGGCGCACTTCCAGCCCATGGTTCACCAGATAGTCTATATAGGTAGCGACGAATTCGGACTTACCGACTCCGGGGTCGCCATACACGAGACAGTTTATATAGTACGGTAAATCAATTGGGAGAACTGGAATCATACAGGCTCCTTTGCTTTGACTGGCCAGGCGAAGTCTTCCATCATACTGGTCATATACTGCACTGGCCTGCCCGCCCAGCACCAATCCGTGAACGGACACGTGGCACACCCCGGATAGGTAAAGCGCCCTTCCTGCATGATATTTTCCAGGGGACTCCGCTCAAGCTGCGCAAATTTCTCGGCTGCCGTCAACACATCATAGCGCCAGACCTCACGCTGCTCCTGGCTATACCCCACTGGCCCAATGACTTGACTACTCACATGCAACGTCTGACATTCCAGATACTTGACGCCATGTTTCTGACACTTTTTATGGACATTGCCATCCCACGGCGGCACTTTCCCGATTTCGACCACATTCCAGATGACCCCCCTGGGCTCCTCGCCATACTTATGCTTGACCAGCTCCCAGTACCCCATCCCCTGACTGCCCCTGGTCCAGAACCGTTTCTTTTCTTCCGTGAGCCATCCCGTGGTCTTGGACTCGACAATCCAGAGCCCGTGCTGATCTCTGACGACGGCATCCACCGTGCCAAAGTAGGTGACCCAGGGACTGAGAGGCATCTCCAGATACTGCTCAACGTCTACCACGTCCATCCCCCTGAAATGCTGGCGACTCGACCTGAGCCAGGTCTCAGCAATGAGCAGCAAATTATGCAACTCATACTTCTCGGTCGTCACCCCTTCAGGAAAGGTCTCCTGATAGGCTTGCGCAAACCAGGCCAGGTTGGCTTCATCCATCCACTGCATGAGGCTATGGGCAAAGACCTGATGAAATAACGTCCCTACCGCCATCCGTTCATGTCCATCCCCCTCTTGCACGCGCATGTGCTTATGCTGTACATACTTGACCCAGGCCCGTGTAGAACAACTCAAAATATCACCAAGCATACTATTATCTATCAGGATCACGGTTTCCCTCCTTTCTCTCCCCCCTCGCATGTAACACCCGTATTACCGCCTCCGTTTCCTCCTCCCATTCCTGGAGTGCCTTGCGAAACCACGCTGTCACAAGTGGCGTTTCGGGCACAAACGTCGTTCCATTAGGTTGAACGCTATCACAGCGCGTTCGTACCATATCTATCACCCGCATCAGGATCTTGATTTCTTCCACGTACTCTGAGCCTGGGTGGAAATTACGATCTAAGTACGCCTGAATCTGTGGGATAGCATCATGCAGGACATCAGTAATCATCCTTCCTTCTCCTTCCTTTGCCGCCACGGCTGAAAATTCACCAGATCAATCACCCTGGGCCATCTCCCCGTAAAACACACACACCGATCATCAACGGAGAGGTGGGCAGGCGGCTTATGCTCAGGAAAGTGCAAGTCCCGAATGAACGCAAAGACTCTCTGCGTCCTCTCCTTTCCTGGCGGTTCATTCAGCCAGGTCTCGTAGGCTTTCATAAACCAGCTGGCCATTGCCTCCCGACCCTGCTTCTCCGAGGACCTGCTACTAAAGATATGGACTTCGAAGACTTCCATGGCTTTGCTCAAGAACCTGAACAACCCTGGCACGGGCGGATCAGGACAGACCGCCACTCCCTTCCAACCACTTTTGTAGGAATGACACACGCCGTCGAAGTCAAGCACCAGAACAGGTTTACTCCTGCGGGTGTTCTCTAACATCTCGTTCAAGAGAGTTCCTCCATTCGTTTCACGTTATCCCCACCCCTGCTTCCTTCTGTGGAAAAAGGGTCCAATTATTTCCTTGACCCATGTCTCCGCTTCTGTGTCCTCTTCGTATGCCCTCTGTTGATAACTACCCTGTCTATCGCCTGTTGCACCAGTTCTCCCACCTGGACATTGACATCATCACCCTCCTCCTCACCATGTGTCTCTTTGAGAGCCTGTAAATGGGCCAGCAAGCGCTCTCGTTCTTCCCGTAACGCTGCCACTATCCTGGCATCCATGCCTGCGAACTCCTCTGCGGGACCGAGATTCTCCGAGACCTGGAACTTTGACTCTCCGAGGGGAACTTCCCTCTCCGAGCAGGATAGAAGATACCTCGCGGGGCAGGCGGGTGAGACAAAAAATAACCAGAAGTCAAAAAAATCCTGGGTATCTCCACCCCCCTCATGCCAGGTGGGGGGTGGGTATGACGCGTACCAGACTAAGGCCGGGGCACAAACCCCCTCGCTCTATCCACTCAGCGAGTTCCCGTAGGGCATACACGACTCCTTCTCTATCAGTGGGATTCAGTTCATGAGTCCTCGCATACTCAAACGCCTCTACAATAGCTAGCCAACAGGTCTGGGGGTCCATAAGTAATCCTCCCTATGGTATGAAATTGAGACAAAAAAAAACTCCCTCACCTATCGAAGCATGAGGGAGCGTTGCCTATCCCTGATTCCCTTTATCTACTCAAATTGAATCATGCGTTCAGGCTGGACTTCCAGCATGCCTTTCAGCTCAATCTGCGCTTGACTCAAGGCGCCCTGAACAAATTGCCGGAGTGATGACCGATCATGTTTCAAGTCATCTCGCTGTACCCCGGCTAAGGTCGATTGAATGCAACGCACTACTTCCGCTAACTCTTCATTGTTCGTCACATTCCTGGCTTGCAAGAACAACTGAGACCATTCTCTCAAGTTCTCTACGTTAGCATCCCTGAACTTCTTGAGCGTGCCATCATTTAATCCCTTCAGAGCAGTCTGTAATCCCTCAACTAACTCAGCGCACTCCTGTATAAGCAACTGATTAATCGCCTCTTCTGCGGTCTGCCAGGCAGCTTCTACCCTCTCTTTCTCACGCCGGAACAATTCCTCGCTGACGTGCTGCAACTGCGAGGGCACATCAAATGAGATATAGCTGGTCTCTAGACTGAACAGCGTCGCCATCTTCTCGACCGTAGGATATTCCAGGGAATCAAAAAGCTGACTCCCTCCTGTGGTGAGATAGAACATCTCACGGGCCGCATACGCCTGATCACTGTAGACAGCCAGAAAGGCCGGAACAAGCACTTCCTGCCGCTCAAATTTATAACTTTCCATACGCTCATTCACCTGATCAACAAACGCCACAGGAATGAGATACACACCTTTCTTGAGTATACTGGGCACTGCCCTCTCAGCGAGCCACCTTGCTGCAAAACCGTCTTGACTGACAATGGTATTATACTCATCACTCTGAATAATCTTCTTACTTGCTGAGAGCATTTTACTCTCAACAAGATTTCTCTCTTCAGGCAAGAGACTGGATAAAATCCCTGGCTTGATCTTTCTCTCTATGCCCCAACGATGGAACGACACCTGATACGCGATAGTATTGTCTTGTAGACTCACAGGTAGAACTCCCTATGGTTATAACTTGATTCACCTGAATTGATTCACCTATACACAATAATATAGATCACCACACACACACAGCTGATTGTCAGTAACAGAGTGAGCATCTATAACCCTTCTATCAATCTCCTTTCAATTTCTTCTTTTTCCCACGCGAGCGCATTAGCTCTAGTCTCAAATTTCAGTCTGGTCATAAAGTAATTCATATCAGCTTCATAGACATGCCATGCAAGACAACTATCACAAAACTCTACATGACTCGCTCTCTCAAATTCCATTGATCAATCTCCTTTCAATTTCTTCCTTCTCCCATGCAAGAGCCCACTCTCTGTGCCTGAAAGCACAACATGACATCAATGACTGATGATCGGCCTCCCACACATGCCAGTGAATTCCTTGCATCTGCCAGTGATTCCCTTGACAGTCACTCCCATCACACGGCTCAACATGACTCGCTCTCTCTACTTCAATCCCTCCTTTCTCCACTTCATATAGCCCTATCAATTCATCACTCCACAATCCTGTCATCATGCCATCAGTATCAACAACAACGATATACTCCATTTAATACCTCTCAGCCGTGAAACCATCTTCAATGAGCGCATCATAAATATCAACAGCATACCGGTGTTCAACAGCATACGCATCACCGTACATCATAGCGTTAGTATGCTCATTAAACCATTCCTTTACCTCTTCGTTGATCGGATGAACAATACAATTGTTCCTTGATTATCGACAGCAAAGTCAGCCATAGACTTTTCTCCTTTCACTTATAGACAAAAAAAGAGGATAGAGATTTTATCCTCTATCCCCTTCTCTCTTGTATCATACGATACACTAAGCGCCTTGCTTTACAAAACCTTTTGATGGCTTGTAATACTCACTCTTACGGTGTTCACTCACGGTCTTACCCAGTGCTTTTTCTAACTCCCTGGTCGCATCCTCGCACGCTTTACCTTCGAAGCCCAGTGCCTCAATCGTCACAGAGCCATCAGGATTGACTATCACGTCAATTTCTTTTCTCATATCTTATACCCTAACCATATCAGGAATATCGCCATAGGAATACTCAACAAAAACAGCAGACACAGGAAACCAATCATCATTTAATCCCTCATGGAATACCACGCCTCAAAACTCGTCCAGGCAGAGAACAGCACAATGAATATAAGGATAAATAGAACTATAAACATCATCTCTTACCTCATGCCTTGCAATGTCAACACAACCTTGCCATCTGCCTTTGTCTGCTCACTCACGCGCCACCCCTTTTTCTGGGCGACTCTTCTGGCAGCGACTACTTGATAACTCTGCTTTAATTTACCAATCACTCGCTGGGTACAGGCATCCTCGTCATCGCCATAGAGCACGTCTCGACTGTTCATAGCATTATCATAGAGCAGGGAAATAGCACCAGCCTTATCTTGCTTAATGCCTATGGTATATTTGAGTCCCTCGCCGCGATCATTCACTTCGCCAACAGGCGTGAGGACGTAATCACATTCCTCGCTATACCCGCTAAAAAACTTCGCCTTGCCACCTTGATGAACCTCCCAGCCCATGACTCTCGCGGCATCAAGTAATGTCTGTAAATCACTTAATGCACAGGCTTTTTTGACTAAATGACTCATAGATACTATCCCTTAATTATTAAACGCCATCATGCGCCCCTGTTCACTGTCACTGGGCATGCGATAGACACCCAACTGCTGGGCATCTAGATATCTCAAATGCGCTTCTTTCCGTCTATTTAATGCCGCCTCCCATCCGGCCACCGCTACAGGTATGATGCCGTCCATGGCATCTTTCAAGGGAATATTCAACTCCCACGCCTCACGACAGGCACGTTCAATTTCTCTTCCAGTCCACAGTGCCTGTAAAGTAGGGATTGATTCGTCTAACTCAAATCGCTCTATATAGAACTGCCACAGGGCTTGTTGAGCCTGTAATCCTGGAAAGTCGTAGAAATACTCCTTTCTGAACCTACTTCTGAGTTCAGAGGGTAGATTTTTGACACCATTGCACGTGAATAACCACAGCGTTGACTCCAGCTCGCTAATCGCTTGCTCAATCGCCAGAGCTTTACGCAACCGCGCTTCTGACTCACCTACCAGGCTTGACTTGCAGGCTCCTAGATCAAGCCTTATTGTCAGGCACTCAGCTAATGAGCCCGTGGCCTTGGCAACCAATGACTTGCCAGTGCCAGGCTGTCCAAACAGTAAAATACCCCTCGCTCGCGTGTCCTGCAGGTGACTCAACAGCGTCCCCATATAATCCTGACTAATCCCTGACGTATCCCCATCGGCACCAGCCATGGCTTTTTCAACCTCATCCACCCACATCACCAGCCGGACAGGAGTACGTCCATTGACCAATCGCTCCAGATACGTCTGTATCCCTGCCAGTCCTATGACTTGTTGAAATGTTTCTCCACCTTGCCAGCACGTCAACCCGGGCGTAGAGTTAATTAACTCTATTTTACTTTGTTGTAGTATATTTGAGTCTATACCTACTTCTCTTCTCAACGCCATGAAAGCCTGTTGTTCGGCCTGAAATGCTGACATCCCCTTGAGTATTGCTGTCACTCGCTCCTTATGCTGTCCCTCAAGGTGAGGAATAGACTGATCAATACTCCTGGCCGACTCAGTGGCTTTTTCTGCAATTTCGCCTAGCTCGCATTGATCGGGTAGAGCTTCTTGATGTGAGAGCACATGCACGCGCACATCTGATGGAATTTCAGAGCCAAAACCTACAATCAAGACACACGCCTGCATCTTACGCTTGAACCGTTCCCTGAGATTAATCAATGCTTGCCTTGCCTGTGGAGACTGCCAGTATTCATTTCGCCAGTGACACACCACTACAGATCTCGTGGGTATCCTCTCAAGCTTGTCTAACTCTAAAAGCGCGTCCTCAACTTGCACACACTCAGTCAGCGGCTGGTCAAATCCATCAGCTAACTCATTGCTCGCCTGATATCCCCTGGCACAATCCCAGCTCCACACGGGTACTATCCCTGATTCATTACTATATTCAAGGATATTCTTATATGTCGCTATTTCATCATGACTTTCTATGATAATCAGTGGGGTAGCGCGAAGTCTTACGGCTGTCCAAAATTCTTTAAGTGATTGCAATGTATTATCCTTTCGCCAGTAAGTGTGCATGGTAATACTCCCATGCGTCTCAGATAAAAAGATAGGCATAGATTAGATTCCAGGACCGTCCTGGAGAGCCACAGCGCCACGTCAAGGCTCTATGCATGCTGTGGTATATGAAGAGTTGCTCTCAGACTACATCATTCTAACCATACCAGGAATCTACAAGGTGTTGAGGAGTAGCAAGCCCTCACGCCTCCCTGCAATCCCGCTGGCCAGTGTAGCCACCGCTCTTGAGTCACTCTGTTTGATTGAGAATGAACTATTTTGTAACCTACATCCTATCAAATACTACCATAAGGTAGGGTATTTTTAATAAACTTTCAAGGGTACAAAATAAAATAATTTCTCTTTTTGTCCCCCTCAGAAATTCCAGGTCAGTCAGTTGACTCACGAAAAGATGTATCTCGCCTCAGTTTTGTGCACGAGATAGTGACTGGTCTCTCTATTCCTGGTATGTCGATAATGTGAATGCTCTCAGTGCGGTTACATATTATAAGCCAAATGCTCTAACGTCAATAAAATCAATACATAGTTTAACTAGCTTATTGATCTAAGCCATTGAATTTACTGGGACTTAAGCCACTTGTGAGCTTATAATCTGTTCCTCTTTTCTATACTATTATTATTATTATTAATATAATTAGTACCTGTACATAATAGAGAGCGATGGCAGATAAGCCGATAAGTGTCGCTAAGTTGACTATATCTCGCTGATATCTCTCTCTCTTAAACGAGACCTGAATCTGTCAGGAGTCCGTCGAGTTCCTGAGCTTTTGCGGTTATCAACTCATATATAGATGAATGACTATAAATCTAATTGATAATCTCTAACATATTGAGAAAAAATGCCTTGATTTGTGGTCTGTCAAGTGAAATAGTGACCGATGTGAGTTCGCAGCACTCACCCCTGAATTATAAAAATCAGTATAAGCGTTCTTTCTGGTCTATAAAATGAGATAACACGCTACAAGATCAAATAGTTGTGGGATTCTATCGCTTGACAGATAAATAGATGGTTGGCTATATAACTAGTAGATTATATCGATTAAATGGGATTATCTCGATTCAATTTTGAGCGTTTATAGGCAACTAGATGCGAATAAACTATGGTAAAATTGAGAGCTAAGCGATCTAATGAGCATGCGATGCGTAAGTAATGGCGCAGTGCACTGTCTTCTCATTGCTGCATGGCCGCGTGCAGTGTCTTCTTGAGTGTATACTGTATACTGTATACGATAGTGGTCTCTCATCTCGCACGCAAATAGCACAATGCGTATCAGTCAAGTAAAGACGCCATGATATCAGTGTGGTAACATAAGGAAGTGCGGGGAATCAGCGCTATTTGTACCCTCATGTTTCTATAATAGAGATATGCACATATAGTTATGTAACTATAGACTGGGGAATTTGTGACCTGGGAGGGGGATGGCCCCCCTGCAGTTCTGGGCAAGTGTGCTGTACCCTCTCTGATTCGCACGCATAATTTTTTCCCTTTTCTTAATGGTAAGAATCTCCCCGCCATCCCAGGTGTTACCTCTCTTGTTCGCGCTTTGTATTTTCAAGGGTTTCTTATCCTTAAGAATTTCTGGAACTTATCGAGCGTACACCGGGAGATTTTTTCAGTTGAATTTCAGCGAAAAGGGTTTCATACTCATCGATGTTGTTTCCTGGGTAGTGTCTTGTGCTTGTTCGTGTCATGTCAGGCAGGCTCAGATACGCGGAAATGTCTGGTGCTTGCCTGACATGACCTTATGCCTCTGTGACCTCTTGACCTTTGAGAAGAGTGAGCAAGCCGCTGGCGGAGGCCCTGTGGTCAAGCGTAAACAACTCACCCACGCGATGGGGACGTATCTCATTACCTTGCGTGGGACTCTCAGCATGAAGCGCGTCGTGCAGGGTACAGGGATTTCCCTGGCAACGTGGTCCAGGATCGAGAGAGGCTATGCCCCTACGGTCGAAACCTTGATTAAACTGCATGACAGCTTTGCCTGCCCCTGGGACGAACTCATGGCCCAGTACCGCAGAGACTTTATGCCAGAGGAGGCTCTCACGCATGGCGCTGCCTGAGCTTCAGCACTTATCCCCCCTCCATGATGAAGCCGCTCTCCTGATGGCTCAGGGACATAAACGTCAAGATATTGCGGCCCATCTGGGCGTCACAGAATCGACCGTCACGCGCTGGAAGCAATCCCCCCTCTTTGCAGAGCGTGTGGAGGAGTTCCAACGTCAGATTCAAGCGGAGTCTCTCACCTATGCCCAGGAAAAAATGACCCACATGCAGGTCAAGGCCGTGGAGAGGTTAGATTACTTGATCGACCAGGCCGAGAGTGAGGCCGTGCAATTAGGCGCGGTGAGAGAAGTGCTGGATCGTGGGCCACTGGCCATTAAACGAGGCCCGGGGAATGACGCTGGTGGCCGAGGCGGCATTATCCTTGAGGCTAAAATGCTCATTGCCATGCAGCAAGTGGCGGACATGACCGGGGATACTGAAATGAGACAGGCGCTAGAAATGATCCAGATGCCCCAGGAGCATAGTAGCGAGACTCTCTGATGCCCCTCACCGTATCGTTTGATGAGGGTGGCCATATTCACTTTGAACGCCATCCCTTTCCTGCCCCATCCCCTTTACCCAGCTTTCAAGAATCCATTCCACTCCTCTTGCCCGAGGAATTTATCTCAGAAGGGGACCGTATTCGTCAGGCAGGCACCCTGGGGGAGCACCGTGGCCTGATTGACCTGTATCGCCGACGCATGGAAAAAAGTCTCTTTGTGTTTAATTTTACCTTGATGGGTGGCAGTAACCTCTTGCAAAAGCAACCGCATAGTTTCTTTTGTGATTTCCTGCAAGCCGTCCCACCCAGACGTAAATTACTCCTGGCACCTCGTGGACACTTAAAGACCACGCTCGCAGGGGGCCTGGCGTTGCACTTCTTTGTCCAACCCCCAGGCAGGAATAGCTATTTTCCCAAAGGGATTGGGGCCTTAGACCATAATGACGGCAGATCGACGCGGGTGCTCCTGGCCTCCAAGTCACTGCCGCTAGCTTCAGATCGACTCGGCAAGTTACAGGCTATTTTAGAGCAGAATGAACTCTTTCACGGCTTCTGGCCAGAGGTGTTCTGGGCCGATCCGGTGAAAGAAGCCCCCACCTGGAATCAAGAAGAAATCACGTTTCAGCGGCAAGATATCTTTGTCGAACCGAGTCTCAAATGTATCGGGGTCGGGGGGACGATTACGGGCTATCACTTCAACGTCCACATGCATGATGACTTGATCGATATCAGGGATCGAGCCAGTGCCACCACCATGAAGACGGCGTTTGACTGGTTCGTGGCGAGTCGCGCGTTGATGGACAATATCGAACAAAGCTTAGAAATCACCACGGGAACGCATTGGGCCAATAATGACTTGTATACGCTCATCCGGGAGAATGATCCGAGCGTCGAGACCCGTGTCTATTCAGCCTTGCTCAAAGGGTCAGTCGAGAAGCATCCGCAGACCCAGCGCCCGCAATTAAGTGAGGAGTCTGAACCCCTGTGGCCCCAGGTGTTTCCCCTGTCTCTCCTTGAGCAGCTCTGTCAGCCAGAGCCCTTCGGCTTTGGAGATTTATTCCCACTGTGCTATCTGAATGACCCGTATCACAGCAGTGTGGTGGATTTTGATCCCAGAGATGTCAGATATTATACGATTGAAGGGGATTATCTGCACTTTGAGCGTGATCCCCGTGACACGGCCTTGAGAGAGATTCTGGAGCCACCAGGGATTCCTGAGCATCTGGTGTACGGTGTCAAGTTTGATAAAGAGGGCTATGAGATGCTGAGAGAACGACTCAGGGATCGGTCGAGTAAAGTGTATTTCAATGGCGTGAGGTAAGTATGCTGACCGTCTCACTGCTTCTGGTGGTTGCGGCATTTATCTGTACTATCGTGTCAGCCCTGGGGAAGTGCCCCCTGTGGATTGCCGTGATTCTCCTGTGTGTGTTGGAATTACTTAGGGTGATGCCCTTGGGGAGGTGAGTCATGGCGGTGATCTTACGAAAAGACCTCTGGGAACGGCTCCGTTTCTTGATCTATCACAAAGACCTGACACCTGCCCAGAGTGAAACGATGGGTGAGCTACGGCAGCGCTATATCAACCTGGCGGAGTCGCTTGTGGATGACCTCCCTGCAGGGCGCAGCAAATCCCTGGCGCTCACCCACTTAGAAGATTCGCTGATGCGAGCCATCCAGGCATTAGCCTTGCAAGGGACGCCTGACGTAGAAGAGTAACGTAGTGACACTCATGCTGGATTGGCCCTTATTATTCATAGGAATAGCGTTGATCTTCCTTGGCGTGAGGGTGATCCAAAGGGTGTGGGAGGAGTGGGAATGAGAGAATCCTTACTGCTCGCCCCTTTGATGTTGCGTACTTATGCCTATTTAGACGAGGCCAGCGGTCAAACGAAACGGGCTGGCAAGACCTCACGCACGGCCATTGTTGTCATTGCTCAGGATGACCTGGGCAGGATGTTTGTCCTGTACACCTGGGCCGGGCGAGTCAAGCCGACCGAGATTGTCGATCAAGTGATTGAAGCCCATGTCAGGTATCGCCCGAAAATGTTCGGCGTCGAAAGCAATGCCCAGCAAAATCTCTTTGCGCAATTACTCACTGAACTCATTCACAGGAAAGGGATCAGGGATTTCTCGCCGGTGTACGTGAAACCTCCCCTGGATCAGACCAAAACCCAGCGCATTAAGAATGCCGTCCAACCCGCCCAACGCTCAGGACGCCTCTTCCTGCATGAACACCTGCACCCTGAGCTGAAGCGAGAAATTGACACCTTCCCTACGGGCCTGACCAATGACTTGATTGATGCCCTGGCCGGGTGTATTGCCATTGCCCCACCCGTCTATGAGCCCCAGACCCAACACACCACAGAAGAGGCCGTGAGAACCTACCTGAAAGCCATGGGGGTGTCAGAGAGTGCCATGGGTTCCATTCCTTCCCTTCTCCAGCATGGTCCTTCTGCCTCTGTCAGGGACGACCCACTCCTCAAAATCACTCGTGAGCGCTTTGCCAGAGCTTAGCCCGGATTCTTAAGTCTAAGAATATTATGACCCCTCTGTCTAATTTATTCTTGACCTTTTCCAGCATGACTATCTATACTTGCGGTATGCTCCCTTTTCGCGTGATGGATACCCCTTGAAGGAGATCAGTACAATGGGTATGGGCATGAAGGGTGAAGCCCCTCTGACTGGCAAGAAAAACAAAGGTGAAGGCGCAAAAGCCGCGAAGATTCTCACCATGACTCACAACCGCAAGCACAATCCTGAGAGTGCGCCTGTGCAGAGTAAAAGGATCACGCCATCGGTTGAGAAAAGTAGCCCTTAAGGGAGACGCCTGGTGCCAATCTCGTACTTGACCCAGGTCAAACTGATGAGTGCTGTCCTGGTGGCGTCTACCGGCAGCGTCGAGACCAGTGCCTTTCCCTTGCAGTACGTGGTGAGCATTGAAGGGATGGTCGTCAAGGCTTCCTCCGTCTCAGGCACGGCAGATGTGAAAGTCGAATACGTCACCTCCCCTGACGGCACCAACTACGAGGCCTACGCTGATACCCAGGAC
>ERZ1292642.1084-Hain-H14-01um-R1-1084-length-13463-cov-4_pt1 | contig 13463 bp, 21 predicted proteins | sample MGYA00564403_ERZ1292642 | MGnify/ENA primary metagenome ERZ1292642 (study PRJEB36523, sample SAMEA6512643) | groundwater metagenome | collected 2019-01-09 | study: AquaDiva: Metagenomics assemblies of 32 groundwater samples | reverse complement strand
AAGATTAAGAATAGTGAAGTATTCACCAGCATTATTCTTGATTGGAGTTCCTGACATCGGAATGATATGAGGAACATCCTTGCACAACCGTTGAACGGCTTTCGCTCTACCAGAGAGGTGATTCTTAATTCTCTGGCATTCATCAAGAATGACTAGTTTAATATCATCCTTGATGTAGCGAAACATATCATCATTCTTTGCCATGTCGTAAGTTACAATGTAGATATTGAATCCGGGTGCAGCAAATTCCTTACCTGTGCTAATTACTTGAGTGAGGAATCCATTTCGACCACACCAACGGTCAATCTCATGAAGCCATTGCAGCTTAACTGTAGCAGGAACGAAGATTACGGCTGGAAGTAAATCCTGTTGATGTAGTTTGATTAATGCAAGTGCTTGAACTGTCTTACCTAATCCTTGCATGTCCGCGAGAATAGCCCGCGCGTTAGCGGCTTCTATCCTCTTAACTCCATCAATTTGATACGGCATCAACGTCCGTTTATCTGATGATACTATTGAAGTATAGACATCATCAGTTGAACCTAGTTGACCCTCCGTCATCAAATGACCACACTCAAGTGTAACTAGGAATGACTTACCTAGTTTAACCCGAGTGAGTTCAACAGCAATCTTTCCACACGGCTGCGCCGGTTGACCATTCTTACCTTCAACCATTGCTGGACAGATTTGCTTGATGATTGTTGACAGCGCCATCTAATCTTTTGCCTTCCTGTATAGTATTGGTTTACTTCAACTTGCGAAGCAATCTAGCCGCGCCACGTAGAGGCTCTATACTTGCGGCCAGGATCTACAGGGGACGACAAACGATTGCAGAGTCTTAAGCGATAATGTAGACCCTACAGCATTCGCCCCCTGTAGAAACTTACTAAACTTCAGCCTTTACTGCCTCCACTCGTGCAAGTCGTGGAGTATTGAAAGTTGGGCCATCGTATTCATCTAGAATCTTCTGACCCAAATCCCAAACTAAATCAGACTCAGCACGAAGGAAGAAATAATTCCTTTCCTTTTCCCCCTCTTTGAAATTGGTTTTAGTAGAGGGGAATAGAACGAAAAGCCCACCCTTAGCAGGGTCGTCGCAGATTGTGAATCCAACTAAATGAAATCCCTTCAAGACTCCATCGGTGAATTCGATTGCGGCTTTACCTACTCGATTCCCCTGCTTGAACATGAACTTTTCAATCTTAATGCGCATCATTTGCTCAGCTCCTACTTCTTGAATAACGATTTGAGTTTAGACATATCTATAGGTTTACTCTCTGGAATGTCTACTGTAATGGGCTGAATTAGGGGAACAGCCGTCCCTGAACTTACTTCACTTACTTCGTCGTCTTCTCGTTTGCGTTCTACCTTAGCGGCTTCACGTTGTGCATCAGATACTATCCCGGTATTAACTGGATTAGTATCTGGCTTGTCCTTTCTGGCTTGAGCGACCATCTTAGACACCATTTGGTCTATCTCGTTATCGGATATTCCAAGTGCGGCTAATTTGTCTCTTATCTTATCTAACTTACTCATCCTTGAACTACGTTGTTTTACCTTATTGATTGCGTCCGTTACTGTTACATCTGGACCAGTCGGAGCAATCTGCCACTCACCTTTTGAACCTTTCTTAGCTCTACGATTCTTCCTTTCCTCACTTGCGGCTATAACTCTCGCTTTACCTTCCCTAATAATCATTTCAAGCTCTTGGATATGCTCCTCAAGCTCAATGTCATTAAGGTTGATAACTAATGCCGCTTCTTCACTGAAGAACTTAGCATGCAGTTCTTCGTTAGGTGTCATAAGCTCTTTTACTCTCCTTTCTGCCGTCCAATATAATGTAATATCATACGTGGACGGTGAGATTTGATTGTGTTCTGTAAATCCGGGCGTCTTAATGCCAGCACAATACTGGTTTGCACTGGCATTAAGAAGTCCACAACTACAGAGCCAGCTCATTTATACTTCATCCCAATACTTCGGCTTCGGTCCACACCAACTTTCAGGGATGAATTTGGTATATATTAGCTTCTCCAACCTGTGAAGCTGCGCCGTTGCGGCTTCTCTAGACCTAGCATCTTTACAATGCTTCTTGATAGACTTCTCATAGTCTTCAAGTTGGCATGCAAGATGAAAGCCTAAGAACTTAATGTCATCTTCTGTTAGTTCCATTTGCACCTCAATAGTCTAGTCAGTAAGGAAAACGAACTAATATCTCTTTTCTAGCCGCTTCGATTGCAGCGTCAAGATAAGTCCACCTTCCAATTAACTTGCCATCATTCATAACACTGTATACTATTACAGAGCCATGACTGACTTCAATTGTTATAGTCATATTACTCATTCCTGAATAGAAGCGACCATGTAATAGTTACATAGTAGGTGTCATTAGATGTCGGAGGCTGTCGGTCGTTGTCGGATGACATCGGAACGTTTCAGGACGGTCTGAACTGCCCTAAGTGTATCACGGACAAGGGGTTACTGTCAAGTGCGAAGTGGGGGCCTCTCTCCCCTAAGACCCTATAGACCTTTTCCAATCTCTCTATCCTTATCTATCTTATATATATAATAAAAAAAATATATAAGTAAGATAAGAGATACTAGAGAGAGGGGTAGAGAGGAAGAGAGGGGTCAGAGATTAGGGGAGAGGGGTGGAAACAACCGCGAAACCCTGCAAACCCCTGAAAACGCAGGCACTTACGCGCGCCTGACGCCCCAAAAAACCGTTACGAAACGTTCCGACATCTAACGACCGCATCCGACACGTTACGACACGATACGACATCTAGATGCTCAAATGAGTGATTCTATTTAGTTTCTATGGAAAGATTCAAGGAAGAAAATATTGACTACTAGCAGGGCTGCTGCTGCATTCAGCTTTATATCTAGCTATGGGTAAATGCACGCCATGTGCAGGGCGGCAAATCCTCAACGAGCTAAAACTGCTTATCTGCTAGTAGTCAATTTTGGGAGAAAGAAATGGCAGAGAGAATATTCTATTATGAAGTCTCTCTGCCATCCAGTGCTCGCTAACTATACATACGATAACGAGCGAGCGAAGCGAGCGAGTTTATTCTCCGAACTTAGCAACGAAGCCCGGACGAATGATTCCAACTGCATCCTCCAAAGGAATACCCAAACCCTTGGAGTAATTACGAACGGCAGTGCGGAATGTGAGCTGAACGTCATCCTTCCACGAAGCAACAACGTATTCAGCAAGCGGGTCAGAAGCTGCCTCGTATGATGCGTCATTCTTGCCTCGAATGAGGTAGTCAAGAAATTCCACATCACTTGGCTTGATTACTTCCACGAACTGTTCATAGCTCTTGGGAAGTGTATCAGGCTGGGAATCATCAAATACCACGTATGAGATAACTTGAGGATTCTTACCACGAGTAGCACCAACCTTCACGCGCGTTCCAACTCCAGTGCGTGAATTGTTGGTATAAAGAGCGTTCACTTCTGCAACTACACGGGCACGCTCGAAGTTCTGCTTTGAAGTTTCCCACTTCTTGAAAATCTCACTACCTTCCAGTTCTCCTACTGCTTTCTTGAGAGCACCTTCTAGAGTGAGTTCTGCAACTGCCGCCTTCTGCTCTTCAGACATGATTAACTCCTACGTGATTGATTTGCATTCCTTTTTATTAAGGTCTGCAACCGGGGTCATTCCGGACGGTAAGACGAAATTGTCACTGCCGCCCGTAAGACCATTATACCATGAGACAAGCTGAAAGTCAAATCGAGCGAAGCGAGAGACGTAGCTACAAGACTGCCGTTGTTTCGTCCGGCATGGAAAGCCCGGCATTGTGTTAACCACTAGCAGCCGAGTAGCTAATTGTCTGATGCAAGAAAAGGAATGCACTAAGCGCACACTTGACTGGTAGGTATCAATTTACTGATACTATTTGAATACCAGTGCGAAGCACTAACTTAGCCTTTCTTGACTGACACAGACAATCTTATCTTGACTCTCTTCTGTTTACCGACGTAAGGACTCATTATGTTCACCTCGAATCCTTCCAAAGAAACTAAATCTAATAGATTCACTGTGTATTTAGCACAATGCGCGTGTAGCGCGGTGTAGTCTGTAGAATGGGCTGGAAAAAGGTTAATCGTTTGTGAGTTGAATTGACTTCAAAAGAGCCAAGTCAATTGTATGTGGAGCTTACTTTTGTTGCGTCGATACCTACATTACGGAATAGGATAACCAGTTCCGCTTTGTCTTCAGGAGTGAGCGCCCTCATTTCAGCAACGAATTGCTGGAGAGTCTCACCAGGCAGCATACCAAAGAACGTCCGACATGCCTGAATGAACGTCATTTGCTTCATGTCATCCATGAGTGAATCGCTTTCTGCCCACTCTACAGACTACACAATCTAACTAGAAAACACAGACCAGATACCTCGGAAGCCTAGACCTTACGCTTCGACTGATAGATTAGTGGAATCCGTCCAGTCCCATCTGGTTTTACAAGAATGGGAATGTTCACAAAGCAAGCACTAATCAGGTTACGTCTTACCTGCTCTTTGTGCATTGCCCTGTTAATGCTGGCTATTCTGACCTCTGCAACAATGGTAGTGATACCTGCTGCACAAGTCCGGCGTAGCCGGGTATACGGTTTACGCATTCTAGGGTCTTGACGCATGATATAATCCTCCTCAGTATCTGGTTTGTGAATGGAGAGCAAAAGATGGCATTTTATTTGCATTTCCTAGGCCGCAGCCCATATGTTGCAGAAGTCACTGTAAAGCAATCCTATGCTTGATACAGAAGTGTGCTCACGTCGAGCGCCTTTGACGAAAGGCATCCCACACACAGGACCGGCCGAAGCCAGCACTGTAGACAAGAGCATCTAGGTCCAGTGATAATCCTACGGTAACACTCTCGGTAGAATGCCCCCGGAATCGCCTGCCAGACCGCCTTGCCTTACGATAGATACTACTGCATGGGTATGGCCAACCTTCGACCACTATGTATTGGGGTAGTGTATCGTGGGACCACTAGATGTAGATGTAATGCATGACAAATAATGACACTGACAAATAATAAATGTCACATACTATATGTTGTGGCTCACCTCCCCCCTACATCAATATGTTGGGGTCCCATCTTGGCATGAAAATTGCGGAGATTGAACCCAAGACAGACATTTCATTATAGAAAACATAGCCAGACTTTATACATATCAAAATAGTATATCAAAATTTATGACACCCCTAAATTCTCAAATTTGAAAAATTCAAAAAATGAAATCTTCACACGAATCACACGATAATACTAGACATTGTGATGCCCTGCACGTTGACGCAATCTATTGTGCGTGGTATCCTTCTTTGCACGCCGGGTGTGTAGTCGTTTCTAAATTGGGGTCATTACAAATGCTATTATCAGATGAGGAAATTCAGGAGAGAATAGAGTCTCCTCTGAATCTTCTCAATCGTTTACGCCATGCATCTAAAGCTAATTCTCCTTGTCTACCTGCACCTACAGCCGCTGATCTCATTCCCAATTTAGACGAGCGTATTGGGCCAGATGTAAAGAAGCAAGCTGCAAAGATAATGAGTAGTGCGCTAAAAGAATTAGAGATGCGCCTTCCAGACGTGCAGAAGCCAGAAAAGCTCGCAATGATTGCGGTTGAGATGAATAAAGTTCTTGTTGCTCAAAGAGATAAAGAGGATAATAAAAGTGGTCCTCAAATCGTTGTCTATGCTCCTCAGGTAATTCAGGAGTCTCATTTTGAAACTATTACTTTAAACGAGGAGACTAGATAATGACCCGAGGAAGTTTGACGAAGTTCACTGGAATATTATTTATCCTAACCGCATTTGCATTACCAGCGAATGCACAGACAGATCCCTGCTTATCTGCAGTTACTCCATTCATTGTAACTTCAGGTGCTCCGTATACAGTTACTTTGTTAATGGATGCACAAGTTCCAGTCTCTCCAACTGATCCTACATTAGTCGATCAGAGGATTGATGGTTATTACCTACAAATAGATTTGCAAATTAGAACTAAACTTACTATATCTCAGGTTACTGTCCTACCTGCTTGCGGCTCTGCTACTCCAAATCCAGGCAAAATTCCGACCACATATAAAACTATCTCTGGTGTTCCTCGTGGGTCCCATACTCTGAAACTAAATGCATTTAATTTTACATTAGATGCCAATGGAATTCCTACGACTACAGAGCAAGAAGGGCCAGTGGTATCAACCCCTTTCGTCGCCGCTGATTTATTACAGTCTACCCCTCCAAGAGTTCCAACGAATATAATCATTCGTAAGTGATAGATGTCAGCGTCAGCAATCGTAGCAATAATTTCTTTAGCCATTACATTCTCTATATTCCTATTTGGAGTTGTATTTAGAATGGGACAAATTGCGGCTCGTGTTGAATCTCTTGAGAAATGGCGAGCGGATCTTCGGCATGACATGCATGAGATTTCAGAGAAGATGGGTGAGATAACTGAAGAACTAAGAAGACTTCATACTCTTGTCGAAGAGAGAACAGAAAGACGCACTCTCATTAGGAAGGTGGATTAGATGGCTTTTACAGGGTCTGCAACGGTAACGGCTACGACAGGTCCAGGGAAGACAATTACTTCTAAAGTTATCACTGGAATTAAATCATTTTATGTTGATATTGAAAAGCAAATGATTTTCTTTTATCAGCAGAATGATGACCCAACTGGTCCTATGCAGCAGTATGCTTTGACTAGCACCGTTACTTTCACAGCTACTATTGCTAGTGGACTTTGGACAATCGTCTGTTCAGCCAGCTAAAGCTGAAAGAACTAAATAAATGCCTCCTCCTATTTCAGCTAGACCAGGAGTATTAGAGACATTACAGGAAGCCGCTACCCTCGTGGGTAATGGAGTAGCTATGGCTGTTCCTCCTTCTTGTACCAAGCATATCTTTTACATTGTAGGTAATGGAGCTATTGGAGCAGGTGCGATTACTATTGAGACTGCTCATGCTCCAGATTATACAGGAACATGGGCTCCGTTAGTCAATCAACTTGCTACGCCTACAACTAATCCAGTTGTCGTAGTTAGCAATGCTGTTGTTATCTACACTTATATTGGAGCGTTAGCGGCTATTCGTGCTCGTATTAGCACTGAAGTTACAACTACTACAGTAACTGTTTACTACAAGTGTATCCAGCAATAGGGTAGCATGGTGATAAAAGTATTTGATTTCCCTGTCACACAATCTCCACAGCTTTTTTGTAAGGAAGATACTAACGTAATGGTTAGGATAAAGGCAGAACAGGGAATATATATTGGTAATGATGATGTAACTATTCAAGATGGCTTTCCACTCTCAGATGGTTATCATACATTTAATATGCAAGCCAATGATTTCTTATACGTAATTGGTAGCTATGCTAGTAGTCACATGCGAGTTATGATTTACTCAGCTAATCCATAATATAGGAGGATAGATGTTATCACTTCTTCTCTTAGTTCTAGTTCTTGGAATTGTTGCATATGTCATTAATTCAAGTCCACTTCAGCCGTTCTTTAAGAATACTGCTTTTGCTATTCTTGCTATTATTATTCTGCTTGCTTTCTTTAGAGTTATTCTCGGGGTTAGTCTTGAGTCACTTAGATGAAATTCCTTCTTCTTATCCTGATTATCGGAATTAGCGGCTGTGCTACGACTCACTCATTAGTGCGAGTGGAGAAAGTTGGGCCAGTCGAGGCTGAAATTTGGCGTAATAACAAGACTAAGACCTGTGAACGTAGAGTTTATTTAGATTCATTATATTACAAGACTGATGTAGAATGCCCACTCAAGTTTGACGATGTTCCAATTCACTGAAGTAAATGGTCAATATCACAAAGGAGCATTCTGAACCTGTCGCAGAACTACTAGATATTGCGCCTGAATTAATTCTAACTGTAGCAAGAGTTGAATCGGCTAATGATATTTTAGGATTCCTATTTGAACCTCATGTATTTAGTAAACTGACAAATCATCAATATGACGAAACCGTCCCAGATATATCTTATTCTAAATGGGACAAGACGAAATATCCAAAGACTAAAGAAGCCAGACTTCGCCAGTTTAGCCGAGCCGTTAACGTCGAACCATTGAAAGCGTATGAATCGGCGAGCTGGGGTCTGTTCCAGATTATGGGTTTTCATTATAAGCTTCTTGGTTACTCTAGTTCTATTGCAATGGCGCAGGACTTGCAAGAATCTATTGAGGCTAACATCAATGCATTTGGTAAGATCATTCGTGATATGAATCTAGTAGATACTCTTCGAGCTAAGGAGTGGGAGAAGTTTGCTAGAATTTATAATGGCCCAGGTTATAAATTAAATAACTATCACATTAAACTACAGAACGAGTATGACCGAATTATTAATTCCCAAGTCGCTTGATGAAACAGCGGCTGAGTTAATTAAAGAATGGAAGCCGTTCCCCAAACAAGAACTGTTTCTTTCTATTCCAGAATCAATTAAAGAAGGCTTCTACGGTGGAGGGGCTGGCAGCGCAAAAACAGAAACCTTGATGATGTATCCAATCGTAAGAGGTTGGTACAAGAATCCAAGGTTTAAACAACTTTTTCTACGACGGACTAATCCAGAACTAAAGACTGAGATTATCCCTCGTATGAAGACAATATATACCAAGTTTGGAGCAACTTGGAATGGTCAAGATCAAGCGTGGACGTTTCCAGCACCTGACCAATACGGCTCTGGTTTAAGAGGTAATGCTGGTGCAATCATTACATGCGGTCATTGTGAACTGGAGGACGATGTTCACAGATACGATGGCATGGAAGTCAATCTATTCACGCCGGACGAGCTTACCTCTCTCACCGAGTGGATCTTTTTATATATTGGTTATACCAGAACCAGAGCTCCAATCGGATCTGGATTACCTGAGATTATTAGAGCAGGAGGAATGCCTGGAGATATCGGGCATTCCTGGGTCAAAAAGAGATTAGTTGATCCTGCTCCTAAAGGCTCAAAGATTATAATTGGTAGAGGTGGTAACAAGCGTATTTACATTCACGCTACTTATATTGATAATCCCCATCTTGGTGAAGCTTATGGAAAGACCTTAGAGGGACTTCCAGAGGCAGAGAAGAGAGCCAAACTAGGAGATTGGGAAGCATACGAAGGTTCAGTATTTGATGAACTTAGGACTAGACTTTATCCAGATGAGCCGGAAAATGCTTTACATGTAATAGAGCCCTTCAACATTCCCGAGTGGTGGCCAAGAATAATTGTTGGCGACTGGGGAATGCGGGCAATGACTTATATTGGATTCTTTGCAATCTCTCCTTCTGGAAGACTTTATTTATATCGTGAGTTAGCTTGGAGAGGTGAGAAGATTGCACAGTGGGCTCCAATCGTAAAGGAGTTTGCTGATAGAGAGAAGCCAAGATCAATCAAGTTCTGTAAGTCAGCATCTCAAGATAGAGGTCAGGAACATACAATTCAGTCTCAGATTGAAGATGCATTAGGTAGATTTATTGAGCTGTCTACTAACACTTCCGGAAGTAGAATAGCTGGTAAGCAGTTAGTTCATGAATATTTAAGATGGAAGAAGCGTCCTCAGATACCTTTAAGCGAAGTTCCTAAGTTTGATGAAGGATATGCTCAATGGTTAATGAGGAACAGAAGTCCAGAAGATTATAAGAGCTATCTAAGATTATTTGAAGCTCCAAGGGAAGAATTAAATATACCAAAATTACAAATCTTTAATCAGTGTAGATTAATGATTGTAGCTCTTCAGTCTTGCACTTATGAGAAGGCAGGGAAGGATGGGAAGAAGCCTGAAGATGTAGCAGAATTCCCAGATGATGATCCTTATGATACTTTGCGATATGCAGTTGATAGTGCAGAGCGTTATTTTGAAGAATCAGCACAAGAATTTGAGCGTATTCAAGAACAAGAAAAGATGATTGAGACTTTGAAGAATACTAATGACTGGACTGCATTCTATCGTAATATGAATAGAGTTGAATCAGTTCAGAAGATGCAGGTTGTTAAAGCTTTTCATAAAGGTAGGAGACATTAATGTTTAATTGGTTAAGAGAACTTAAAGAGATTTGGCGTGAGCCACGAGTCTGTTTATCTTGTGAAGTTCTAAAAGTTGAGCTGAGCAATGAACGAAGAGAAAAGCAGCAATTGCTTGATCATCTCTTGACTCCTCGATCTCAAGAATCAGAAAGATTAATTGCTCCGGAGCCGCAAGTTCCAATTCATGGTAAGCATATTCCTTGGGCAGTTCGTCAGCAAATGCTTGAGCAAGCAGATAGAGAGAAGGCTAAAACTATTCAAGATTTCAGGAAGAAGGATGCAGAGGCTCGTAAAGCCACTCCTAATCCAGTTGCTTCGATAGAAGATTTAGAAGCTAATCTCGGAATTGTTCAGGAGAAGTAAGATGGCTTTCATGTTTCAAGAAGAGAAGAAGAAAAAGCCTCAGCCGCAACAGCCTGATATGGTAAAGAAACTTCAGGATGCAGCTATGGCTCAGCGTGAGCGGGATTTGAAAGCTGAAGAAGAAAAGAAAAAGAATAAAGGTAAGGTTACAACGGCTCCTGAAAAGGGAGTTCTTTCTAGAATGTATGATTTGTTCATGGGCTCTTCGGAGAAGAAGTAATGCCTCTCTCGAAGTATTATAAAGGTAAAGGCGAAAAGGTTATGGAAGCTATGAAAAAGCAGTATGGAAAAGATAAAGGTAAGCAAGTCTTCTACGCAACGGCTAATAAAAAGAAAAAGTAATGCCTTCTAAGCTACCAGATGAGCGTATCCAACGGCTTTTATTAGAAGTTGTCGAGCATTTCGACAGCGAAGATAGAGCCGTTCACGAACGTCAAATTAGGAAGTGTAGAAGACTCAAACTTTATTGGGATAATATTTTTCAGGCTTGGTATTCGGAGGTAGCTCATGACTGGAGAGTCTGGGACACATCTATATCAGAAGATACTGCAGACCAAGCCTATTATGATAAACCCGTCAATACCTTCCGTGCGTATATTGAGACTATTATCGCTGCATTATCCGTCACTACGCCTTCCGCAAAGTGTTTCCCAGAAGATGCAGAATCAAGTCTAGATACGATAACGGCTAAGGCTGGTGATAAGATTGGTCAACTTATTAATCGTCATAATAACTCTCCACTGATTTGGATTAAAGCATTATACACATATTATACTGAAGGGACTGTCTTCTTTTATTCTTATCCTCGTTATGATGAGAAATATGGAACTTATGAACAGAATCGAACAGAAGAGGTTGTTGAAGAGCGGAATATGATTAAATGCCCCATCTGTGGTCAGACAACTGAAGTAGATGAGGTTCAAGATGTATTTATGCCAGAGACACAAGAAGAGAATTGTCCAAATTGTGGCAATGTCGTGCAGATGGAGCAAGAACAGCAATCATTTACAACGACTAAAATCGTTGGAAAGACAAAACATCCTAAGTCTCGCGTCTGTATTGAAGTCTCTGGTGGATTATATACTAAAATTGCTAATTATGCCAAGACTCCAGAACAAACTCCATACTTGATTCATGCATATGAGTGTCATTACGCTGATGCAATGGAAGAGTATGAACATCTTCTTGGAAACCCAAAATTATTAAATCAGTTAAAGTCTCAGGGTATGGGTCCATTAGATACATATACTCAGTGGGGACGGCTTAATACTCTTTACATGGGAGAGTATCCCAACTATGTAGTTACAAAGCGTAAGGCTTGGTTAAGGCCATCTTCATTCAATATTCTTGGTAATACAGATGATATTAAGGAATTAAGAAAGTTATATTCTCGTGGAGTGAAGGTTTGCTTAGTTAATGATGAATTTGGCTCTGCTGAACCTGAAGCATTGGATGATTATTGGACTATTTCAGTTAATCCATTAGAGGATTATCTTACTCATGATCCAGCCGGTGTTGGATTAGTAGCTACACAGGAAATAACAAATGACATTATTTCTTTGGTATTACAGACAATCGAACACGGAGTGGGTCAGACATTTGCAGATCCTGCAGTTCTTAACTTCAAAGCCTATCGTGATACAGAAACTATTCCTGGCGGTGTATATGAAGCGATACCAAAGTCAGGCAAAGCATTAGGTGAAGCATTTTATCAAGTAAAGACTGCAACACTTAGCTCAGAGATAATGCCATTCTTTGAGCTGATTCAGTCTCTATCTCAATTAGTTTCTGGCGCGCTTCCTTCTTTGTTTGGTGGTCAATTAGATGGCTCAAATACGGCTTCTGAATATTCTATGAGCCAGGCTCAGGCAAGACAGAGAATTCAGAATATCTTCAAGCTCTTTACATCTACTTGGAAGGAAGTGCAGGGTAAGGCTATTCCATTATTTATTAATAATATGAAGGCTGATGAGAAAGATGTTCAGAGGCTTCCAGATGGTTCGTTTATTAATATTTTCATTAGGATGGCTGAATTAGAGGGTAAGATTGGAAAGATTGAGTTGGAAGCTGCTGAGAATCTACCACTTACCTGGTCTCAGATTAAAGATACCATTATGAAGATGTTTGAATTACAGAATCCTGTATTCTTAGAGATGCTTATGGCTCCTGAGAATATTCCAGTCTTGCGAGATGCAATTGGATTGAATGGATTCTATATTCCTGGTGAAGATGATAGAAGTAAGCAGAATGATGAAATCAAGCAACTTCTTGAATCTGAGCCAATTGAAGATCCTGAGACTGGAATATTTGAACCATCTGTAGATATTGATCCAATTTATGATAAGCATGTTATTCAATTTGAGATTGTTCGTCAATGGGCAACTAGTGAAGCTGGACGTATTGCTAAGATTGATAATGAGCCTGGCTATCAAAATGTATTATTGCATGGGCAGAAGCATTATCTTGAAATGAATAAACAGATGGTTCTTGAGCAAGGTGCTGGAGAACCAAAGGGTAAAGATAATCCTGAAAAGCCGCAAGGCTCCAAGGAGATAAAAGAGGAATCAGATGTCCCAGTTATCCAATAATGCTGCTCCGGTTGAAATCACGGGCAAAGCAGTAGATGATGTTTTCAAACAGTTAAGTGAAGGGGACGAGCAAGATACTCTTGATTTAACTACGCCTATCAAAAAGCCGACTGAAAAGCCTGAGAAGGATGAAAAGCCAGTTGAAGGCGAAATAGATGATGATGATAAAGATAAAGATGAAGATGAAGATGAAGACGAGCTAAAGGATATTGAAGAGGAACTCGAAGAGCTAGATGAAGAGAAGTTAGAATTAACAACTCCTGTTCGTCGGCGCGAGATTCTTAAGAAATATCCAAATCTCTTCAAGGACTTTCCTTATTTAGAAAAGGCTTATTATCGTGAACAGCAATTCACTGAGATTGTTCCAACTATTGATGATGCAAGAGCCGCTGTCGAGGCCAAGACTGTTTTAGAGGGTTATGTTGATGATATGGTTGATGGTATTATCAAGGCCATGTTTACAGAAGGAA
>ERZ1292642.1081-Hain-H14-01um-R1-1081-length-13478-cov-5_pt1 | contig 13478 bp, 19 predicted proteins | sample MGYA00564403_ERZ1292642 | MGnify/ENA primary metagenome ERZ1292642 (study PRJEB36523, sample SAMEA6512643) | groundwater metagenome | collected 2019-01-09 | study: AquaDiva: Metagenomics assemblies of 32 groundwater samples | reverse complement strand
TCGGACTGGGCTTATTGCTAGGTCGGGAGACAGAACAGGCAGAACAATTGAGGCGCATTGAGGACAAGCAGGAACAGATACTGGCTATTTTGAAGGTAATGGAATGATGATTATATCTAAACCTACATTATTACTACTCGATATTATTTTTGACAATCCAGCAATGCGTAGGTTCTGGTTTGCGCTTTATAGTTTTTTGGGAGGCATGTATCTTGCTGTCTCTTTGCAATATCCATTTACCCCTGCGACGGTTGCGGTTCTTAGCTCTTTTGTATTTGGAATTGCCTCAATTTTACTCCTTGAAGGTTTATCAAAAAGAACCAAGAAGATAATCATTCCAGAAATAGCTATATTAGAAAACTATATCCCAAACAGAAACTACGAGATTGTTTATATCTTACGTCGCAGTGATGGCGTATTAAAGTTTGGCAGAACAAATAATTTAAGCCATCGTATCGGAACCCATAGAGGGAATTACAGGATGCAGTTCCATGCAATAGCATCTTGGATTGTTCCTAATTCAATTACTTACGAACGGATAGCTCTAAAGATGACCAGAAAGTTTGCATACACTGAAGGTAGCCGTAAAGAACTAAGACAAATGACAGATGAAGAATTAAGTGAATTTATCCTGACCTTTACCAAAAAGCTACAAAAAGGTTTTAGAGGAATAGAACAGTGAAGACCATCGCCGAACTAAATAAACTATATCCATACTCAAGACCCCTCCTAACTATTCAGATATTCCTATTGGGTTTGATCGTCATCAGTGGTTTGATTGCCTTATTCTTTGCTGCCTTTCACGCCTTTAAGTTAGTTGCAGAACCCACTCAAGCTTTTTTTGCGGCCCTGGTAATCGAAGCTGGCTTAATTGCCGAATGTCTGGCAATCATCAACAAGCCACGCTCAGTGGCTCCCTGGCTAGGTCTGGTTATTAGTTACATTGTTTCGGGTACTTACAACTATACTCAGGCTGCCTTCGCTGGTCAAGACCTGGGGGGTTGGGAATTGGGCGCACTGGCCTTCGGACCATTGTCCGCTTTGGCCGTGGTCTCTTTGACCTTTGGGAATGAACTGCGAAGTTATCAGGAACAAGTAACAGGATGGAGCCATGCACGGGCTAATTGGGTAGAAGAGGAACACAAACGAATTGAACAGGAACAAGCCCAACGAGAATTAGACAGGCTAAAACTTATAAAAGAACAGGAGCAAACTAGACTAGAATCAGAGCAAAAGCATGCTGAGAAGATGGCACGAATTGAAGCTAAGCGTGTATCAAGAGGCGTGTCAGAAAATGTCTCAGGCAGTACCCTAAAAATGTCTCAATCAGAGATATTTGAGTACATTTTGAACCAACTGCGAGACAAAGGAAATGAGACACAGATGACACAACTTGCAACAGAGTTAGGCATCTCTCGTAGCACCCTTTACCGACGGTTGGACCAGATGCAACAAGCCGGCACCATCCATAAAAATGGCGAAGGCTGGAAGGTAAATTAAACACGAAAGGAACGTAACAAAAAATGTCTGAACAAAAACTAGAGTATCAAGTAGACAATCAGGGGCAGGTCATCAGAGTACTTGCCTACAAGGACACCCCTGCCTACACCCTTACAGTAGGTCAGCCGGTAGATGAATTACCCGTTCCCAGGATGGGCTTCAAAACAGACCGTTGGACTTCGCTTAAGAGGGAGGTGTGCCACCTCCCTCTTGACGGGAAATGGCGACCTATCCCAGCGGAACTGGAGCAGTTTCCAGACTCACATCAACTAAAACTGGCTTATACTACTCTGAAAAAGAAAGAAGATAAGTTTATGCAGAGTATCCTGAACGGGAACCGGGTAGAGGTTGTTTCGGACAAGATGAATTTACGGCTGTACGTGCGGGTGATGGAAAAATGAGCCAGGATTGCAACTGTGATATTTGCAAGGGAGCCTGTGAACATAAGCCGGGTTGGTTCTTGCCAGGGGAGGCTGAACAGGTAGCTAATCATCTCGGTATCTCCTTACAAGAACTATTTTCAACAAAGCTAGGGGTAGATTGGTGGGTAGCCGAGGGGGATATATTTGTCCTGGCTCCTGCTACTTTAGAGATGGAGGCAGGGACAGAATACCCGGCTGAACCCAGAGGTCAATGTGTTTTTTACGAGAATGGATTATGTTCTATCCATCCGGTCAAGCCATATGAGTGCCGGACCTATTTCCACGATGAAAACAAGGATACTGTAAATAAACGTCATAAGGCAGTAGCCGAAGCCTGGCAGAATAAACAGGAACAAATAATCCAATTACTAGGACGGGAACCGGAGTCGGAAGAATTTAGTATATTCAATATGTTGTCCTTATGGTGATGCAAAGCCGGGTTGATTTTTGTATCCTCATTGTAGATTGCAGGCCAGGCCAGGTGGAACCGGCGAAGGAACTCCTTCGCTTTACTACCGAGTTTAAGGTCATACAAGCCCTGCTGGTCTCCCTCCTGGCTATCCTTCGCTTGACAGTTAGCCTGGGGGTATCCTGCTGGGACTGGCTATTTGTAGGCTGGGCTGCTGACTGGCAGATGATTTGTGAGGCGACTAGGATTTTATTTTACCCGAAAGGAACGGGTGGGTATTATGGGATGGCTACATAAAAGAAAAATAACAAACGTGGCAGCCTCCTCGCTGCCCCCCTTCCCCCCATCTCCTCCGATAGTCCACCACCATGGCACCAACTGGCCGGGTATTATCTTTGCCGGGCTGGTATCGGGTATCCTCATTTTGCCGTTTTTTTGGTTCTCCCTGGTTTACCTGTTTGACCAACTAGGCAGCCCTCGCCCAGAAAGGGAGGCCGCCTTCTGGGTTATCTCGGTCCCCTTTGCTTTCATCGCCGGCTGGCTGCTCAAGTGGCTGCTCCTTGCTTTCCTGGATAGCTTTTTTAGCTTCCGGTTAGAAGTCGAGAAGGAGATAACGGAACGGATGCGGGTAGAGTTATTGTCTCTGCAAACTTCGATTGACCCAGGGCGGATGACCGAAGCCGACTACCAGTTTGCCCAGGTTATCCTGGCTTCGATGAATGAAGCCTATGGATACCTGAGTAAGAATGGGGTATTTAAGGGAAGAGGCCGGCCCTGGTCTATCAAGTCGGTCACCCATACGGCAAAAGCGATGGATGTCCCCTTGACTCAGGATAAGGCCGGGGAGGTAGTTCGGTGGCTGCGCTCCAATGATGTAGTAGTAGGGGCACTTGATGGACAGGTCAACCTGGGGAGGTATCCTGATCTGGGTAAAGTTAGGGAACTATTGGACAAGAAGTTTGGGAAGCCCATTGTAGTCAACCGCTTCCCTCCCCTACGGGAAAATTGGGGGTATGAGCCTATTTAGGAGCATTTGGAGGCATTGTATCGTATCGTTGAGGTGACGTGATGATGGTATATGCGAAAGGAACGCAAAAAATGAGTTGGTTTGGCAAGAAAATAACGATAACTGTAATGGGGGCAGACGCCCAGGAAGCCCATGACCTGATGCACGAATTTGACATCGAGCATCACGCCTTTCATGACTTTAACGGTTTGAACTTCAGAGACAGCGGCGAATTTGGACTTGTAGCTACAGGGTCAACTAAGGTCACAATTCCCCTTCACGGTAAGGCAGCCCAAAACCCCCAGGAAGTAACTAATAGGTTACAGGCACGGAATCCTAAATGGAAGCTAAAGATAGGAGGTAGGTGACCAGGAAGCATTGCAAAATTAAATAGAACTGTGGTATAATGCCACCAAGACCGGAGAAGGAATCCGTTATTCCTTCTCCGGTCTTTTCATTTCTCAGGAGTCCCAATGAACCCAACCAGCCGTGACGTTCATATCCCTTCGGCAATGAACCAAAGGAAGCCCGTCCAAAAGCCCTGGACGGTAGCCTCGGTTCCCCCTTCGCTTAAGAACTTTACCGAGGCCGAAAAAGCTAAGTTTGTAGAAATTGCCAATAAGGTACTTCGGGAAACCCAGGACGAAACCAAAGCAATTCAGGCTGGTCTCCATGCAGTAAACCTGATGAGACTCGGTAAAAGCTGGCTGGCTAAAAACCACGTCTACAAGGGAGCAATGGTCGCCCTGTTCCTACCTGAAAGTGTAGCCAAAAAAATGGCTCTCCCTGGCGGACTTGACCCCTCTGAGTTACACGTTACTCTGGCTTATCTAGGGGAAGCTAACCAGATAACCGACCCTACTGGCCTGATAAGACAGGTAGAACAGTTTGCCAGTAGTCAGTCTCCCCTTAAATTAAAAGTTGGTGGGGTCGGTCAGTTTAACGAAGAAAATAGTGAAGGTAAAAGACCTTTTTATGCCTCGGTAGACTCCCCTGATTTACCGGGGTTTAGACAGGCCCTGGTGGAAGCCCTCAAGATTCCACCAGATACCGAACACGGGTTTACCCCTCATGTCACTCTGAAGTATGTCCCTAAAGGAAACAGCATCAGTACATCTTTACCAGAATTAGAGTTTACCTGTGCGATTCTATCTTGCTGCCTGGGGGGGGTCAGGTGGGACTATCCGCTCAAGGGGGCTTCCCTTGCAAAAATTCGGCACTCCAAGTCAACCTGTATGCTCTGCAAAAGTCGGCCTCCAAGTCGTGATATTTTATGGGCTAATGGCAAAGCCCGTGCCTGGCTCTGTGACGGTTGTTTCAGTAAATGGGCTGGTCAGAATGGAAACAGTATTGTCAGGATGGCTTATATTGGGGGAGGGGTGGCTCCGGCGCGGCATCGAAAGGTGAAACAGAGTCCGAATACGATAAAAAAAGAATGGGAAGCTACCATTATTGCTAAAGCCCAGGACAAACAACTCGCCTATGGCCTTATCCTCCGGCCCAATGTACCTGATGCCCAGGGCGACATTTACGACGAGGAGGAGACCGAAAAGGCTGCCCACTGGTACGGTGCTCACTCACTAGGCAAGGCTGATTGGCTGCACGAAGAAGAGTTACCACGGGGGGACGCTGTACTGGTCGAGAGCTTTGTGGCTCCCGTAGGCTTTGACTGGAATGGTTTTGAGGTTAAAAAGGGCGACTGGCTCGGCGCTATGTGGATACGCAATAAGGAGAAGTGGGAAGCCGTCAAAAAGGGGGAGATACAGGCATTTAGTATCAAGGGACAGGGGAGACGGATGGCCCTAAGTTAATGTGTCAATGGGGAACCACTGAGGTATTAGAGGTTACAATTCCAGCCCATTTAAGTTATACTGGGGAAGCTAGACAGAAGATGGTAGATATTGATTCGTGTATTGCTCCAATTATTGAAGCACTAAACGATGGAGGTATCACAACCATAGCATGTTGTTGTGGTCATGGGAAGCGACCTGGAAGCATTGCACTAGCAGATGGGCGTGAATTTATCATTGCTCCCGACTATGATACTGCCCGTAAAGTGGAAGCAGCTTTTCCTCCACTTAGCCCATTTCCAAATGGGTCTTGTGAAGATTGCGGACGTGCCTATGGTGATAATAATTGGTTAGATGTTATTATCCCAGATGAACAGTGGTCACTTATTACAGGGCGTTCTGGTTCAGATCGTGAAGGTGGAATCCTTTGTGTGGGTTGCATAGTCAAGCGGGCTGCCAGAATAGAAATATCCCCTGGTGTTCCGATGTTTAGTTGTGGTAAGCTGGTATTTGAGTAATGACTGGCCTCCAACTTGTCAACGAGTGGTACAGGGAAGGTCGCCTTTCTCCTTCCCTTTATGAGCTACTAATTCGTCGGCTAACCCATCCACCCTTCTCTGCTCATTCCCTTAACATTGTTGACATCCCGGCTGACCAGTTAAAGGAAATAATTGTCAACGGAAAGATAGGGCAGGTTCGGGGAGTGGGGGCCAGGTGGCTATCTGAATTGAAAAATATTGTTGAGTTGCATCATCCGGTTATGTATATGGACGCCGAGCAACTGATGAGGTGGGGGGAGTATGACCAAAAGGGAATTGAGGTATCTTTTCCTAATTAGCATCTTGCTCAATAAAGTCAACTTTGTCATCCGAGATACCAATCTCCTCATCGAGGAAATGGAACAGGCTGCCAATGCTAAACTGGCAACCTTGCTTAAAAAACAGGTAGAAGCCGATGAGTTGGTGCTAACCTGTTGGGAAGATAATTTGGATACCGTTCTTAAAGAGAATGAGGCCATCGGGCAGGAGATAGCACGGCTACAACGGAAGCTGAAGGTTAAAAAAAGGTTGATCCCCCAAGGGGACCCGCAAGGCTTGTGAGGGAAACTGCGTGAACATAACTATGAAGGCCAGTGGAATCAAGGAGACAGCGAAGGCTCTGGGTAAAAACCATGAACCGGCTATCCGTTACGGCTTCGATAAAATTGGAGACAAGGCACTTGAACTGACCAGAGAGGAAGCCCCTAAACGAAGTGGGGAGCTTAGGAGTCAGATACGGCTCAAGAAGTCAAGATGGACCTGGAGCATTGTGGAGGGGCCGACCAAGCACGGCCTGTGGGTGAGGGAAGGGACCAAAAAAAGATTTGTGGTCCCCGTGAAGGCGCGGGCGCTGTACTGGGTTGGGCTTCCACACCCCGTAGCTTATGCCAATAACCCAGGAATTAGGAATCTCAATAATTATCCCCAACGAGCGCATACCCGGCTAACCCACAATGTCACCCAGGTCATGCCACTAATTGGGCGAGATGTTGTATTAAATATTGGATAGGGATTATAAGGGTTGCAATTCTGACAAACCTATGATAAAATAGCCATGTCTAACCCGGTCCTGGGCATCCTGCCCCCCAAGAGCGTGAAAGGAACACTCTCCCTTTCACGCTCTTTTTATTAATCTTATAAGGTCTATCTTTGAGTGCAAGTACAATTTGTGATAGCTTGGTTTCGATACTTGGGGCAGCCAGCGCGTTTGGAACAGGCTGCACCTCAACGAATTATGGAATCCTTGAAAGCTCATCTGGCTCTGCCGTGATTGTCCAATGGACCGGCATCCAGTCTCACAAAGACCAGTTTGGATTAGCTACCAATGAACGCCAATGGGTAATAACCCTAGATATGTTTGCCAAAGACTTAGGTGACCCAATAGCCCTATCTAACAAGGTTCAAAGCTGTATTGACATTTTGCTAACCACGATGGAGTCCAACGACACGATCAATGCAACGGCTGAATGGACCGGCGCAATACGGGCAACCCGGCCTCTCCCCCCGGAAGGTATCTACGAGGCCGGGGGAGCCAACTGGTTCAGGATGCCGGTTGAGATAGATGTAACGGAATGGCCGAATGGGTAAAAGATGGTTTTATAGATTTATGTGTCTCTTTCCTGACAAGTATAGTAGTTACCCTTCATGGTGGCTATGGATATTTATAGCAGGGCTTAAGACCTTATCGGTTTCTAACTTTAGAGCTACCCGTAACTTGTACTGGAATTGGGAAGCCTTTACTGAAAGGTATCATTAAATTTATGTCTAAAACAAAAATGTATCGCACCCGGCAAGAATTTCTTTACCCCCCTACAGGACGCTACTATGCCACTGGGGTTGAGGACGCCCTGACCGACTGGCATCCTGACGACATCAAGGAAGCCCTACGTAACCTCATCGAAGAAATAAGCCCTACCCCAGAGACCCCCACTGTATCCAGGGTTGAGGGGCCAAGCAAACAACCGGCGGATGGAACGCCTACAAAGGAGAAATTAACCAATGGCTAGAATATCTGGACGCAATGTGTTTGTAGGCTGCTCCCCCGGCACCAACGTTGCCTGTCCCTTCGCCCTGAGTGGCCGAAGCAATACGGCCACCTTAACCCTATCCAGCGAGGAAATTGACGTTACCAGTTTTGGGGCGCTTTATCGGGAACGGGTCCCTGATGCCTTACGTGACTGGGGTCTGGAGGTCGCCGGGTTTTGGGATGGGGCAGCATCCAATATTGACTATATCCTTTATACCATCTGGGCAGCCTGTTCTGCTGTAGCTATTGGGCCGGCTGGATCAGGTACTGGGGCGACCAAGTATTCAGGCTGTATGATCTTGCAGGAATACTCCGTGGAGGGAGCCGTGGAGGGAGCCGTAACATTTAGTGCAACCTTCCAGTCAGCCAGTCAATTAAATGTGGGGACATTCTAAGAAGGATAGACAGTAGTAGGTAGACGGTAGACAGGGAAGAGAAAAGAGATTCTTTTTCTTCTCCCCGTCTACCGTCTACCGTCTACTGTCTACCTTTCACCGAGGACATAATGACCAAAGTTCAAGGCAGCTACCGGCCTGAAATTCGTACCACCAGGGTTGAACTCAACTCTGAGTTCACAGGTGTCTCATTTACTGTCCGAACCAACCCGCCGATGTGGGTTTTTGAGGAGATGGGGTCAAGAGACCTGACCCGTATGCTGGCCGGCTTTGCCAAAATAGTAGTCGCCTGGGAAGGGGTCACCGATGATGAGGGGAATATCCTAAAGGAACCCAATGAGCATACGATTAGACAATTAACCCGTGACCTATTTAATGAGATGATGACGAGGGCGACGGGCGCGATTACCGAAGTCCCCCCGGCGTCATAGAGGCCATCCAGGACTGTGGGATGCTGGGCGCTTCCCCTCCCCGTGAACTGGTACTGGCCCAGATGTGTGAAGTTTACCACGTTCTCCCTTCGGAGTTGCTGGCAGAGGACGCCGACTATTTACTCAGGTTTTGGAGAATGGCAAGGTCTTATGACTACTGGCTATCCAAACGTCCTCGGTGGCTCAGAGATGGTGGCGAGGTCAGTGGTACCAGAAAGATGTTAAATTAGGCCGGCGACCCTTGGGAGGGACCCGGCTTTTTTTATAGGATAAAATGACCCAAACTGTTTTAATTGATATTCAAGGACAAGACCGTTTTTCTGGCGTCTCTGCCCAGGCTGCCGATGCCGTGAATAAGCTAGGCCATGCCGTAAGCTCCTTCCCCTCTGCCGCCAATGCTGGCATCTCGGCTGCCGGGGGACTGGCTTCCTCTATCGGCAATATGGCGACGGTTGCCGGGGGTATCGTGGCGGCCCAGGTATTTAACCGGATAGCTGAAGGTATCTCCTCTTTTGTCAGCACGGGTTTATCGGCTGTCGGGTCAGCCCAGAAGCTGGAGTCCTCGCTTCGTTCCCTCCTTACTGCGAATAATATGTATGAACAGTCTACGGAGACAGTTACGGTTGCTACGACTAAGGAGTTGATGAGTCAGGACGAGTTGCAGCAAAAACTTGAAGACCTTAATGCTACATTAGGTGTCCAAAAAGCAACCTATCAGGAGCAAGAAGAAAAAATACGCCAGATGGCAGCAGCATGGGGAGAAGATGCCTTAAATGTAGGCAAAGAAAGGGCCGCGCATATAAAACTGGCTAATGACATAGAAGATACTCAATTGGCTATGGCTAGTCTTACTACTTCAGAAACTAAGTATGAGGAGGCAACAAAAACAAGTTGGGGACAGGTCATGAGCATGGCTGATGCCCAACGTATTGCCCGAAAAGAGACTGACCAGTTAATGCACTCTATCAGCGAGATGGCCGTAGTCTCCCCCTTTGAAACCCAGAGTGTTGAACTGGTTGCCAAATATGCGGTGGCAGCCGGGATGGGGGTCAAGCAGACTGAAGCCTTTACTGCCGGTTTCCTGGATATGGCTGCCTCAGTAGGGATTGGTTCTGAGGATTTAGGCTTCGCTGCTGACCAATTGTTACAGGTCAAGAAGGTTGGGAAGCTAACCGAGATAGACCTGCGCCAACTTAGACGAATGGGTATTGACGTTTCTAAAGTCCTGGGTGTCGAGATGGGGATGTCAGTTGATGAGTTTAACCAGAAGGCCAGTACGACCCCCGCTATTTTTGACGATCTATTTTCTGCTATGACTAAATTTAGCCAAAACACATTTGCCGGTACCAGTAAAGAGATGGCCTTATCTGTTAAGGGTATCCAGTCTACCGTCAATGATATTTTTGTTATTGGGGCCCGGTCGTTTTTCAGGCCATTAGTCGAGGCCGTTAGTCCAGCTATGGGAGCCTTTGTTGGCAAAATTAGCGACTTTGTACTGGGTGGCTCGATGGACACCATTGGTAAAAATATAGCCGAGACTATTATGGCTGGCTTTGCCAAATTCAAGAAGTTCGGAGCCGGGGGGCTATTTGCCTCACTAGGGTTTGAAGGGGGGGCGCTCTTTTTTAAGAAGGTCTCAAAGTTAATGGAACTCCTGACCGGGGATACCAGTACACTAACAGATGCTATCAGAAAAGGCTTGGGTGGAGCCTTTGACTGGCTTCAGTCTAACTTGTTTCCTCTCCTATCCCAAGGGATACAGCTTGTCATTGACGGAGTTAAAGGTTTTCAAACGAATGTATTACCAATAATTACAACGGTTATAGGCAAGCTTGAAACCTTTACGAAGGTATTTCGGGGACTTGGCGTTGAAGGAGGTTTGCAAGTTGTAGGACAAATGATTGCAACTGAACTGACTAAATGGGGGGCAATGTTCATAGACTGGATTGCCCCCGCATATGCTGCTATCCCTGGAGCCTTAACCAGTCTGGTTCAAGGTATTGCTACCTTCCTGACCGATAACTGGCCTACTATTTCGGCAGCCTTGACGGAATGGTCAACTAAAATATGGGGATGGGTACAGGTTGCAGCCGGGGCCGCAGCCGGGGCTTTAGCTGCTTTGGGAGTAGCAATGTTAGCCTGGGCTACGTCGGGAGAAGCTCAAACTGCAATGAATGAATTAGGTACAAATCTGGGCAGGATGATAACCGACTATATTACCTTACAATTTCAGGCAGGTGGAGGTGCATCAACTTCCCTTTTTGCTCTGGCTGCTGGCCTTCTTGCCGCAGTAGCCGGGATTGCTGGCTCCCTTATTATTCTCGGTGGTCAACTGGTCGCCGGTATCCTTTCTGGTATCCTTAAAAGCTTAAAGATAGATTTGAAACCTGCAATGTTCAATGAATTGGGAGGCATCCTTTCAGGGTTGAGCGATAATTGGGCCATCATCTGCAACGAAGTAGGCCGAAGGGTTATCTTGGGTTTCTTGCAGGGCTTCAATGAAGTAGTAGGAACTGTCAATGACTTCTTTCGTGACCACGCATCTGCCTGGACTGACATCGTAACCGAAACCGACTGGGCTGCATTAGGGGAAGCCATCCTTGATGGCGTGCTGGCTGGTCTTAAGAACAATGCTGCAAAGGTATTGGAGTATCTCAAAGACCTTCTGGGCCGGGATGCCATCAACTCTGTAATGACGGCTATCGGGGCACACTCCCCGGCTGATGCCTATATCCCTATTGGTCAGTCTATTATTGATGGCTTATTGTATGCTCCTCTCAATAGTGCTACAGCCATGCAGGATGCCTTAAACCGGATGCTGGACCTCAAAAGTGTTCGGACTGACTTTGGGGCAGCGATGGGGATGGCCGGGGATGACCTGGAAAAGTGGATGGACACGTTTATGAATCCGGATAAAGTAGAGTTTGCGCTGACCGCGTTCAAAAATGCTATCCGTAACAACCTTGAATTTGCCACCAGTGCTACCGATGAACAGCTTCAAGACCTGTTGGAACATGCAGTCGGTAACTGGGAGAAGGCGGGTATCCAGGATGCAGCCGGGGCCGCTGAAAGGTTTATTGACCTTATCCGGGGCGCTCAGGCTTCTATCCAGGCCGATGTCCAGGCTACTGCTGCTGAGAACTTCCAAAAGATGCTAGGAGGCGTAGGTCAATTTGCCAGTGCAGCTACCCAACAGGCCGATACCCTTAACCAGAAAATCACCGTACTTAACTCTCTACTTAGACAAGGGGGAGACGCCTTCAATGTAGAAGGCCAGATAATGAGTGCGGCCCAGGCACAGGCGAGACTTAATCAGTTAGTGGCAGAACAGGCCGGCATGCAAGGCGACCTGGCTGGCATTACCGGGTTTCAGGCTGGGTTAGCGAATATGCAGGAACAACAGGGACTGTTAGGCCAATTAAGCGCCCCGGTCAATGCCGCAGCAGGGGATATTGTCGGGGGTCTAAGCCAGTTAATGGGTTTCCTGGGACAGCAAATAATGGCCGGGTTAGGGCAGCAGTTACAGATACCGGCGATGGCAGGAGTTGGGGGGACCGGAGCCGGGGGGACCGGAGGGGGAGTAGTTGGGGGAGGGACGGTAAACCAAATTAGCTTTGCGCCGGTGATAAACACGACTGCCAATGAGCAGAGTATTATCCAATTATTTTATACTTTGATGAGCCAGATTCCAGGCGGTACTTAAAGAGAATGTATTATGGAAAATGGTAGTATGGCTCCTAATTATACCCTTTATTTAGGTGATTGCCTGGAAGAAATGGATAGGATTGAGGATGGGAGTATAGATTGCATCCTGGCAGACCTTCCGTATGGGACAACGGCTTGCAAGTGGGATATTGTCATTCCTTTTGGACCATTATGGATACAGTATAGACGGGTAATTAAGAAGAATGGGGCAATCGTGTTATTTGGTAGCCAACCGTTTACTAGCTTGCTTGTAGTGAGTAATTTAGCATGGTTTAAGTACGAATGGGTATGGGATAAGGTAATTACAACTAATTCATTAAATGCAAAAATTATGCCAATGCTACAGCATGAGAGTATCCTTGTATTTTCAGGAGGCAGAACAGTATTTAATAGGCAGTTCTCAGAACGTTCTAAAAAGGAATTGCGTCCTAACAGGTATGCTAATTCTTTGAAACGAAGTCCAGTTGATAATGACATATATGGCAAACATAGGTTTGGTGGATATGCTAAGGATAATGATTATAGATTAGTTAGCCCCAAAAGTATTTTACAGTATTCAAGAGGAAATGGATGGCAGAGAGTTAATGCTTTACATCCAACTCAAAAACCTGTCACCCTTCTCTCTTACCTCATCAAGACTTACACTAATGAAAACGACACGATTCTTGATAACACCTGCGGCTCAGGCAGCGTACTAGAAGCGGCAATGAGATGTAACCGGCGCTCAATCGGTATTGAAAAGGATGCCCATTATTTTGAGGTTGCCAGTCAACGTCTTGCCAGTGTAGCTTATGAATTACAGGGTAAATTAAGCCACCTGCCATTATTTACTCCAACAGGAACCCCTACCTGATGGCATCCACTGTCACCTATGAAGTCTGGCTCCTTGACCCGCTCGGCAATACCCTGGATGTGATTGACGAGTGGCTGTACCTGAAATATGACCGTGCTCTCAACAACGTCGGCTCCCTTGAATTGGGCCTGGATGGGGGCTACCCCAACTTTAGCTCTATTAAACTGGATGGTCGTATCGTCATCTGGCGTGATGGCAAGATAGATACTGATACAACCTGGCTAATTCGGCGCATAAATAAAACTCTGGACGAAGATGGCACGATGGGCATCTCTATCGGCGCATTTTCAGCCAATGAGATATTGAATAGACGAATAGTAGCCTATGATGATGGATCAACCTACGCCGATAAGACCAATGTTGCTGCCGATAATATGATGAAGCAGGTCATCCGGGAAAATT
>ERZ1292642.1080-Hain-H14-01um-R1-1080-length-13489-cov-7_pt1 | contig 13489 bp, 17 predicted proteins | sample MGYA00564403_ERZ1292642 | MGnify/ENA primary metagenome ERZ1292642 (study PRJEB36523, sample SAMEA6512643) | groundwater metagenome | collected 2019-01-09 | study: AquaDiva: Metagenomics assemblies of 32 groundwater samples | reverse complement strand
GCTGTACTGGATCAGTCAGACACCAGTGAATATAACGGCTCCATTGTGTTCCTGGACAGAATACTACCGCATCTGGTATGAATGTCCGTATCCGATCAATAACCTTTTCGATGTGTGGCCTCAGCGCAGGCCAGGTAATGTCATGTGGTTCAACAGCGGCACCCCATAACAGTCCCTCTTTGTCGATATACCGTTGGGCAAGCATCCCCATGGCAGATACAGCATTACTATCTATGCTGGGTGGTAATCCCGCATCTGGTTCAGATGCACGATAGCATAGCAGACACCATGCATTGACTGCTTGGCAAGCTGCAACAATAGAATCAATCCCATTCAGATACTTGGCATCTCGCCGGATAATCGGCCCTGAATGTACTCCAAAGTGGACAACATTCGCGCCCCATCCCTGACTAGGTGCACCACATAGAACTGGAATAGCGGCAAGCTCAAACTCTGGTGTCTGCCGCCATGAGTATTTCCATTCCCAATCCATAATGTTCGCACCGCGTAACATTCTTGGCCGCCCGTACTGGTCAACTAGCTTGTTTCCCACCACTTTCAAGGAATCCATCATTCACCTATACTCTCTGAATTAACCACATGATAAACAGAATTAGCCCAATAATAACCAGAATGTCTATCACTCGCTGTGTCATTAGCCTATCTGTATTATATCACGGCCCCATGTTGCCTCGCCGCCATCTCAGTATCCGGTCATAGATTCCAACAATCAGCATCAATACTGGGTAATCGAACAGTCCCAGTATCAAAACATATCCCAGAAACATTCGACTAGCATGGACTAATACTCCGATAGATAAGGCCAGTAATACCAGTTCTCCCACACATGCCACAATGTCTCGGCCAATACGTAGTAAAGCCACCGATAGCAATCTCGAATGAATTTTCCGAGTGATCTTAATATCGACAATATCATCGTATAGACCCCAGACGGATACCCCAAGGGAAATAGTCGCTACCAGTCCGATTGCTAAAAAAATCCACTCGGCAGTTGACATCCTGATTACTCTGGTATCTGGCGATTAATGACATTCCACTCATCTTCTAATGTGGATAGAGTGGATTCTATTTGTTCCAGTTTCTTCTTAACAAGGATAATTTCTTCCTCAGGCACAGATATATCACCGTTTTCGATTGGTTCGGCAGTTAATCGCCAGTGGAAATGTTTGGTTAACCACTCCCACACAATCATTGATTCCTGCGATGACTCGCTGTATTTGAGATTGTTCCAACTAGTGATACGCCACGGTCTGCTAGTGTCACCCCATGAATCGCCAAGTCTCGCCATTCATCCCTTTCTTCTCTTAATTGTTTCTCTCGTGCAATTCCTTCTTTATATGCCCAGCCCCATACCCAGTACCCGCGCATACCAGCAACAAGAATGATTACCAGTAGGCCAACCAAGCCGCCACCACTGATAATATCCACCAGTTCTTGTATAGTGATTTCCACTCACTCTATCTGCCCCCACGGTTAGCCGTTCTGGTAGCAAACCACCATGAAACTATCATTATGATTAAACTCTGATACCATTCTGGCACTGGAATCTGTAGCAATACCAACAACACGGTTGATGCTACTGCTATCATAGTTATAATAGGCCGGACAATCGCCCGAATCAGCTCTATGATTTTATCCATCAGATAAACCCTATCGAATAAACGTATACGTAGCTGATGAACAATGTTGCTGATAAACTCTGTGTCTTACCTCTGATTGCTATTGCTGTCGTGGTGCCGGTAGGCCAGTTTGCATCCTCTAATGGAAATATAGCTTGCCTGACTAACCCTGCCCCTGATGGATCAGTAGTAACCATTTCCCCATAAGCATTACGCTGATGATTGGCTGTCCGCGGCCCTACCCACACCTGGCTCATGGCTGATTCAGCCGTTGATGTAGTAGACATGGCACCTAATCCTACATTGGCATTATTGCTATTAGGTGCCTCGGACACTATCGTACCATTGACTTTTAGCCCTGCACCCGCGGTCAACAGACTGCCCCCAGCTGTAGTCTTACGGAACTGTACCAGTATCATAATTGGCCGTTCTTGGGGAATCGCTAGATTACTTAATGTTTGCACATCTGTCCCAGCCGTGGACGTTGTACTCAGTCCAGCAGATATTACTCCTTCAAGCCTCATACCTCCGGTGTGATATAAGTGTTCGAGATTGCCCCGGATGTGCGTATTAAACAGACTGGAGGTTACTACTTCACCGTCTGCCCAAGTACGCGGTGTTGTCCAGGTGGTGGATGGTGGATTACCACCACCTGGTGGTGGTGGTGGTGTTACAGTGCCACTTCCACCCCCTGACATAGTGGGCGTACCACTCCATAAGCCATCCTCTGCCTCACAAGTCCCTTGCCAATCAGACATATACTGGTTGAACTGAGTCATGTAGAAGTGATTGGGGTCATATGTGGCAAACAGGCCACGCTTCCAACTTTGTGCTAATCGTTTTAGTAGATTGGTAGTACCCTCACCATAGACATTCTTTAATCGCTGATACCATCGAACTGCATAACCAGTGGTAAAACGGGATATGTTCTGATCGGCACTATAGATACTGGTAATGGTTGTGATCTCGGACATCTGGAGCCATATGCCAAATGTCCCAAAGCCCATATCATACGTCCACTGGAGATACCCATTATCAGCAGATGCTAGATTATGTGGGTATGGCGTACCACTGTACCAAACCCCCGTTAGTTGGGTTAGGCCATACCCATTAGGTTCAGCAGTATTTAAAGCATCAAGCTGAAAACTGCTTTCTCGCTGAATTAGGGAATACAAAAAGTACCGCGGCAGATTATAGAATGTTGCCGCAGATGTGACCGAAGTATCTACTAAGCTTGAACATTGTGGCGGTCTAAAAGCCATAGTTATATCCTTGTTAGAGGCTTGTAGCCGGTAAGCTGTAGATGTGTACCTGGTCTACAAACAGCGTACAGCTTAAACTTCCTGTTTTTCCACGAATAGCAATAGCTGTTGTCGTAGCTGACGGCCAGTTGGCAGTCTCTGCAACAAATAACGCTTGTCGAATTTCACCCGGCCCAGTAGGTTGGCTAATAATAATCTCGCCAAAGCTAGTGCGAAAGTAGTTAGTCGCTCTCTGGCCTATCCAAATTTGGCTAAATGCTACTTCGGCTGTTGCTGTAACCCCTAAAGCTCCGAATCCTACATTGGCATTATTGCCACTAGTGGCCTCACTAACTACAGTGCCATCAACCTTTAAACCACAGCCAGCAGAGTTTAACGCTCCACCCGATGTCTGTTTTCGGAATGAAACAATAATGGTAATAGGTTTTGCTGGCGCAATACTCAGCCCGCTAATGGTAACGACATCCACCGCAGCAGTACTGGTTGTACTCCCCGGCGTAGTGCTACCCCCCTCCCGGAGCATAGCGCCACTGTCATGGAGATAATTTAGATTGTCTCTGAGATGCTGGTTTAATTGAGCCGCTGTGACTACCTCGCCAGCAGACCATGTCCTTGGCGCTGTCCAACTAATGGTAATCACCCCCTTTGATCCTACATATTTGTATTATGGGATACATGTATGTTAAACTTGTGTTATGAAATATATTGTTCCATTGCAGCCAAATCCTACCCGACAAGAGTTACATTTTGCTTGGTATTTCACTATCTTAGCTAAGGCGGATGGACAATGCCAACATTGTCATAAACAGACCAAACTTGATACTTGTCATATTCAATCCAAAAGAGAACACCCTGAGTTAGAATTTGATCCCGATAATGGTATTGCTCTATGCCGATCATGTCATCTTAAATACGATCATAATAATGGGCACCGTAAAAGTGGCCGCCCTCGTGGTTATCAAATGCCAGATACTTTTAAACAGCTACTAAGTGATAAAAGTAAACTCTCTCATAACACTCCTGAATATCTTGCTGCCGCTTCACTGCGAGCAAAGGCGCAATGGGATAAACAAGGCCGTAAACATTTACCAAAACCTTGTGAACATTGTGGCACTATATTTAATTCCCGCACGCGTGATCGTTTTTGTTCTACTACTTGTAGCTATGCATTTCGAACGGGTAAACCGCGCTCTGGCTGGTAACATTAGAAAATCCCATGCTCTCGATTCTCAGCCAACAATCCCGCTGCTGATTCTCCAGGGTGCCAGTTCTGATTATGTATCTTCCGCCTGGTCAGTACATCCGTAATCAACCCGTGTTCTGGCGGAAATCTAATGTGATACCACATGCCGTTATTTTCGATGCTTCCGCAATTAGCACAGATGAAAAATGGACTGACCATACTGGCAACAACGGCTTGCCCACATTCTGCCGGACATATAACTAGCCACCTACCGTGATTAACCTCAGCTTCTATTACTCCCCTTGCCTCAGTGATAGGTGGTGCTATTCCATGTCCATTGTGCTGGTACTGCCCCGTGATAAAACTTAAATAGGAATCTTCTCGCCATACCTCATGGCTAACTAATCGTGGTACTTTATGTGGTCTTGGCCGGTTCATCATATCAAGCCGCCAATTTAGTTTGAGTATCCAAACTGCTACTCCCCAGCACCCAGAAACCAGTTGTTCCGCTGCCTGTTCCACTGGTTGATGTGGATGTTCCAGCTACAATCACAGGTAGTAATTGCCATTGTGTTGTGTGAGTCTTATGTCGATCAATCCTGTGACTGATACTCTCAATAAAGAAATCCTCATTTATCCCCAGCCCTGAGCTACCCGTTGCTACCAGTGTTACACGGTCAGCAACCAGTCGTTTGCATACCTGGTTAAGATGAGTGCTGCTTCGGTTAGAGGCAATAGTAACAGTAATCAAAGGTAGCGGATCTTTGAAGATATTCAACTTGGTAGTTGCAGCAGCAACAGCCGCTTCCCTGGATGGATAGAATTCTCCAGGTAATGGATAGCTCCTGAGTCCGAATTTATTTTGACTGGTAGCGTCGCTGATAACTACTTCCATAGGATCTAGCAAATAAATGGGTGGCCCCACTACCTCACACATGGTCAGATATGCATCTCTGGTTGAAGTATTGGTAAATGTCATGCGCGCACGATTGCCGAAGTCTACTCCCACAGTGCTGATAAGATCAGACATATCCGTTCCAGCTCCATTGGGAGAGCTGTTGGCCCACCATTGCCCATAAACTGATGTGCCTCTACGTTCTGGCATATACCATAATTCAACACCTACACCATCCACACTGGAGTTTTTACTAGGGAACCTGGCCCATATATCGAGAGTGCTGCTGGCAGGAATAATAGGGGATAAGGAATTGGCTGAATTTTCGCTCATGCGCCAAAGTGTGGTAAGAGGTGCCACCGTCGTTGGATTCACTACTGCCACAATCTCATTGTAGATATACCGCATAGGATCTTCTTGATTAACCTGAACATAGGTGAAAGTCCCGCTCAAGCTATCTGTCAGAGTCGCTTGACTGGTAGTACACCGTGACGTGACTACTCGGTAATCCCGATTGGCAAAACCGATTTCGCCATTCGTTGTCTCCCATAGCTGGCCGCCCTCAGTTTCCTCAATTTTCTGTAAAGCTTCCATTGCCCGGACTGTACCAGTCCAGAATACTTTCATCTGAATATTGCCAGTACTGATCTGCGTCCCCCCACTGGGTGGTGTACCATCCCATCCAGCATCGTCAAGTACCTCTTTAACGGCGTCATCAGTATCTATTGTGGTGGATAATCCTGCTTGCACCATCTTCTGATTGATATACCCGAATGGGCCAATAGCCTCAATCCTGACTGTATCATTGCCATCCACTTTTGGCCCTGGCACAATAGATTCTATATAGCCCAACCAGATGTTATCACCTGAGCCAGTTTTTAATAGAATCCTATGCCCCGGATAGAGGCTGCCGTATAGGGGACTGCTGGCATTGAAGCTGCTGTAATCTCCGGAGCGGTTATTTACCAATGCTGATAAACGCCCGGATACAGTTTTACCGAATAGCTGACTGGCAAAGTCTCGCCCTGTCCGGCAGCTAATTTCGTAAGTTCTAGTGGTCACATTGCCGCTGGCTGCGGTAAAAGTCCCAGCGTCATTCCAATCTACCAACAAAGTATATTGCGCTGTTGCCAATTTCTATATTATCCTAATCTATCGAAATACCCGTTCAGCCGTTGGCGCAATAAGATCGCTTAACCCGCCCCCATTCATAGCCGCCCGAACAGCGCTCATTACCTCATCACGGAAATCTAACATACCGTAGATTGGCGCATTAAACTGCAAGACTAATTGTCCACTGCCACCGTTACCATGGCCATTGCCACCAAAACTAGCTGCCATGCCACGGCTTTCTTTATTGCTGTAAACGCGACTCCCACTGGGCAAAGCAACTAACTCTGGTCCTGCTTCACCAACGATGGCAAGTCCGCCTTTCTTTACCAATCCGCCATGTTGTAACCCGATTTTACCCAGAACATCCGCTCCCAATTCATGTAGCTTACTAGCAAAGTCTACAACCTTTCCTAATGCGCCGCCCACTTTATCAATGACATTACTAGCTGCCCCAATAAGCGCGTTCATTTTACCTATGATGAAATCAACCGCGCCGCCAACAACGTTCCTGATACCATTCCAGATGCGCTCAAACACTCCCAGCAGGGGATTCCAGACAGCTTCAATCACCCCCTTGATTGGGTTTAACACCGCGAAGATAAAGCCTTGTATACCCAGGATAGCGGTCTGGACAACGTTCCTTATCCCTTCCCAGATGGTTGTAAAGGTGTTTTTGATCGGATTGAGAACCCTGTTCTCAATGAAGTCTTTGATCTCATTCCAGACATTGGTAATGGTATCTCGGACTGTGTTAGTAGCTGTTTCGATAGCCGTTTTGATGTCATTAAAAACAGTGGTAACCGTTTCTTTTAATGGGTTCCATATCTCATCAATCAGAAAATCTTTAACAGCAGTCCATATCTCTATGACGGTATCTTTTAAAGGGTTCCAAATCTCGTCAATCAGGAAGCTCTTGATAGTGTTCCATATCTCGATAGTCGTATCTCTGATAGTTTCAAAGATGGGAACGATGAAGTCGCGGATAGCGCCAAATACCGCTGTAGCTATCTCAAGAAGGGTGTTCCAGATGGGTACGACAAGCTCCTGAAATGCTAACCAGGCCAACCCGATAGCAATCAGCATAGGATAGGTGGCTATCTCGATGATTGTTTTCAGCACATTCCAGACCGTCTCGGCTATGGTAACCAAGACTTCCCAGACCGCCTTGATACCATCTACGGTAGTTTGCCATGCAGTAACTAATGCACCCCAAACAGCCTCACCGGTGGATAGTATTGCGTCCCATATAGTAGTAGCGATACCAAGAATAGTATTCCATGCCTCGCTCCAGTGATCTACGGCAAAGCTAATAGCTTTGAAATATAATCCACCCGGGAGTATCCATCCCCATTTGCTATTGAAAAGGTCAGAGATGAACCCCCATACGTCGGCTGCTATATCTTTGATCGCGTTCCAGACTGTATCCCAATTTTTATACAGGAGATACACACCTGCCGCGAGTAAGGCTACCGCCGCAACAATAGCCAGTATCGGTGCTGCTGCTATCAAGAAAGCTGCTACAGCAGGGAGGACCACAGCTGTTAGCACAGTAAAACCCGCTACCAATCCAGGCAGAATTATCAACAAGCCACCGAGTGCTGCCAGCAAAACGCCTATAACTGTCCCAGCAATGACTATCACCTGCGTCAACCGTGGATGTGCATTGGCCCATTCACTGATACTAGCAATGATCGGTGTGATAATACTAAGGAGCTTGGTCATAATGGGCAATAGCACGCCCCCAAGTGTTGCACTGGCGTCAGCAAACTGGGCTTTAGCTATCCTCATCTGATTAGCCATGCCTTCAGATGTGCGAGCGAAGTCTCCCTGTTGTAACTTGGTTTGCTCCAGTATCAAAGCATAGCGTGCCTGTACCTTATCGGATTGAGTTAGCTCCTCTTTGGTAGCTGCCAATCCCATCTGGAGCGCTTTTTCTGCGACAGCAGTTTCACTCAGCAATACACCAACAGTCCGTAATGGCTCAACCTCTCCAACTAAACCGGAACGTATCTTTTCCAGTGCTTCGTCAATGGGAATGTTATTGAACGACGCCATGTCTGCTGCTAGCTTGACCATTTGAACAGACATGTCAGCAGTAGCAGTGCTGCCTAATCCGCTAGCTTGAAAGATATTGCCAAGTGTGGATGTGTACTCCAGTGCCGCTTGCTTGGAGATACCGAAAGCACCCGCCGAAGTCTTAGAGAATTTATCTATCTCTTCATTTAGCTTCTGTGTAGTAGTAGCTGCTTTCTGCTGCTCTTCGGTTGCCTGAGCCATATTGTCATTGATAGTGCCCTGGAGCGTTGCTATCTTCTCTTGACCAGCGGTGTAGCTGGCGTTGATATTGGTGAACATCTCGGATGAGTTGTTAAGCTCTGTCTGGGCATCTCCTGCTTCTGAAAGGGCGTCATTATACTTATTCTGGGCTGCTTCGAGCCTCCCACTCAGCAGGGCCATCTCGTCACCCGATTTCTTGCCCGATTCCATTGCCTTGTTATATGCCAGCTGTACCGTTTGCAGGGCTAGCTGGGAATCTCGGACTTTCTTATTAGCATTGTCTACATTCTCCATCGCTTTCTGGCGCTTTTCGAATAGCTCGGATACAGCACCTGCCTTTTCCTTCAGATCATTCTCAACATCAGTTAATGCGCTGGTAGACTCTTTGACTAGTTTCTCAGCTGTTCCAAGCTCTCTAAATGTAACCGCTGCCTTGTTTGTAGACTCACTCAAGTCCGATGCACTCTTAATGCTGATAGCGGCAAACCCTGCCATCGCTGCACCAGCGCCAAGTGCCAATGGACCTAGAGGTTGCAACTTCTTGGCCAGATCACCAAATTTACCCATAGCACTATTAAGGCCCGCAGACGCCTTATCTACTACCTCAAGCACTACCTGTAATCTGGGATCAGCCATTACATCTCTGATCGAATCTTTCTAGCTTCGTTCTCGGCATTAATCAAGTCTATCATCTGGCGGATTAACTCATCTGAGGTTGCAAAGTACTCGGCCTCTGTCCACCCAGTATGTAAAAGAAAGGCCGCGTCTGCATATTCCCCTGGTAAGCTGGCCTCTTCTATATAGCATGCAACTAGCTCGTTATACCTTTTTTTGATTCCTCTTCCGTTGGCTCAGAGTATAGCTCGGTAAGCCGCACAACTACTTTGGATACAACACTATCTGGTAAGTCATCAAGCTCTTCCAGCGTAATCGTATCACCACCTGACCACGCCTTGATACCGTATAGCAGGTATGCATCATCTACGCGATTCAGGTCTAAACGTTCCGGATGAGCCATTGCAGCAAGCCGAAAAGCATCCGGGTTAGATAGATCTATAGATGTCCCATTAACGTCAAGGCCACCAGAAACGATGCTTAAGGCAGCTTTACGAAATGCCTTCCTCATGCCTCTGGTGACCTCACTCCAAACCTCAAACCAATAACCACCCTGTAATTCTATTCGTTCAGTTGGTCGCTCAACTTGACGCATAACACCTCATGTTAGAATGTGGGATCATCTGTGAACCGGATTCTCAGATTATAAGTTGCTGGAACATCGGACTTGTTAATTACCTCAAAAGTCCAGTCACCTCCTGGCAGGCCACCAAAGTCTAGATATGCTTCATAATTCTTGGGCGGATTATTCCAATCTACCAGTTGCCATTTACCATCTGGACGTGTCACCTTCATTGCCAAGTCTGCTGTTATTGGTGTCCACTTTACCCATGCAAACATCATCATAGTGCTGTTGTCACAGACATTGATATGGTGTACATCTGTAGTATAGACAACTCCAGGCTTGGTAACTGTTTCAGGAGTAGGGCCACCGCCAACACAAGGGACTTCTGCAGAAGCAGTCATTGCACTTGCTAGCCACAATCCAATAATAGCCAACGGTAATAAGAGCCATTTGATTAAACGCATATTCCCATACCTCTAGATGATCGCCCCAGGATTCAATAGCCCATGCGTCTTCAGTAATGTCGCCGACATACATTCTACGTAATTCGCAGAAAAAGCCTAATATACTGTCGAACTCATGGTCCCATCCTTGGTTCCCAGCAGGGTGTACGAAACCCGATCCTTAACGGCTCCAGTTACTTTATAAGATAACCAAAGTACCTCACATAAGAAACGGCGTTTTCCTGACGCTGTACCGATAGGAGCATATTCGAATGTAGTAATTACCCCAGGCAAGGTTCCGAAAACCGCATCTGGCCCCGTAGTCGCAGTGTCATCGAACGGGCCATTTACTGAGATAGGCATACCGGCTTCGATACCAGCAATCACGCGTTCGGCAGCATCTGCAAACGTTGTCACATCGAGGGGCATGTACTCTTTGCCAACAGATTCCAAGGTATCTACATACGCGGTCATGTTGATGGGGGAACCGGCCGAATTATCAATGAGAACGATTGAGACCCCACCCACTTTGGATTTTGCCAATTGTTACACCTCCAACCTGATATATATTCCCTTTGTCGTTAGACTCTTACTAGGGCTATCGCCACGGAAAGTGTACCACTGGGCTGGATAAACAGCCGGGTGTAGCGCCTGAGAGTACCAGTGCTTGTTTTAACAGAGCTTGTCCTGGTGCTTATTGAAGTAGAATCGACAGAGACAAAAGTCGCTCCATTCGTGCCGTCTTGCAGGCTGATAGTTGAACTGGCCACGCCGCTGTAGGAGAAGACGTGTATGTACCACTTGAAGCCTGCGGTGCTTGAGGCCCCGTTGTCGATGCTTCCAGAATCGGTGTCGGCTGTGAAAACAGTGCGGATCACATGAGTCTTGCCCCTGTCCCAGCTACCATCTGGCTTAAAGGCAGCTTCCTGATATACCAGATCTTTTACACCGCCGCCAGCCTTGGCCGCGAACATTATGGCTGTTCCAACATAGGCCACATTCCCTGTAGTCGTTCCAATATGCACACTGAAAACGTTATTAGTATTACTGCCGATCACTAATGAACCGGCTACATCTGGCGATAAGGTGCTATCGTCATACAGGCCAGCCCACTCAACAGTATCAGCGCGAATACCAGCTATGGCCCTTTCTGCGTTGTCGGCTATAGTAGTTGGATCTAATGCTGCAACAGCCAGTTCCACACCTACACTGGTTGTAGCCGTACCAAAATCAAACCCAGCGAAATACACCTTTACCTTATCGGCTGAGATTTTTGCCAATCCAGTCCCCTTTAGCCCTTACGTTGCCATCTGCTATGGATGTCTTTACCCATGTTATCCAGGTGCCGCTTGATTGCACCCAGACTATTCTTCAGTGCATTGGTAAATATCATACGGGCTTTAGTGCCACGCCGCCCGATTGCTCGCCTTACTGGAAACTCCGAAGAGAAACCATGCCTGCTGTACCACGGACTCAATGCGCCAACTGGAGGCCAGTGGGGGCGTGTACCAAATTCAATAAATCGTGCATAGGAAACATTGGTGCCAACAGTGCCGCGCCATCCCGTGACATCTGACTGAATCGAACTGCGGTATCTGCCCGTATCCACTGGCGCAGTCTGCTTGGCTTCACTTTCGATAGTAAGGGTAGACCGATGCAAGAACGTTTGCACCGGCCCGTGTAATAGATATGGGTGATTGAGAGCCTGTTTAAGTTCTGGCAGTCCTTCTATTCGGATTTTTATATCGCTCATCTAGGCCACCGTTTTGATGAATTCGACAATGGCATCAAACCCAAAGTAAAAACCGCCCCATAGTTCGCGCCGACCTATATTCTCGGCCCTTATGACATCCGAATCGTCAACCTTGCCATTTAACGTCCTATCTGTTCTTACTGCGCGCCTGATACTTCTGGCGCTATCTGTTGGATCAATAAAGTCATAAAGCTGTCGGAATCCTGTAGCATCATCGCCAGAAGCTACCAGCACAATCACTCGTAGTTCTGAGGTGAATGTATTGCCACCAAAAGCGATTTCATAATCCACCGGCTCAGGCAAAATCACTGCTGCCGGAAATGTATTGACGCTATCAGCAGGATAGTCGTAGGCTTGCAAGCCTGCTATCTGCGCTTGCAAAACAGTTTGTAATCCAGCTACCACATCCGAGAATCCACTCATATAGCAATTCGCTTATATGGCCTGAGTAGCAATGTGGAATCAGGATCAAGTCCACCACGCCATGTAATCATCTGGCCAGTCTCGGCTATCCCAATCTGGTTAGCGTAGCCCGAATCTTTGCGTTTCCAGAGGCGAGATAACTGGATAAAACATGCCTCTGTAACTGATTGTGGATACTCTATAATGCTAACTGGTTGGGCAAGATGAGCTGTGCCAGTAGTGCCATTCACAGCTCTAATTACTGTTGCGGCAGTGCCAGTTGTCGCTGTGACGTAGGCTTGTTCATCATTTATTAAAAGTGTATGACCAATTTCCACGTTGCCAGAAGCAGACCCCGTTAATACCAGCGATGTACCAGTAGCATCAGTCAAGCTACCCGATAGTCCAGATGCATGACTCACTTTCCAGTAACCCCATGTGCCCGTGATCCGGTAGTTAGATTGTCCAGCTAGAAATGTATCCTGTGAGCCATTAGATAAGGTACTTACATGAATCTGTGTATAGGGCCGTCCGAAATCCCTGCTAGTAGGTGATGCGTTGCGGGGGTATAGGATAAAGTCTGATGCAGCCCAATCCGTTTCGAAAGTGCCATCGGAATTAGTATCTTCCGATAAAGTTCCGATTGAGATTACATCGGGGACTAGTAAGGATTGATCGCCATTGCCGTCAAACTGTCGGGATTCTACCGAGTAATAGAATCGACGATTACAAAATAAATCTAGCTGGCGTGAAACAGCCTCAGCGATAACCCTTAATCTGGTATCGTAGACTGTGCCAGTGCCAAGGTTTAGCCCTGCGGTACTCTTGATAGTTTGAATATCTAGGTAAGCGTTGCTCACAACTAACCATTATTAAAGAATGTAACTTACCGTTAGACTATAGGTAACTATAGCGGTAGGTGTCACAGGAACCACTTGAACTCTGTAATTTCGCGGCAATGGTACATTAACCACTGTGCCCAGGTGAGTACCCGTTACTCCTGGATAAAGTAGAAATGCGCCTGATCCAGTTAGTAAGGCAGGCAAGAATGTACCCACGTTAAAATAACCAGTGCCATTCTTGCCCTGGACATTAAGTGTTGCAATGGTGCCGGTAGTAGTGCCAACCGTAATATCAATCAGAAATAAAGCACCACGGGAATTATAGTTCACCATATCCACGCTAGTGGATGTTCCGCTTCTTGCACTACTTGCTAAGGCAACCTCTTCGTAGTTATTCCGTTCCCGTTCCCAAACTGTACCACCAGAATTGAAAAGGTATTGTACGCTCTGGCTTACCTGGCCCGTAGCAGTCTGGGATAAGGTATCATTACCACCTGTC
>ERZ1292642.1079-Hain-H14-01um-R1-1079-length-13491-cov-4_pt1 | contig 13491 bp, 15 predicted proteins | sample MGYA00564403_ERZ1292642 | MGnify/ENA primary metagenome ERZ1292642 (study PRJEB36523, sample SAMEA6512643) | groundwater metagenome | collected 2019-01-09 | study: AquaDiva: Metagenomics assemblies of 32 groundwater samples | reverse complement strand
CAATCCCAATGAACGTCACCGCGCCCCCGGACGCTTTCGTGCCAAACCAATTCGTCGGAATCTGGGTTGGCACGCTCCCGCCGATCGACGCGGGCAGGTTCGGGAAGGGGACCAAAGGAATCGCGAAGGTGCGCCAAACTTCGCTCCCGACGTCGTAACTCAGCCACACGGCCGCGCCCGACGGCAAAGTCAAGATGTCGCCCGAGGCGCCAAACCCGAAGCGATTGACGGCGATGCTCCCGGTATCGTTGTGCGGAAAACTGAGGGAAAAATTGCCCCGATTCAGAAGGGTCAAGAGTCGCCGCTGCCGCGCCGCGATCCGAATGCCCGTAATCGTGCGATTGGCATCGCTGTCCAGTTCGAGACCGATGCACGTGTCGATGCCGAGCGGGGCGTAGTTGTCTTGATTCGCCGTGATTGTCGGCGGGCGGAGGACGATCCCGCTCGAGGTATTCCCGTCCGGGCCAAACAGCCACGGCCCGGTCAGCCACCGGATGCCTGGCTCCAGGCTAGGGATCGTTGGGCCTGGCGGGCCCAATCCAGTCGCCTGGATTGTCAGCCCCGTATCGATCCCGGCTTCGGCTGCCCCTGGCGCTTGCCCAGCAATGATGCCCTTCAGCACCGCGGCGAGATGGTCGAACTCCTCGACAACCGCCGGGTCCTGAATGAGCCCGCGAAACGCGGGGACGTACCGTGAGGTCTGCGTCGCCATCTGAGATTAGTCGTCTAATCTATGGGCCCGCATCTTCGGGCGTAACAGGCACATAGATCCGTTCGAGTTGCCAACTGTTCGCTACCGCTGCCGCGTCCCCCACTTGAAACGCCACGAAGGTCGCGCCGGCCAAGTCCAGTCCTTCGACGCGCCGGTAGACGCGTGTCTCGCTCCCATCTGGCGTGAGGTCCACCGTCCCGGTCCGGGAGGTATCGAGCCCGAAGTCGAGATCGGCCGTCACCGTCAACGTAACGCCCGTCGCCGCCTTCGCGACAATCCAAGGGGTCGTCGCGCGCAGCGGCTTCCCGTTGTTCCAAGCGTAGGGCTTCGTCTTGACGAGGGCCTGATACGTTGTGCTGTCGTCGCTCGTGTCTGTGGTGTCGGCCCGCAGCAGCGTGTTGTTCGTGCTCACGTAGGCGAGATACGGCACGCGGTCACGGGACATCGTCGCCCCCGGCGTGCGCGAGAACAGCACCGCCGCGCGGGTGAGTCGAATCTTCCCACCCGTATCGAAGACGCTCCAGCCGCCCGTCCCCTTCGTGTACACCGCGAGGATGTTCGGGTCATTGTTGGAGGCAGTCGCCCACGCGAACCATACCTGGTCCTTCGCGGGATAGTCGAGCACCCACCCGACACGGGTCGTGGCGGCGAGATTGACCACGTCCCACTGGTCCCTGACGCCTTGGCCAATATCGGTCGGCGGGACTGGCCCGACCACCATCGGCCCAATCGATGGATCGAGAAAGTAGATCGCCGGCCGCCGCTGCGCATCTTCGCCGAGCGCGATGCACTCCTGATCAATGGCGCCCCTTGTCAGCGACAGCTCCACGACGTCAAAGACCGGACTCGGCGCCCCCGTGGGGAGCACCTTGCGAATTTGGCTGTACTTGAACACGTAGACGGCGCCGTAGATGGGGCCAATGAGCCCCGTCCCGTCTCCGCCCGTGCCTTCGTCGAGGTCGACAAAGTTCCGCACGGTTAACGTGTCCGGGACTCGTTCGTCATCGGCTTTGTCGGCCGTCCCTTTGGCGGGCGTGTAGTAGAGCCGACTCTGCGGATTGCCGCTTTCCCAGGTCCCTAGGCCAATGATGCGGTTGAAGGCCGCGACCACGTACTTCCAACTCTTCGGGGCCGTGTACGCGCCAGCCTCGGGTGAGAGCGCATTCGAGCTGTAACTGGAGGGCGTTGCCGTATCCGCATAGGTGCTCGTGCCGACGACGGTGTCCGCGAGCTGATAGAACGTCACGTTGTCCGCTGAGCCTTCAAGGACCCAATGCGTTTCGGACTCGCTGATCGTGGCTGACTTCGTGACGGTCGCGTTCGTGTCCGTGCCCGAGGGGGTAAACGACACGGAGGCGGACGGTTCCGACTGCGCGACGATGACCGTCCCGTTCTTGATGCGGTACCGCTGGCGGTAGTAGCGAATCGTGGCCGCATAGCTGCCGGCCCCGCCGCCATTCGCGACTGTTGGGGCGCTGGGCGTCGCAAGCCCGACACGCCGCACGGAGGGTGTCCCAAGGTTCGGGTCCCAGACGTGGAGCCGATCCACCGCCGAGTCATACGTCAGAAATAACTTTCCGTTGTAGCTCGCGCCCCGCATCGTCACGCCGCCCGCCGCGCCATTGGCGAGGTTGTCTTTCAGCGTGACGGCACTGAAGGTGGACGCCGCCGCCATGCGCCCGACGACCGGCGGAGAGGCACTATCCGCGCCCCAGAGTTCCGCGGCCGCCGGGTTGTTGCTCGGTGAATGCGCGATGAGGCTGGAGATGACGCCGGTAAAAGCTGAGCCAATACTGGGAGCCGCCGCCCCACCGCGCTTGCGAAAGAGTCGCGTGCGGTAGGTGTCCCCGTTCCGCATCTCGACGACTTGATTCTGGCCCAGCGAGAGGGGATCGTTGGCGGCGTCGCGCCCGCCACGGAAATCATCGAGCGGCAACCATTGGTACCGTGACGCCATTACAATTCCGCATCGAAGGTCATCTTCGCGCTACTATTCCCGAACAACATCTCCGCATCACCCGCCACGATCCCGGCTGCGACTGTGGCTCGCACATGCCCATTCCAAGGGGTTAACCCGGACAGGGTGGGGGTCGCGTCGAAAGCCGTGAGTGCGATTCCGCTAAATGTGGCGCCAGAGAGCGAGAAATCGCTCGCCGCACTGACGGTGACGGTAGGCACGACCCGCATCTCCACGCGCAAGCTGATTTCGATCTCTGCAAGCGTGACCGAATACGCTTGGCCAAACCCGAAGCGTTCGGACAACGATCCGCCGACCAGCACGCGGGCGTACCGCTCACATTGGAGGAGTTCCGTCGTGTAATCGATCAGTTCAAACGCAGACGCAGTCGCTCCTGATTCCAGTTGCGCATCAGCCACGTACACGAAATCTCCGACGGTGGCGTCCGTGTCGTCAACCCAGATGAAGACGGCCACATTCTTCGTGCTCGCAGTGTCCACCGCGATATTCGTCACGGTGAAGGTCTGATAACTCGTCGTGAGCGCTAAATTAGACGGAACGTTCTCATACGTCCAATTCGCGACGAGCGTCGGGTCTGTCCCTGCGGCGTTCCAGGCCGACACCACGTCGCTCGTCGGCGCATCCGCAGTCCCAGTCCAACTGACCATCGCTGCGCGCAAATTCGCAATCGAGGTTCCGGTACGCCTGGCTTTGAAGGACAGGGTCGCGGTGCCGCCAATGAGGACGGCGGCGTTCCGCTGCTCGATGATTTGCAATAACCCGAACTTTCGGTTTGCGGTTTCGACATCAAGAAGACAGGCAGCATAGGCGCCCGTGGGCACCGTCGTCAGTTCCTGGCTCACGTCCGCGGTGTCGGCCCCATCAGCCAGAAACACCCATCGATCGAGTAAATACGTGTCGTCATTATTCGCGGGCGTCGTGACGCTCGTGAAGGTCGTGCCACGCTGCGCGACTCGAAACGACCCATTGATCAGGGTGTTCCGCCGAATCGACAAGGCGGTCGCGCCTGTCCCCCCATTCGCCACGGGGGTCACCCCGGTCACATCCGCCGTCAGGCTGACGGTGGCGCACGTCCCTGCGCCCAGCGCGCTCAGAATCCGCAAGAACTGGTTCGTACAGGTGACACCCGCATAGGCAGAGGGCGTGCCAGCCGTGTTGACGACGACGGCTGTAAATCCCGCGAGGCTGTTTTCCGCGCTGAGCGTCCCGTTCGCCGAGGCGGTCCAGTAGGTCGCATCGGCTGGGGCAATGTTCGTCGTGTCGGTAATCCCGACCGTGGCACACGTCGCCGCGCCACTGGCGTTCAGGCTTCGTGGAAATTGATTCGTGCAACTCGTGCCGGCATAGGCGCTCGGCACCCCGACCCCGGCGGTGACTGTATTCAGCACCAGTCCTGTGGTCAGCGCCCCAAGGTTCCGTTCAGCGCTCAGCGTGGCATTCGCCGTATCCACCCAATAGCCCGCGTCCGACGGTGCGAGGCCGCTGGTGTCTGTCAGCGTCACGGTCGCACAGGTGCCCGCACCCGCGGCACTGAGGGCGCGGAGGAATTGGTTCGTACACGTGACGCCGCCATAAATAGACTGGACACCTGTGATTGTTGTATTGAGCACGAGGCCGGTCCCGAGGCTCCCCATCGCTTGCTCGGCCGTCAGCGTGACATTCGCGGTCTGGGTCAGGTAGGTCGCATCGGTCGGCGCACCGCCAAACCCCGTCGGATTCGTAATAATGAGATACCCATTCGCGTCAGTTCGGCCTTGGGCGTTGGCGAGCGTGCGCCGCGGGCCGTCAGGCCCGGTGTACGTTTGTGACGCCGCAATCAAGTAGCCGTTCGCATCGGTGCGGACAAGCAGATTCGCCAGATTCGTGAGAGGCCCATCTTGGGCGAGGAGACCAGCCCCAAACGCGAGCAGTCCCAGCGCGAGGGCGCTTACCGCGCGCATCGGCGGAAGATCCAGTTGCCTTGCTCGTCTCGGCGGGAGGGGCCAAAGACCTGACCCTCGATCAGCCACGTCGTCGAATTCGTCCGCTCGTCATTCGGGACGCCCAGGAAGGGCCAACGCTTCGCGTACAGGATCTCCTGTTCGTCCTCGTCCATGAAGATCGCGAACGCCCCCGGGACATTCCGGTCGATGACCGGGGGCTCGGGGGCATTGCCAGGGATAACAATCCGACGAATGAAGGCGAGGACGCGGCTGGGCATGACATCAATGATCCAAGGCGCTCACCGCGATCCGCCGCGCCGCGGGGAGTGCCCACCACCGCAGGTCGACAATGGCCCAGAGCGCCGATTCGAGGGCTCCACTGCGACTCGCACTCTGGAATAAGGTTTCGACCCGTCGCGTCAGCGTATCCAGTCGCTGCGTGACCTCGCGCCGCGACTGGCTCTGCTCCTGCACCGTGGTCAGGGCCATTTCAAGATTATGACGGATTCCGCGAAGACTCGTCACTTCCTCGACCGCCGCGTGGAGTAAGGCACTCACGTCCTCCATGACGCGCGGGCCCACCGAGCGTTCCCGAATCTGGGAGACGAGTTGCTTGGCGACGTCCAGGTCAAAGGCCATGCCGGCCGTTAGGGCGCCACGATGCGCGCAGAAATAGACCCGGCCGCTAATCCACCCGCACCAGGCGCGCTGACCAGAATACTCAACCCGTTGGCCACCCCAGACGCGACAATAGGCATCTTTCCACTATCCTGATCGTATGAGACGCAGACCGGCGCGGGGCCGGGCGTATCCGCAGTGCCGCCCGCCGCGATTTCGCCAATGGTTTGGCCCACCTGATCGAGGACGGCCCCCCCTGTGCCGAGCGTTCCGGTGGACCGCGCCACGCCGCCGTAATTGGCATCACCAGGGTCCATTTTCGTGATCGCGCAATCGGCGCTCGTGCCTTCCGCCGTACACGCGGTCCCGCCGGTCGAGGCGGTCGTGCGACGTTGCACCGTGATCGTGACGAGTGCCGCAGCGGTCGCATTCGAGAGCCCGGCACACCAGCCCAAAAGGCGAAACCCGGTCCCAGTCGCCGCCGATTCGATACTCAGGCTATAGGCGGCAGTCGTGACAAGGCCGCCGGCCGAGACGTGGTAGGTCGGTTGTGCGCTGGACCGAATCGCGATCTGGCCGCCTTGCGCGAGGAGCATCATCGGCAGCAGGAGATAGGCAATCGTGACCACCACGGATCGTCTCACCATGTTCTTGACTCCTTCAGGCAATCGGCAAATTGATGCTTTCGTCAAAGGTGCGCTCGGTGGAGTCATCTCCCTCCGACCATTCGATGAGCGAGGCCCGCAGTTGGCGAATCCGTCCCTGCACCGATTCTCGAGTCGGGCCGTTCGGATTCCCCCCGTGCATCAGGAGTCCCGCTTCACGCAATCGGCCGAGTTGGACATACTCATCGTACAGCGCCCCGTTGACGAGAATGTCGTGGAAATCCATCCCGATTAGCGGCTCGTCGGTGTCGTTCGCCAGATCGACGAGATCCGCAATCCCGTCAATTGTGTACGTGATCGCCGAGGCCGGCGTCGGGGCCAGCGCGTACCGCAGAAACCGGCCGACCGTGGCCCCAATGGGAATCCGCGAGAGTTCCGTCCCGGAGCCCGATGTCATGTGCAAGGTGACGGTCCCGACCGCCGCCGCAGAAATGTAGAAATCCACCACGTCCACGACGTCCGTGATGGCTGCGCCGAGTGAGACGGCCGTCACGCCGGTCATCGTCACAGAGAGCGAGCGCCGGTAGCCGGTGCTCCGAATGACTTCCACGTACGCCGTGCCGGTATCGCTCGCCGAGGTCGATTTGACGAAGAGTTCTGCGGCCGCCGACGGGCGCGTATGAATCCGGCTATGGCCTAACGGGACCCAGTACAGCGGCGTGCCCGTGAAATTCGCGGGATCGGGAAACCGCTCCCGATACCACGCGAGTGTTTTCGGGTAGAGTCGACGGTCAGTCGTCGCCTCCGTGAAAAACTTAATCTCGTTCAGGACCAGCCCGTACGTCTGCTGGGCCGCAATCGAGGCTTGGGTGATGATGACGCGCCGCAGCGGCGCCATGCCCGGCGAGGACACCACACGACGATGCCAGTCGTTGATGAACCGCTTAAGACGGCGCGCAACAGGCGTTGCCGGGGCTTGGGCATACCCGAGCCGGTCGCTCAAGTCCTGCTGAATGCCTAGAAACGTCATCGGCGTCAGGCCGCCGGCTGTTGACGAATCGCCTTCAGTTCGGCTTCCAGCGCTTCAACGCGCTTCTGGAGCGCATCGGGACTCACCGCATCGGTTCCGCTCAGCAGCTCCCGCAGGATGTGCGTGAAGGGCGGCAACACCATCCGGTCATCGACCGTCTTGCACGGCACGTCAATCTTGAGCTTGGCCGTGCGCCCTTGCCCCTCGAGATCCACTTTCCACAGCCCATCGCGCGAAACTTTGGATTCCTTGAAGCGGTTACACAGGTCTATTTCCTCGACCGTCATCAGTTCTTCGTTGAGGCGCACGCCGACGAAAAAGGTCGGCTGCGCGAGCTTGACTTTCGCCGGCATCGCCGTGCCTGCATCATCAAAGAGGCCCGCCGGGTTGAAGATGCTCCGCTCGGGATAGTTTGGGTTTTCCTTCCGCTGTTGCCGGTAGGCTTCCCGCATCGCCTCGGCGGAGGTTTTCCCCAGCGCCCCGAGAATCGTTTGGAGCTGCTCAGGAGAAATCCCCACGAGCGACGGCATCGGCGCCGCGAAGGGTGGCACCATTTCCGGATCGAAATCTTGCGGCTCTTTCTTCATAACGCTCCTTGGATTAGTGGTCGTACCGATAGACGCGGCCCTGAGCCGTCTGGTCTACCTGCGAATAACACCGGCCACCGATGTGGAGTTCCCGCCGCCGCTGGTCGTACCAGTCGCCCGAGACGTTCAGAATCGTTTGTCCGTCGACCCAGACGAAGGGGATGCCCTCGTCGGTCGCATCAGAGGGCGGCGCCGTCGGCGGTGTGCTCCATTGCTTGACAATCGCGGCGGGGGTGATCGCCTGTGTCTCTGGGGCCGCCGGCTTCGGTTTCCACGGCATCTTCATGGGGTCGGTTTCGTGGGCGCGGCGGGTGGGCGCGCCGCTTGTTGCTGCTGTTGCAAGAACTCAAACGCTTGCTGGCCGTGGAGCGCCCGCTGCCGCACGATGTTGTAATCGTTCAAGAGGTACGAGACGCCCAGCAGCACGAGCCCGACGGCCAGCGCGAGCTTCACGCCCAAGAGAATCCCCTCGCGAACGGCCTCGGCCAGCCGGCCGCGAAACGTCGGCTCCTGGAGAAGCGGCCAGTCGCGAATCGGGCTGTCCACGTTAGGCCACTTGTCCGGTCGCGAAGGGGGTCGCCTCCGTGCCAGACGCATCACAATTCCCAATCACGGACCAGTTGTCAGTCAGCACATCGACAATCTCGTATTTGCAGCCCACGAAGCCGCCTTGCGAGGTGCCGTTCAAGCTGATGCGATCGTTGTCGGCCGCATCGGCCGCTGGCCAGAACACGGTGGTGTCGTTCGTATCGTTGCCTTGGTGAATGCCGCCCACAAACTCATCATTCCCAACGACATTGATGATGTGCGCCCCAACGACCGTGACGACAAAACAGTAGCGATTCCCAGTGCCAGTCGCCGCTGGCAACGTAATCGTGCTCCCGGCTCCCGTGTCTAGGGCGATGCACGCTCCGGCGTGTGTGACCGCAGCGACCGTCTCAGTAGCCCCGGCGGCGATGAGGCCAGCCATGACCACGCTTCCCGTGTAGTTGGGAATCGTCGCGGTCGAATTCGCCGCCGCATCGGCCGGACTCAACGTCACTTCGAAGCCGTCGGCGGTCGCCCCCTCAAACGTCAGCCCATTCGAGACCCCCCAGAGACTATTCGCCGCGCCAAAGGTATTACTGGTAAGCGTGGACGCGAGCACGGCTGACGCGGCGCCCATATCCGGTAAGGTCATCGTCCGACTGGCCGTCGCGATGTCGGCCACCGTCAAGAAGAGTTCGCCGGCATCGGCCGTCGCGCCTTCAAAGGTCAGCCCGTTACTCACGCCCCAGATGGAATTGGCGGCCCCGAGCGTGTTCGTCGTCAAACCCGAGGCCAGGACTGCGGACGCGGCCCCCATGTCCGGTAAAGTCATGGTCCGGCTCGCCGTGGCCACGTCGGCGACCGTGAGGAACAGCTCCCCGGCGTCCGCCGTGGCGCCCTCGAAGGTCACCCCGTTCGAGACCCCCCAAATCGAGTTCGCGAGGCCGACGCTGTTTGTGGTGAGCGTACTCATCACAAAGGCGCCATCCGCCGCCCCGCTCAGCGGCAACGTCAAGATGACATCCGCCGTCACGTCTGGGGCCGCCAGACAGAGCTCAAAGGCGTCGGCGGTGGCCCCTTCGTAACAGAGCCGATTCCCTGACGTCCCGCCCATGAGGATGTTGCCGCGGATGATTTCGAGGCCCCGCTCAAACCGTTGTGGCTCCTGGGCGTACAGAATACCCAGCGTCGCCGCAATCCCGAGCGTGAAGCCAACGAGCCAGCGAAAGCGACTCTTCATTGATGTCGTCTCCCATGAAAGGGAGGGCCCTTTCGGAGCCCTCCCTAAGTCAGTTCAGCCTTACACGAGGGCCCACTTCACGGCCTGGTTCAACCCGTCCGAGAGGGCGTCCATGATGGCGCCGACGTTCTGCTTCACGCCGGACGCGCCCGTCACTGACCCCGCTCGATTGCTCGGCACGGCCACGAGCGTGCCCACCGCCGCAGCCGTGTCAGCGTCCGTGAGCGTGCTGAACACGCCATTCGTCCCGATCCAGCCGTACTCGCTCAGGGCGATGGGATAGACACAGACGCCGACAATGACGTTCGTGAGTGTGGTCGCCGGCGACTGAATGATCCGGCTGTACGGATTCGCGACGAGCGTGACCCGCGAGGACGCCGTCAGGGCCACCTGAATCGTCCACCCGTCGGCGAGCTTGAGGACCACGCCACCCGCCACGGCGCCGTTCGTCCAGGACGCATGGCCCTTGATCGGATACGTGAACCCGACGCCGGGGGTCGTCTCGATGATCGCCATGCCCCCCGCGTAATCGTTCGCCGCCGCCGCCGTCGCCCCAGCCGTCGCCGTGATGGTCTTGTCGTCAATCGCGGCCGCCGAGGGCGTCAGGGTTTGATGATTCGTGACCTCGGCCGCCGCCTGCTGCACATCGCCGGTCACCAGAAGGACGGCGCCAGCCAAGGCATACCGGAACGTCCGCCCGAAGATGTCTTCCGCTCTGGTGCCGAGTGGATGAAACTGCGTCGCTGAACTCGAAAAGACGGGTTGGGCCGTGACCGGCCACTTGAGCGATCCGCCCATTCCTGCTGGCATCTGAATTCTCCTTGAAAGGGAGAGGAGAACCTGTCCCCAGATTCTCCCCTCAAGGTTGTTACCTTTGGTAACAGATCAGGTAATCGCGTTCACGACGCCGAGATGACGGCTCCCGTTGGTCGCGAGGTTGCCGAACGTCGCGACCTTGTGCACCATCATCAACTGGTTGTGCGGGTCGCGCGGTGGGTACATCTTCATCCAGCCGCCTTTGTAGTAATCGACCTTCAGGTTCGTATTGTTGTAGAAATACGCGTTCCCGGCCGCGGCGTCCTCGTCGAAATAGACCTTCGCGCCCTTGAATTTCAACATCTCGTTCGAGAACGCGATATCGGCATCGTTCTTCATCTTCGCTTCGGCGATTTGCTCGATCGCGACGAGAATCTGCTCGTAGCCCTGCATGGATGGGCGATCCGTGCAGATCCACCGCGGCGTATTCTTGATGCCGCCCAGGGAACACTGGTTGTACGTTGTCGTCCAGCTCGACCGCAGATTGTCGTACGCCGACACGCTCTGCGCCCCTGAATTCTGCCGGTTCCGCCAGAAGGAGAACGTCGCCCGATTAATACCGCCGACCGAGCCCGTGGTGGGGGTGGTCGAGATGAGGAACTGAATCCCGTCGATGTCGTTCGCCGGGACGCCGTCCCCGAGCATCTGCCGGTTCATGTCCGCGATATGGCTGTCTTTCCCGTTCTCGAGCTTTTCCGCCATCACGTCGTACTTGCCCATCCGCGCCTGGGCCCGGAGCTCCTCGAGCGCCGAGTAGGTGACCGTGCCGGCGCAGATTTTCGGGTCGTACCGGGCCGCATCGAACACGCTCAGCCGGGTCGTGTCGAGTTCGTCCGCTTCGCCGTAGCTGTGGAAATTCGTGTTCTCGGCGAATTCCACGCCATGCTCGAACACCCGCCCGCCGTCGGCCTCTTCTCGGAAACCGTCCTTCCCCATCGAGAAGAAAAACGCGCGACTGGTAAAAATGTTGTCGGTCGGCTTGGTCCCAAATTTCTTTTCCCAGACCGTCGCCGCCACTTCACCGATATTGGGATCTGCCATAACGGGTTACCTCACTCAGGCGGATCGGGCCGCGCGGCCGTATTCCTCGCGGAACAGATCCGTCAGGGATTTGTCGGAGTCTTTGACATGGCCGGCACTGGGGGCCCGGCCAGGGTGGATATCGTCGCGCCTGGTGGCGCCGTTCATCTCCGCCACAATCGCCGCCCGGAGTTCGGTTTCGAGCGCTTGCCGTGATGCACTCAGCTTTGGGACAACGATCTGAATGTACGCCTCGTGGAGCGTGAGTTTCTCCTTCCGTCGATTCGCCTCGGCAATCGCCGCCGTGATCTGGTCTATCTGCTCGTTGAATCCAGGCCAGGCGGTCGCTTGCTGAATCGAGCCGGTGAGCCGGTCCAAATGATCCGCTTCCGCGCCCCGCGTTTCGAGGGGGCCCAGCCGCTCGGCCATCTCGGCGCGGAGATCTTCGACGGCCTCAGCGACCCGCTGGGTGACTGCCGCCTCATGGGCCGCCGTGGAATAGAACGGTTCTCCGCGCTCGTCGCGGACATCGGGTTCGGGACGTTTCGGTCGCTCGACCCGTGGACCCAGCGAGCGGTAGAGTTCCGCAGGATTCCGCTCGTAGAGATCGGCCAGCCGCAAGGCTTCCTGGACACGCGCCGAATCCAGGCCATTCGCCCAACTGACGGCGTCGAGCCGTTCGTGGAACCCGTCCACGACGCGCTGATGATCGGAGAACGGAATCGCACCAGGGGACGCCTCCGGCGCTCTCGGGGCCGGCTCCGGCGAAGGCGTACTCGTGGGTTGCGGGGCTGACGGGGCCGCCGCCGGGGAGGGAGTTCCCTCCGCCGCGATGTCGTCACTCGTAAAGGTGTCAGGCATGACTTTCTGGCTCCGCCTTGGGTGCCCGTCTCGCTGGGCTGGCGACCCTGAGGTCCAAGGACTGATAGCCAGATAAACAAAAAGCGCCGATCCGACGGGTATTCAGGCCGCGGAATCGACGCTCCTTGTGGCGTCAGCCTTGGATGTTCAGGGGATGGTCAAGAGGGCCAAGGTCTCCCTCGGTTCGCGTTGCAGGCGCTAGACCGACCAGATTAGACGACTAATCTCTCAATTCGTGCTCCCAACAAAGGTCCGCGTGGTACAGCGGCAGCGAATCCGCACGGATTTCGACGTCACCTGCGCCTCGCAGCCATCGGACATTCCCAGCTCGAAACAGGCGTTACACCGGAGCGCTTCCCGCAGGTCTAAGCCGACCAGGATGGCCGTCTTGTACTCCCGCAGGAGGACTGCGACGGCTCGCGAGAGCGTCATCACCGCCGGCCCGGCTTCGTCGGACAACACCGGCGAAGGCGTACAAGCGAGCAGCGAGAGCCCCGGTGTCACGCCATGGGAAAATCGGATTTGACAGCCGCAGATGATCGTAATTTGGTTGTCGGTAATTTCGTAGGTCGCTTTGGTGTCGCGAGAGTGGTCGAAACACTGGCCGCAAAGCAACTCCGGTTCGAGTTGCGCCTGCAGCGCCCACCGGAAATACTGCCGCAGCGTGCCCGCCTCATTCGCCGTGAGGACCCGCGTCGGTCGCGAGAGCAGCGCCCCGTCAGGCGTGACAAGTTGGCCAGTCGTATGCTCCGTAATCAGCCGATCCATGCTTATCGTCCGTCTGGCATCAGGTCTTGGCCACACCACGCGCCCATGAGTTGGCCCGTGTGTTCGGGGGAGACTGACGTGGCGCCTTCGCAGCGGGGCGATTTGTCTGGACAGTGCGTCCACGACTGATTCGGGCCGTCCTGGTGGACTTCCCGATGACAGCGGCTACACATCACAATCCCCGTACTCATCGTGTTCCCTTTCGTAACACACTAGCACAGGTGTCAACCCGCGCCCATAAAGGGATCGCGCTGACCAGGCCGGAGTCGCGTCTTCGTCGCGTAGGGACTTTTGTCGTCCCGGTTGTAGGTCGACCGTTCCGCCTGGACGAGGCCCCGCTCCTGCATGAGCCGATTCAACTCAGATTTTTTCTCCACCCAAATCGGCTGATCGCCAAGGTTGTGCATGTACCGCGCGCCGCCAGGCAGGGTATCGTCGATGATGTTGGCGCCGCCATAGATACGTTCAGCGCGTCCAGAGCAGTGCGCCCCAAGATGTTTCAGGGTGGGACACGCGACTTCATACTCGTCCCATGCGGCCCCGGCCTCAAACACGAGGCCGCAGACTGGACATTTGTAATCGTGCAGGGGCATCAGGCCGCATCCTTCGGCTGGGGCAGTTGTCGAATGGCGTGAATCGTCACGTAGTCGCTCCCGTCTGGCGCCTCGGTCGAAATCGCCCACCCAGTCTTGACGGCCAGCGTGGACTTTTTGACCTTCAGCGGACGTGCCATCAGGGCACGTTCCTGGGATTCTCGCGCGAGCGCAATGAGCAAGCTCAGCATCGCGTCGTGGTCGCGCTGGAGG
>ERZ1292642.1078-Hain-H14-01um-R1-1078-length-13491-cov-4_pt1 | contig 13491 bp, 15 predicted proteins | sample MGYA00564403_ERZ1292642 | MGnify/ENA primary metagenome ERZ1292642 (study PRJEB36523, sample SAMEA6512643) | groundwater metagenome | collected 2019-01-09 | study: AquaDiva: Metagenomics assemblies of 32 groundwater samples | reverse complement strand
TGATCGAGCACCTGTGCATCATCGGCCAGGACTGGGATCAGGTCCCGATGCGGCGCGCAGCAGCTGAGGCTCTGGTGCGCGGCGGCCACTCAGCAGGGTCGTTCATGATCGTCGGCAACACGCTCTACGACGGGTCCAAGGATCTCGACCTGATCGAGGCGCTTCCCAAGCGTGACGCCCCTGAGAACGGTCGGGCGTGACCCCCGTGGATGACCTGGGTGCGCCGACATGCCGCGAGCGCTACGAAGACGAGCCGGACGCGCGGAAGACACACACCTGCGACCTCGCCGTTGGCCATGAGCCGCCGCATGTCTGCCCGCTTTGTGGTCACCGTTGGTGGAGGCGAAGCAATGAGTACTGATCTCGCGGACTGGCTCACCCAGGTATGTGGGTGCGGCCCAAGGCGGTGTCCTGATGTCCGAATCCTTGGGACTTGAGACCCGTGATGTCACTGTCGGCAGCGCTCTCCAACGGCACCAACTGCGCAGCTACCTGGATCAGGCCGGGGTTGAGTGGATGCGCTCGCACCGGACGTGCCGAACTGGGAGCAGGTCTTCCGTATCACAGCCTCCCCGGCTCAGTGGGAGAAGGTCGACGAGTGGATCGAGCGAATCAAGGAGGGACGATGAACGAGTTGCGTCGTTCGATCGAAGCGGCCTGGTCTGGGCACGAGTGGCGACCGTGGGGCACGCGCCGTGCCATGGCTGTTGAGTCGCTGGTTGACGAGATACACGCCGAACTCGGTTGCGGGTACCGGGCATGCCTGTACTGCTCACGGCTGGGATACACAAGGGAGATCCGATGACCGAATGGGCTGGTCGACTGCTGGACAGGTCGTTCATGGACACGGTGCGGGACGCGCACGCGATCGAGTACGCACACGGCTGGCAGTACGGCCAAGTGTGGAGGTTCGCCCGCCCCACCGACAAACACCCGCCCCTCGGCCCCCCGCAAGGTGAAGGGTGGGAACGCAACCGTGCCATCGGCGACGACGCAGGACGAACCGTGACTATGCCGGCGTGGTCGGACGGGTCGATCATCATGCAGAAGACGCACTGGCGTCGGAAGCACGCCGGGATCCTGAACAAGCATGTCGCTGAGCAGGTGCGGTGGGACGGCGACCCGCACCCGAACGGATAGGTTTCGCGTCCCCGGTTTCCTCCTGATGCACTGGTCTGTGCTGCTTCACATCCACCAAGGGGCGCGGACCGGTGCCCAGTGGGGGATCCTCCAGGCTCGGTACTTGGGGATCACTCGCACCGGGAACGCGAACAGCGCCCCACCTCAGTTCCCGTTTAAGGGACCCGAGGGGGGGCGCATTTACATTTTCGGGGGGGGGCCCGGGCGGGGGGTGCCCGGGCCGTGACCAAGGCTGGGAACTTGTCGAGAGCCAGCCCCGATCCCCCAGCGGACTGTACCTGTTACTCCCCGTCGCCGCCAGGCTTCGGATCAGCAGCAAGCCACGGGACGAACCGCTGCAAAAACACGTTCACCGCCGGGGCCGCCAGCACCCTGGTGATCGCAGCCGCGATCCCGAGAGACACCCCAGCCCATCCGCCGGCGGCTGCCGGATCATGCTGGGTGGCTGCCTGGTAGACCAGTGGTGCCATGGCCGCGACGGACACGACGACAGCGAACACGGTGCGGGTCACGGCCCGCCACGGATACTTGGACTGGGTGGTCATGGACGACGCTCACCTACCTTCCAGGGTGAAGTCGAGGAGTTCGAACTTCGTCGGCTCCCCGGTGTGCAACACTTCGAAGCCGTACTCGATCTCATGCAGCACCGACGTGGACGGCATCCACGCCTTGGTGACGGCCCACTTCAGCAGCTTCGCGAGATCCACGGACCCCTCGTTGACGACGTCCTGACGGATGAACCACATCGCGCCGCCCTGAGAAGCCGTCGCGGGACGATGGTACGCGGCGTATTCGACACCGTCGAAAGTGACGTGCTCACCGTTGTACACGCCGTACCAGTACTGCCAGTTCGCGGTCCAGTTCGTCCACACCATCACTTCCGTACGCCAACGGGTGCCGTAGCTGGCATCGTCGGCAATCCACAAGTCGAACGCAGAATTCCACTGCTTCCCGTTCGCAGGTACCGTGCCACCGCCAGACGGTACGGCGACCTTGAACGTGGAGTTCAGTGTGGTCAGCGACGCTACCGGCATGCTCACGTGCAGCTGGGTGTCCGGGTAGGTCTTGACGCCGTCGTCGCGCCCGGTCCCCGGCTGGTTGCTGACCACGTGCCACTTGTTCCAGGCGTACGCCGTCAGTGTCTGGGGTCCCGCGCCGCCGTCCCAGCAGTTGTTGTTCACCTGGCGTCCGCCGGGGTCGGCCGGGTCGATGATCCACGAACCCATCTTGTCCGACGTCGTGTACTTCGCCTCAGGATCCGGGTCGGGATCCGGTTCCGGGTCAGGGTCGGGGTCCGGTGCGGGGGTGACGAAGACGACGTAGTACCGGATGGTGGTTCCAGCCTTGAACGGCTTCCCGTCATGCCACAGAAACTTCACCTTGTAGTTCGTGTCATCCACCGACACAACGTTCGAGTTCTGGCCAGGAGCCAACTCCTGAATGACCACAGCGTCAGGCTTGACACCGAGACCGTGTGGCTTCGTGAGAGTCGATGTGGAGTCCAGGACACCGGACTCCTGCCTTGCTACTACCGTCATGCGACGTCCTTCCAGAACGCTGTGAAACTGCTGGGGTTGTTCATCTCGTATCCGTAATCCCCTCAGGGATAGACCCGGTGAGTACCCCCAGCACCGCACCGAACATCCGGGCCCGAACCTCATCGCCGGGTCCGGCAGGGAAACCGATCATCTTGTTCACCATGCCCATCCGCAACGCGTCTGCATACGCGTTCGTTGACGGGCGGGCAACGGTCCAATACCAGGTCGCGATCCGCGCCGACCACTCCAACGCGACCGCCTTGTCCGGGAACCCGATCAGGTCCACACCGAGGTATCTGCCGGCGGATGCGTAGTTGGCTGATCCGGTGAGTTGGATGTAGCCGCGGCCTCGGTAGGTGGAGGTGGTTCCGATTTGGTTGATGTCGTATTCGAGGTAGGACTCGACGGCGAGGGTGGTGATGAAGGCGGCGATGCGGCGCGGGTTGTCGATGTGTGCTATGCGCATTTCCCGGTTGAGTGACGGGAGCCCTTCGCTGATGAGGGCTTCGTTGCGGATCTTGTCCCAGTCCGGGTCGAGGGCAATCCACGCCTCGTTGATCCGCTTCAGCGTCGGTAGATCAATCAGACTTTTGGGAGCGCATCAACCTTCGTGGTGAGCGCAGTGACCTGCTCAGCGAGCTTGGTGACCGCAACCAGAATGTCGCCTTCGTTGTCGGTCTGCCGCACATAGTCCTTGATCGACCCCGACACCGCAGCCATGTAGTTCTTGACGTCGGTCTCGCCCGCGTCTACCAGCTCCTTCACGACCGCTTCGGTGGCGGCGAGCTGCTGGTCAAGGTTGCCGTTCTCCTTCTCGAGGAACGAGAAGAAGCGGGTGAGTTCGCTGGTGATGTACGCCTTGACTTCGGCCATTTGTGCCGGGGTCATCTGGTCCTCCGTGAGCAGGTTCGGGTAGGTCTTCTTGTAGCGCTCCCAGGTCCAAGCGACCCAGGTGCGGGGACCGTCGTCGGGTCCGTTGTTGGCTAAGCCGTTGCGCCCGTTCTTGTAGGCGGTGACCTGACGGGCGGCACCTGCGGAGAGGTCGCCACCGATCGGGACACAGTGGATGTGCCAACCCCAATCGCCTTGAGTCGGGTTGCGGAGCCACGCCGCGAACCCGACCTTGCGCAGGATGTTCACCGCTTCGCTGCGCTGGCCAGATGAGAGGTTGGCGGCACCGATGTCTAGGGCGTCACGGTCATGGGTGCCCGCCGAAGCAGCGACCCCGCCCGCGTTGTATCCGCCTTGCGTGATCGTTAGTGGCGCTTTGCAGACAACCCTGGCCGCGACCAGCATGGCCGCGGTCCTGTCAGTTGTCCGGAAAGTTTCGAACGTAACTCTGGCCACGGTTCTCCTACTGGTCGAGGTTCGGGGGTTGCGCGGTATATACCGAGATGCTATGGCCGGTATATACCGACAGGGAGAAGGGGCCATGGACCACACCGAGCAGACCGCAGACCGAATCAGGAACCTTGAACAAGGCGGCCTGATCCCGTTCACCGCGAAAGACGCTGGGACGGACGAGCCGATCTGCACCCCTGACATTTCGGCCCTGATCAATGGCTGACTATGGCCGGGACCCGCTCCACTCGATCCGGGTCCCGCAGGATCTGTGGGAAGCCGCGCAGGCGGAAGCGAAGGAGCGTGGCGAGTCTCTGTCGGAGGCGATCCGCAGGTTCCTTAAGCGGTACGCCTCCTGAGGTCTGCTATCGGTAGCGTCCGAGACCTGCCCATGGACTGGCGGACAGGCAAATTCCTTACATCTCCACGTGTTCAGGTGAGAACCTGAAGTCACTGGTCCAGGTCTGCGGCGATAGTCGCTGGGACGGGCGGGGGCTGCATCTCTGGTAGGTGCTGCGCGATCCACGACAGCAACCGACGAATGTACGAGATAGCGAACCCGTACCGCTGTTCAGCGCGGGCGGCACGTTCCTCAAGCTTCTCGATGCGTGCCCTGAGCTCAGCTAGTTCCGTGCGGAGCTCACGGCGCTCGTTGCCCCAGTCCTCAGCCAACTCGCTGTACGACTGGACGACTTGTGCGTCACGCTGGATTTCGTTGGAGGCCTGCTGGCCCTTGCGTCCAAGGCGTGTCGTGTAGACAGATCCGATCAGGGCGATCACGGCGACGATGATCGCGGACAGCGCAGCCCACATTTCAGGCTTCATGGGTCACCCCCGGTTCGGGCCAGCCAGCAATCAGAACCAGCACAGCAACGATCTGAAGCCACACCAAAGCGCCAGCCCACGCCAGCGACTGCCCTTCGCCCGTCGTCAGCCATGCAAGGAACGTGAACCCGTACGAAGCTGTCCACACCAACGGCATGAACATCAACACCCCGAACCCGACACCGGTCCTACGAACCAACGCACACACGGCACCGGACAAACCAGCCACAACCCACAACCCCGCCAAAGCCCGCACCGGGATCACTTCAGCCAACGCACCCAGCCCCGGCCGTTTCGGATCTGAGCCGGCGAGCGCCAGTCCGTAGATGGTGAAGATGACGGCGAACAGTATGAGTGCCGTGCCGCGTCGCCCCAGCCGTTGCACGGTGCCGCTCATGGCGTCCCGTGTCCTTGTGTGTGGCGCATAGCGGCTCGCTTTCAGGGGAAACGGGGGCATAAGAAAACCTCGCTGGCTAAGCGAGGTTGCGTGTGCGCTGTTAGCTTCAGCGTACGTCTATCCGTGTTGCATGTCGCGCCGAAACTTACAGGACCGGAACGACCATGACCTGCCGCTCAAACACAGTGATGTTTCCCGTCGCCTCAGTCTGGTACATGACCCGGGCGTGATACGAACCGCTCGCCGTCAAACCAGTGATCAACTTGAACGTCGAGTCCTTCGCCCGAAGAGGCACCCCGCTAGTAACCGTGCCACCGAGACCGATCGTGTCGGTCGTGTTCGCTGCAACAATCACCGACCCGGCACCAGCCGAAGAACCCGTGCGGATCTCGACACCGACGAACACCATCTTGTCGTTGATCGCAGACTGAAAGTACGCCTTCCAATGGACGATGACCGACCCTGACGCGGGAGCGGTGAAAGCCGCGAAACAGTTCTGCGCACCAGCCGTGAACGTCGTGCTCGAATAGGATGCCTGTGTCGTGTTCTCCGAACCGAGCGCCACCGTCAGGTTATTGATCACGGAGATCGCAGTAGCGTTAGCAGAGATAGACGACGTGTGCGAAGACAGCGTTGAATCGACAGTGACGAACTTGCCCTCGACCGCGGTCGCGAGATCCTCAGTACCCGACGCTAGATCGGGCGGATCACCGAGCTCTAGGAATGGGAACGAATACACGGGCGTAGTGTCAGGCATCAAGCCACCTTCTTCAGCGGATGATCAGGTCGGATGTGGCATTTCTTGCACTTCATTGGCTTACGGTTATGGCTGCACCGGATAGTTGCGGCCAGGGACAGCCGGGTGCCATAGGTTCGACACGCTTGCCGCTGGTCCGAAGTTCGCGGCGAACTGGCTCGCCACGCTGTGCTGTCCGACAGCCCATGCCCCGGGCGGCGACCATTGCGCGTAGCTCGGGGCAACGACCGTGCGGAGATGGTTGACGATCGCGTTGTACACCGAATTGTTCTCGCCGAGCCCGGTGTCCGACGGGAACCACGTACAGGGTTCGCCACGAACATCCGCCGGCCGCGGACTGGTCGCTGTCCCCCAGTAGAGGCGGCTGACGGCGAACATCAGGTCGCCCATCCGCGTATGCCATGCCGGGTCTACCCACATCTCGTAGGCGGCGATCCCGACAGCGGCGTGATCCGGGTGGTCGTCCGTGGGCGACATGGTTCGGATGTGGGTGTTCGGGGGCAGGCTGTCCACCCACGGCTCGAGCACGGCTCTCGCTGCGTCCACGGCCTGCCGGGTAACGGGCGCGGTCGATGACGCGCAGCCGTTGCAGCCGTAGTTAGTGCCTAGCCCACCCTCGTAGAAGAAGGTGTTGCCTGTCACCCCTGCCGTAGCGGGAGCGATCCGGGTCATGGCGTAGATGGCGGCCTTGAACTCGTTCCACCGCGCCGCGCCGATCTCTTCCTCGGTGGGCAGCGCATAGCCCTCTTGCTGCGGCTCGTGCGTGTAGGGGTGGAATCTGCACGGCAGGCTGCCGTCGAGCCTCAAGCTTGCCGCCGTCACCGGCCCACGGGACATGAGCAAAGCGTGGATGTTGAACCCGGCGCGGGCGTACCAGGTGAGCCCGTAGCCGAACGACAGTAGGTCGTCGTCGGCGTGGGGACCGGCCCATGCGACGTTTCCTGCTGCTGCCATGCGCGTGCCTTCCGTCGGAAGCGACGGCCCCAGAGCGGCAGCCAGTGGTGTGAGAGCGGTGGCTTGGAGAAGCGTGCGGCGGGTAATCACGGACACCCCAGACATGACAGAACCCCCGACCGTGAAGCCGAGGGTTTCCGGATTGGACCTAGGTTGATTGCTAAAAGTAGGTGGTTACGATTACGAGGCCGTTCGCGCCGTCGCCGCCAGTCAAGTCGGACGCCAATCCGGCACCGCCTGAACCGCCACCGCCAGGGAATTTCCCGGGTTGCCCGGTCGCGGCACCTGTGCCGATATATTGCGTTATGCCACCGCCATGCGCGCCCGCGCCGCCGTGGTTCGTCCATACAGGTATGCCCGTGATGGTCCGTCCGCGTCCCCCGTCACCGCCGCGCAAATTCACGTCACCGCCGGAGCCAGTTCCTCCGCCTCCGTTCGCGGCGTTTCCGCTGGCAGTGCTGGACACCATGATCGTTCCGCCTGTTCCTCCGGTGGCAGACGCCGCATCGAACGAACTTGTCCCACCGGTCGGGGCAGGCGAACTGAGACCGGCGGTGGCTCCGACGCCGACCGTCACAGTTTCCGTGGACCCTAGGCTTGTAGCCAGGAAGAGTTTCCGTGAATAGCCGCCGCCACCGCCACCGCCGCCTTCGGCGAAACCGCCAGTGTTTTGGCCATCGATTGGCCCGCCCGCACCGCCCGCACCCCAGACTTCGGCGACAATCCATTTCGCGCCAGTCGGCTTGTTCCATGTACCGCTTGATGTGAATGCGGCTACTTCGGCTGGCTTTCCGCTCAGCGCATTTCCATCAAGGGTGATCGTTCCGGCACCCGAGATAACCAGCGCTGCATCGTCGTTGACGATCGTCGCGGGCGTGGCAGACGGAAACGTGTTCGACGTTGGCGGGGTAGCTGTAGCTGTCGCCATGGTGGTCCACGTCGTGGACGTGGACCCGGAGTACTGCAAGTGGTAGGAAGAGTTCGCGGGCGCACTCGAACCCCTCGCCATGTAAAGCTTGACCTGGTCCGGGTCGTTCGTTCCCCCGTTGTCCGGGATTGACGGGACCGTGAACGAGTTCTTCGACCTGCGTTTCGCGAAGTACGTCTTCTCAGAACCGGGCGTTGTTTCGTGGGTGCCGCCCGTAGCGTCCGAATCGTAGTAGGTGAGCTTCGCCCAATAGTTCGACGACGCCACCACAGGATCCCAAATCTCGCCCGTGTGCTTGTACATCAGGCCGTCAGCAGCGAAAGTCCAGAAACACGAGTTCGCCGAATCCCACGCCTGGCCGCGACGGTTCGTTGTAGGCGACTCGAAACTTTGCGCGTTCTTGTTGACTGACGCCCAGTTGTTTCCCGAACCGCCCGGAAACATGCCGGTGCCGAAAATGTTCAACAGTTGCGCGTCATAGCCGACGCCGCGCTGCGACACCGCGTAACGCCCAGTGCCGAGATCGAAGTTGCCGACCTCGATCGTGCACAGCCCGTTAGATGTAGCGAACCCTTGCCCTGACTCGTATGTCGCGAACGGGGTAACGAGGTTGTTGCCGTCACCGTTCGGAACCCAATACCGCACCCGCAGCGAAGTAGAGATCACCTCAGCCGTGAAGATGCTGTCCCCGTCAGTACCGAGCGCAGGCTCAGCAACACCGTTCTGCCGCGAATACCGGTTCAAACCCGCCGGCGACCACAGATAGTAGGTCATCGCGGACCCGGACGGGATCCAGCGGCCCATGCGGTAGACGCCGGGGTGGGTGCCGCCGCTGGGGATTTGGACGATCGACGAGAACGCCCAGTCGGTGTAGTCGTTGAAGTACAGTCCACCGACCTGGATCGGGGCACCGTCACTGACCCGGAAGAACCATGCACGGGTGCCGTTGGGGCGGACCTGATGGATGACCCAGTAGTCGGTGGCGGCGTCCTTCCATTCGATGCACCGCACTTCGGACGGAACAAGGTCGAACGTTCCCAGAGCCCCGGCTTTGGAGCCTGAGGCGATCGACGTAGTGGAGATCGGGATCGTGTCGTACGTCGGCCCGACCTGCGGTGTCGCGGATGGGGATCCGACACCACGCATCAACGTCACCGACGCGTCCGCGGTCACTTCCGACGCGCCCTGGAACGAAGCGCCGCCCAGCACGGTCAAACCACGCGATATGACCTCAGCGTCGATGAGTGCTTCTTCACCTTCGGTGGTGGGAAGGTTCACCATCAGCGAGTTGTCAGACTTGTACGCCTTCAGACCATCCGGTCCAAGCTGTACGCGCTGCCCGTCCTCACCGGTTTTGATCTCGCCGGAAACGATCACCGAAGCCGACAACAGGTCACCTGTGATGGTGCCTGCCGCGATCTGCGCCGCGGTCACTGTGTCGGCTGCGAGGTTCGCCCCGGTGACCTGGAAGATCATCGCCGACCCTTGCGTGCCCGGTGAGGCGGCCCCGTCTCCGTCCGTGGCTGTGACCTTCACGTAGTACGTGGTGTCGTACAGCAGCACCCGCGGATCAGGATCATCAGGAGAAGCAGGCGGGTCACCCGGCAGCGCCTTGATCGTGAACTGAGACGCCGAAGTAGTGCCCGCCAAAGTTGTCGAGTCCGGCGTGAACCCAGTCGTGGTAGACACATCGACCTTGTAGGTGACCGGGTCCGCGTTAGACACCGGGATCCACCGCACCAGCAGGATCTCAATCCCGCCGATCACCTCAGCAGCAGGCGAGGACGCCGGCGGGTTCCCGTCCGTGGTCGCGGCTGCGAGCGCGTCTGCTGCGTCGTCCGCGGCGGTGTTGGCTGTGGTGATTGCTGTGTCGGCGGTGGTTTGTGCGGTGAGCACGTCGGCTTGGATCGCGGGCACAACGACGTCGTTCAGGTTCGCGATGTCTCCGGGCCACTGCGGGACAATGTTGGATTCGCCCGGGTCGGTGACTTTGCCTTGGATGTAAAGCTTGCCGCCCTGCGACTGCAACTGCACCACGTCGCCAGCGGCGAGCACGACGGATTCTGCGATGAGGAACGGCAGGTTCGTGAGCTGTGCACCGCCGACGTTGACGGTGTTGTCGCCTGTGGACGGGTCCCACGCCACGATGACGCCTTGCCGGACAGTCACCCCTGTCGCGGGATCGGATCCGGGGAACAGGGCTGCGAGGTCGCTACTGGTCATCGGTGATATCCCCCAGCGACTCGCCGTACTGTTTACGGGTTTGGATCGACACAGCGGTTTCGGGGTCGAGCGGGATCGTGATCGAATCCACGATGTGCGCCTCAGTACGCAGCGACTTAAACAACTGAGCGGCCCTCGGATACTTGACGGCGATCACGTCATCGGGCTCGAGTGCAGGGTTGGCGATGCTGGTCACGTCGACCTGATACGGCAAACCCAGCGAAGTGCGGAGGAGCCCTGTGGCTGCTGCTACTGCTTGGGGTTTGGTGGTGATGAACGCCGACGTGTAAAACCGTGGTACGGGGCCGAACGGTCCGCCGTACCGGGTGGGGCTGGTCGGAGACACGTCGGCAACGATCGCGGTCACGGGCGGGGTGGTGTCGGTTGCTTCACCGGACGCGACGACGACGTTGTAGATGCCTTCGCGGGTGATCTCCCGCGACATTCCAATCAGCACACCTTCATGCCCAGCATCGACCGTCCACGCTGGTGGCCCGTTCAGTTCGGGCGGGGTTTTGATCACGAAGATCCCGCGGTGGTCGAAGTAGCCGATCTTCCCCACCGAAGTGACGAGGTCCTTTAGGACCGGGAACCGGTCCCGTTCAGCGACGATGTTCCGGCCAAGTGTTGTCGCCGCGGCCCCGGAGTCGTCCCACTCGATGATGGCTGTCGGGTAGACCTCTGTGATGAGGGTGTGCACCAGTTGTTCGCGGGTCCACGTTGACGGGAACTGGCGCGGGGTAAGGAACCGAGCGTCGATGATCCCCGCTGAGCGGTCAGTGCCTTCGATCTCTACGTCGCCGCCGGGGACTTCTTCCTGGGAGGGCTTGTTGATGCGGTAGTAGCCGAGTCCGACCCACTCTTTGGTGCCGTTGCCGTAGTCCAAGCCTCTGCGGACGTAAACCTCGTTGCCGTACGGGGCTAGGAGATCGTCGGCGTTCCGGGGCCACGGGCCAGACGTAGTGAGTGACAGGGTTGAGCGGATGTCTGCGGCGGCCGACGAGACGACGTCGCCGCCGATGATCGGGATCGTGGTCCCGGTGGGGTTGACGCCGGTTTGGAACGTGTCACAGATGACCGCTTCGAACACGGCGGTCTGCGACCCGCGTAGCGCACGTAAAAAGCGTTGGCTTACGGCGCGCATCGTCAACCCACCAGAATGTCTTCAGGGTCACCGACGTGCTGCATCAGGTCGTAGATGGTGGCGTTTGCGCCGATCATCGCTGAGATGGTGGCGTAGTCAGCGAGGACGTTCACGATCGAATAGTTCGTGCCCACCACCGAGGCGTCCGGTGCGGCGACCTCCGTCAACGGCAGAGTGAAGAACTTGGTGGGGTCGCCCCGTGCACCTTCGGTCTCTGTGGTGTCGCCGATCTGTGCATACAGCGAAGGGACCGGGAACGCGTCAGGGACCTGCAAGTAGATCGTCTGCCCGGACAGCAACAGCAGGCCGAAGTTCACTGTCTCTGACGACGCCACAGTCATGACCTGGATAGAGAACCTTCTCGAGGACCGCAGTGCGGACACGCCGATCGGGTCGCGGCGGTCAACGATCTCGAACACGCCGCCCCTCGCTGGCCGTGTCACTTCACCGACTTCGGTGACTGTGACTATCCGGTTGAGGTAGGGGGCGGCGACGACCTTGACCCACACATCGGTCAGATCAACGGTGATCGTCGTTGTGAACGTGGCCTGTAGCACGTTGGACGCGTTGTACGACCGGACCCGGTACGTGATCAACTCGCCGGCGGGAAACTCGTGGTCGTCCATGACCGCGGCCTGCGACGCTACAGGGGTGTCTGTAGCGCCGCGGACGGTGGTGTAGGTGATCGCATTGGTGGTGCGGTCAAACACGGCGTACGTGGCGCTGACGCCCAGTGAAGTGGCTGCTAGGTGTACGCGGCCACGATCGTTTACGTAGGTGGCGGTGAGGCTCACTTCCGGACCCCCTGACCGACCTTGCGTTTGGTTGCCTTGTTGGATTTCGTGATCCGCGAATCGGCCGTACTAGAAACGAATCCGGTGAGGGTGCCGATGGACCCGGCGTCGATCGTGATCGTCAACCCGTCCAGGTCTTCCTTGCGGAGTAGGCCGTCGTCGCGGGCGAGCGGTTCCGGGTGCCCGGTCTTGTTGATGACCGTCGAAACCCCGGTGGGTAGAACGCCGCCGTTGTCGAAAATCAGGGCCTTCGACGAGGGCAGCAGACCGCCACGTGCCCGACCGCCTAGACCGTCGCCGCCACGAGCGAAGTCCGCCATCTGCGCCTTAGCGGCAGCGGATGCGGACGAGTCGCCGCGTGCGATCGAGTGGATGTGGTCGTTCCACGGACCCTGGTTGGGACGCCTCCACCAGGCAGCGAACCCGACCGACCGCAGCGCGCTCACAGCCTGCGGCCATCCGGCCCCAGCGTTGTTGGTGTCCATCGCGCCACCGCCAGCGTGGGTGGAACCCGATGCGGCGACACTGGTGGAGTAGGAGCCCTGGGTGATGTGGAACTGCTTGCCCAGGACCTTCTCCGCAGCCAGCAGCATCCCGATGGTGCGCTCGTTCAGCTTGACGCCACGGAACCCGACAGCCTTACCGGGCGGCGTGTTCGGGCCACCAGCGGGGCTGCCGCCACCGAAGAGATCCTTCAGCAGATCCTTGGCCTTGCCGACGATCGTGTCCCCGATTTTGCGCGGGACAGCGGTCACGACCTTCGCGAACGCGGAGTTGCCGAGCTCCTTCATCTTGTCCAGTGGCCCGGAGAACTTCTTCTTCAGCCAGCCCGCCGCGTCCTTGGTGAAGTCGGCTACGTCGCCGATGAATTCCTTGCCCTTGCCCGCGGCCCCAGTGACAGCGCCCTTCAGTTTGCCGAGCAGGCCACCGCCCGCGTAGCCGTGCTGGCCGTCGTTGATGGACCGAAGAAGCGGAAGGTTCCTGGCGGTTTGGCGGGCGTTGACGATGAACTCGCCTGTCGCCAGTGGGATAGCGGACCCGCCCAGCGAACCCCAAGTGTTGTCAGTGGCGCTCGGCTGACCGGGGATCTGTCCACCGCCCGCGAAGCCCTTCGGCAACGGAATGTTGGGAATCTTAGGCGCGTCGAACTTGCCGGCGATCCAGTTGAACCCGCCGATCAGGCCGTCGTTGAGGACCGTGTTGACAATAAACCGGATCGGGGCCTTCGCTACTTCCTTCATCCCCTCCCAGATGCTCTTGATCGCGATGATTGCGGCCTGGAATGCAAACTGGATTCCGTTCTTTCCAGCACCGAGGAATCCGGAGATCGCATCCTTCGCGTCTTGGACGGGCTTGGCGAGCGTCTCCTTGAGTCCGTTCCAGCCCTTGGAGAAGTTGTTGACTACCCAGTCCTTGGCTGCCGTGAACGCGCCCCTGATCTTGTCCCAGG
>ERZ1292642.1076-Hain-H14-01um-R1-1076-length-13521-cov-18_pt1 | contig 13521 bp, 23 predicted proteins | sample MGYA00564403_ERZ1292642 | MGnify/ENA primary metagenome ERZ1292642 (study PRJEB36523, sample SAMEA6512643) | groundwater metagenome | collected 2019-01-09 | study: AquaDiva: Metagenomics assemblies of 32 groundwater samples | reverse complement strand
TGATACCGGACACATCGCCTGTGATATCGGTCACATAGCCTGTGATACTTAATGGCACACCTTCTATTTTTTGACCATTGCCGTCAAAATACCAAATACTATATTCTTTTTTTGTTAATGCTTGTTTCATGATTTTAATTTAATTTTTGTATGCGGATAAAACACCCAATGTCCGTTAGGGACATCAACGCGAAACGGCTTCGTTGCCCCTTCCGCGCACTCGCAGAATGAGTCAAAGTGAGAAGTTACTTTCTCAAAACCTTTGAGAGTTTCCTCTCTGAATTGTTTATAGTTTGAGTTCATAGTTTTCCTTAATTATACTTTCTCGACCACCTCCACACGCTGTGAAGGTCTTTTTTAAGCTCTTTGGCTATGTCCCTGTACGACAAATCCATATCCCGTAATTCTTTTACTTTCTTAATCATGTTCTCGTCAATAAGAGGACTTCGCTTCTTTATTATTTTCTTCATAAGTAAAGTTTATGAAATGTTGTCAATGTTGTCAAGTGTGGATAACTCTGCGACACTACCACACTGTAGACGTGAAGCCACTTTTGTATAAATCATTTTCGGGCTTTCCCATTGGCTTGCCTTCGCGGCATCCGCAATACGGACAATCCACCGTTTCAGATTTTCTTAATCCTTTTTGAAATGGATGAGCCCATTTATGTCCGCAATTTCGGCAAACGCACGATATGAGATATGTTAATTCAATTTGACTAGTTTTTTCGTTCATATTTTTTGATTCTCGTTAAATAGGCCTTCAAACGTCTGTAGCGCGAAATTCGACTTTAGAGGTAGTTATATATATTTTCTATAGGGTATCTTGCTGTGATGTGCCTGTAATCACCGTCAAAATGCAAAAACTTGGTATCTCTATAAAGATTCCGAGAGTAGACTTTTACGATACACTTCATCGCATAAATTAAGGTCGACATACCATACGATATATTTTTCATCTTCATTCAGTTCAATTCCTTTCTTTCTTCCCATAAGCCAAAGAGCCGCATTTGTCTTGTTTCTCAATGAAGTTCCGTCATCTCCGCAAAAATCCTCAACCGCATTTATAATATTTTGTTGCCTTTCGCTTCTTTTTCTTGGTAAGTATCTCATGTTATTATTTTCCCTCCCCCCGGAAAGATCGCGGGAGCAGTCGTGATACCCATGATCTTCCCGGAGAGAGCCGCCAGCTCGACGTTTTCACAATGCCGTGTTCGGCGCGCTTGGGAACGCGCACATACAGCAATGCTACTTACGGGCGAGCGAGCTATTACAGAACAAACGTAACTTCACAATATTCTTCTTTGTCCGACTTCTCTACGGCAAATTGTCCATGGGTTATGTTTTTGTCGTTTTGCACGATACCCGACTCCTGAAACAAATCAAATACTGTGCCCAACAGATTATCCGCGTCTTTGCTTCTCGTGATAAAAAACTTGAATAACACCCGTTCCGGCTTAATTGGATATTCAAGTCCGCTCTTTACCTTCTGGCTTCTCAATTCCAATATGGCGTTTCTTACCCAGCGATGATACTCCGCCGGCCGGTAGAAACGTCCTTTGCCGAAATTGACGATATTCTTCTTTGTGGGAATGGGGCCGGTAATCGTGAAAGTGAGCGGCAGATTAATCATATTACTCAAATATTTTTTAATTCTCTTAATATGACCTCAAGTGTTTGGATAAATTCTTCTCTCTCTAAATTTCCACACATTTTAATGTCTCCCTTTTCAACCTGTCCGCCGTCAATCATGAGAGAAAACGCGGCATCAGCATTATCACCATTTCCCCCTTTTACAATTACGCATTTGAAACGAGCGGCGGACATTAGCCATTGTCCCACAATAATCACTTCCTCATCATTGCCAGTTTGCGCTAAATTGACAGAATATGTTATTTTGCTCATAAAATTTTATTTAGTTGATATTTTTATTTCATTATCAATCGTTTATCTTCTCCTTCAAGTTTAATAATGTCGCACATTTCGATGATTCTGGACACAATACGATCTCCCACACGTTCCGATAATTCTTGAGGTGAAAGATTGGAAGAGAAAAAAGTGGCAATCATTTGCTCATATCTCCAGTTAAGAAGCCGATATATTATCTCTTGTGTCCATTCTGTCATCTTTTCCGGGCCAAAGTCGTCAAGAAATAAAATATTTCGTTGATGAATGGCATCTATTATTCTTTGCTCTGAATTGTTTTCTCTATCATAATTTGACCGAATATCCGATATAAAATCGGCTACCGTTGTAAAAATTATTCTTTTTCTTTCCCATAAAAGACTAAGTTGTTCACCAAGCATATTTATCATTTCGGGATCATATAATTTTTCAAACATTAAGAATCTCTTGTAAATACCATAAAGATTATGAGTTTTTCCAGTACCGCATTGTCCATGAATATATAATCCCCTTGAACAATCAAAATGAGAAAGAAATTCTTTTATCTTATCTTCGGTTACTTCGGCATCAATAAAGCGGGAAGGGATACGTCCTTGTAAGTTATGTGCCGCTTGTTTCTTAAAACTCTCCAAATATCGTTCAAAACTCCAATCTTTCTTATCTTCGGAACGATTGGGATACTTATCTTTTGCGTTTTCTTCAATCGAATCAAGAGAAATGATTATATTTCCCCTCTTTCGCTGAAAGAACGTTTGTGAGTTGATTTCCATGTTGTTTGTCATTATAGCCCAATAAGTCGTCATTCCAGCATTCTCCGACCAAGAATGCGGGCGGTTGTTTAATAAATCCTTTTTTCCAGCGATCCGTCATATTTGCTTTCTCGATAAACACAAGTATGTCCGCTATCCGAGAATCAAGTTGTTTTCTTTGCCATATCTCTTGAGATTTCTTCTTAAGTTCCTTTTTAGGATATTTTTCCCAAAATTGGAGAAATGCGTCTGTTTGAAAAACAGACATATCTCTATTATTCTCATTCTTTTCATTCTTCTCATTCTTGTTTGTGTCCGCTTGTTGTCCGCTTGTTGTCCGCTTGTTGTCCGATTTGATGTTCGGTTTTTGATACTTAGCCCAATTTATTATAGTAATTATGCGAAATTTCGTTGTTTTTTGTTGTCCGATTTGATGTTCGATTTCGAGGTATGTCAGCACTCTCTCGATTAAACTGGGGGAAACGCCGCATTTCTTAGCCAGTTCGAGTCGGCCTGTTATCAGTTGCCCCGATCCTATAGTTTTTTTTTGCCCATTCCATATCAACGACTTTTCCTCATGATTCGCAAGTAAGAGAAGATGAATCCACACGCTCAGCCATGCTGGTTTTTCGTGGATTGGATTATCAAGCAATTTTCGATAAAGCCATATCCATCCTTTTTCTTGTGGATATTTCATATTATGAACACAAAAGCCCATAACAGTTTGCACACAATCTCAAGGGATTGATACTGTTACAGGCTTGTCTATTCACGATAATAAATACCCTTGATATGTTTGTGTGCATATATCTATTATCGTGTATGTAGTTTTTGTGTCAATATGTTGATAACTTGCTCGGCCTCTCCCCATGCCAATCAATCGTTTGCTTTCCGTTTTCCCATCGCGTGACGCACCATGCGTTCGCCTTGGGAACGAATCTTACACGGGGAGAAATATCGTCCGGAATAAATGATTTTGTCTTTTCTTTTTTCATAAGTTTTTTACACGCCTTTGAACAAACTTGCAAATTGTCTTTTATCGACTAAAATAGTAGATTTTCCATTTACCTGCATGTCCAGCTGACGCATAATAAAACCACTGCTTTTAATCTGCGCCGCATGTAATACTTTGCGCAGTTGGCGGTAATGTTTATCTGCTGTTTTAATGTCTCTAAAAATTATATTTCCTTCAAAAATAATTTCGTATTTTTTCATAAGTTTTTTACAATATGGCGGATAGTATTAACTGTTACCGCATTCCCTAATAGGTGTTTTCTCCATGTAGAAGGAATCCCATGAGTCCAGCCAATCGGGAAGTTTTGCAAATATTCGTATAATTCGCTCGGCATTTCGCATATCTTTTTCATTGATAAAGTTCTTATTTCTAATCCCCTCTGCGAAGTAAGAGTGGAACGGAACGGTTTGCTTTGTCCTTTCGCCGGCTGTAATTTCCGTGTTCCGAAGTACCGCAATGATATACACTCTTTTTCTGGTGCCTCCTCCGAAATTCCAAGAGTCAAGCACACGCCATTCCGCATCATACCCCAATTCATCCAGCGAATAGAGCATGGTTTCAAAAGTCCTCCCTCCGTCATGGTCGAGTAATGCCGCGACATTCTCAAGAAGGATAAGCCGCGGCTTTTTGGCTTTAGCGATACGGCAGACATCAAAGAATAAAGTTCCCCTGCTGTCTTTATATCCTCGCCTTTTTCCACTTCTTGAAAACGCTTGGCATGGAAACCCTCCGGCAAGAAGCTCGAAATCCGGTAAGCTGTCGGGATTAATTGCCGTTGCATCGCCAAAGTTTTTGTGCTTGAAATGCTTTTCATAAATTTGTATCGCATGAGATTCTATTTCGCTATATCCGACACATTCATGGCCAAGTTCTTGTAAGGCAATTTCAATTCCTCCAATTCCGCTAAACATAGAGAAATACTTCATAGAAGTTTTTTTGAGGCGACTACATGTTGGGATTTTTCAACCATACGACTGCAATCCTTTTTATATTGCACGGGATAGCCCGTAGCTATCGTTTCGTTTAGGTCAGGTGCCATTACACCGTCTAGCCGATGTTTTGTGAATTTGTCACCGGCATTTATCGCCGTATGGTTAAAATGGAATGTCCTTTGTGTCAATGCGACTATCTTCGGTGTCCGAGATATGCGCTGTTGCCATTTCCCCGCGCTCTGCGGCCTGCCTATTTACATAGTCATTGCGCTTCTTTCCGATGTTATCAATTATTCCGGGATAGCTTGCCTGCTTGGAAGGTTCCTGCTCATCCCTCTCAACTTTGAATGTGTAAAAGTTTCCCTTTCCGTCTCTTTTTGGCATCATACCGATTTGCGTGATCTTGATACGATCACCGACCACGCAATGTTTACGGATAGTTTCCAATGTAAAGGTTTCAAAGACTTTCGCTACCCCGCCCCCGTCCAATTCCATCTCATAACGTGTATACTCTTTTCCCGACTGTGCAATGCCGGTATATATCAGCGATAACACGCCCTCGACTATAGGACTTCTTTCAAAATCCCAAAGTTCATTTTCCTGGGGAAGTTCCTTATAAGACATTTTATTATTTTTTCGGGAGTGTGCCCGGCTCCACAACGTGTTACCGGACACGCCTCCCAGACCTCATTAGTTGCGTTCCTATTCCACAATTACATTCCGACTGTCTCCAAGATTTTCTTTCGGATCGCGTAAGCTGATAAATTCAGTTTCGCGGATCGAAAGTCCCTCGATCATCTTTCCTTCCTTCACTGCCTGCTTCATAAGCGCATCAAACGAATCGGTCAATCGCGTAGCGGTATATTCTTTTTCTAAACTGTTATCATGAAGCCATTGGATTATTTTGTTCTCGTTGTCAATGTGTGGCGTTCTTCGCACACTAATCGTTACCGAACAGAAATCGTATCGGGCAGAGTATTGTCCTTGAGCCCGCATGCTCTCTATGAGCTCATTCTGAAGCGCGTCCCGCTGTACTTTAAGGGGTTTGGTTGATTCGTCATATGCTTCGTCAATATCATGCAGTGTCTTGCGCAATTCCCATAATTCTCTTATTTTTTCCTTTATCATTTTTTTGGCGTTAGTTTTTTAATTATTTCAGCGTATGACGGTTCAATTAAATCCAACCCTGTCAATTCCTTGACTTTGACTTCGTAGGCGTCTCGGCCGGTCGCTTCAAATCCAAGATTTTTCAGAAGCTTGACGATCTCGACCTTTTGAATTTGCGGATCGTCTTTGCCCTCATTCAGCCACTTCATAATCCGTTCGCCAGTTTTCTCGTCTATCATAAAGATTTCATCTCGGAACATATTCGCTCGATCCTTTGTTGCTCGGGCATAATGATCTTGATTTAAGTCAAAGAATATGCTGAATTCGTACTCGATCCCTTCCCGAAAAACAGGCGCAAGCCCCACTTTTACCGGTTGCTTTTTTTTGTTACCCCGCGAATCAGTGTAATCTTCCATTTCATACGCCTGCTTTGACCGTACAGTAGCAATAAAATGCGCGGGAGAATTCAGTATTGCATTGACAAGCGCCCGATGTTGCGGCGTGAGCTCGCGCCATACAGTAAAATTATTTACTCTTCCTGATGCCGTCAACTTATCCGCCTGATCGAGTAAACCGCCCTCGTCAATCCATGCGTGGCTAAGACTATCCGCGAGAATAATATCATACCCCGCTTGTTCTGCCATTCGAATTGCCTCGATATAGTATTTTGGCGCGTAAGGAGGCGTTAGTGTAATCACGTCATACGGAAATAGATTTGCATATAAATCTCCGCTTCCTCGTTCCGTGTCAATGAGACATATGCGACCACCCATGCCATGAGCGAGTTTTAACGCACTCATTGTTTTCCCAGACCCCGAGGGCCCTGCAAGTCCAAGACGCAGTTTGGCTTTTCTTCTTTCTGCGCGACGTATTTCAATCATAGTTTTTTTACTTCGGGGAGAGCTTATACGCAAACCGGGCGGTAAGTCGTATAAGTGCTTTTTACTCTCCCCCCGAAATGTCCGGTTATTTTACAATTCCTGTTCTTTCTCCTCATGCGCGATTTCCGCTTCGTCCGGCGCTTCTGCCAACTCTTTAGCTTCTGCTTCCATCGAGTCAGCCCATAACGCGCTCATCCATTCCTCGGCCGCTTCGTGTTTTAAGAATGAGGCGGATGTTTCCGATCCATCCTCGAACTTTGCCGTCACCAGAAACCACTTGATTGTTTTTGGTGTCACTGTATTCATCTTTTTGTATTTGGAGACACAGCTTTGAATACTTCTCAATCGCATCAGCCGTTTTCCAATAAGGAGAACGAGAGAAGTATCTTTGCTTTATTTTCTCCGCAAGTTTTAAGTTTTTTATAGACCTGTTATCCATAAATAATTGTTTGTTTTAAGAACTAATAATTCCCTGCGTTTGCACTCCAAGATATTTCAGTTCTTCTCGCGAGAATCCATCATTTAACCACCCTTTCGCCGCAAGAAAAGTATCGCCTTTTTGCAATCTTTTCCGTATTGTCTCAACAGTATTCAGTCGCGCCCATGTCACCATCATACCGCCATCGTAAATATTAGTGACGACTCCCTTCGTCCCGGCTTCCACGCCAGAGAAATCGGCAAGAACCATTACAACATCGCCAACCGCAAACTGCTTTTCATCAATTCGTTTTAATAGATAAAACATTGTTTTATTGTTTTAGGTTTTATTTTCGACCTTTTAAGATTCTGTATAACCATATTATATGTTCGCCATAATCATGTCAAGCGGCTTGGTTATCCACAGAGGCGTTTTTCCTATTTTTCAATACTTGCATCATCTTCTTATATCCCTTCTTTCCCGCTTTAGAATAGTGCTTTTTTCCGTGTATCTCTGCGGTTTTTTTGCCACCCTTCTTGCCTATTGAGGCAAGCCATTTTTTTGTTTCTATGTTTGGTTTCATATTTATATGATACCGAATTAAAAACCCGCTGTCAAGCGGCTTGTGCATAACTTTTCTTGCGTTACTGTTGGGATTTGGTATACTGTGAAAGAGTAATAATAATCATTTCCATTTTGATGAATTATAGAAAATACAAAATAAGAAATTGCCGTCGGCTCAAGGAGTGTAATTTATGCCTAACTAATATATGGCCAAATGAGAAGTATTATGATGGTGGAAGCAGCCGCCGCGCTCATCTGGCTTGTAATGATATAGAGGGCGGCGCGCGTTTTGTAAAATGGATGCGCGGACGAGGTGACGCATATAAAGTTTTACCAATGAAATTTTATAAAGACGGTGAACTTTATTTTGCAAGGCAAGGCGCAGAAATGTCGTTGAGTAATTTTTTGAAATGCGAAAAAGAACTGACGGCGCTAGAGCTGTTGTGCCACTATCCATAAATAGAAAAATAATACAACAGCCCATCCGTCCCCACGAGATGGGCTATTATATTGGACGGGTTTCGACCCGATCCGGCTCACTAAACCTTTCATTTTGACACAACTTAAAAAAGTGTGTCTGCAAGCGTCCCGTTATCGGGACGCCAAAGGCACACCTTTTTTTTGAGAACGTAGAAACTTATTATAACAATTTTTCCAATGTCCGAACTGTTCATCTTCTATGAGCAGGCGAGTCAATTCTGTCTGTATGGATTCGCTGTGAATAAGGAGCATCGCTTCTTTCATGGTAAGTTCGGCCGGAAATAATCCGTACTCTTTTCCTTTTGCCAGAAAAGTTTTCGGCTGATATTGATACAGGCCGCGCGAAGCGTATCCTGTAATTTTTATATCGCCGCGGCCGATCGCGGACGGATCATTTCCACTTTCGCACGTCGCCAAGTATTCCTGAAAAGGAGTAATGATGTCGTCATTTTCCGTTTGTATGGGAGGCAGTGTCGCTTGCAGTTGGGTTAAGATTGCGATAAGAGACAAAAGTATGGTATTCGTATAGTTTTCATATAAGTTCTAAATAATTTATGGAAAGAACAAGTAATGTCCATCAGCGAGAATGTTGTGTGACACGGTGGATCCGAAGACCCTCAACACTTGAATTTAATCATCTCGCTGATGGTCCTGATTCGCTTGCGCGTGCGCCCTTCTAGGTACGCAGTTTTACTCCTTTGAGACCAAGAAACTCTCCGGAAACCCGCATCTATGTCACCTAGCGGGATGTTTTATTTGTTAAAATCTGGAAAAAATGTCAGAGCCATCTTCAAGGTCGGGATAATCATCATTGTAATTATCATCTCATCTATGGTAGATTCCGGCATGAGATTGATACCGGCTATATTACTGATAAGGAACGACAGAAAACCCGAACCGACAACCAAAAATCCTGTATGAAGAATTTTCAGAAGCCCTGAATAATCAATACGTCTCCCCGGAGCGTTTGACGCTTCGATGTTTCCAAACACCACATAAGAACCGAGAGATCGTTTCATATATATTATCTTGTTATTAAAAGTATAAACATCGCAATCTTGGACAAAAGATCGCGCATAACATGCAATGAAGTCCTTAACTGATACGCGCTCATCACTGAAACGTACCATTCGGGATTCAATGCGCCGCCGTATCCGTTGTTTTGATTCAATGTTATCCAGTCCCATTCGTTCTCGCCCTGTTTGATTGCTTTCAATCCCCAATGCAAATGCGGACCGGTGGAGTATCCGGTATTGTCGGAGTATGCAATAATATCTCCTATTCTTACCTGCTGGCCGAGCCGAACAGGAATGTTTGGCGTTGTGTGCCAATAAATAGTTTTGAAAAAACTTCTTGTTTGATAACGGTCTTGATATTCTTCATTTGTTCTTATCATTACCCCGCAACCTGCTGTTTTATCCATGCTCATACCCATTACTATACCGTCATGGGAAGCGTAGATTGGTGTTCCCGATTGGCATGGAAGGTCTATCCCGTTATGCCCTTTATAATTTAATTGTTTATAAAGCACAACATCGTTATCGCCAAACTTTTGGCTTATGGTGCTATGCTGTAACGGCCAAAATAACTCAAGTTTTTTGTTCATGTTTTTTAGTATTATTCTTACGTTGAAACATAACTCTTTGCGTCTCATCAAATGTAAAAAATTCATCGCACCATTGGCACTGAAACCCTTTTTGAGGAATAAGCTGAAAACTTTTATGTTTGCATTGAGAGGGTTGCACGATTTTCATTTCTTCGTTTGATACTTAATATCCACCAAAGTTTCCGACATCTTATCGAGCTTTCCGATAATAAGGTCAAGTCTGCTTTCGAGACTATGAAAATGGTTCGTTTTCATCTCCTCCAATTCCATGCGTAGTTGTGAAAGCGAAACATTTGCGTCATGTCCGTTTCCACTCTTTCCATTTTTTCCGTTCAGTAAAAGTCGCAGGATTCCTGCTTTGTGAAGCACCAACAAAATAATCACAAGCCCGATAGACGGCACTGTCCCCGATAATGCGTTAAAAACTTCGGTCATTTTATTTCCCTCTATTATCCCAATTATTCATCTCCTTTCTCTTGTATTGCTCGACCTTTTTGTCTCGTTCACTGATAAGCTCTTGGAGAACGTCATTCTGTGCTCGTTCGAATCTAGTCTCTTGTCGAAATTCAGGAATGACAAAATACTTTAGCCACAAGACATATCCCACTGTCAAAACAAGACAAAATATGACAAGTATAAAAATGAGCCATTTTAATGCGCGCATAGTGATTGTTTTATTTTATCCCAAAAAGAAACTTTCACAGGAATTGACGGAACGGCAATAGGATAAACGGGAGCGGGAGGAGAGAGTTTTTTCACCGCATACTGCATACAGAACTGAAAATCCGTGTTCCATTCAATGTGTTTGATAAATGGCGGATAACTATCTTTGCAAATCCAGTATTCGCCTTTTTTATATCCAAGGACATTTGTCCAGTGATTTGGACTTCCTGTTTGAGTATAAAGTCCATTATCGTTTTGTTGCCACGCTTGTATCGCTATGCCCAAAACTGAATGACGCAGGGCTTCAATCATGCGTTCTTGTTTTTCTTGCAATGGCGTGCTTTGAGAAAAAGTCCACTGATACCCCAATTCATACTCCTGTAAAAGTTTTAATGCTTCTTGAATTAAATTATCAGGTAAGGGATTTGGCTTAAAGTAGCCATCTGCCGATTCTAGTTCTTTTACAAACGGAAGAAATGACTCATCAAACATTCCCATTTTATGTGCCGTATGAGCCACAACATTCGGAGAATTGCCCGGAGGTTTCGTGCCTGCCATTATACCAAGTCCTCTATCACAGAAATTCATCTGTTCTTTGTACTGCATTGCAATAATCATTTCATAGGGAGTACTCGTAGCAAATCCGGTACAATTCCATGTCTCGGTGTCAAACAGATTTTGTTGCTCATCCGGCACAAGGGATTCCGGCCATTGGCCGTTATCTACCAATACAGGGGAGTCGAGTTGTGCGCTGCCAAATATATAGTCGGTAGGTTGTATGGTAGGGGAAACGAACCCATAATTGAATTGTTTTTTTTCGGGAGAGGTGATATTCATTTGATTTTATTTATTGATAGCCCCGTTTTTTGGATCGTGTTTGCGTCTATTTTTTTAATAATATCCTTCACAATGTTTTTATTTCATCTGTTGCTAATTCTCAAGTTTTATTTGACTATCTTGTATCATGACTTGTCCGTTTTGAATGAACATGCGGGCAGGAGGGTTTGAAGTGTTGCCTCCTCCTCCTCCTGATGCGGTGTAGGTGGCGTAGATGGATTGGATTACTGTTGTATTTATACTAATTCCACCATCATGTGGGTCAGGCGGAGATGTATAATTATCAGTATCGCTATCAAATGCGTTCCCTTCATTTGTACTGCTATCATAATTACATAAACAACGATCAGCAGAAACAGCAACTCCAATCCAATAAGTTCCAGTAGATAAAGAAACTGATATACTATATGTTAAATCTTTCCATGCGGCAGTTGTTGTGAATGTTGCTGTTTGTGTTGCTCCTCCCTGAAGTGCATTTGGATAAGTTGAACTGTCAGAATATGTCAGTCCTTTTGCTGAAAATGAACCACTAGAATCTTGGCCGTAACGAGAAAGTTTTTCTACATCTCCATTTTCAGTAAGAGTAAACTTTGCAACCCAAGAATCCTCACTGAATATGCTTATTTGAGATATTCCAATAGTCGTATATCCAAACGTCGGATCAACACTTACCGGATAAATTGCGCCATTCAAAAAACTCTGAGACACAGTTACACTCAAAACTCCATTCTCATACAAAAGCTCCGCCCATACTTCTACTCCTAAAGCGTCAATCGCCTTCGGACGATAAATATGATATGCCTTACCCGTGGCGTAGTTTGTACTTCCGACACGATGATTCGCTTTCGTTTTATGATACACCGCATACGAACCGATGACGTTTTCCGGTCGTGAAGCACCCTCGTCTATTTCCTGTTGTGTTAATGCGGATTGATAGAAAAAGTCCAATTCCTCTGCTCCGTCAATCTGAAAATTAAAAACATTCGTTGCAGGTTTTGATTTCAATACAAGTTCAATTTCAACTCCCCCGCCCTCCATACCTTCTTTAGATTTCAACGGATACGCATGAAGTTCTTTTTGTCCCTTTTTCCATTTGAATTTCTTATCGGTATCGAGAGAACCGACAGCGTTGATGTCATCATATCGGACACCCATATTTATTTCGCCGTTCCATTTTTTCAACCGTACTTCGGGACGGGATTTTATCATCTCAATTTTTACTTCTCCTTCATCGGGAATGGTCTGTAACATCTGAACTTCTGCAAATGTGCCTTTATCAACGTAGGCATCCATGATTTGCGGGTCTACTGCGCCGAGTGTTTGGTTGGTAGAAAAGAACTCATAGATACCCAATGCTACTGCTCCGAGTATGATTGTACTAATAAGAAGTTTTTTCATAATCAACATGTGACCTCTCGCGAATTAAATATCTGCGTATTTGTTGAACTCAACGTAATTTCTCTACAAAACTTATTTCCCGCATTATCTCTTCCTTGCAACACAATGGCTCCATAAGTAGCGGCATTGCTTGAAGTAATAAATAGTGTAGATGTTCCTGCTGACGACCCGTTGACCGCCAAAACTCCCGTAGTAGTCGCATTTCCCACCTGATATGAATTTCCGTTAAGACAAAAAGCGCATTTCATTGCATTCTGCGTACTGGTAGCAATACGAATAGATGATGTTGCGCTTAGAGTACCGATTGTCGTTGTAGCAAGTGTTGAAGATGCGGCGGTAAACGCTTGAGAAACATGGAATACGGTAGATGTGGCTCGGGTCAAAGTTACCGTACCCGTCAATGCAAACGCAAACGCCTGATTCACGACCAAATCATTTGCATTAACAGTCAGCGTGGTATCCCCAGCTATCACATCAAATGTCCTATCAGCCGATAAATCACCGCCTCCAGTCATTCCCGCTCCTGCAGTAAGCGTACGGGTAGTCGCAACCTTATTATTGAATGTTGTCCAATCAGCTGATGCCAAACATCCAAATACCGATCCGCTTGCGGTAACGCATGTTAAAGCATTTCCTGTTACACTAAGCCCGTTTCCTGTAAGATCGGTAAATCGCTCGCCATTTATTGAAAATCCGCTGTATGCCGTTATATCCCCCTGTGAAGTCAGCGATGATGTCGCGTTAAGCGTTCCTACTGTCGTAGATGCGATAGTTGAGGATGCGGAAACAAGATAAGCAGATACTGTAAGCCCCGTTGTTGTAGCACCCCCGTTGAATAGCATAAGCGATGTGGTTGCTGATTGTCCCGCAAGAGGATGTGTCCATGCGTCGTACGTTGTCGCGCCTCCACCTCCGCCGCCATCATCCGCTTCACACGTTATATTTCCGTTTGCGTCCGTTACTAATG
>ERZ1292642.681-Hain-H14-01um-R1-681-length-18169-cov-21_pt1 | contig 13534 bp, 28 predicted proteins | sample MGYA00564403_ERZ1292642 | MGnify/ENA primary metagenome ERZ1292642 (study PRJEB36523, sample SAMEA6512643) | groundwater metagenome | collected 2019-01-09 | study: AquaDiva: Metagenomics assemblies of 32 groundwater samples | reverse complement strand
CCGGCGTCTCGATGACTCTGCTCAAGGAATTGCAGCAGAACTTCAGTGCTCCCGCCTCGTTCGATCCCGATGAAATTCAGTGGATGCAGCGACGTGGCTTGCTGAAGGGCACCATCGAGAAAGCTGCCAACAACATGGGCACCTCGACGCAGGGTGGAACGCTGGTTCCGCTGGCTGCTCAGGGCGAGTTGATCGAACTTCTGCGTAACTCTCTGGCGTTCACGCGAGCGGGTGTGCGGCAGTTTCCTCTGCCTCCGCAGGGCACCATCCGTTATCCGCGTCAGACTGGCGCGAACACGGTTGCCGGTTTTGCGGAAGCCGCGACGATCACTGAGACGGAACTGACGACTGACAGCATTACGCTGACGGCTCAGGCGTACTCCGGTTTGTCGAAGGTCACGGAAGACCTCATCAAGTTCTCCTCGATCTCGGTTGAAGCCTTGATCCGTGAAGACTTGGCTCGGCAGACGATGCTCGCGATTGATCGGGATATGTTTGACGGTTCCGGTCACGGCTCGAATGAGTTGCCGGGTCTTGTCGGTGTCTCCGGTATCACGACTCGCGCTGCGTCTACTCTCGGCGCGAACGGTGATACTCTCGGCACCAGCGACATTTCTTTTTTGATCGCTGACATGGCTGAAGCGAACGCTCCGATTGACAACGGTGTCGCAATCATCGTTCGTCCGGGACTGTGGACTGCCGTCACCAAGCGAAAGGATTCGCTCGGTCGGTACGTCTTCGATGACGCTTCTCGCGGTGTTGGACAGGCTCCGTCGATTGACGGATACCCTGTGATCCGTGCGACGAACGTGCCGAACAACCGAGCGAAGGGTTCGGCGACTGACTTGACGATGATCCTTGCGATTGTGCCGAGCGAGATTCTGTTCGGTATGGCTGGGGTCATCGACATGGCACAAACGAACAGTGACTCGACGGACTTCGCGAAGAGAATTATCGCGCTCCGCTGTACGACGTTCTGTGATTTGGCCGTCAGGCACGCTGTCAGCGTGGGCCTCCTAGATGATTTACTCGCTTCGTGACGTCGTGACGAGTTGAAAACTTCCGAGAGCCGGTTCATTTGGACCGGCTCTCTTTCTTTTTCGCTACTTCGCCGCATCTTCAATAAACGAAACTACAGACACGCCGTACCGCGTCGCTACCACTTCAACGCCAGCGCCGAACGCTCGCTCGTAGTTCTCGCTCGACAATTCATCCAAAGCGGCAACGATCTCGTCTGCGGCATCCTTGTCGGCACCGATGGATTCATCTGGAGTCTCGCCCATTCCGTATCCAAGCACCCAGCCTTCGCCTTCAAAGTCGTCTGGTTCGGCGTCTGAAAAAAGAAGATCAGGCGCACCAGCGAACGAAAAGCATTCCACATTGTTCGTGATATCGTTGAATGAGTCCTCCTGCATCCAGCGAATCGCCTGAAGCCGTGAATGCTTCTCAAAAAGGTCTTGGAGTGCGTTTTTGATCGACTCCCTCAGCAATGCTTCGCCAGCGATAATCACATAATCAAACGCCACTGCTGCACTCTGGAGGACTTCTTTTGGAGTCAACGTAATCTCATGCTCTGTCATTGGTCTTTCCTTTCAAAAAAGAACTCTATCCGCCAATCGCTTTCCTGTAACATTCCTTGCAAACGCGCAATACGCCCGCCTGCGCCACCACCAACTCAATATCCGCGAACTCGTGCCCGCACGTTGGTCGCTTGATGACGACGATTTTCTTGTTTCGCCACTGGATGCGCACTTCTTTTTCCGAGCAACTCACATCCAAAAACGGCATCGTCATGGCTTCACTCCGATTGTCTTCGAATTCTGTAGCCAAAAACACAACCTGCCAGCCGCGAGAATACACTCTCGACACAGATGCAGCGGGCAGTTGACCCAGTCATGAGTGGCCTCCAAGTCTTCACGCTTGTTGCCGAAGTCAGAAACCCACTTCAATGCCAAGCCGCCGTTCTTCTCGTTCAACTCAACACGTTCGATTTCTTTGCGGCACAGATTGCAGGAAAAACTTGTTTTTGCAGACATGATTTACTCTCCTGTTTCAATAATCGGTTCGCCACAACTTCCCCAATACGGCGCGAGATACTCCGCAATCGGCTTCCCGCTCTCGGAAGCGAGTTCAGCAGCAGTCTCTTCGTCATGGACATGGATGTAGTCCGAGATGATTAACTGGCGCAAAAGAACGTCCGCCAAATCAGTCTTCTGCGATTCATTGAGCGTGCTCAGCCACTTCACCGCCAACTCAATTCGTTTTTCATCGCTCACAGAATATCTCCTCGTACTTGAACTCACCTCGCTGCCGCATATCATCCGCCAGTGTCTTAATGTGTTGGCGTAAAAAAGACTTCTCGCCATCGCACTTCACGATCACGTCATCTTCACATTCCGCAGTAACCGTCAATCCCCCAGCCGTGAACTTCCACGCGCGAACTCGTTTTTTGGAGACGATTCTCGCATGGAAAATTGACGTCAGCAGGTCAATGAATGGATCGGTGGTGGGCGGCATCTGTTAGGCAACACTCTTTTCCGTGAGCGCGACGTGGATGATCTCCGCCACCAAATCGTCGAACTTCTGATAGTCACGAAGAACTGATTTCTGCCAGCCAGAAACAGCCTCTCGCAGTGCTACCATGTCGTCAAGCTGCTGGGAATGCCCTCTCTCTAAGCTGCCATTCTTTGTCGAGTGAACATCGAGCGCAATCTGCAACACGCTTCGCCCTGCTGCCACTTTCTCAAACCACTCGCTACGATACGCCACGATCTTCTCTTTTCTAGGCAAAGGAATGCCATGCTCGTAACCATTTTAGCGATCTCTCTGCTCACTTCGCAACCATCCGCCCCGAATCCGAAATGGGAGCCAGTCGAGGACGAGCCGCACATCACCTCTCTCGAAGCCACCATCAAAAAAGACCACAAGCCGTATCGCAAGCTAACACCTGCCGCCATCCCGATTCGCGTTAATCCTGATCGAGCGATTCTTTTTTATTCCGCAGTGGCAGAGCGAAAAACAAACAACTTTCGCGAGTGGAATCCATTCGAGAGTTTTTTCGACTTCCTCGTCTACCAAGTTGAACCGTCACCAGAAAATCAACGATTACTGGACGTCGCTAAATCGTTGCCGTCCGGTTGGATCGTCAGTCATAGTGAAGACGCTCATATTCAGTTGATCTGCGTGGAAGAGAAAAAAGAACTCGCTGCTCGGATGAAGGTTGATCGAAGCGAATGCCCGACGTTCGTTCGTCTTCGCGGCGGAGTTCCGTTTTTCACTGCTTCAGCGTCTGGCTGGAGTGAGCAGCACCTGATGGGTATGTGGAAAAACGCACTCAAGCCAAATCGCTCGATATCGCGGTGCGTTCAGTGAGACTCATCATCCCTCGGACGAATCTTACCAGACTCAAAAAACTTCTTGTTTTCGTACTGCCAACAAAACTCTGGATGGTACATGAGTCCTTCCGGCATCTCGCTCGAATCGAACGTCCTGATGGCGGCAAGAATACATGCCGGACACCCGCCTGACGCTGATCTCACGAAAAGCAATTCAGACTGAAAATCAACCGCTGCGAGGATGTCTTTTTTCAACGCCTCGTGCAGTTCAGTCATCGACTTCTGCTGAAGCATCGCCAAACGACACAGCTTACAGGTTCGATCACGGTTTCCAGTGCAAGCCATTTCGTGCTTGCGCATGTGTCCCGCGTGTCCGCCTTGCTTGCGGCAGAAATCGCAGAAATAGCGATTTGTTTTTCGAGTCCTCATGGCAACTCCTAGCCGCAGAACACTGGAAACTTCTTCGCTTCTTCTTCCGTGACGTCTTGCGCGCTCAGCACCTCGACGTCGCCTTCCCAGCCACGATCATCCCAATCGAGTGAGTTCGTCGTATTGAGTGCCGCTCGCCCAGCGTCCGCGTAGTCCATCATCTCGGCAACATCCACGTCGTTCGGCATCTCGATATAGACTTGAGCGACAGACTTCTTAATGACTTCCAGCTTAAAAAATTTCGACATGAACTACCTTTCATTTCCATAGAGAACAGCTTGAAAAAGAGAAATTCTGCCATCCTTCTTCAGAAGGTTAAGACGCTTCGCAACGTGAGTCGCAGCGCAGAATCGCTTATAGAAATCCTCGTTCTGCGTGCTAATCAGGTTCGTTTTGCCCAACGTCATCGAAACAAACACAAAAGCGTTGAGCGGGCAGTTCGGCACTGATCCATCAAGTCCGAATCCAACACTGTCGAGCGCACCGAGAAACCGATTCAAGTCAGACACAAGCACAACATAATCATCGTCGGTATCCGTTGGAGGCGGATCACAGATAACGCGACTTCCAGTGCGCCGCCACTGAATGACGTGACTGGCGACCTCTGGAACCGGAAATTCATCATCGAGAATCTCGAAAAAGTCATCCATGACTAGGCTCGACTCCTTTCTTTTCCGCTATCGCCGCCACCATCTGCTTAATGCCGCAAGACGCTTCACACTCTTTCCACAAACAGGACGCCATGTGTTTTTCGGGGTAGGTTCGGCAAAAATGCGGGCGAGAATCATAGACGCCACAATCGCCATTCTCTTGTAGATGCTTGCAGGTGTATCGCTCTTTTGCCGGCCCCTGCCCAATCAGCCGCGTCAGGCCGTGTTTTCCTTCAACTTCTGCGTCAGTCGTTTCCCCAAGAGGAACAAGCATGTCGAGAGTTTTCTCGGCATCTTCTATCACGCTGATTACTCCAGTTGATCCGATGTACGTTCCGGCAATGCTCGCCTTGAGATCGTTAATACTCACAGAAAGATCGAAACAGCGGCAGCAATGCCCGCCACAGCGATGATTTGATTCTTCCTTTGGTATAGACATCTTTTTTCTTTCCACTACAAAAACACGCGGCGTAAAGGAATACAAGACAGAAACTTGGAGAAGATTCCGTGGACTTTCAAAGCGTTGATACAGTCAAGTACGAAAAACTCGGTCCTGAGAAAGCAGTCGGCGTGAAGACGCTGACAATCATCGACAAGGTTGATCCGTCAAAGTTTTACAAGATCGTTGTCCAGCTTGGCCCTCTGAAATCGTGGGGAACGCTGACTGGCTCCAAAAAGACGATCATCCACCCGAAGAAGAACTCCAACGACAACAACGAGCGGCTCCGCGTCGAGCAGGTTATCAACGTCTACGAGTTGCTCCCTGTTCCCGGCAAAGAAGTCAACGGATTGATCGAGTCCACCCGCAAGTGGAAGGAGAAGAACGACGCCCGCGAGACCGCTGGTGACATTCGGCAGATGCTGGCTATCACGAGTGCTGAAGTCGTCGATCACATTCCCTCCAATTTCGCGCTGATGGGCGGTTCGATTCCGATGGCGTTCTTCGAGAGCTACGTCAAGGAGCAGGCTCGCAGCATGGTGGCGGAAGCGCTGGCGAATAAACCTGGACCTGGACGTCCGCCGAAGGTGGAGCAAACTGCCTAGCGATTCAGTGATGACTAACAACGCACGTCAACAATGGCGTGCGTTTTGTTTTTTACTGTGAAACCTCTTCTATTCTTCGGTGATGCAACTCAGCCTGCGACTCGCGAATGTCGATGCTGATTGAATTTCTTCCGAATCGCTTCGCAACGGCGGCTGTCGTCCCGCTTCCAGAAAAAGGATCAAGAACAACTCCGCCTTGAGGACAGAATGAGCGAACGAAAAATTCCGCCAGCTTTTCAGGGAACGGAGCCTCGTTCTCGTGCGCAATCTTCGATCCAATGCGTCCGCCGCCAACGCTGCATGTGATTACGTTTCCTGGATTCGCAATCTTCGGGGCTTTGTAGTTCTGGTCCTCGGTCTTTCCATCCTTTCTGCGTCCTGGGTTTGTCTTCCGAGTTCCATCTCTCATGCGATGACTCATTGCCCCGCCAGGGCCATATTTCGGAGGACTTCCACAGGCAACATTGTCGCTCCACGGAAGACGACCTTGCGATGCACAGACAATGAACTCAAAGTCATTGCGAAGCCAGTCTGGCCCTCCGCTTCCGCAAATACCAAAGCGTCGATAAACTGGTGGCTTCCTCAGCTTAATGCCCTTCCTGTGAAGGTCAGCCATCAGCAACGCTGGCGATGCTGTCCACTGAAATTTCGCCGTCCTGCCTTCCACTACCCAAGCGACAAGACCTCGGCAAACGCGAACGCACTCAACATACCGCTCGACACACCAATCGACCCAAGCCTGCCCTTTCAAGCAAAAACCAAGGTCTCCGTATAGGCGACAGTCTTCGTATGGTGGTGATGTAAAAACAAGGTCAACGCTCTTGTCCGGCATCTTTCGCATCTCTTCAAGGCAGTCACCAGTGAGTATTTCGTTTTTCACTACGCCTCCACTTTCTTGAGTATCCCAGATGCCGCCTCCAAGTAACTCGCCGCTTGCTGATATGCGTCGCACGTTTTCTCGCCAAGATTGCCGTTATGCGACAACGCCCAACAATCGAGAGCAACTTCGTCGATAACCTGTGATACTGGAGCCTCTTTTTCGTCGATATCTTCACATGCAATGAATCCGTTTCTCGGCAGAACCATTGCCAGCACCGCCATCAACATGACACCGAACAACACGAAGTACCACAGAATTTCAGGCATCTTTTCCCTTTCGGTAATACTCTTTTGCAAAAAGAAACTCTTCGCGGTGCAAGCATCGAAGCTGAGATCGAAAGTGCTCCAGCCTGCCTTCGTCCGCGAACCCCGGAAACTGCTTCCGTTTTTCTTTCCAGCCAGACTCCATCAAGTCTCTTAGATTCCACCATCCATTAGCAGAGCAACTCTGATGCAGGCACTTAAAAACGATCCTATTGTTCGGGAACTCCAGCAACATCGAGTCTGGTGCGCGGTGCTGTGGATTGAACGGACACTCATCGAGAACGTATGCCGTTGCGTCCTGCCACGGTTTCACCACACTAACGCTGATTCCGTGAACCGCAAGCCATTCACTCGCACTGACAGTTTCACTACGCGGTGAATCTTCGGTTTTTAGTGAAACATGCTTCGGCTTCTCCGGTTCTGGCGGCGCAAGCGCTTCAAGTTTTTCTCGCGGCACAACCTCAATAACATCGGGACGGTGTCGAAGTTTTGCGACACGGTGAAACCGTTGCTGCGGCGCGTACTCATAGCCTTTTCTTGCACGGCTGCCTGGAAGTTTCCAAATTCTCGATGGGTTGAAAGTTGTAATATCCACCTTTGCTGGAGATTGGTACGCGGCAGACAACTCAACAGCGGCTCTTTGCAGCACGCGAGATGTGAGTCCGCCATCCAAAACCGGAACGTCGATCTGCCAAAGCATGTGAACGCCGTTTCCTGACTCGTAAACAACGGCATGACACCCAAAAGAACGGAGAAGAACAGGGTACAGAGCGCGAGAAGCAAGCAACGTATCGTGAAGTTCTCCGCTTTCTGGCTCAGCCTCGCTGCCGTAAGAACCGCTCGCCGCCGTTCCTGATGGTCTCGCGTAATCAATATCGACGAGCAGCCACTTCTTTTTCAACACATCGACATCACCAGCAAGAACATCAGACTTAGACGCTATCCCAATACGATTCGGCATACGCGACATCGTGGCTGGCATCAATGGATTCGGCGTGAAATACCAGCCGTCAGCCTCGTGCTGTCCACAAAACTTCGCCACCTCTTCGATCGCAACGCCGATGCTGTCAAAAACGCCAAACGCTGTCAGTGGAGCATATCCATTCGACTTAGTGACGTTCAGTGCCCGAACCTCGAACACGTCTCCAGCGGAGATCAGTGGCGAGAGACCTTTCAGGCATTCATCGGGATCGAAGAAAGAAGTCATCCGAAGTCCAATTTGCGTATTAGGCTGAATCATGCAGGCTAAAAAGAAGTTCAGCCGGCCGCATTGTGTTCGGCGTCCCTAGCCTCACTCTGAATGATCTGGATTGCTCGACTCAAGGCATTGAGCCAGCAGTACCTTTGCACCATTCCAATCGGCCAAAGTTTTCGCATCTTCTCTTGTTCGCGTTTGAGGCGAGCAATCAATGCGGCCGGCTGAACGCCCCGCTTCTGCGACCGCCGCGTCCCTCGCGGCTGAACAACCGCTTGCTGCGGAGAAATTCGCTTACTCATTTCCAGTTTCCTTGCTGTGCGGTGTTCCCGCAGAAGCGGGGCGTTCTCTGGATCAAATCTCGTAAGTGTTCGACACGAATGGACCTGTATCTTGGTCCCGCCGCCACTCGCCCGCTGTTTTCGTTTTTTGTCCGTCTTCTTCATTCACGACCAACCGCTCGTCGTCTTCAATCTGCCGCACAGTCGGCGCGTACTGTCGCTGAAATCGTTGCCGCGTGAACGTGTCGTAATGCGAGGCAATCACAACCTGCACCGCTTCTTCGGCCGACCGAGCAAATATCCAATACCAATCACCATCACAAAGAACGACCGACCACAGAACAACCGCACGAACCTGCCGGCGAGTCTTTCGTTGTGCGGTTTGTTTCGGTGTTTTCATTGCGTCATCTCATTCGCGCCGCAGGTTGTGCGGAGCGTTGGGCGGACTCACGAAGCCCGGCCACACTTCAAACAGCCGACGAATCCGCCGTTCATGTCGATGAACGACTGCACATGCTCGCAATCGCTCGCAGGCTTCGCTGAAGAGTAGTTCGCTTCTCCGTTAATCATGTGGCTCGGCAGACCGCAGTTACGCAACACGTCTTCGAGCCGCTTTGCGTAGCCGATGAGTTCCAAAACGTCTAAATCAACGAACTGGTAAATTTCTTTCGTGCTTGAGAACTTCTGCAATCTCTCAAACACAGCCAACGGCAACCGCCCAACAAGCGGATCAACCCGACCCGCATCTCCCGGCGGCTTTACGTCTTTCGCTTCGATCATCGTTTTCTCCAGTTCGGCGGGCGGGTTATCCTGAGCGTTCCCAAGACTAGAAATCATCGTGGTGGACTCTCTCGTAAGATGTCAAACTAACGATGTTGCAGCCGCGACCTCTCGCCTCTTCGATGTAATCCATTGCGTCTACGCGATTGAAAAACCACGTCGAAACCCAAAGTGATTTCTTACTGCCGGTCTGCTTCTTTTCAACGACGCGAAAAATGCAATCAACATTCACAATCTGAACAGACTCCCAAGCGATATCGAAACCGCTCAGTCCGTCTTTTTGCTTGGGAGCAACCGGCTCTGGTTTAGACGGAGTCGTTCGCGGTTTTGTCGCTTTCTTCTTGGTCATGTCGTTTCCTTTTGTTGCCGGTAAATCAAGCTGGAGCGTTCATCTTTTCCTTTTCGGTACTTCGCGCCGATATTCTTCGTGCCACGCCGGATTCTTCACCATGAACTGCCGCTCGAATAAATCGCCTTTCGAGTGATACAGCCCGACGAGACGCCCCGGACATCGCTTCGCGTTACTCGACGCTTCCGGCTGCATCACGTCGTCGATCACAGGCACGAACCGATATGATGGAAAGTTCGATATGTCAAAAACATAGTCGAGTGCGGTTGTCGGCACTTCGCTAACGACATCATTCAAAAAATCGCCTTCGTTGCAGTCTTCCATGACGTGCTTTCTTTTTTAGATTGGACATGCCGAGAATCGAACTCGGTCCTCGCTGTTGGTCAGCGTTAAATTGTCGCTATGCCAAGAATAATGCGCACTCAAACATGGCAGTCATCGACAATCGCCAGCAACGATCAAATTGCCGACAGCACTTCCGTCATGCTCCATGCCCACTGAGATCATCTGCCGTAAACACTGCCCCTGTACCGATTGCCCTGGAAAACGTGCGTAGCCGGACGTCCATAGCTTCGGTTTGAGTACGTCCAAAAGCACGGCTGTCGTGAACCGCTTCGGAAGTAGTACGTCTGATTTCCTCTCGGAACCGCGTAGCCGTAAGGTCGATAGCCTTGGCTGTGTCGCGGCGGATAAATCAACGGACGCGAGTTGTAGAATTGGGCGTCGGCGCTGGCACTAAAAAACGCAACAAGCAGGAACGCGAAAATCGTTTTCATTGCAGCACTCCTAAACGTGAATGATTGGCTCCGTGCCGTAAACTAGAGTCCATTCATTAGCGGTGTGGCGGCATTTTACCGACGTGAAAAAAGAAGTTCAACTCTCGCGGACGGTCGTTTCTTTTTCTTTCTCAACTTCTGGTCCGACTGTAATCCAAGAAGTCGATCCGTCGAGCAACCGCACTTCGTAGTAGTTGTAGCCCTTCTCAGTTCGCTCTACTTTGCCGGTCCACTCGAATCCGCGAGGCTCATTGCTCGGTTTCTTTTTCATTGGATGATCCATCTACAGTCTGGTCAAAAAAAGAGCAAAGCAGAAAATGGAAATTGAAACGCAGGCCACGTACAAAAACAGCACAAACCACTGCAAATATCCCCGCTTCCATGGGTTCATTCTAGCACCTCGTCTCTGACTGAATTTTGCAATAATGAGAGTTGCCACAAGCACTCGCGCGAAAATTTGCTGGCCGCAGCGAGTGGTAGTGGTGGCGCATCATCCCAAAGCCGAGAGAAATTCGCAAGTAACCGAGAAGTATGCAGTGCAGAATCCACGACGTCTTCGTAATTCGCTGAGAATTCTTCTCGCTGCTGGCTGATGATCTTGGAAAAAGCAATATCCTCTTGCAGCCTCACATCGAGCACTTCTCTCGCGCGAAAAAGCCGTGATTCCATGTCACCAAGCTCAATCGGGATGGGCGGAACGTACTTTTCTCCGTCTCCGACATTCACTGCGAGTTTTCTTTTTGCGTGCTGATTCAAAAAAAGAACTAGACGGATTTGTTCTTCGCGGTTCAAATTTCGCGGAAGAATCCGGCAAGGGATCGTTTTTTGAGACCACGCTTTTGCCGCAAGAAAACGTCTTCCGCCATCCAATACGGAAGAATCCGGCATTGCGACGATGGGATTAAAGACGCCAAATCGGCACGAGAGAAGAAACTTCCGAGTCGGGATCGAGACTCTTTCAAAAACGGACGGTCGCAGCAGCTTGAGTTCGTCAACACAAACAGAATGAATGGGCAGAGTGCTAAAAGATTCCAGCATCGCGATTAAAGAGATCGAATCCGTCATCCGCTTGGCTCTTTCAAAACCGACGATTGGCGACTTGTCGTGCGAGAAGCTACTGGAACTGATCGACTTCCGCGACGAGTTTTTATTTGAGGCAATCGAACTCTGTGTTGAAGCATTACCAAAACTAATACTAGACAGCCCGCTTGCTACCGGGAAACACGTCGGACATCTCTCTACCGCAGCGCGCTCGATCTTCGAGCCGCACCCTCAAGACACCGGAATGTATCACCTGTCGGAACTGCTCGGTTACTTCCCGACAGTCATCGCTGGAAAAAGAACACCGTGGGAGAAACAGGCTCGCGAATGCTTCCCGCACTGGCAATGGTTTGATGGTCCGTACCAAAAGTTCCACGCGAATACTGCTCTTTCTTTGAGGATCACACCTGCTGCCATCGTCCTTCGTAAAGACGCGACAGACTTGGTTTGGTCAGAAAATAAGGGATATCGCGGAAAACTGGAAGAAGTGACGGCGTATCTTTTGAACTTCAAGCACGAATTGATCCCCGGAAACGTCATCCTGATTTCACGCTGGGGCGAAGAGGACGATCAGTGGCAAGAAAAAAGAGAAACCTACCGACACTGCGCAAAAGAATGCGGACTTCTGTTCTGCGACTCCTTGAAGCATGTCCGGTTGGAACTGCCGATGCCTCAGTTTTTGAAGCAAGATGCGCAAGCTGGAACTATGCCTCTGTGGGCAGAAATGTCTCTGGATTGGCTGCAATCGCTGAACTGCCCCGTTTTTTTGCCAGCAGAACTGAACAGGTCGGTTGTCGATCAATCGTCGGAATTGGGACGACGCACGAAAAAGAAATCGACGTCATCGACAAGATCACCACGGAAGCCGCCTACGTCGCGCTGAGTCCGCAGATTCTGTGGAACCTTGGATTCCGGCTTGGGATGGAAGAAAGATCAATGTGCGTGCCTGCGAACATGCTCGGTTGTTTTTCAGGAGCCTTCAACGGGGCTGTTTTTCACAGAACGCTCCATCTGATGCCGAATCCCGAAGAATGGATCGAGTCCGCGAAAGAAGTGGCGAAGGCGTGGATTTATGTGTCACTTGATACTATCTCTACGCGGAAGATGAAATCAACGGAGGCGGTGTGGTTGCGGCAGCACTTTCAGGGTTGGCAGACATGGCTGTACGACTTTGCGAAAATGGAATATGTTACCGCTGATTCTGATGATGGCGTCTTGGCGGCGATGGGAACACATCCGACGTTTCTTTTTCTGAGGCGATAAATGACAGTAACCGCAGTTCCGCAAATCTACGATGGCGTGACAGTCACGATTGACGTGCAAGGAACCGATGCCGTCCAGGCGGTTATTGACGGATTCAAACTGCAAGGCTTGTCGCTCGACACGACGTCAAGTCCGCCAGTCTCAAAGGTTAGCTATCGAGAATACGCACTTTCTGCTGGAACGATCACGATTGATTTGACGGCAATTCTCGATCAGGTTGGCGTGGCGCAGGACTGCACTGGATTGAAGGTGCAAAAAGTACACGCGATCAATCCTGAGGCGAACTCCCAAATCGCAATCGCGGCTGGCGCAAGCAATGGGTATTCGCTCGGCGGGACAATCACAATTCCCGGATCGGCAGAAGGTGACTGTCATGTCGTTTTCTATCTGCCGGAAGCCTTGGCAGACATCAGCGCATCAGCTAAGAGCCTCACGATTACCGGGACTGGCTCTCAGACATTTTCGCTCGGTTTTGATATTGGCTAACTCACTCAAAGGAAAAACATGAATCGCAGAACTCTCTTGCAAACCGCTCTTTTCGCACCACTAGCTGCCGCATCAGCCGTCGCCAGTGTTGAAAAAGAAAAACCCACAATCACCGCAACACACCTCGATCCGAACTGTCACGTCGAAGTTCAGATTTCTGGATATCCAGACAAAAACGTAAGTGCCACAGAAATTGAGTCGCTGATTCGCAGCGGCGCAATCACTCCAAACGAAGCTCGGCAGTGGGTTGTGATTGACGAAAAATCTGATTGGTCGAAAAAAGAATTTGCTCCGAAGTTCAGCGATACGGAAGCTAAGCCTTCTGGCTGGTTCTTCGCGAGCTTTGGTGGTGAGTAATCTCGACGTCAAAAAAGAGAAGTCTCTTTCAGAGGCTTCTTACTCGCTGGGATTGATGCTTGGATTGCCGCCCATTGCCGCCAGCGCCGTCATTCAGCACGTATTTCAGATTCTCGCAGAACAGTTCTATTTGTCTGGTTATTGCGAGTTGCCAAATCTCGGAAGCCTTGTTTTTCACGACGGGGAAGCGATCTTTCTTCCGTGTGAAGCGCTAAACTCGACTACGAGAAAGATTGCTGATGCCCTAGAATCCCGCCAGTTTTCTTTCGCTGGGTGTGAGATGCAGCTGGAAGCCGCAGAACGTGGTGCAAAAACTACCGAAACGCTCGAATCTTGATGTGCCTGCCGGGCGTGCTCCGGGGGCTATGGGTATTCCGCCGACTCAATACGAGCGTGGAGACCCAA
>ERZ1292642.1072-Hain-H14-01um-R1-1072-length-13571-cov-7_pt1 | contig 13571 bp, 8 predicted proteins | sample MGYA00564403_ERZ1292642 | MGnify/ENA primary metagenome ERZ1292642 (study PRJEB36523, sample SAMEA6512643) | groundwater metagenome | collected 2019-01-09 | study: AquaDiva: Metagenomics assemblies of 32 groundwater samples | reverse complement strand
GGCCTTGATGAAGAGTCGTTCGTGCAGTTGGTGCGCGCCCGCGGCCTGACCACGGCCGATATCGCCGCGCAAAAATACACCAATTATCACGAAATCGTCGACGAAGCCGTCGAGTATCACGAGCTGTTCCACCCGAGCTTTTACGAGCATCACAAGCGGGTGAGGCCCTATGACGTCATTCGCCTGACGCACCCGGCCGGTCTTTTTGACGTCTACGTCACCGTGCGCAGTGTCATCCCCGGCGGCGTCACCGTCGACTTTCACGGCGGCCGTCCGCCGAAGGGCATCGACCCCTATAAGGTCGCCGAGGAAGAGCTCGCCGCGGCGATGCAAATCAAGGTTTGCCCCATCGACCGCGACGGCCGCCCGGTCGTCAAGGTCGAGCACACGCCGAAAACTCGCTGGCGCGTCATCGGTCTGAACAGCACCGAGGTCGAGCGCGATTTTGCCACCAAGCTCGAAGCCGAGATTCGGATGGCGCATTACCTCAACGATATCCGCATGCGCCTGCCGACGCCGGAAGAGCTGATGGCCGAGATTAAGCTGCGCGAAGCGCTGGCCAATCCGCCGGTCGAGCAGCCCAAGACGCCAGAATCGCCGAAGAAGGCCGCCGACGCCGCTTGAATTTTAGGAGTCTCCAGTGACGACCAAATTGCAGGTATATAACGGCGCTCTGGTCACACATCTTGATACGCTCCCGCTCGTGGCGCTGACCGATTTGCGTGCCGAGCGCCGTGCGCTTGACGGCGTCTATGACGAGACCCTGCAATGGATGATTGAGCAGGGCATGTGGAACTTCTCCGCCCGCTCGCAGATTTGGACGCCGTCGCTTTCGGTTATTCCGGACTTTGGCCAGACCTATGCTTACGAAAAGCCGGATGACTACGTCCGGCTTATTCTCATTTCTGACAACGAAACCTTCAGGCCAACTCTACGCGATTTCCTGGAAGAGGGCGATTACTTTCTCTCCTATTGCTCTCAATTATATGTGCAATATGTGTCGAGCCACACCGATTACGGCGCCGACCCCGGCAAGTGGAAGCCGGCCTTCGCCGCCGCGTTCGAGGCGGAGCTCGCCTGGCGCGGCCAAGGCGGCGTCAAGCCGCTGAGCGTGCTCGACAAGGAAGCGCTACGGAAATTGAAGCGGCGGCTACTGCAAGACGCGCAGAGCAAGGATGTCGTTAACCAGGCGCCGACGGAGCTGCCGCTCGGCCGGCTGGCGATGGCGCGCGCCGGTGTGCGCGGCAATGCTCGGATGCGGAGAACACCCTATGCCTGATGTGATTGACCGGTTTGCCGGCCTCCTTTCCTCGCTTGCCGTTAAGGCGCCGGTCCGCGTTGCCACGACGGCGAATATTACGCTGTCGGGATTTCAGGTCATTGACGACGTCACGCTTGCGGATGGTGACGATAACCTGCGCGTGCTGGTGAAAAACCAGAACGATGCGACCACCAACGGCATTTGGATTGCCGCCTCGTCTGTTTGGACGAGGGCCGCCGATTTTGACGGTAATACCGATGTCGTTAAAGGCACGCGGGTCTACGTCGCCGGCGGCGCAACCGGAATTGGTGAGTACGTCGTCACGGCCGCCGACCCGATCCTGGTCGGCACCAGTGCCCTCACCTTTACTCTTCGCACACCCGCGAGTGGGTTTAGCGTCATTGACTTCGGTGCGGTTGGTGACGGCGTCACCAACGATGCGCCGGAGTTTCAGGCCGCTGTGGATGCCGCGAAAGCCTCTACCACCGTCAAGACCGTCTACGTTCCACATTCCGACGCTGGTTATGCGTTCAGCGCTACGGTGACCATTCCGGCCGGTGTGGTGGTCAGGGGCGACAATCGCAAGGGGCTGGAGCTATCCCGCATCAAGCCAACCTCCGGCTTCACCGGCGCGCTGTTCCAAAGCGAAGACTATGGCGTCAGCCGCATTCTGCGCATGGGCCTGGAGGGGTTGTTCCTGGACGGTTCGTCAACAACGTTAACCGCGGCCCGCTTCAATTGCCAGGAAAGCCACTTTCGCGACCTGACCATCAAGAACTGCTTCACCTACGGCCTGCATATCGGCGGCATTTCGAGCGGCGCCAGCGCCCAGGCGCTGAACAATCACATCGAGGATTGCTATCTTGCCGGGCTGATCGGCGTCACCGAATTTTTCGACGGCATCTTCCTCGATTATTTCACCGCCGACACGACGATCGAAAACACCTATATTGAGGCCTGTAAGGACGCTGGCATTCGCTCGCGTGCCTATAATAACAAATTCACCAACAATCACATCTATTCCGTCGCCGGGACAGGTGGCGGCGCTGGCGTCGGTATCTATACCGAGACCTCGGCCGACCATGACATCAGTCAGAATTATATCGAGCTGTGCGCGGCCGAGGGCATCCTCATGGCTGGCGGTGGCTCCGACGTTGTGACGCTCGCCGCCAGCGTGCATGGCAATGTGTTCCGCAATATTGACACCGGCAACACCTCCAACGGTGTCATCGAGATTTCTGGCTCGGACGTGAGCGCAGTCAGTGTTTTCGGCAACATCGTGCGCCGCGACGCTGCAACCGCTTATTCTACCCCGTATTTCGTTTATTTTAATGGCATTATCCCAACTCTTGCCGATGTCTACGGCAATCGCAGCGCGACTGGGCTGCTCACTATCGGCGAAGTTAACACCCATAATTGGTCGGGCAATATTACTCAGCGCCGCATCGGTGGCCTGTGGACTGATGCGCCAAATTTCCGGCCCTCGCCCGGCCCCTATACTGGAGTTAACATTGCCCGCTTCGAGCGCGTATTTGTCGGTGCGGCTTGCGACAATACCGGCGTGAAGATTGCCGGAGGCACAACGGATTGGTTGGAGGACCTCGCGTCGTTTACCACGGCCAACGCCGAATTGGCCGTGGCTGCACAGTCAGGCCGCCACGCTATCGTCTGCGGCGTTCGCTCCTCCGATAATGACACCACGCCATCGAACGCCATTGGCCTCTCGGTCTATCTCGACAATGACAATGCCACCTTCGACCAGAACGGCTTTGGCATGTATATCGAGGCTTGGCGTCGTGCGGGTCAGGCGTTCACGACGTGCTTCGAAGTCGACATCAACAATTTCGGCAGCGTCATCGATATCGATCCCTACACCGCGTCATTTGCGGATGCCACATCGGCGTTCTGGTGTGCATCGGGTGGCGAAGAGCCAGGCTCTCCGAATGATGCCAGCGTCGGCATTGCCTTCGTTAATAATAATGCCGGTTTTCGTAAGGGCATTATGTTTGAAGATACATCGATCACCGGGACGGATGGCGTAACGGGGGTCGGCACGGCCATCGCATTCTCGCTGGGGCACAAGATCGATTGGTTCAGCGCCGCCTCGACGATTGGCATGTCGATCTGGTCATCGGCGCTCGGCGTGCTCAATATTGGCGGCGCATCGCTGGCAACGCAGACCTTCGATGTGGAATTCGGTGCCAGCCGCACAGGAGACGGCGCCTGCATTCTGGATTTGCATTCCCAATCTGGATCTGACTTTGACCTGAGAATAAACCGAGCCAGCGGAGTTAATGGCGTTGCTCAGCTTCAGCAAGCGGGTACTGGCCCAATGCAACTTATTGCCAATGGAGCCGAAGGCTGGAGAGTCAATAGCAACCAGAGCGCGGTAGCTGTCAGCCCAACTGGCGGAATGGGTTATGGAACGGGTGCGGGCGGCTCGGTTACGCAAGCAACGAACAAAACAACCGGTGTTACGCTGAATAATGTTTGTGGCCAGATAACCATGGCGGCCGGATCGATTGCGGCGGCTGGTGAAGCTACATTTGTATTAACAAACAGCGCAATAATTACAACGGATGTTGTAGTTGTATGCCATGATTCAGTAGGCACAATAGGTGCCTATGACTGTTTTGCCAGTGGTATTGGCGCCGGCTCTTGTAGCATCACCGTCACTAATCATTCCGCTGGTGCACTAGATCAACAAATTGTTCTAAACTTTGCGATTATAAGGGCCGTTATAGCATGAAATTCATCCCCCTTCACGACGAAGCCCCTTTCAAAACTGTCGAAGTGCTTCGTCTCGTGGCGAGCCAGCTCCGACGGCTCAAGCACAGCATCGCGGGCCTACATTAACACCAACAGCTCGGCAGCCTGGCTGGCTGTCATCACATCAACTGCTTGAGGACTCATTCATGACCTCCGACCTCCAGAAATTCAATGACATGCTCGCTGCCATGCAGGCGCAGCGCGACCAGGCGCTGAACGCTGTTGTGATGGCGCGAGCCGAGAGCGCGGGGCTGCGCCGGGAACTGGCGGCGAAAGATGCCCAGATTGCTGAGCTGCAGAAGACTGTCAATGAGCCCACGGCTCCGGAGCCTTATATGACCAATCCGTCCGCAGGGCGGCGGATGAACGGCGGCGATGCGGCTTAACAGACAGGTGGGTTGACCCTTTATGGCCAAACTCAACGCCCTGACTCATCTTTTTTCCACAGGCGAGGTATCCCGCGCCGGGCTCAACCGCGTCGACAAGGAAGCTCTCCGTCTCTATGCCGAGCGCCAGGAGAACATCTTCCCCTATACGATCGGCAAGGGCTTGTTCCGCCCCGGAACGCAATTGCTGGCCACGGCGGCTTCGCGACCGCGCTATATCCCGTTCATCAAGAGCGTCACCGACACGGCGATCCTGGAGCTGACCAATGCCAAGCTGCGGGTCCTGGTCGACGATGTGCTAGTGACCCGGCCGGCCGTGACCTCCTCGGTCACCAACGGCGACTTTTCCTCCGGCACCGGCTGGACCCTGACCGTATCGACCGGCGCCACCGGCGATATCAATTCGACCGTCGCTGGCGCGTTGTATATGGCGGCGGCAGCGCGTGGCTCATCGGTCATTTGTACGCGGTCGGTAACCACATCCAGCGCCGGCGCTGTGCACGCGCTGCGCATTGTCGTCACGCGCGGCCCGGTCATCTTCCGCTGCGGCTCTACCTCCGGTGCCGATGATTATATTCCCGAGACAACGTTGGAAACTGGCACGCACAGCCTGGCCTTCACGCCGTCCGGCACCTATCATGTCCACTTCAAGACCCAGCGCGAGGTGGCGGTGATCGTGGACTCCATCCAGGTCGAGGCGGCCGGGGTGATGGAAATCGCCGCGCCCTGGACCACGGCGCAATTGCGCGAGGTTCGCCGGGCGCAGTCGCAGGACGTGGTGTTCCTGGCGCACACCGCATGGCGCCAGCAACGCATCGAGCGCCGCGGCGATGCCTCTTGGTCGCTCGTCGATTACAAGACCGATGATGGCCCGTTTACCACGGCGCGTACCGCCGAGGTCAAGCTCAAGGTGGCGGCGACGCACGGCAACACCACCTTGACAGCCGATGCCGCCTTCTTTCGCTCCACCCATGTCGGGGCGCTGTTCCGCCTCGACCACAACCAATTCAATGCGGCCTTCGTGCTCGCCGGCAGCGGCGTCTTCACCAATGCGTGGCGCATCACCGGCATCCTCTCGACCACCGACAATGACCGGCGTTTCGACTATGTCACCACCGGGACGTGGTCCGGCACCGTCACCGTGCAGCGTTCGCTGGACGGCCCCGACAGCGGCTTTCGCGATGCCGCCTATGACGAGAGCGGCACCGATGTCGATTTCACCACCAATCAGACGATCAGCCATGGCGGCAACGCCACCGACAACAACACCATCATCTGGTATCGCATGGGCTTTAAGGATGGCGATTATACCAGCGGCTCAATCAACATCGCCGTCAACTATGACGGCCATTCCGGCTTTGGCATCTGCCGGGTGACCGACATCGTCTCCGACACGGTGGCCAATGTCGAGATCCTCGCCGACTGCATGCATACCGAATACACCGACGACTGGCTGGAGGGCGACTGGTCCGACCGGCGCGGCTGGCCCTCGGCGGTCGGCTTTTTCGATGGCCGGCTCTGGTGGGCGAGGAAGGACAAGTTCTGGGGCTCGGAGTCGAACGATTACGCCAAGTTCAACCTGGAAACCGAAGGCGATTCCGGCTCGGTGCAGCGTGACATCGCCACCGGCGGCGCCTCCAACACGGCAAAATGGATCTTGGGGTTGCAGCGCCTAATCATCGGCACCGATATGCTGGAGGCCTGTGCCCGCTCCTCCTCGTTCGACGCGCCGATCACCCCGACCGAGCTCACCATCAAGAACTGCTCGGACAATGGCTCGACCGATGTCGAGCCGATCAACGCCGGCGCGCGCGGCGCCTATGTGTCGCGCGACGGCCTCAAAATCCACGAGCTCGCCTACAATGTCGACCTGCAGGACTATGCCTCGACCGACCTGACCCGGCTCAATGATGAGATCGCCGAGGCGAGCAACCCGGACCTCTACGCCGACGGCTTCGTCGAATTGGCGCAGCAGAAGCTGCCAGCGCCGTATCTGTGGGCGGTGCGCAATGACGGCATCGCCGTCAATCTGCTCTATGAGCCGAGCGAACAGGCGCGCGGCGTGTTCCGGCTGACCACCGGGGCGGTCGACCGCATCGATCCGACCAAGCCGACCGACCGCATCGTGTCGATGTGCGTGCTGCCAAGCCTCGTCGAGGACCGCGTCTATCTCGGCGTCGAGCGCACCATTTCCAATGGCGCCGGCGGCATCGCCACCGCCTTCTATCTGGAGAAGATGGCACTGCATACCGAGGCCATCACCCGAGTCTACAACGCAACGACGCGCACGGTCGCGGTGAAGAACGGGGCCAAGATGGTCGACAGCTTCATCTCGACATCGGGCACCTCTGTCATCGGTCAGGTCATCACCGGGCTGACGCATCTTGCCGGCCGGCAGGTCATCATCTGCGGGCAGGCGGTCGGCGGCCTGTACGGCCCCTCGGAAGACCCGTATACGGTGAGCGATGCTGGCCAGATCACCACGAGCCAGGCCTTCTCCGGCACGCTCTATATCGGCCTGCCCTATGAGGGCTTCTACAAGTCCGCCAAGCTGGCCTATGCGGCGCAGGGCGGCACGGCGCTGACCATCCCGAAGCGGGTGCAGACGCTCGGCCTGGCCTTGCTCGACACCCATGTTGACGCGCTGCGCCTGGGCTCCGAGTTCCTGGATGACATCACCCTGATGGATGAGCTGCCGCGCACCGATAGCCGCGGCGCTGTCGTGGACCCGACGGCGACGTTCGCCCGCGCCAGCGAGGAGCGGCCCTTCCCGTTCCCCGGCATCTGGGACACCGACAGCCGTGTCTGCATCTACTGCCGGCCCGGCTATTCGGCCTGCCTATCGGGTATCGTGACGGGCATCGAAACTGCGGGCTGATGGCGATGGAGATTCGCCCGGCAACGCCAGAGGAAGAGCGGGAATTTTTCGCGCATAATGACCCGTGCATCCGCGATCTGGTGGCTGGGCTGATTGACGGCGTGGTGGTCGCAATGGCTGGCGTCATCCGCGACCCGCGCTATCACGGCTCAATCTTCGAAGAGGACGGCCGCTGGATCGGGTTTCTCAGTCTTGCGCCGGGAGCGCAGCCGCTGGGCATGCGACCGGTCCTGGTGATGCGTCAATATCTCAAGGCGCAGACAGAAGACATTGTCGTCATGTGCGATGAGACCAAGCCCAAGGCGGAGCGATTGCTCACCATCCTCGGCTTTAAGCCAACCGACGAACTCCAGGCTGATTTCCGTCAGCCCTCCAGAAAATTGAGGATATGGGCATGGCAGAGCTCGCGTTGATTGCAACCCTGGTTGGCACGGGCCTGCAGACTATGGGCACCATCCAGACCGGACAGGCGCATAAGGCCGCCCTGAATTTTGAGGCTAAGCAGCGCGAGGCGAAGGCAACCGAAGAGCGCGCCGCCAGCCAGCGCGTCGCCATCGATAAGCGGCATGAGGGCGATTTGATTATGTCGCGGCAAAAGGCACTGGCGGCATCGAGCGGTGCGGGCGTGCTCAATCCATCAATTTTGGACATTTACGGCGAGACCGCCGAGCGCGCCGAATATAATGCTGCATCAGAGATTTACGGCGGCGAGAGCCGGGCGCGCGGCCAAATCGACCAGGCGGCTGCGGCGCGTATGAAGGGCAAGGCGGCGCTGAAGGGCTCAATCTTCGAGGGCGTCGGCTCTGCCTTTAGCGGCGCTGGTAAGGCATTCGGCTATCCAGTCAAAAGCGATTTTGGTTAATCCAGGAAAATACAAGTCATGCCGAAAATGCCTTCAAAGGAAAACCTTGGAGCGGTCACCAGCTTACGCAGTGGCCGCGAAATGGTTTCGGCCAGTGATGTTGATTTTTCTGCGGTGGGCAAGGGAATCGCCGTCGCGGGTGCTGGCCTTGCGAAGGCTGGACTGAACATTCAGGCGGGCCAAGAAAAAGACCAGCGCGAGCAGGATGCCCTCGACCTCATTCGTGCCGACGCCGCCCAGAAGCAAGCGCTATTCGAAGGCGAGCGCGTCCTCGACACAGACGGCGACTATGCCACGCACGATTCCCGCTTCACCCCATTCGCCAAGCAGGAGACCGACCGCGCCGCCGGCGTCATCCGCAATCCGCAATTGCGCGAGAAATGGCGGCTGAAAGCCGATAGCGATATCCTCTCCAGCCGCGAGCGGCTCATCAAGCGCTCCGACGGTTACGCCAAACAGGACCGCATCGCCAGCCTCGATACGACGCTGGAGGGCTACAAGAATATTTATTCCGACGCCAAGGCAACGGATGCACAGCGCGAGGACGCGCTAGGGCAAATTCGGAATTCGATTGAGCTGGCGAAGCGCGGTGGCATTGTCACGCCGCAGCAGGCCGCCAAGCTGCAGGACAACTATGTCAAGGGCTCGATGCTCGCCGAGGCGGAGCGCCGGCTGCTCGATGATCCGGAGGGGCTGCGCACCGAGCTGCTCGGAAAAAACACACCGCTGACCGATACTCAGAATCCGACTGGCCGCACGGAGTCTGGAAATATCGACCTGAACAACCGGCCGCGCGTCAAAAACGCGGACGGCTCAATCAGCACCGTGCGGTCAATGTCGGCCAATTTCGATGGCCAAGAGGTACTGATTCCGACGGTCTCTGACGATGGGAAAATTCTCTCGGAAGCGGACGCCGTTGAACAGTACAAGAAAACCGGCAAGCATCTTGGCAAATTCGACACGCCGGAGAATGCCACCGCCTATGCGCAGCAGCTGCATCGGGACCAAGAGAAGCAGTACGCGCCTGGCCGTAAGGCCGCCGTTACCCGCTTCAAGCCTCAAATCAACGCCATCCTCAATGACGCGGCGGAACGCTCCGGCGTCGACCCGGAGCTGCTCAGCACCTTTGCCCAGATTGAATCCGGCGGTAAACCAAATGCGGTAACGGAGTCGGGAACCTACAAGGGCCTGTTTCAACTCTCCGACTCTGAGTTCCGCAAATATGGCGGCGCCGGTGATATCCTCGACCCGGTCGCCAATGCGCGTGCCGCCTCGCGCAAAATCGCCAGCGAGGCGCGGGCGTTCGAGGAGAATTACGGCCGTCCGCCATCTGCCTTCGACCTTTATATGGTGCATCAGCAGGGCGAGGGCGGCTATGCGGCGCATATGGACAATCCGGACGCGCCCGCCTGGGAGAACATGGCCTCGACCAGAGAGGGCCGCGACAAGGGCAAGGCCTGGGCCAGGGACGCCATCTGGGGCAACATCCCCGACGACGTGAAAGAGCGTTTCGGCCGCGTCGAAAATGTCACCAGCCAGGATTTCATGAATATCTGGCAGGAGAAGATGGGCCGCATTTCTGGCGCCGAGATGCCTGCCTTGTCCGCCGAAAGCCGCGGCGGTCGCTATGGTCTCCTGTCGCCACTGGAGCGCGCCGATTTCCTCAACAAGTCCGAGCGCTCGATGCGCAACCGGCTGGAGGGTCAGCGCGAACAGCTGAAGCAGTCGCTCGATGACGACGTCTCCTCCATCCGCAATACCGGCGTCGGCACCACGGTCGACCTCGACACCGCGACCCGCGTGCTGGAGCCCAATCAGGTCAACCGCTATTACCTCAACCGCCAGGAAGCGCAGATGGAATATCGGGCGGTGAACGACCTGCCCAGCCTGCCGAATGCCGAGCTGCAGAGCCGCCTAGACGAGATTGCACCCAAGCCCGGCGAGGCGCTGTTCGAGATGAAGCAGAAGGTGTTCGACAAGGCGGAGCGGGAAATCCGGCAGTTGCGCGAGCTGCGCGATACCGACCCGGCCAAGTCGGTGGAAATGCTGCCCGATGTCAAGGCAGCGGCAACCGCGGTGAATGCCAACCCGGAAGACCCGGCGGCGATTCAGAATCTCGCCCGCGTCCGCATCGAGGCGCAGCGCCGGGCCGGCGTGCCGGAGACCCAGTGGTCGCCCATCACCAAGGCCGAGGCGCGCCAGCTGATGGCGCCGGTCAAGGGGTTGGAAGGCAAAGACCTGACCGAGGCGATGCTTGGCATTACCGAAAAGCTGGAACAACAATACGGTCCCTATGCCCGCGCCGCTGGAATTGAGGCTGTTGACCAGGTCGTAGAAAATCGCGAGCTTGCCGATTCAATTGAAGCAAATCTTCGGCGCACATTCAGTGGACTTGCGCCATCTTCTGCGATACAAAGACGAATTGAATTCTTCACCGAATCATCGCAAGCTAGCCGAGCGTTCGGCGGCGATGCGGTTGGTGACCCCGATGTGCAATATGGCCCAGGCAATGGCCGCGGCCGGACCTCATTTGCCAACCCGACACTCGGCGAAGAGGTGTCAGGCAGCGCCCAGACTCGCGACCCGCTGCAAAACTTCACCGGACCACAGCCATCCGAGGACGCCATCAAGGCACTGATTGGCAATCCCGCGACCGCGTCGGACTTCAACATCCGTTACGGCGCGGGCGCCGCCGAAATTATTCTCGCCACGCCAGTCGAAGAACTCTTCCCTCCTGACGCCGAAAGCCAATGATGGCCGAGAACTTTTACGAAAATTTCGAAGACGCTCCAGCGGGCGCGGCACTTCTCCCGCGCCCGCAATCGTCTAAGCCGTCCAGTTTCTTCCCGCAAACCGCGCCGATGGCGCCGACCGGCGGCGTCACCACGGTTGAGAAGGGCGGCGAGCCGGTCAGCGGACCAGCCTGGCAAGACCAGATGCTCGACGGCATTTCGCTGAGCACAGCGCGCGATGCGGCGAAGGCGAAGACGCAGGCTGAGAAGGCCGCGCCGCGCATGGAGACCGAGCAGGAGGCCAGCTTCTGGGGCTCCGCCGAGCACGGCTTGGGGGTCTCCAATCTGGAGGCATTCGCCGATACGCTCGACCATTTTGGCGATATGCGTAACGACCCGCAGCTGCATGCTCGCGCCGACGCGCTGCGTAAATCGCTCGCCGATGACAAGTCCGCTTACAAGCCCATCTACGAATCTTTCGGCCAGGCCTGGAAGACCGGCGACCTTTGGGGCTACGTCAAAGAGGTGGCCGGTGAGCAGCTCGGTGTCCAGGCGCCGATGATTGCCTCGGCGCTGACGCTGGGCTACGCGGGCAGCCAGGCTGGCGGCGCGCTCGGCGGCAAGCTTGGGGCCAAGGTCGGCGCTGTGGCTGGCTCAATGACCGGCGCCGCGCTCAGCTCGGTGCATTTGCAGGTCTCGGAAATGCGCCAGGCGCTGAAGCGCGAGGGCATGGCTGGCGAGAATCTCACCGACTTCACCAATATGGGCGCCGCCGTACTGGTGTCGCTCGACATGACCTTTCCAGCTCTCCAGGCGATGAAAATCGGCGGCTTTGCGCATAAGGCGCTGGCTGGAAAAGTCGCGCAGAAGATGGCGCAGAACCTCGCCGCGGGCGGCACGATGAAAACCGCAGCCGAGTTCGTCAAGCTCTGGGGCAAGGACCTTGTCGCCGACACCATCAAATATGAGGTGACCACCGAGCTGACGCAGGAAGCAGTAACCGCGCTCGGCGCCAAGGCGCTGGCTGGTAAGGACGTCACGGCTGGCGATGTGGAGAAATTCGCCACCGAGACCGCGCCGGAAGTGGTCATCCGCACCATCATCGGCGGCGGCTTCATTGCCGCACCCGGCTCCGCCATGCAGGCGCGCCGCGACATCAAGGATGTGCAGAAGTCGGTCGCCTTCCCTGGCGACGATGCGCAGACCGTCAATGCGGGCAAGAAAGCGGATAAGCAAGAAGGCCAGCCCGAGGTCACGCCGGCGCCGTTGGATGGCACGCCCGCCGTCGACACGGCGAAGGTGTCGCCGCAGACCGACCTGTCGCAGGAGCTTCCCGCCCGGCCGGACGTCGCCGACAAGGGCGTCAGCGTGCTGCAATTCATCCGCGAGAAGGGCGGCCTTACCCCGTCCGGCGAACTCGCCGCCGTTGACGCGCAGCGCTATCCCGGCCTGGTCAATAAGGCCGGCCTGTCCGCCGACCAGATGCGCGAGGCACTGGTCGAGGCCGGTTATCTGGAAGAGACCGGACCGGACCAGCCCTCGGTGACTACGCCACAGGACGTCTATGACCTCGTCGCCCGCGCCGCGTCTGGCGACCGCATCGTGCCGGTGCGCGACCGCGGTGCCGACGATGACTATCACGCGGCGCTCGATGCGCGCGACAGCGCCAAAGAGCTGGCGCATGCCGAGACGCTGTTTGTGCTCCCGGTGCTGGAGCAATATGACGAAGAGCTTGCCGACCCGTTCATGTCGGCGGCCTATAAAAAGCTCTCCGAGCCGGACCGGCTGGAGGCCATCGACCGGGTGCGCCGCGGCGAAGATATCGGCGACGTGCTCGAAGAGGTCGCGATGCGCGATGTCGACGTCGAGACGCTGCAGTTGATGATTGCCAAGCGCGGCCCCGACCCGGTGCTGATTGAGCGCATCCGCTCGCTCATCGCGCAGCAGCAGCCGGATTTGCTGGTCGGGTTCGATGAGCTGATTGCCGCGGCGCCGGTGCGGCAGAAACGCTTGAGCGGTCTCGCGGCGCTGAATCTGGGGGCCGATGAGCATCCTGGCGCGCGCGATGCCGCACAGCTCATGACGCTGACCAAGCCAGAGCTTGCCGGGCTGGCGTCTCGCGCCGGTGTCACAGTAAAATCGAAGTGGAACAAGGGCGAGATTGTTGACGCCCTACGCGGCGCAGCGGCCAGCGCTACCTTGCGCGATGTGAGCACCGCGGCGGCGACAGAACAAACATTTGAGCCGGGCGCGACAACGGACTCCGCCACTGTTTCACGTGGAACATTGCCGGAACTTCCAGCGATTCCGGTCAAGCGTAGCGTGCATCCGGCCTATATCGCTTCGCTGATTGATGGTTCCAAACATATCGACCTGCAACCGCATCTGGCGGAGCGCGGCGTCACGCCGGCGCAATATGCGGCGAACTTCAATCTTGCGCCGGACTATCCGCTGGTGGCGCCGAATGAAGTCGAGCGTCTGTTCCAAAAACAGCGGCCAATGCCAAGGTCCATGGGTGCAAAGCCAAGTTCCGTCCGAAAAGGCAATGAGCCCATAGAGGCGGCGCCCATTAGCCGTGAGGAATTCGGACACCGCTTCACCATCGACGGCATCGCCTTTGCTGATGAGCGCATTGCCGACATGGAGAATGCGGGCAAGCCAGCGCCCGGCGGCCTTGATGAGG
>ERZ1292642.1070-Hain-H14-01um-R1-1070-length-13587-cov-6_pt1 | contig 13587 bp, 13 predicted proteins | sample MGYA00564403_ERZ1292642 | MGnify/ENA primary metagenome ERZ1292642 (study PRJEB36523, sample SAMEA6512643) | groundwater metagenome | collected 2019-01-09 | study: AquaDiva: Metagenomics assemblies of 32 groundwater samples | reverse complement strand
GTTAATTTCAAAGAAAAAGTAAAAGTTAAAAGTTTTCGGGGTATTATTATTAATTGGTTAAGGGAAATTTTTAAATAGAAATGGTAACTTTTAAAAGAATTCCTTGGACGACATTTACGGTAACTATTGCTTCTCCGGCGATATTTTCCGCTACCGCTCATAATCTTGTTGAGGGCGATACGATTATTTTTGAAACAACCGGGGCTTTACCGACCGGATTAGTGGTGGATACTGAATACATTGTTATCCGAAACAAACAGACCGCTGATGCTTTTACAGTTTCTTCCGGTGTAATAAATACATCGGGAGTCATAGGTTCGGGAAGCTTAACTCCTTTAAACACAAGTGGCACTCAAAGCGGAAGTCATACATTTTATAAAACAAATAGTTTGCGTCTTGTTCCTGCGTATCAATCAAATAGGTAAAAAATGGCAGAAATTTCTATCAAAAATCCAAGGGAAGGCATAGCACAAAGTCCCCATGTTGGATATGGGGATATTCGTAATCTTGATCTTCATTCAATTCCAGGCATAGTCCGGCTTAATAATATAACAGTTAAGAAATCGGGGACGATCATTACGGCTTTACCGCAATGGATTGTTAAAAATCCCCTAAAACCTACAGAATTTTGGACAGTTTCCAGTCTTGGTTTAGTTTATAAATCAACTGATAGTGGGGTAACTTGGTCTGCTGTAACAGGTAATACTCACACCTTCACTGTTACTATAGCTTCACCAGCGGTTGTCTCGGCTACTGCTCATGGTTTTACGACAAACGATAGGGTGATATTTACTACCACAGGTGCTTTACCTACGGGTTTGGTAGCAGGTAAAGTTTATTATATTATTTCTACTGGTTTAACAGCAGACGCTTTTCAGTTAGCCGCTACTTTAGGTGGCGCGGCTATTAACACTTCAGGCAGTCAGTCGGGAATACATTCATTTTTGACTAATGGTGCGGGATTAGCGATATGGAAAGATTATTTATTTGTCCCTCGTGCTTCTTCACTTGATGTTTATGGCCCGCTCACCCTCTCTCCGACTTGGACTCTTAACTGGAAAAAGATTGATACCGACGGTTTGTGGCATCCAATGATTATCTCCAAGAACGATTTTAAGCTCTATGGCGGGGCGGATAAATACGTTTTCTCTTTAGACGAAGCTACCGCTCCATTCGTTCCTGCGACTTCTGCTTCCTATACCTTTACTCAACAAGCATTAGATTTGCCTTTTAACTATAGAATTAAGTGTTTAGAAGAATTGGGCAATAACTTAATGTGCGGGACTTGGCAAGGAACTAATGTTTATGATTTAAGGATAGCCGATATTTTTCCTTGGGATAGGTCGGCAACTTCATTTGGACAACCTGTTATTATGTCAGAAAATGGAGTTCATGCAATGCTTAATATCGGTAATTCTTTAATAGTTCTCGCTGGCGTTGATGGCAAGATTTATATTTGTGATGGGGTCAATGCTACGCAAATAGGACAAATACCTCAAAGCATAGCCAACATAGATGGGGGGAAGAACATAGCTTATTATCCAGGGGCTATTACAAATTATAAAGGCAGAATTTTCTTCGGTGTTAGTGGTAATGGAACCGATACGATTGGCGGAATGGGAGTGTATTCTCTTTTACGAACTTCCAAAGGAAACATTTTAATCCACGAACATACAATTTCAACCTTAACTGACGGGACTTCCAATGTAGTTAAAATAGGGGCTTTATGTGGTGTTATAAGGGACAACATTTTAATTGGATGGTCTGATGCCACGCCTACTGCTTCACAGGGAATAGATAATATAACTAATACTTCTTACCTTTACACGACCGATTACAGTGGATACTTTGAAAGTCCATTTTATACAACAGGTTCTCTTTTGCAACAAACTACTCCTACTGAAATAGAATTTAATCTTGTTCGCCCGCTACGCACGGGAGAAGGTATTAGATTGGCATATAGGACTGATTTGACCGCTTCTTATACCACCATTGGAACTTATACTTTCGCCACAGAGGGAGCGGTAGTTTCTGTTAATAAAGTTTATGATTTTCCACCAGCAGAACAAATACAGTTTAAGGTTTCATTGCTCGGAAGTGCGACCACCTCGCCGGAAATGAAAGGAGTTTCAATCCGATGGTAGAAGAACAAAAAATAGAAACTAATTACACGGAACTTCCTCCCGATGGATTAAATATAATTCCCTCTCCTTCGGGTTCTGTTATGAAAGGCGGAGCGATGCAATCGCCAAACTTTGTCAAAGGGTCTTCCGGTTGGCAGATTGATGCGCAGGGCAATGCCGAATTCAGGAGTATGACTTTAGCAGGATTTGTTCTTTCTTCCAAAGGAGCTTTTGGAGGTAATGGTTCTGACGGGGCTTTATCAATTACTTCAGGAACTACAACTATATCAGCGGCTTCAGCGAATGTTCTTGTAAAAAACTACACTACGATTTCAATTACCGGTTCAGGCAAGTTAGCTTTTAGTAACCCTGCCTCTGATGGCACAATAATAATTCTAAAATCAAGTGGAAATACTACATTAACTTCATCAAGCGCTACAATGATAGATGTTACTGGAATGGGTGGTATCGGAGGCGCGGCCGTAACTGGAGCGGGAACTAATGGAAATAGCGGCACTCAAGGAGTAGGAGTTTGGTTTAATACTACAAGTTTTGGAGTTAAAGGTACTTCGGGAACTGGCGGAGCTGGCGGAGTGATTATTACAAATAAGAACCTCTTCGCGAAAACCACAACAATAATCCAAAGCAAGGTTATTTATTTGGCGGCAGGTTCAGGAGGGGCCTCGGGAGCAACGGCAACGGTAGACCCGGGGCCGGGTAACACTAGTGGAGCAGGAGGTAGAGGAGGCGGGGCGTTATGGATTGAATGCGCTGGTGCTTTGAACTTTACCACTGGCGGTATTTCTTCTGCCGGACTTGTGGGAGGCAATGCGATTTATACTGGCGGTGGTGGTTCTGGTGGAGGAGGTGGTGGAAGCGGTGGAATGATTTTAATACTTTACAATACACTTACGGCTAATACGGGGAATGTAACCACTATCGGAGGAGTGGGAGGAACTGGGACTGGCAGTAATTCCGGAGGAACTGGAACTGGTGGTGGCGGTGGAGGAGGAGGCGGTGCTTATGGCGGAGCTGGTGGTGCTGGAGGAAATAGTGGGAATCCCAATCCCCAAAATGGTGGAGCGGGAGGAGGAACAAGCGCTGGCGGCGGCGGGGGCGGAGGAGCCGATGGCGCTTCAGGAAATGCCAGTACTGGCGGAGCGGCTGGCGCTTCAGATGGTTTATTAGTAACTCAAAATTTATACTTCTCATAAAATATGATTAAATTAAATAAATACATACTTCGTTGTCGGTTCTGTAATAAACAAACTGGGGAATATCAGTATCATTCAGATTTGACTATAGCTGATTTAAACATCGCCGATATAAGATGTTCTGAATGCGAATTGTTAAATGGCAGTTATAAAGAAATGCACGATGAGTTTCTTAGGGACATAGGAAATCACGATGAATTTCTTAAAATGATGGGAAAGACAGAATTTAAGAAACAAAATTTTGATATTGAAATCGCTAAACTAAAACCTAAAGAATTGAAAATAAAGTAAAAATGTGTTAAAATATAAATCAATAAATAAACAAAAATGCCAACTTTAACACCAGGAATGAATGTGGGACTCTCACCACAACAACTAAAACAAACTTTGGGCGGTCAAGGCGGACAAGAAATTGTCGCTTATTTGCCCGACCCATCTCAATTTACCGGTGTTGCCGGGACAGAATACGCGCCTGGTTCGGCGCCCAATCTTCAATATGTCTCTGATACAATTCACCAACAATATACAGATAAAGCGGGCAATCTATTTCAGTTAATGCCAAGCAATAATCCGGGAGGACTTTCCGACCCAGGAACTTATTTAAAGCAAATTTCAGGCGCTCCTACTGGATATGCCCAAACTCCTCAAGAGCTTTTAAGCAGTTTTAAAAACTTTACACCGTTAAATGGTGGAAGCATTTATGAGAACGTGGCAAAGAACGAAAAATTTAATATCCTGCCCGGTGAAACGGAACAGGACTACTACAAAAGAACTGGAGTAGGTTATTCCCCTGCTTTCGGCGGACAGATGCCGGGGCCGATAATCCCGACCGCTCAATCAATCAGTCAGGGACTTGAAGCGCTTATAGCAGATATAAACAAAAGTGGGATTACACAAAATGGGAAACAAATTGTAGCACCTGGTGCTTATGGAAATAATCCTCAAACAGGGCAGTTTGGTGTTATGACTGCTGAAGGACTTCAGGGAGGTGGGATAAAGGCGATTAAAGTTCCAACCTCAACTCCAACAAGTTTAAATAATGGCACGACTGCGGCGACCACTGCGGCGAGTGGCGAGGCGATGATTAAACAACTTGATGATTATATTAAACTATTAACCCCGCCAGAAACCGCTGAAAGCAAACAATATAAGGATTTAATGGCACAGATTCAGGGCGAGATTCCGTCTCTCACTGGACGAGGCGAGGCACAACTGGCGGCAGAAGAAGCAAAAGGAGTTCAAGCAAAAACAGAAGCTTTACAAACTTCCAAAAATCAACTCTCTACAGCATTGGCGGAATATAAAGCAATTCAAGCACAATATAATGTTTTGAGCACCACGCAGGAAGGTCGCGCAGTAACGATGAACACGATTATCGGCGCACAAGCCCAGATTAACAAAATGATGTTGGCGGAGTTAAACACGAAAGCGGCGGATATAGCGTTAATCCAAGCTCAAGTTGCCGGACTTCAGGGAGATTTAGATACAGCCCAAAAATCCGCCGACAGAAGTGTGAATTTGAAATATAGCGATGCTAACGATTTGATAAATGCCCATTTAAAACAATTAGAGCTTATTAAGGGAGAATTAACAACGAAAGAGAAAATAAGAAGTGATGCTGTAACTGCCTACCTTGCTTCTGAAAAAGAAAAGTTGGCAAATAAGGTGGCCGAAGAAAAGGTATTAAACACCCAAACTTTGAAGAACATATTTGATTATCAATCTGCTGGAATTACAATGGGGGATTCTATTGAAACTCAAAGAGAGAAGATTCTTAAAAATGTAGAATACAAAACAGAATTAGCAAAGAAACAAAGAGAGGCAATGGGCACAGAAAAACCACCAACATTGGCACAAGAAACTGTTGCTGGATATGCTTCAAGAATAGAACAATCAAATCCGATAATCGGAAGTTTACAAGATTCTATAGTTAAAATGAACTTCGCTAAATTTAAATTAGAACAAAAATTACCATCGGCATTACAATCAGATATTGTAAGACAATTTAATCAAGCGGCATTAAACTTTATCAACGCCAAATTAAGACAAGAATCTGGTGCTGTTATCGGTGACCCAGAATATGTAAAAGCTGAAGCACAATATCTGCCGCAACCGGGAGATGATGCCATAACTCTAAAAAACAAGAGTCAAAATAGAGAATTAATATTCAATTCATTAAAAAATGCTGGAGGTTCAGCATATACTCCGCTTTCAGAACTTGTTAAAGAGCCAAATTTGATTGATACAAAACCACCATTGCCGACTAATAATATTACCGAAGAACAACTAAAAGCGGCTGGAGCTACTCCTGTTGAATCTTACAGTGGTGGAATTATAGAAAATATATTAAGTGGTAAATTCTTTAATTTCTTAAAATAATATGGCAACAAAGTACAATCTAAACGGAAAAACCTATACCCGACAAGATGACGGAACTTTCTCTGAAGAAAAAGAAGGTGTAATTGGCGGTTTTGTAAAAGGAGTGGCAAAAGGTGCTTTATCAACACTTCAAGGAGCATCAACTATCGGACAAAAGATATTAAATGCCACAGCTGGAAAAGTTATTGGGCAACAACCAGAAGTAAAAATACCAGAAGAATACAGAACTCCATCTACTGGCGCTCAAAAAGCGGGATTTGTTACTGAACAAGTAGCAGAATTCTTTATCCCCGCTTCAAAAATAGCAAAAACAAGTGAATTGATTTCTTCTTATAAAGCAACAGGACTTTTGTCAAAGTTAGTCCCACTGGTAGGAGAAAAAACAGCACAAGGAATTGTTAATGTGGCTAAACTCGGAGGAAAAGTAGCTTTACGGGCAGGAGAAGCAGGAGGAATAACCGCGTTACAAACTGGAGAATTTGGAAAAGAATCTAAAATTGCCGCAGGAGTTGGCGGGGCAATTCCAGTTGTAGGGGCTGGATTATCGGCAATCAAAAGAATGGTCCCAAGTATTTTGGGATTTACATCTGGAGTTCCAACTAAAGCCATTGAAAAAGCCGCTATCTCGCCCACGGCGGCAAAGTTAGGAAGAACTGTTGAAACGGTAGAATCAATCCAAAAAAAATCAACTGATATTTTGGGTTCTTTAAGAAATGATTTAAGTAAAAGTTTTTCAACTGGATTAGAAGATATTTCAAAGACAGTTCCAAGACAAGGAGTAGCAAGAACTGTATCGGGAACTTTTAGTGGAGTAAAAAACCAATTCAAAAGTGTCATTGAAACAGGAACTGATAATGTCGCAAATACTTTAAGAAAATTTAGAGTTGCTGTTATTGATAAAGGCAATACATTGGATTTTGATAAATTACAAAGTTCTATTATCAGTTCCTCTGAAAGAAAACAAATTCAAATGATTTGGGATACCATTAAGAATCAAACTGATTTCTCTCCAAAAGGAGTTCAAGATGTTGCGGCAAGAATAAATGCTTTATCAAAATATGAAAAAGGCGCTCAAACAGTAACAAGCGCCGTTGGAAGCCAGATACACAATGTTTATGATAAAGCCATCGGGAAAGTTTATCCTGAATTAGGAGCACTAAGAAAAGCATATGGTGAAACAAAAAATGTCTTGGATTCTATCGGAAACATTGTTGGTGAAGGAGCAAAAAGCCCAGTTCAAATTCAAAGTGCCGTCAATAGATTAACCAATATTTTCAAAACTGACAGGGAAACTTATATTGAACTGTTAAAAGAATTATCCAATAGAAGTGGAGTTGATGTTTTAGGATTACTTGCTGGAACTGAATTTCAAAAAGTTCTTCCGGATTTTGTTAGAGGATTGGGAGGCGGGGGTGCTGTTTCTGTCGGCGCGGCATTCTTAAATCCTTTTCTTTTACTTTTAGCGCCATTATTCTCTCCAAGATTTGTTGGTAAAATCATTGAAAAAACTCCAACAATTTCAAAAGTTGTTTCTGGTGCGGCAAGAGCGACTGAAGCGATACCATCACTAACAAAAGATTAAATAAAGAATCCGATGACAATCAAAAATACAGCAAACAAAAATATGATGGCAAAAGTGATATCGCTGATAGATTGTATTAAACTTTTTAACATTAGAATAAATTGCTTTATACTCTATATTTTGGTATTTTACCATAAATAATAGTAGTTGTAAATAGATTAAGTTATGCCCGTAGGAATATATCCACATAAAAAAATGCATCTTAATACACGAAAAGCGTTGTTAAAGGCTAACTTTGGTAGAAAATGTTCTAAAGAAACAAGAGAAAAAATTGGTTTAGCTAACTCTATTTCTCAAAAAGGTAAAAAACATTCAGAAGAACAAAATAAAAAACAAAGTGAACGAATGAAAGGGAAAAAACTATATGTAATAACAGATGAAATTAAAAAGAAAATTAGTGATGCTCTAAAAGGAAGAAAATTGCCAGAAGAAACAAAAAGAAAAATGAGTAAATCCTTAAAAGGAAGAAATACTTGGAGTAGAGGAAGAAAACACACAAAAGAAACAAAAAGGAAAATTAGTGACAGTAATAAGGGGAAAAAAATGTCTATTGATGCTTGTAATAAAATAAGTATAGCTCATAAAGGAAAACACCAATATTGGAATAGAGGAGAGAAAAATAGTAATTGGAAAGGTGGAATCACGCCAGAAAATCACAAAATAAGAAGTTCTATTGAATATAGATTATGGCGAGAAAGTGTTTTTGCCAGAGATAATTGGATTTGTAAAAAATGTGAATATAATAAAGGTAATATTTTACATCCACACCACATTCTCAATTTTGCCCAATATCCTGAACTTCGTTTTGCCATAGATAATGGGATTACTTTCTGCCGAGAATGTCATAGAAAATTTCACAAAAGATACGGAACTAAAAATAATACTCGTGAACAATTACAAGAATTTTTATCTCTTTAGTTAAAATAACCCCATGCCCGACCCCCAAAAACTTAAACAACTTCTTAAAGAATTAGAAAAATTCAAAGCCATAGAAAGCAACGGCGTTTTAGGCGGTCTTATCTATGACCTAATGGAAAAGTTTAAAGGCGTTGAAGAATTGGAGGCCAAGTTTGATAGAACTATTGAAGAAATAAAATCAAGTGTTCCCGATTTGAATACCATGTTCAAGTCGGTTAAGGGGAATAAAGGTGATCCGCCAACAAGGGAAGAATTATTAAATTTAATTGAACCGCTTATCCCCGAACCAATCAAGGGCGATAAAGGCGACGATTATATTTTAACAGAATACGATAAGCGAAATATAGCTGAAAAAATAAAAGTTCCTATTGTTGAAAAAATAGTTGAAACAATAATAGAAAAACAACCGATAATAACGAATGAAGTAAAAGAAGTTGCTGTAGCAGATACCCCAGAAATGATTGTATCAAAACTTGAATCCCTAGAGGAAGGTGAACGCCTAAAAATTTCTGCGATTGAAGATTTAAGAGACGAGCTTGATAGATTAAGGAAACAAGTAACCCAAAAGGTTTATGTCGGAGGAGGTGGTGGTAGCGGTGTAATGGGTGGACATGTCCAGTATTACGATTTAAGTTCTCAATTAAATGGGAGTTTACGCGTATTTTCTGTACCTGCTTTTGCGAGAATTCTTAATGTTCAGTTAAGTAGTTTTCCGAATATTTTAAGACCAACGGTTGATTGGACAAGCGATGCGGCCGCAATGACTCTGACGCTGACGAGCGAGATTCCCGACCAAAGTTTGTCCGCCGGCCAGACATTAGTCATATTATATGCTAACCTATAATTAAATTAATGAAAAACCAAATAAAATATTTAGTTTTACTTCTTGGAATCGGATTATCTTTTGGATTTATAGTATCTGCCGCTCCAACACAAACTTTCCAAAAAGACATATTCCCAATTTCCACGAATCAATATGTTTTAGGAACTTCCACTCTCCAGTGGTTAGGCATATCGGTCAAAAATGCGTCTTCAACCAATCTAAGCATCCTATCAACCGGTTATTTTAATCTCAACGCCACCGGCACTATGCAAGGCTATTCAATCTGCACCGCCGGCAATGCCGCTTGCGGAACTGGCGGCACTGGACTTTCTTCTCTTAACGGGCTGACAGGCGCCACTCAAACCTTCGCCACTTCCACTTCTGGGACTAACTTCAATATATCTTCAAGTGGAACAACCCATACTTTTAACATTCCGTATTCTTCTTCAGCCAATACAGGGCTTTTAACCTTTGGAGATTGGACTACTTTCAACAACAAAGCTGATTATTCTTTCGGGGCTAACAACTTCTCTGGAACAGGCAGTTTTACGGGCGGAAACGCCACAACAACAGGTTTAACCGTCCAAGGTGGCACAAAGCTCGGCTCTCTTGATATTCTCGCTTTAAACACAGCTGGAGTGATAACCAACGCTAATCTGGCTAACTCCACGATAAGCGGCGTTGCTCTCGGTGGGACTCTTGCTAATCTGACCGCTACCGACAGCACTCTTACTTTTTCAGGAACTTATACTGGAGCTTTGGCTCGCACTATTGGACTTAATCTTGGTCAAGCCAACAGTTGGACTGGCGCTCAAACGTTTATAAATGCCACTTCTTCCGCTCTTTCAGTAACCGGCGGGGCTCAATTCGCTTCCCTCACTATGTCTGCCACTTCCACTATGAATGGATATTCTCTCTGCACTTCGGGGAATGGGATATGTGCGGGAAGTTTAACCGGAACAACGGGACAGCTTGCGTACTTTAGCGGAACAAACACCGCCGTTGGAACTTCAACTATGGTTATCGGCACAAATGGCATTCCCACTATTGGAACAGGGTCAGAGGTAATGAGAATAACTGGTGGATTTTTAGGGGTAGGAACAACAAGCCCTATTTCTCTGCTTACGGTTTCGGGAGATATAGCCACGGGAGGAGACAAGCCAACTCTTACAAGTTGTGGCACCACTCCAACAATAAGAGGCTCGGATTCTGCCGGTGAGGTAACAGTAGGTTCGGTCGCGGCCACGGGATGCACAATTACTTTCGCGGCCGTAAAAACAAATGCTCCGACTTGCACCATAACTAATCAAAGCTCAAGTACAGTAAACGCGATGACTTATACAATTTCAACCACAGCCCTAACAGTCAGCCAAACAGGATTGACTGGGGCAAAGATTAATTATAATTGCATACAAATGGCACAATAAATATGTTTAATAAACAAAATAAACTTTTAGCGGGATTGATAGCGGTTTTAGTTTTTGGTTCCTTAGGTTCATTTTATAAACTCGGCCAAGCGGTTTCTTACCAGAGTTTGGGATGGACAAGGCCGGTTAGCGATGTGGACTGGGCGGAAGATGTTAAAAAGGAACAACTTAATTTCAAACTTGATTCTGAACTTCAAGAAATGAAACTAAGCCACGAGGACAAGTTACCGAAAATAAAAACATTATACGATAAAGCAATATTATATCCTGATGTTATCCGATATGAGTATATGGAATCTGGCATGAAAGAACCGGATTTAACTAATGAAGTTAATACCACTATCAAGCAGTATGTGCGAAAATATGAGAAACTCCAGCAATCAATAGAAAGAATTAATAAAGAAATTGATTTGAGAGCCAGAGGGAAGGTTAATAGAACAAACGATATTCTTTCCACTAAACCGGCCGATTTGAAAACATTGTTAGAAATTAATAAACTTAAAAAAGGACTATGAAAAAAATACTGTTTCTTGCGACTTTTATAAGTGCATGCTTTTTTATCTCTCCCGCTTTTGCCGCCACTACTTATTATGTTGATTTTGTTGGAGGACTTAATACCAATGCCGGCACATCCACATCCACGGCTTGGCAGACACTTGACCAATTTGCCGACAATGCCCGTGTCGCCGGAGATATACTTATAGTCAAGCGCGTTGCGACATCAACCGTGTCGTCTTCTATAATTTTTACCAGTGACGGAACCCTTAACAGCCCTATCACTATAACCGCCGATTATAATAATCTATGGAATGATTTTGCCACTTCTTCGGAAACTTTTACACCGACTTTCGGTAGTACTTTTATGGCTTCTTCCGCCTCCACGACATCCGCGTTTCCCAATACTTGGATTTATGTTCAAGGTGATTGCAGTGAACAAAATGCCACTACGACTATCGCGACATCTTGCGAACTTGCCTATGAAGTCGCGTCATCGAGTACCAATGGGATTAGTCTTTATCTACCCTACAAGGGCAACCAATCAGGTGCGGGACTATCTTTGAGGGTAATGCCCGCCGCTCCGCAATGGAGTAATGTGACAGCTAGTTTTGCTTTTACATTAAATAGTAGCGCTTATTGGTATTTAAAGGGATTGGATTTGAGGAGTACAAGTAATCAATGTGTTGTTTCTATTTCGAATGCTGTCAACACTGGTAATAAAAGCGAGATTCTTTATGATATGATTTTGCAAGGGAACGGGGCAGGTGATTGCGGTGTTCAAGGGGCAGGGGCGGGAACCTTAATAAAAAAGACAAGAATATTTAATGTTGTAAAGGGATTTTCCTCTAGTTCAGCTACTGTCACCACAGTACAAATGGTGGTACAAGATTTTTACATTGACTGTAATTCAGTCGGTTCCTCGGCCGCATTTGGACTAGAGTCGGAAGGTTCATCCGTAAACGCGACAAATGGGACAATCGTAAAATGTACAAGTAGTAGCATTCATGGTAATTATAACGGTGTTTCAACTTTCATAAATACAACATCTTCGGCACCACCCACTGGATTATCAGCAAATGGGTATACTCTAAATAATTTTGAAGATAACTTTAGCATTGTTGGTCTTAATTCTCAATCATCTAACCAGATTTCCGCGAATAATCTAGCTACCACTACCATGTCCTCTACCGCCAATCTTCGTTCAGGAGGGGGCCCAACAAACGAACTTATATATCCTCCCACGGGAACGGGAAACACGGGCATATCCACAAATTTTTTCCCATTCTCTTTCATAAAACTTTTTGAGTATCCTATTTACGCAGATACCACTTCCAGGACATATACTATGTACTTTAATTCAACATCAACCAGTCAGTTTGTCGCAGACCCTTCGAAGACCGAAATGTGGATAGAATGTGAATTTTACGCTAACGCGACCAATGCCGAAAGAAAACTTACCAAATCAACAAGCGTGGCAAACTTTAGCAGTAGCACGGCTTGGCAAGCGATTAGCGTAACTTGCGCGCCTACTCAATCGGGAGTTCTGTATCTACGGGGTTGGTATGGAAAACCTTCAGACGGCTACAACGCATTTTACATGGACACAACCCCCTCAATATCGCCATGAAATATATCTTGCTTTTAATCTTATTATTAAGCTTATTGGGGGCTACTAAGATTTATGCCGCTTCCAACAATTCGCGTTATGATTTTACTTCGGGGAAACCGGCCATTACAAACGACACCACTAGCGTCTGTACCAGTACCTCTAAAAATCGTTATGGGTTTACTTCGGGGAAACCGGCAACAACTTTTGACGCTACCGCTACCTGCACTTCTTCCGTTCCGGCAAATCCCCAGGATATAATCATTTTCGGTAGTTCAACTTATAAAAATAATGTAATATTTAAATGAACACACTTTGGAAACCAGTTAAAAATTTTGAAAAAGGGAGAGGAGGATTTGATCCCGCTCTTGTGATTATTCATATCGTGGGGCTTCCCGGTAAAACTGCTGAATCCGCTTATCAGTACTTTAATAATCCCGCTTCTCAAGTTTCCGCCCACGCTATTGTTTTAAGAAACGGCGATATATGGGAACTGGTAAGTGATTCCGACACTTCCTGGGGAGCGGGAGCGGTGGGATATAAGAACGGAATACCAATTCCTCCGATAAATCAAATAGCGAGGAACTTCTGGAACAGGGGTGTCCGTTTGAACCAGATTATGTTAAACTTGGAGCACGAAGGTTCGGAATACGAAGATTTAACCGAAGCTCAATACATATCATCGGCTCAATGGGTGAGAGGAAAATGCCTGAAGTTTAATATCCCCATAGACAGCGCCCATATAGATAGGCACTCAAACATAAGAACCACAAAAGTCTGCCCCGGCCGAGTGAATGTTTCAGAAATAATCAGATTGGCTTCGTCTGCCGTTCCCGTTTCGGAGATTGAAGTGATTAAAACAAAAATATCTTTGCTTCAAAGGATTATGGAACTCTTGCGTCTTCTAATGCCTTATCAGAAACTTGGGGGCGAAATAGAAGACGAAAGAGGATTATAATAAATTATTATTAAAGTAAATAAAAAAATGTCAGCAAACTTAAAAGGTGTTTTGTTAGT
>ERZ1292642.1069-Hain-H14-01um-R1-1069-length-13588-cov-7_pt1 | contig 13588 bp, 17 predicted proteins | sample MGYA00564403_ERZ1292642 | MGnify/ENA primary metagenome ERZ1292642 (study PRJEB36523, sample SAMEA6512643) | groundwater metagenome | collected 2019-01-09 | study: AquaDiva: Metagenomics assemblies of 32 groundwater samples | reverse complement strand
GTTGTAGTCCGACGAGCATGCCTTGCTCAGAGCCGTACTCGATCAGTTCTTTGACCCCGAACATGGTCCAGGTCAAGGAGATGATGACTCTTTCTTCCTCATCGAAACTGAAGGTTCCGACTGGGTCTTCGCCCAAGAGAACGGTACCTTGAAGATGCACGGTTAGATACCCTTCCTCTCTTCTCCCATCTCACCATCCCGGGCTACCGGCTTCTTCTCTGACGACTTGAAAGCGATGGCGAGAATCGTTACGCCGACCACAATGGTCGCACACACCATTCCGACGCACCACACGATCACCTCACCGGGGCTCACGACAGGAACTCGTCAACAGTAGCGAAGCCACTACCCACGAGAAACTGATCGAGATTGGCCCGAGCCTCCTCGACGAGGTTGTCGAAGTAGGCGTAGTCGATCGCATCGTTCGGGAGATCCAAGGCGAGGGTGGAGTCCATCCAGAGATGACCCTTGGTGCCGGCGACGGCATAGTGCTTGTCTTCCTTGATGCGGAAGAGCTGACCACCACCAAACCCTTTCTTGACGGGGGTGAAGCGACCGGTCTTGCCGACGTGGATCAGCTTGGAAATAGCCTGATCGTAAACCGCCTTAGCCTCGGATAGGGTTTCCTCAGCCTTCATGCCGTCGTTGAACACAACCGAAGCGCCGGCGATCTTTGCTTCAGCCCTCAAGGCCGCTTTGATGCCCTTCTCGATTGCTTTGATCTCGGCGATTGCTCCGTCGATATAACCGAGATCGGAGTCGTCCGTGTTCCGCAAGCCTTGGGTGTAATCGTGCACGCCGAAGTCGAGATATAGCGCCCCCTCCTTGACATGCTTCGTCACGCACACGTCGAAGAAGTTGATGTCATCCTCGTGCCCGAACAGCTTCTTGAAGACGTACGGGTTCGTGTCCTTGTGGAACTGCGTGCCGGTGGCGGTCCAGCAGTTGCTGACGCACTCGTCTTTCTTCGCCACATAGACCGCGTCGTTGACCAGACCGAGCTTGGCGTAGGTCGCCTCGTGCTCCATGTCGTAGCCGTACTTCTTGGCGAAATCCTGGATCTGCTGGATGTCATCGACGTCTGCTCCCGGCACTTTCACCGAGTCAGTCTTGATGTGAACGACCTGTAGTCTCAGGTCGTCTTGGATGAAGTGCTTCAGGTCGATCATGAAGAGTGCACCGCGCTTGGCGACGATGTTGTCGATGTTGCGCCGGTCCATGAAAGGATTGTCGAACTTGGCCGACGTCAGACCGTAGACGATGTTGATCGAGATCTTCAGCCCGTGACGTAGCTCAGCCGCCGCCTTCTTGGCCGCTTCAGGATCCTTCTTCCCGAGGGATTCAATCTCCTCGATGTAGGGACGGAGCTTTCCTCCGAGAAGGGTTTTGGCTTCACCGTAATTACTGCGCTTGATCGCCAGCTGCGCCTCGACGAGCGCCATGAAACGCGGCGTATACTCACCGAACAAGTTGAGCTGACCGATTGATGTAGGGTGCATAGAAGCGACGTCGAGCAGCGCAACGTCTCGGTAAATCCCTGGCTCGGCGTAGACATAGCCACCCTCGCCGACCAGCTCATCTCGGTACGTACTCTTGCCTGCCTCGAAGACATATCCGGGGAACTCCTTCGACAGATCGGTGTAGACGAAGTTCTTCTGGGGATTCTTCTCTCTGCCGAAGACAATGCCGGCGGTTAGCTTGGCGGTGGTGTCGTTGGGTGTGAGGGCGGCCAGATCTGCCAGAATCAGACGAGCCTTGTAGTCACCCTGCAGATGCCGGTGGACCTTCTCTTCCGAGACGACATCGTTGATGCAGTAGTCCACGACGTCCTGGATCCGATCGTCAGGAACGGGCTGATCCCAAGGGATGTCCATCTCTCGATGTGGTAGACCCAGCTCGATCTGCCACTTCTTGAGACCCTTCTTGTCGGTGCTGTAGTCGTAGATGTCGGTGTGGGAAAGCTTGTAGGCCTCACCGAACTTCGCACCGGTCGCTCCGTTGATGATCTTCTGCGACAGCCGATACAGCTGCTCGATGCTGTACCCCAGAGCCGCGGCCCACATCATGTGGTTGTCGTAGTTGCGGACGTTGAAACCAACCAGCTTGAGCTTGAAGAGATCCTCGACCTCGTGCGGCTTCGGGTTGATCATCACCGTGACGCTGTCTTCCGAGGGGTCTTCCTCTTCGAACTTCCAGCAGATGAGGAAGAGATTCGGATAGCACTCGATGTCGAAGAACGCCAGTCGTTTGTCCGCCGGCTGAATGGACTTCGCTCCAGGATCGAGCACCGTCCCATCGCCCAGACAAATATCGTCCGACTTCCACCGCATTTGCTGGACGATCTTGAGACACTCCAGCGGCTTGTTGGTGCTGTTGTTGGCGAAGACGGTGATCATCTGCTTCAGATCACTGACGTCGAACGTCATGCCGTCGTTGTAGGCGTCATCCAGGATCTTCTTGATGAAGTCGATCGACGGTTTGGTCCCTGGATGGATTTCCTTCCGGATGTTGCGCTTGATCAGGTCCCGAAGGGCCTTCTCGCTCTTCATGGTCCCTGGATCGAACACCCGTGTATTCTCCTTGAGGGGTAGGCCGCTGTTTATGGTTGCGATAGGAACGTCGTTACATCGAGAAAACCGGCGACGTAGGGTACTGTTGCCCCGGAATGCTTTGACCTCGATCCCATCAGCGTAACTTGGATCAAGTTGGGAGACATCGCCGCCGGTCCAATTGTAATGGAGATGGACTGCCTTGCCGCTTCGACTAAGCTCGGCGTAAGTGGGAGGCCACTCACTAGCCGCCTCAAGATTTCTCTCAAGAGATTTTCCACCGTCTGCTCCTGTCAAATCGAAGTCAATGACGATGTGGTTGTCGGGCACCATGACGTAATGCTCGCGGGTCGGGTCGAGGTCTTGGAGAAGAGTGTCCACCACCTGGGAAGGTCGTGGCTTCTTCATGACCCTGCCGATTAGCCTCTCGCCGTCATCCCAATACTTTGAGGGCGTCCCGTCGGCTTTCGCGTACTGGGCCGGACATTCCGCCAGTTCCAGGTTGAGCAGAGATGTGGTTTCTTCCATGCGCAGCACGAACGTCGATGCATCGTCATCCACCGGTGTCTTGAAGGGTTGGGCCTTGAAGCCGGAGTAGTAGCTGCGAATCAGCACCCCGTCGATCATGATGCGTTCTTCGAACTTGTCGAAGTAGTTGCCCAGCTCCGCCTTGAACCTGTGCAACTGAAGGGACCTCGACTTGTCGATATTCGCTTCTTCGCAATACTCCTTGTACAGGTTCCACGCCTGCTTAGCGCTGACGCCATCCTGTGCGCTGAAGACGTCGTAGTACGTCTCGATGTAGTTGAAGAAGACGTCCGTCTGGTACATCATCTCCAGCGGCTGGTAGTTGCTGTAGTAGTTCTTGCCCATGGCCTTGTAGACCTTGAGGCAGTGATCGGCGATCGCACCCAACTCGAATTCGATCCGGGCCATCAACGCATGGTACTTCTTCGGCGGAAGCTTGTTTCCCGTCGGATGTACGTCGATCAGTCGGCGGATGAGACCAGACTGAGCGTCGGTGATCTTCACGGGCTTGTTGGTGCCCATGATAAGGAATGCGTTGATCCGAGCGTCATACGACGGCTTGTACTTCTCGTTCACCGTCATGATCTCGTGCGAGACGATCGAGTTGAGGGTGGTGTTGTCCTCGATCCTCGACAAGTCGCCGTCGTGTTGGATCGCCACCAGCGGGTTGCCTGCGAACGCTGCCGCGGCAAACTGGTTACCGTTCGACCCCAGGGCCTTGGCGTCGAACGTCGTCACGTAGCCGTCGAACAGCCGCAGGGCTATGTTGATGATCGTTCCCTTGCCGGCCCCCGGAGGACCGTACAAGACGACGAACTTCTGGTTCTTCTTCGAATCTCCCGAGATGATGGACCCGAAGGCCCATTCGATCTTGGCACACTGTTCGTCGCTGTACAGCGTGCCGACCATCTCATCCCAGGCGGAAATATCCCCGGGGGCGAGGTCGTATGGAAGTCTCTTGCTGACGTAGTCCTTTTTCCCCACTTGGGTTCCTTGGAACGTCAACGTTTCGTCCAACTGATGGGCGTTGTCGCCGATCTGGCTCATGAACTTGCGGAAGGTGCTCTGCCCGTTTGAGCTGAAACTTCGCATGAGCTTTACTTCGACGACGTCTTTGTTCTCTTTGCGATATGAGTGCAGCTTGTCGTCTACGATGCGTTGTACGTCGTACTCATCCGTAGACCACAAGCCTTTCTCTTCATCCCAGATGGCGTAGAAGTTTTTCGCTCGGACCATCAAGTCTTCAGAGCGCCCAACTATAAAGTCAGGATATGCAATGAGCCCTCCGCCTTGCTTTTCTGATTTTTCTTTTACCTTGATCTGAAAGAAATCCATCTACCCCTCCTCCCGGATTGTTAGATTCGTTCCAGGAGATATGCCTGCGCCTGGTACCACAGCTCGACACGTCGCTGGTCTTGCTCGGCCCTCTGCAAAGGGAAGAGTCCGCCGGCGCCGTTGGGGGCGTAGCGTCGTGCTATCACCTTGACGAGTATTTCCTCGAGGATGGTCTCGCTGACAGACGTCGCGTCGGTGCACTCGGTCAAGCCGAGATTAGCGATCATCTCCCAGAACCAGTCCGCGGGCTCTCGTCCCCCGTCGAATGCCAGCTTCCACGACAAGGCCACGAGAAGCTCAAGCATCGAGCAATCCATGTCCATCCAGCCGTCATCGACCTTGTTGAGCGTGGTTCCTGTGCTACGCAAGAACTCCCGTCGGAGGTCCTTGCCGTCTTGTGCTCGGTTGCCGTCCTTCTCGAACTTCTTTGTCCAATAGAACTCCCTTCGATGTAGGAGCCTCAGAAGATTCCAGTAAGTCTTGGAGCGGTTTTTAACATCCACCGAGCCGACTTGACTGTAGAGCCACATGAAATATGCCTCGTCAAGCGGCATTGTCATCACCCATCCTCGTTTCTAATGTCGCTGAGCGGTTTTCTGATCGGCGAATTGGCCGTAGGCCTCGTCTTCGTCATCCTCCTCTTCTTCCTCGTCGGGGAGATCCGCGTCGCTCTCCCCGAAACCCATGAATTCGGTCAGGCTCTCCTGCATGACCTGGATCTCGTAGTCCATCCGCAGGCCTTCGTTGCGGACGCAGATGATGCTGGGCTCTCCCTCAGGGACGTCCGGGAAGAGTGTCAGATTGACCTCACCCACCACGCCAATCTCGAGGGGGTTCTCGGTGTCGTACCCCAGAAGAGTCGCGTCGTTGACGAAGTACTTGAGGTTCTCCTGGTCGTGGTGACTGAAGTCGTCGCCGGCGTCGTTCGTCTGCGCGAGGAAATTGTCATGCGAGATCAGGTACGGAGTCTCCTCGACCTGCTTCCTCGACACGAAATGACCCGTTGCCGGATCCCTGGGAGGGAGCTTGGGTTTCGGCGAGGCCGGCGACGAGAAGATGTTGTTCTGGACGACCTCATCCAGCGGCGGCTTCTCGGAATAACCCTGGTAGTTGATCAGGGCCGCCTTCGCCGCTTGGGCGAGATGCGCACGACCCTTCTCCACTACCGCTTGCTCTTCGTCGGAGAGAGGGGTCTCGTCGACAGTCTCCTCTTCCTCCTCTTCGTCGGTCTCGACGAAGAGCTCCGACGGGCTGCGGGGCTTGTCCCGAGCCTGCATCAGGAGAAGTGAGTAGTGCTTCTTGGTGGCGTCGACCTCGACCTTGATCCGGTCGTCGAGGGTGGCGTTGAACTTCTTCTTGGCGACGAGATAACCCGTCGCAGTGCCGATCGCCAGCGATACCGCGGAGGCACCGCCGACGATCAGATATGTCTTGTTCATCGTTTACCTGCCAGTCTTTCCGCTGCTCCGATGGCGATCTGAGATCCGATGTGAGTCGCCGTGGCGCCGACGACCATGAGGAATGCCGCGCCGTAGAAAGTGTGCTTGACGGCATGAAAACCGATGGCGACCAAGGAGACCCCTGCGACGGCAGACCCTCCACCAAGACCCAGCATTGGGACTTCTTCCAGAAGCATCTTGAGCTTCATCGAAATATCCCTTCTCAGATCAGGTCGAGGATGACGCCGTCGACGTTGAAGTCCAGGACCGCGTACTTCTCGTCGCCGTCGATGAACTTCTCGACCCACTCCGAGTCGCCCTCGAAGACGCCGAAGGTGATGTAGTTGTCACCAGTCTTGGCCTCGTTGTCATTGCGGTAGACCCAGCCCACGACCGCGCCGGCCTTGGTGCGAGGAAGGCCCAGCATGTCGTAGACCTCGTTGAGGAACAGGTGACCCTTGGCCCGCAGCTTGTCGTTGGCGTAGTTCTGCTTCATCATCACGATGCTGGAGTTCATCCCAGGCTCGCGAGTGAAGTGCTTGGAGCGCTCGTCGAACACGACCGCGTAGGGAGATCCGCCGATCTGGGGGTCCTTGACGACCTTCGTGTCCGTGATCGCCGTCTTGCCGTTGGACAGCTTCTCCTCGACGCGCTGGAGCTCTGCCCCGTGAGCGAACTGGCGGTCCTTGTCGTCGCCGAGTTCCTTGCGGACACGCTCGCGGTACTGGTCGTAGCCCTTCTGCACAGCCGCGTAGGCCGCCATGACGCTGGCGTTCCGCTTGGTCAGGACGATGTACGAGCCGGTGAGAGCTGCGATCGAGACGAGACCGAGACCGACGGCCGGCAGGTAGGGCTTGGCGATCTCGAGTGCGGTCCTGACCTGGAGCTTGCGGAAAGCCTTGGCCTTGTTCTGGTCTCGCTGTTCGGAAGATTCGCGCGGGGACGTCTCGGAGTAGAGGATGTCCAAGTCGGACTTCTGCTTCTCGTGCCCGTCGAGAACGTCCGAGATCTTCAACGTGGCCCGGCAGGCCAGGACGGTGGCCCCGACGACGCCGACCACACCGGCGACGAAGAGGATCTTGGGCGAGTGCTTCTGGGTGACCAACACCTGACGAGCGAACTTGCTCGTGGCGAGGGTCTTGACTGCTTCGAGGTTCATGCTGCGTTGCTTCCTTCGTTGTCATCCGGCTGAATATCGGCGGGGGCCAATGATACGGTGGGGTTGTAGTGCGGCATCCGCTGGTAGAGAACGTTACGGATAACGTTCTGGGCTGACTCCTGGGAGTGCATCGTCCCGGGGTTGGGGTCGAGGTCGACGTAGACGATGAAGGCTTTACGCATCTTTCTTCACCGGATCTCTGGTGAGATGCGTGGGACTCGGTAGGTTGAGGAAGTAACGACTGTCTTCCTCACCAATCATGTCGGAACGGTCCAGATTTCTCCATCCCCAGTAGCTATCGACGAAGTGAACAGGATGCCCACATGCGCGATAGAACTCGGCGACGGTCGCGAAGCCGTCGACACGGATGATCTCTCGCAGCTCGTTCAAGACTCCTTCGGCGTTCACCGCCTGAGGGAAGATGATCGGTTTGATCACCAGTTGACGCTTCCGCCCGTCGTTCTCAGGCTGAAGAGAATCCGGAGCGTGAGCCACGACTGGGTTGTAGTGGTCGATCTGGTTCTCCAGGATTCCTCGGACGTTGTTCAACGCCGATTCTGCCGTGTGGAATGCTCCCGGCAACGGATCCAGGTCGACGTAGACCACGAGGGCGACTCGATTGCTCGACATGGTAGGCATCGCCCTCTACTTGTTGTTGACGTGGTCGATGAGCTGGGCCGGCGGGAGACTGAGAAGGAAACCGTTCTCCACCTCGAGGATCTTTCCCGTCCTCAAGATTGTCCAACCCCAGTGGTGTTCGTGCTCGGTGTCGAACAGACCGGAGCCTGTGTCGGTGATGTCTCGCAGACCGGCGATGGACACGAAACCTTTATCGGCGATTTCCTGAATCATCTTCTCCAGGATAGCCTCGAGCTTGTCGTAGTTGATCCCACCGAAACGAACCGAGAAGCTGCTACTGCTGACAGGGTTGTGGGGACCCTTGACGGTGAAACTGAAACTGACCTTCATGACTTGATCATTCCCTTCGACTGAAGACGTCTGTATATGGCGAGCACTTGGGCGTCACTCATCCCGGCTACCCATGTAGGTGAATATAATTGGGCCAGGGTTTGTCGCATCTGGGTCATGGCGCTGTCGTGCTACCTCAGGTCTTCCGGATCCGGAAGAATGAGAAGATAGCCCTCGCGAATGTGCTTGATCGTCATCGCGCTGAGATCAGTCCAGCCGTACTTGTGATCCGTGTACGCACTGGTCTCACCGGTCAAGTCGTTGAGGTTGGCCACGGTTGCTGCACCGTATTTCATGATCGTCTTCTCGAGCTCGTCAGCCACGACTTGTGCGTTGATCAAGCTGTCGAGAATGACCTCTCCGATGTTGAATGCCGACGGCTGGGTGGCAGGTCGGCGCACCGGATACGATGACGGAGCTCGGCCGACGACGGAGCTCGGCCGGTCGTAACTGACATGCGTACGAGGAAGCGTGCTGCTTCCTCGATAGCCGCTACGATGCGTCGTCCGAACCTCGCCGTAGACGGCCCTCTCGATTCCCTGCTTGACCATGTCCGTGGCCATGTCCTGCAGAGCGGGAATGAGGACATCTCTGAAGAGATAAGGGATCACCCCGGACGCGTCACCACTGAAGAAGGTGTCCATGAAGCGTCGGCCAAGCGGCTTCTTGCGCTTGATGATCTTCCCGGAGATGACCTTGTCGAGCTTCAGTTCCGGCTCCTCGACGGCCGGCGAGGTCTTGTCGATCGGGCTGGCGGGTCTGCGCGAATTGCTGGGGAATTCATCCATGCTGTATATGCCTCAATCCGCAAATATATAGGGGTGGAACGCGGTTAGTCGGCGTTCTTGGTGTCGTGCTCCTCGTCGTCGATGAGATCGCCCTCGGGGTCCTTGTCGATCTTCACCCACTTGTTGGTCTCGGGGCTCTTGCGGTAGTCGTCGGCGGTAAGACCTTCCTTCTCGAAGGTCGACTCCTCGCGGTTGATCCGGCCCAGCTTGGATGCGAGCTTGGCCTTGTCGACGTAGAAGACGACGCCCTTGGCGATATCGTCGATCGAGTCCTCGGTGTACTTCTTCGTGACCTTGGCCGCCACGCCGCCGATCGACCATGCTGCCGCGAGCATGGTGACCTTGTCGATGAGGGTCTCGGACGTGACGTTGTTCTTGATGACCTGGGTCACGATCTTGGCAGTGCCGATTCCGACGAGCCCCGAGACGACGAACTTCGTGGCACTGAGAGCGTTGAACATGATGGACCTTTCGGGGAGGATGAGTTGAGATATGTTGGTGACGAAGACGGGGCACATGTACGCGGGATTCCCCACCGCAGCTAGGCTGTCGCTTACAAGTCAGCATCCTGACGAGGAACCAGTGGGCGAGACCCCCACAAGAGGACCACCAGTTCCTTGCTAACTCCCAGTCTCCGCGTTTAGCCGGCCGTCAGGCCTCGACGGCCTTGCTGGCCACGCGGTTCTGCATCAGCTCGACCAGCTCTTCCCTGGTCATGTCGCCGATCTTCTTCTTGCCGTCCTTCTCGGACTGGGCGTCGATCTCGGCGGCTTCCTTGGTCACCCGGTCGGGCATGATGCCGAGCCAGAACTGTTCGGCGTTCTTGCCGTCGGGAGAGTCGAGGGTGAGCCACTCGAAGAATCTCTCGTAGGCCCGGCTGTTGAGGAAGTCCTCGGTGTACTCCGCCTTCTTGACGAACTTGGAGCCGTCCTCGGAACGCCGGCCGTAGGAGTTGACGATCATCATCTTGAAGAAGGTGTAGACCTTCTGGCCCTCGCCGGAAGCCATGGCGGCACGGATGTACTCCGCCATGCTGCCCTCGAAGATGGGGTTGAACTCCAGGTCCGCGATCTCCGGGGACATGATGTGGAAGTTCAACTTCTCGACGTGCTCGACGTCGTTGAAGTCCTTGTACGTCACGGTGTGCTGGAACATGTGGTATCTTTCCTCGTGTAGATGTGTAGGGGAGAAAAGGAAAGACCCTATGATTTTCGCATAGGGTCTCTCGTCGGCAGATGTAGCTCAGGCCTTCTTGGCTTCGTCGTCCAGCTCGCTCAGGTCGTTTGGAACCTCGAGCTTGTCCTGCGACTTGGCCCTGCGGGAGGACAGGAACTTGTTGACGCCGAACAGGACGCCGGCACCGACGGCCGCGCCGGCCGCGACGGACAGGGTGACGACGAGCTTCTGGCTGAGGACGGCCTTGGTAGGGATGTCCAGGGCCAGCTCGACGGTGTCGACGACGGTCGGGAGGGTCTCCGAGACGGCCTTGACGGTCTTCTCAGCGGTCTTGGCAGCAGCGGTGGTGGTCTCGGACATGATGTAACCTTTCGACAGTTGATGGGTCTCGTTGTAACACGTGTTTTTCGTGCGAGCTCGAGCCTACAGAACCAGGTGGCGTTATGGAGTGGCCTACACTGCCCCATTACCTCCACGCCTTATCCCAGTTCTGTAGGGGCTCGAGAGGTGTTACTCGCAATCCCTGCTGTCGCGCGACGCCAAGTAACTGGCGGTACTGCATCCACTGCTCAGGAGGATATGGATACGCCTGAGAGTGTTCCGGTCAGCGAAATCGACCGTAGTCGGGGGATGGCTCCTGTCTGAACTCCATCGCAAGACAGGGCTTTCCGGTCGGAGTGAGTGTGGAAGCGATCTTGATCTCGAGCATTCGATCGGAATTCCATCCGATCTGCTCGGTGTATGCCGGCGCCGGAATATCGAGAATCCGATACAGCTCGGCCAGGGACGCGTAGCCGTCGTGGATCAGGGCATAGTTGAAACTGTTCTCGGCAGCTCGGATTCCCTCAACCGAGCTACGGAAGAATCGATCGCTGAAGATGTCGTAGGCGAGTTCTCCGACCTCCGCCCCGTAAATCTCAACGCCTTCCTTGTACTCGTTGACGCGATCCTGAGCGATTTCATCATGGATCGCCGCTTCTTTGCGCTCGCCGATCTTCTCGACGACCTTCGCCTTGTACTCGTCAAGGGTCTTCTCGGTGATGGAATATGCCGCCGCGAGGCCGGCGGCACGACGAGCTCCGACACGGTTGGCACCGATGATGCAGGCCGTCGTCGCAGCAAGCATGGTACCAGCAGGGATATACAGCCGCCAAACGAGCCGAAAGCGATGCTTCAGTCGTTCCTTCGGGTCGTCCGCATAGCCCTCTGCCCCTTCCTTGAGACGAATGATGTCCGACGCCTCGAAGGATGCCTTGCCGGCCAGATACGCGGTGGTGATGGCTCCCACGACGCCGAAACTGGTCAGGATCGTGGGAGAGTTGTCTATGGCGAGTTTGGAGGCCCGCCTGGCCAGATCTGCGATCGTCATTTAGAGATCCTCGGTGTTGTCGAAGATTTGGAAGTCCGCGAGTTCATCCATCGTTTTATAGTATTCCAAACCTTCCTCCGTCGGAACTCTGACGATTCGGGTGATCAGAGCCCCGTTGGTGTCGAAGAAGTGCATGTATCGATCCTCGAAGAGCCCCTCGTGTGCCGCTGCCTCCTTCTCGCGGCGCAACTTCTCCTTGTGCAGCATCTCTGTCACAGAGCCTTTGGCCCTGACCGCCTTCTCACGCCGTTCGCGCGCCTCGAGCTTTGCTTGTTGCACCTTCTTCTCTCGGGCGGAACCGTGATACATGTCCGTGGCGAGGATGGTTCCTGCGCCAAGCATCGCGATGATGAACACGATGCAGAGAGAAGAAAGCATGATTCGGGTGATTTGGACCAATATAAGGAGTGCGGCCATTGCCTCGGTCCTTTCTACATATATAACGAGGCGAAGCGAAAACTCTAAGACCATGTATGTGGGGGTCTTAGAGTTGTGAGATCAGTTGATGGGCTCCTCGAATAGGGCATTGAACTCGTCGGTCAGGCCTTTGGCGGCCAGGAATTCGGTAACGGTTTCCGTGTAGCCGTCCTTCAGCAATTTCGTGAGTTTCGCGCAAAGTACCGTAGTAACGGTTGCGGTGGTCACGATGGTGATGGCGGTTTTGTGGTCCGAAACGAACTCGCTGGTACGGGCAGCGGCGCGCTTGACGATATTCATGGTGGCTCCTTGTGCGGGGGTCATGGGTCTCATTATAACCCATGTTTTTTCTGCGAGGAGCCTACGCAGGTGTCGCCATCATCTTGCGGTAGTGCCTGGCCGAGTAGTAGATTCCGGCGTAGAGGACCGCCTTGAACCCTATGAAAACGGCGATGGCACTGAGAACCTTTTTCTGGTCCCTGGTCACTTTCTGGTCCTCTCGGGATTCGGATACCACTCTACAGGGGATGGGGTTACACTTCTGAGGGGGTTAGATCAATGTGTTACCGGTTCTTGCTGATGCGGTAGTTGACCTGTCTGGCGTAGGCTCGCGAGCCTTTCGCTTGTCCGTGAGCTTGGATCAACTTGGCCGACGCGGTGATGACTGCCGCTACCGCAAGGATAACGACGACCGGATTTTCCTCAGCTGCTTGCTTGAGGTTGACGACGAACTTGTTCTGGGCGATCTTGTGAAGAGCTTTCTGCCGGCGCATCTTCTTGAGATCGTCTTTGATCCACTGGGGAGTCGAGTAGGTCATTCGCTGATCCTTTCCAAGGGATGCGGTTTCTCGTTGAGCAGATAAGCACACACCCAGTCGTCGGGCGACTGCCGAATTGTTCGACGCTGGATGCGGAAAAGACCACACCGCAGATTGGTGCCGGTGTCATCGGTGCAGCGCAGCTCGAATACCGTGGCCACCGGAATCTTCATGACGTCGGGCTCACCGAGATATGGGTTCTCCTTGGCGTGCAGCTCTCCACCGCAGAGAGGGCACTTATGCAGCTCCATGAAGCGTGAGAGTTTCATCGTCTCTCCATCCAGGCCGCCAGCTTAAGGAGATTCTTACCTAACCAACGCATGAAATCTGCGTAGTCTATGCGAAGACGGATAACGAACTTTCTCATCGATACCTCATCACTGGAATTCCTGCCTTTTCGGCAAGATCAGCGCACATAGTGGCGCCTCTCGATCCATCCTTGATGAATGCGAGACAAATATCTGCTCCTTGCTTCACCATCTCAGCATTTCGGACATAACCGGCGCGTTTTCCATACTCCCACCATTTCGCAGGATAGATCTCGACGCGCCATTGGAAATTCTCAGCGATATCGTTCGCCATTGCATCTGCACCATCAGGACAACCGCCGTGGACGATAGTTACATCAGATTCTTGCACAGATTTTGTGTGTGCGAGAATGGCGTCAACGATGGGCGTGGGGTCCGGCCAGTTGCGAGAACCCGTGATAAGAATTCTCACCGACAGATCCTCTCCGCGCGATTCTTGATATCCTGCAACTGAGTGAAGGGAACCTCACGGCAGTGACAGGGGTCGCAATCACACACCTTCCAGCACTCTTCTTCGACATGGTGATAGTGCGGATATGTATTGATTGCGACGATCATCTCGTAGTGAGTCACTTGCAGATCCTCTCCACGATCTTGCACGCGGCCCAGACTCCGCCGATGGTCAGAGCCGCGTGCGTGATGACGTCCTTCGCGATGTCGGCGTAGGCTGCTGCGACCTCGACGCCCTCGAAGATGTTGCGATTGGGGTCGACGTCGTTCACCGATTCCTGGT
>ERZ1292642.1063-Hain-H14-01um-R1-1063-length-13610-cov-9_pt1 | contig 13610 bp, 18 predicted proteins | sample MGYA00564403_ERZ1292642 | MGnify/ENA primary metagenome ERZ1292642 (study PRJEB36523, sample SAMEA6512643) | groundwater metagenome | collected 2019-01-09 | study: AquaDiva: Metagenomics assemblies of 32 groundwater samples | reverse complement strand
GCTTATCTCAAGGAATTGCGCGAGATTGGCGTTCGATGCTGGATTGAACCCAAGCGTATCCAAGAGTCGGCCAATGGCTGAGACTCCCGTCACAGACGCCGACTTTCAGGAGAACATCACATGAGAGATGAACAGGACCAGAAGCACTTCAAGACAGAGCAGCCAGACGCATACGATCGCGCCTATGGGCAAGCGCAAGGATTCCCGCACACGAAACCAAGCACAATCACTGCGGCTAATGTGATGGGCATCGGCGGTGTGCGTTCCTACATCGTCCAGACGTTCAGGCTGCCAGACGTCGGGGATACCGTCTTCGTCCAAATCACTGGCCCTGAGGGTTTGCAGCGTGTCCACCTACCGCCGTCGGTGTCAACGGCCATCGCGCGGCAGCGTGACAGTCTCACGACGAAAGCTCGATCACGAGCTGGTAAGGCTCGTGCGGCTGCTGACAAGGCGGCCGGTATCGATCCAGGCTTCATGCGACACAAAAAGGCCGTGTGATGGCTGAGACTCCCGTCAAAGGCGCCGACGAGCTCGCGCCAGCAGTTGCGGTCAAAAGCCGCGATCCGCTCTCGAATGAGGCCAGGAAACAGGTCAGCCGAGAGGCGACAAAGGCCGCAGTCGCGCGAGAGCTGATGGAGGCGTCAATTATCACCCGCATGATCAGCGCCTACAAACTCGAACAATACGGATGGGGCGCCTATCTATTCAAGCCGTCCAAGCCGCAAGCCCATATTCAGTGGATGCTCTGTATTGAGACGCCAGGCGGGCCGCTTTGCTGGCGCATTTGGCGCGACAAGGAAGACCCAGACGCGACCGAAATGGCCTTAGTGGAGCACATCAAGGACCGTCGCGAGCACGGTCCAAAGAACTATGAAGCCGGCGATAAGCTCGCGCTGTTGCTGTTGCTGTCTACGGAAGGATGGATCAAATGACTAGAGCAGAATTGCATACTGAGAAGTCTCTTGCCTTGTGGGAACGGACGTTAGACCTTTGGGAACGGTCCTTAGTTATTGCTGAACTTAGCCCAGATGCCGCCAGGACTGCTATGAGTCTCGTTGAAAGGCATCGAACGCTGATCTTGAATGAAATCCACACTAAACGAGGCGTGAGTTAATCGGCTGTCTACGGAAGGATGGGATAAATGACTGAAGTACGCTACACCGTGACGGTTTACATCACGCAGCAGATCGATCCAGACGAAAGCGAGCACGAATGGTATGCCGGCCAGGAAGCGAAAACGCTTATGGAGCGGAACATCATCAGGACACTGAAGCGGCATCTGTTGAATCGGGAACCTGATGTGGATTGCGAAGTGATGGCCGCCGAGCTGCTGTCAGACGAGGTAGCCCATGCCGTTTGATGTGCTCAGGGATACGGCGAAGATGGCGCAAGTGGATCGCTGGCTGGCTGAGGATGAAGCGGAACGCGAGCGGATACGACGGGATGAAGCGGTAACGCGCTACATTCGCCGCTTTGTCAGCGAGTCAGAAGGCTGGAGCAAATGACTGATATGAATCTGAGACGGTGGGCCGCCTATCAAGCGGCTGAGTTTGCTCAAGCGATCGGCTTGCCGGTCGCCAATATGTGGGAACCTGCGATTGCTCGCAGTCTCGTGCGTGAGATTGAAGCGGGCCGATTCGATCGCGATACGGCAGTAATGATGCTTCGCCTTAATCTGGGCATTGCTAAGGATCGTAGCCATGCCGTTTGATGTGCTCAGGGATCGCGCGATGATGGCCAACGTAGATCAATGGCTGGCCGAGGATGACGCCGAGAAGCAACGCGAGCAGCGCGATCGGCTGGTGACGGAATACATCCGGCGGTTTAGCGCATCATCCGGCCACGTAATGACATTGCCACAAAAGCCTTGAGTGCTGGATCGGCTTCCGGTGCTACCGCTGGCGCATTGATCGGCAATGGACTAATCGGCGGATGTGGTTGCGATGCGCGCAATTCTTCTTCCTGTAACAGTTCACTAAGACGTTGAAATACTGGTGCTGGGCCTAAAGCCTTCGTGATGGGCGCCAGCCGCCCCATAATGCTTGCCACTGGCCGCGCGACAGATTGTGCCATCCTTCCGAGACGATAGCCGCCCCTACCGGCCCGCCATCCTGCCGACGGCGCCAATAAGCCTTCCGCGATATTGCCAGTGCTGACGGCATGGCCTAAGACTGCCGCCGTTGTGCCGTGCCGAGCGATGGCGCCAGCGATGCGCGGCACGTTGGGATTCGTGCCGAATCGCGCCGCAGCTTGTTCCACTAAGGGCGCCGCGCCTAATGCGGCACTTGCCAACGTACTAGCCTTCGGTCTAGGCGTGCTAAGGTCTGCTGATTGTGCTGCCGGTTCTACTGCTGGCGCATAGCCACGTATGACTGTAGCGATATTCTCTTCGCTTTCGCCAGCATCGACCATGCGCTGAACGATCGTTTTGAGGTCAGCCGCCGCCATATTTCTTAATCAATTCTTCTGCTGTAGGTTTCGCGGCCGGTGCTGCTGCCGGCGTGGCTGTGCGCTTGTGACTGGGTACTGGCATGGCGAGCTGCTGGGCGTCATGCCACCGCTTCAAACTGCCCTTGATTTTGTTCAATTGTTCAATAATGTCCCCAGTGCCTAATCCTTGATCGACTGTGCCGAGTGCTCCTTCAAGTCTATCCAATTCGCGATCGGAGACTTGACCCAACGCGCCGCCGGTTTTGCTGGCTTCGCGCATGGCTGTTAATTCGCTGGTCGCGATATTCGATTTCAGCGTATTCAAATCGGCTTTGAATGCCCGCGCCTCTGATGTGGGAATCCCAGCGGCAAGACTCCCTAGACCGACAGTCCGCCAGTTGACTTTTTTGACCAAATCATCAACGGATTGCTGAATACGGAAGGTTCGTTCAAGCTGATACGCGCTTGGCGCCTTGGGTCCACCCTTTGCGGCCTCTGTGCCTGCTTTCGCATGGGCCAGCTCCGCCTGCGCTTGCGCGCGAAGGATATCGGCTTCGTTGATCTTGCCTTGCATCTCGAGCCGCTGTGCCGCTTGATTCAAGCCTTCGGTTTTCGCAGCGATGTTCGCTTCTGCCACTTGCTGCGCTCGCGCGTTGTCCGCCATCCGATCCGCTTGTGTTTGCTCGTCACTGCGTTGTTTGGCCGTGGCGCCTTTGATGCGCCCTGTAATCCGACCAGTGACGCGGTTTTCTCCGACTTGTAACGGCCCTTCGACGTTTTCACCGAGCGGTTCAATCGCAGGCGCCGCACGCAGCAACCCGCCGAGCCCGGCCTGTTGCATCATGGGGATGGCGGTATCGGTTTCAGGCACGAAGGATTCGGCCGGCAGTTCTTCGGCCAGCTTGTAACCCAAGCCAATCGCGCGATCTTCTGCGGTCTGCTTCCGTGCATCCTCAAGACTCGCAAGTTGCGCCATCCGAAATTTGTCTTGCTGTTGGAGTTCCAAGTCTTGTCGGCCAGCCGTCCGTAACGCGATCTGATTCTGGAACTCCTGTTGTTTGCGGGCGAGTTCTTCAGCGGCCCGTTGCCGTAACGTCTGTTGGAGAGCACTAAGGCCGTAGGCGCCTTGAAGTCCTAAGCCAGCCATTAATGACCAAACCAATCTTCAGTGCCAAAATCGCCAATGGCTGGCGGAATGTCGCGCCGAGCCGTTGTCGCCTTATGGTCCTGATACCGCTTGAGGAAATCAGCAAAGGTTCCGCCGAGGGCGCCGACCGTGCCGGCGGTCTTTAACACTTTATCAAGTCCGCCTTCTTCGGGGAGCGGCGTCAAACTCGGTGGCGCCCCAAGCGTCGGAAAGGTCAGGGGCGTAAAGTTATCGCCGACTTGTTGTCCTGAGAGGGCTTGCTCAGACATCAGACGTCCGATGTTCCGCGTGTTCTCGCTGAAGATCGATGGCCTGAGCCCGCCAGTACTGGTCGGTACCGGGATATTGCCCACCATTGACGGCGTTCCATACGCGAAATCCTGCGCGTTGGCGAGAATGTCACCACGCACGGCATTGGAGGCTCGAGCTTGCGGAGCTTGGAGCCCAAATTGCCGTTGGTTGAGGTCGAGATTCGCTTGGCCGAATTGACGATTCGTATTCAACGTCTCTGCTGAGAGTTGATTGCGGTACCGTTCCTGTGCGAGCCGATCTTGTTCGGCTTGGATTTTGGATTCATCAATGCGGCCGGCTGCCCGTCCAGCCGCAAGCGGTTCAGCGACTTCACCAACCCGCGACAAGAGTCCGCCTGCGGCCCCAACGCCAGCGCCCAGCGCCGCCGCACCTCCCGCGCTAAGCCCAAGCAGTGACGCCCCGCCTGTGAATGGCGCGGCAATGAGCGGCCCGGCGACACTCGCGACCTTACCAAGCGAGCTCCAAAATCCCACGGTTGCCCCCTAGTATTGCACGGCGGCGCGGTTCTGATTGGCCGCATTGATGGCCAAATTCGCCCCGATGCCCTCTCGCTGGACCTGGAACCCTTCCCGCTGCAACATCGCATTGAGTTGGGCGATCTGTGACTGGATTTCGCGCGAGGCTTCGGCATCGCCGGCCGCGAATGCCATTGAGAGCAATTGTTGGAGTTCGTTTTTCCGGCCTTCGACTTCGCGCGTGATGAGGTTAGCTCTGAGCGTGCCGAGCCCGACGGCGTTGCGTTCATTGCTCTGCTGGATCTGCTGGGTGAGTTCCCCGGTATTGAGCCCTTGGCCCTGTCCGTACAGGCGTTCGGCGAGCTGTGCGCGTTCCCGTTCCGTGCCTCGAGTCGCTTCGTTCCGAGCGGCCGTCAAGGGTTCCTGAATGTTCGGATCATTCGGATCAACGGCTTTGCCGGCTGCGGCGAGCCGCTGCATCAGGATCTGCCTGAGTTGACTGGTAAAGTCTGTCCCCCAGAGCCCTTGCGGCGCCTGCATGCCGCCCACTGAGAAGGGTGTATAGCCCTGCGCGGTTGGCTGATAGTTCGTGAGCCCTTGTTGCATCGGCCGCGGTTGATACGGCGCGGCCGGCGCGGAGTCATCCATCCCAGGTTGATACCAGTACTGCCCAGGCGTCCCTTCGGCCCCGATAACTTTGTACTTCTGGCCGTTCAGCAGGATTTCGTTCCCGCTGGGCGTGCTGCCGTACATGTAGCGGCCGATACCGAATTTCTGCTGCAAGGCGGCGGCAAGCGGGCCAATACCTTCCGAGGACGGATGGCTCGACTGCCATTCGCGAATGAACGCTTCTGGTCCGCCCCCACCCGTTGGGCCCCCGGTCTGCGGGATGGGTTCGTAATTCGCCATCGACGTGGACCATTGCATCCCCTGGGGGGCATTGCTGGGCGCCGTGGCTCCAGGATTCCACTGGGAGACAAAGCCCTGATCGATCGGCGTCTCGGCGCGGGTCGGTTCGACTTCGGTCTGATACGTCGGCGCCTCTGGGCCGGTATTCGTGAAGGGCGCCGCTTCAAGCGGTTGCTCCGGCCCGGCGCCGCCTTCGCCCAGCGGTTGGACGGGCTCCTCGGCCGCGTACTGCGTCCGTAACCGCGATTGCAACGTATCATTCAGTTCATCATCGTAAATGTCATCGCGTGCGTAGGCCATGGGTTATGTCTCCAAGAGTTCAAAACAGAGTTCACCGATGACCGCCGTGAGCGCCGCCGAGGCGGTCCAATTCGTCGCGGCACCGGCATTGATAAAGAACTGAATATTGGTGCCCGATCCAGAGGCGCCACGCACCGATTGACAGTACCCCGTTCCAGCCACGGCGTTGTCGCGATAGGCGAAGGCCGTCCCGTTATTCACAAATTTCGGTGTCAGCGTGCTGTGGATCGTCGCTTGGAGAATGGTGTTGACGACCCCACCGACCGTCGTGTTCACGAGATTCCAGCGGACAAACATCGTCTGGCCGACGAGCATGTACGTGATGTATGAGGTGCTGAATGCTGGGACGGTCCAGGTCATGGTGCCGTTGCCGGTAAACCGTGACGCCGCCATTTCCAAATAGGTCCACTCACCCATCGGCAAGTCACGCAACCGCTCCGTGATGCTGCCGCTCGCCGTGATGGTGCTATGGGTATCATCCTCGTTGTGCTGGCTATGGTACCCAGCCTGAATCGAGGACACGATCTTTTGGATTTGTGTCGCGATCCAGCCCCCGCCCGCATTGGCCGACCGTTGCTCAAAGCTGAGCGCCTGATCCTGCGTCGGATTGGGCGATTTGATCCGCAGGGTCCGAATCTGATCGATGAAATCGAGGCCGACCCTCATACGGCCACCGGCTGCTGCTTCTGGTACGGCGTCACGAGTCGATCAAACAACCATGTATTAGAGACTGGCGCCGCATCGCCGATTTGATACTGAACGAATTGCACTTCATTGAGCGCCGAGCCCCCAAGGACACGAGACACCCGTGTCGCCGTCCCCTCCGCTGGCGTTTGCGAGAGGTCTGCGGTACCCGTGATGGTTTCCGCGCCGAAATTGCGCGTCACCGTCACCGTCACCATCACGCCAGGGCTCGCTTTCGCGAGCACGATGGTTTCGCCGACTTGGCCATAAAACCCAGGGCCGCCAGGCTCACTGGCTTTCGTAATGAGATACGACTGGAACGTCGTGCCGTTGTCATCCGTGCCGGTATCCGTCTTCCAAATGCGATTGACCGCGCCGGTCTGTCCGACGTACGGTTTCAAATCGCGTGACATCGAGGCCGCGATGGTATTCGCGAACAGCGTCACGCAGCGGACGTTCGCGAGTTTTTCTCCGGTCGGCACACGCGTCCAGCCTGAGCTTTGCACGTCAAAAATCGCCATCTGGTTTGGGTCATTACTGGAGCCGGTCGCCCACCAGAACCAGACTTGCCGCTTGTCTGGGTGAAAAATGGTGCGCGCGACGACTTTGGTCGCTGAGAGGTTAATCGTCGCGTCCCCGCCGAGAATCCACGATTCGATATTCCGCCCCAAGTATTCGAGTCCGGCGAGGCTCCACCGATACGGCCCGCGATGGCTCATCCAGTAAATCGCGGCGTTGCCGACCGCATCCTCGCCGCGCGTAATAGCGTAGTGAGCCAATGCACCGATGCTCTTACTAATGGCATCTTGGCGGAACGGCTGAGTAGTGACTCCAGTCGCCGTGAGCTGCCACACTTGCCGTTCCTTGAACGCGAAGAACGAGCCGAGGACTGGCCCGGCGAGGCCCGTGGCCGATCCCGAATCGTTTTCATCAAGGTCGATGTACGAATTGACTTGGGAGGTGTCAACCCGTTCCTCGTCGCTGATATCGGCTGAGCCGATGACGGCGCTAATTTCCACGCGGCTTTGTTTGTCTGTCGTCGTGTAGGAGCCGAAGCCAAGCAAGCGGTTCTGATCGACGGCGATGAATTTGTACGGTTTCTGCAGGGTGTACTTGCCGGTCAAATCTGACAAGGTGAATGATGGAAAGGCCGTCTGAAGGGTTGAAATGTCCACGAATGTGGTCCCAATCGCGGGCACGGAGAGGACATAGAACGTCACGCCATCGGTGGAGCCTTCAACTTCCCAATTCGTTTCGCCTTCACTGGCCACCGTGGGTTGCGTGACACGCACTGAGGCGCCGCCGCCAGAGGGCGTAATGCTCGCGGCGGAGCCCGGCTCGCTGCGCCGCTGGATGATGCCCGCTGAATAGACCGTCCAGCGGACACGAAAATAGGTGAGCACGGCAGGATAAGCGCCCGCGCCTTGATTCGCGAGCGTGGGCGCGGCGGGTGCTGGGAGCCCGCCACGACGGACGGTGGAGCCATCCCAGAAGTGCATCCGCGCTTGGGCGCTTTTGTACGCGAGTGCCAGCTTGCCGTTGATGCTGCCGGCCGTGAAATCCCAGCCATTGCCGGTGGGCGCATCTTTCAACGTCGGCGCCGCCCATGTCGTCCCTGCGGCTAATCGGTTAATGATCGGCGTGCCCGAATCATCGACGGACCACATCTCGGCGGCTGTTTCATCGATGCCAGGGACATGCCGAAACAGTGATGAGATGGTGCCGACCGTGGTACTGCCCGTACTGGTCGCCGCCAGCATCCCGTTCCGCTTCCGCCCACACCGCGATTTATAGAAATCGACGTTGACGGCTTCGACACATTCGTTATCGCGAATCGCCCACGGGGCATCGTACGTGTTCATCCCGCCACGCTGATCCGCGATGACGTGGCGTTGTTTATTGTCCGCCACGGTCGTTGTCTTTGCCGCGCCCTTTGTTCTGCGCTTTCAATGAGGCGTGCAGCACGGCGATATTCCGATTGGCGACGGCTTGGGGCGGAACTCTGACATTCGTGAAATCATGCGGCCAGATGTCGGTTACTTCGACGTACACATTATCCGCCGCGTCAATCGGCTTGCCATGATCGAAGTCTTCAACGAGCAAGGAGCCGTCGGCGAGTTGAATAGTCGTCGGCACACTGCCATCGCTCGCCAGTTGCGCGAAATGCCGGAACTCGCGTTTATCCCGCGTCGTGCTTTTGATGCCCATCAGTAATGCTCGCCGTAACTCCCCGTCAGACCGGAGTACCGCCAGTACACCGGACGCAGGGACGCGATGCGATCACCGTCGTTCATCACCCATGAGCTGAGCGCATCCTTCTGGCGTGAAAATTCTGTGCGCGACATGACGGCTTGGGTCTGGTCCGTCAGCATGTATTCGCGCATCATCGTGCCGCTCACGATGGCTTCGTGGAAATCAATCGGAATCAGCGGTTCATCCGAGGGCCGTACTAAATCGTAAATCCGATGCGTGATGTCCGCGTACTCCGTCACATCGGCGGTCGGGACCGGCCACCATTCGACGCATTCATACCGGGACCAGAGTTGACCAATCGGCAACCGCGCCAGTTCATTGCCGGCCGCGGCGGCATCGTAGAGGCTCACGAAACCTACTGCCTGTGTGTCGATGTAAAACCGCGTGATTTGGAGATGGTCCGTCCGCGTGCCGATTTGCACCCGTGTCGTGCCGGTGAGCGTCGTCCCATTCGCGGTCGCATCGTGCGGATAGCCGCCCGTCAGGATGGACTCGACGTACGCGAGTTGTGTGATGTCTGAAGCCGAATCGCTGGCCACCCAGAGCCCAGTCGCCGCGGTCGGTTGCCGCTGGACGGCTTGATTCCCGATGACGGCGTAGAGCTGCGGATAGCTGCTGGTATCAGACTGCGAGGGGTCGCGAAGGCGCAAATCCACGAGCGGCACTTGCTGCAACTTGAAATTATTCGTGCGATCGGTAATGCCGTTGATGCGGGCCACGCTGGGCGGCAGCCCTGTTCGGGGAATGCTCGAGAGCGCCGTGATCGCAAACGTGTCATCGCGAAGCCGTTCCAGCCCAGGCAGACTCGCCAGTTCGCGATGCGTATCGTTGATGTGGTCCCGGATGCGCGTTTTGACCGGCGCGGCGGGATCGGCGGGATACCGCAACCGTTCATAGACGCGCGCTTGGAGCGTGGCGAGGTTCATTCGCCCACGGAGACGGGCAATTCACCCGCCTTGACCTTCCGCGTCCGCGTGGCTTGTGTCATCACACCTTCGGCCGTGTCGCCGAGCATCTGACGCAGCATGTTGCGGAGCGAGGGGAAAAGGAGTTTGTTGGTGGCCGTGAATAGCGGCGTGGGATGCCCGGTGTCCGGGTCAATTGGCCCACTCCACGACATACTTTCCACAATGCCGGTCGCATGGTTCTTGCGCCCAATGACATTCACCGTGACGACCGCCCCATCGTTCAGTTCGACTTTGTACGTCCCCGGCTCGAGGAGGTTCATCAATTCGACTTCCTCCCAGTCCATCCCATGATCGTTGACCCGCTGCGGGAAGGGCATGTGAACATCACATTTCAACGCCGGCATGGGGTAATCCTTGTCCCCCTGCGGGTTGTAGACGGAGACTTTCGGATGCTGCTGATTCGAGCGGGGCGCCGTCTGCTTGAGCTGCGCTTTTTGAACGAGGTTGTTTGATTCCTGAATGGCGACCAGTCGCGCCATCACTTGCGCCATCGTGAGTTCGTCTGGAGTCGCTTCGGTTTTCGCCATCATTCACATCACTTTCGTTTTGGTCATGCGTTGCATGTGGCACCACTCCTGCCAGAGTGTGCGATAGGCTCGCTCGACGGCTTCGACGTAGCCGACACAGATGGGGGATGCCAGGAGATTCCGTCGAGCCGTCGCCCGCATAGCCGCGAGTTCGTCTCGATTCGTGGTGACGAGCGCCACGGCCCGTTGGACGTACTCATCTTCGGTGGTGGTGATGCAGTCCGGAAACCCCACCGTGGTCATAATCGACGCAGAGGCCCGCTGGATCATCCGCTCGCCCAAGAGCGTCACAGTCGGGACGTGCATCATGCACGCTTCCAACGTCGAAACCCCACCTGTCTGCGGCCATGGGTCCAGCGCGAGGTCGGCATCTTGGTACCACAGCATGTGGTCCGAATGGGACGTGTTGAAATCAAAGACGATTTGATTGCGTGTCGAGCCGAATTGGTCCGCAATCCACGTTCGGGCTGAGGGCGTGTAATCCCCGCCCTTGAAGAGAATCCGTGCGGTGGGGAGCGCATCCAGAATCCGGCGCCACACGCGAATGCACGCATCCGTCACTTTCATCGCGCGTTGAAACACGCAGAACGTTGGTCCCTGCATCAGACAGGGGAGTGGTGTGGGCTCAGGTAAATCTTCAGCCTTCCCCGTCGCTTTCGAGGGCGGATGGTACGGCAGGATACAGGGCATATCGATGACACGCTCTGTCACCCGTGCGCGGATGGCGGGCGGCGCCACAATTGGATCGGCGAACAGGACATCAAACGTCGGCGACTGGGTACCGAGGACGTAACCCCATGCCTGAATCTGAATCGGTGCCGGCCGGTACGCGAATGTGATCAGCCGGTTATTGTTCGTGAACCCTGAGAGGTCCACAAGAATATCCACCTTGTCTTGTTGAATCGTGAGTGCGAGTTGATGCGGGATTTGCTCAGACACATCCACAAAATGATGGCCAAGTGCCTCTTGCCATAGGCGTGTCCGGTTGTCGTAGCGATGCCGTTCCAGTGTGCTGTACAGGCAGGTTTCGATTTGGTCGCTATGCCGCGCGACGACGGCGGTCCAGGCAATCGCAGACGAATGGAAATTGACATCGCCCGTGACGTACCCGACGCGGAGTCGTTTATAGGGATGGGGTGTGTTCTGATGCGGTAGTCGCAGACCATAGGCGACGGAGCCGCAATGCTGCCACCATGAGTGGCGGGCCGCCGTCGCTTGGGCCTCCGTCGTCGTCGCCCGCGCATCTTGCATGAAAATCAGAATCTCATGGGAGCGGTACGACCGCGGTTCCATGGCAATTGCTTGCTGATGCCACTGAATCGCTTCATCGTAATGGCTCATCGCCGCTTCGACATCGCCAATCTGTTGCGCCGTGAAGGCGGGTCGATGACCCAAGGCGTACAAGGCCCCGAGCGCCGTCCGCGCTTCGCGCCAATACCCTTTATCGCAATAGCCTTGCGCTTCGGCGAGGAGGCCAGTGAGATCCGCTGTTGCGTCCATAAGAAAAGTGGGGGCGACGGCCGTCGTGCCGCCGCCCCTGAATCGAGCTACGGGCTAATCGTTAAGTCAACGGCAACATACTGCTGAGCCACATTGGCTTGCATCAAATGGCCGATGACCTGCCCGGTGAGCAAGGTCGCCGCTGTGAACCCCGATGCCTCACCGCAGGCGGTCGCTGGACCATAGACCCACGCACCAGCGGCCGTGGTATCTGCGCCTTTGACTGAACACGGTCCCCAAGTCTGAATCCAGCCAAATTGCGCCGCCGTGATCACCGAGACTGCCACGCCGACGATGACGCCCGTCGCCGTCGCCGCTGGGAGCTGAATCACGCCGGAGTACTTGTTCTGAACCAAGCTGATTTTCGAGGTTGTCGTGATGGCGACCACGAAGGCATCTTCCGCATACAAGTTGAAGAGCCCGGTCGCCCCAGTGGACACGGCCGCATGGTTATTGATCGTGTACGGTCCCACACCTTGGCCGGCACCCGTCGCGATGACGGCGTACCCATCCGCATAGAAGTTCGCAGCGACGGTGGACGCACACGTCACCGAGAAATTCAGGGAGCCGATGGATGTGCCCCCCGATGTGGTATTCACCGCCAACGTCAAATGGCCGGCCACGACGGCGGGGGACTGAATGACGTTGCCGGCAATCAGATCGACAGCCCCCGCTTTGACGTAGCGGTAGACACGCCCATCAGCACTGCAACCGCGCTGCCCGAGTTGATGCTGTGGCGTGCTCGATGAGGTGAACATCTGCTGCGCGAGTTGGACATCCTGATTCGATAGATTCATGTCAGTTCTCCTCTCGCGCTTTAAGTGATCGCCGATACCACGCCGAGACGGCGCGGATTGTCGGTAATCAAATTTCCAATTGAAATCACCTTAAACACATCCCAGAATCCGTCACTGGGCCTCACGGCCGGTTCCCCCTTCATCCAGAGCATGTAGACGAATTTGAGGTTCCGGTTATTGAGATTGTACCAGTTGCCGGAGGCGCAAGACGGATCGTACCCGACGGGGATGTCCTTGAACGCGACGTTCTGGCCTTTGAAACCGCGGACCAGTTTGTTGTTCTCGGAATCCCGCACGAGTCGTTCGATCGTCGGCGTCAGGTTGTTGTAAATCTCGAACACCGTCTGCGTCGTGACGGCAAAGGTGGGATTCTCCTCGCCGATGCCGTTCGAGCACGAGTTGTAGCTCGTCTCGAGCGCCGCCAACAGGTTGTCGCCAGGGTTGGTCGTCTTCGTCCCGGTGCTCTGCTGATTGCGGAAAAACGAGTACGTGGCGCGGTTGATGAGGCCGACCGTGCCCGTGGTGGGTGTGGTCGAGACGAGGAGCTGCAAGCCGCCGAACTCCTTCGAACTGGTGCCCGTGCCGTCGGATAAGAACGAGGTATTGCTTTTCTCCTCCATCGTCTTTTTCAGGTTGTCCAGCTTTTTCGCTTCGAAGTTGTACTTGGCAGCGCCGCCTTCCGTGATGCTGCGCTCGAAATCCGTCATGGGCACATCGCCCGCGACGAACTTCCAAGCGTACTCCGCGTTATCAAACGTATCTGGGCGGAACACCGTGACGGTTTCCATTTCCGAGATGAATTTGACGTTGGGGTTCAGCGCGTATTCGAGGTTGGCTCGAATGACGACGCCGTTCTGTTTCTCAAAACTCCCGTTGGCGCGAAGCTGTTCCAAGAGCCAATGACGCTGAAAGATGTTGTCCGTTGGATCTTGCGGAACGTAGGCTTCCCAAGCCGCCGAGACATTCTGACCAGAAACAATCGTCGTCCACAGATACCCGTCCAGCGTGTCGGTGATGATCGCTGGAATCAGGCTCAGGAGACTTCGGATCATGGTGAGTCCTGTGAGCAGAGGGGGTGATTAAGTACGGCCGCCATCCAAGTTCGCCAGATACGCGGCGAGTTCCTTGGGGTTTTTCGGGCGAGCCGCAGGAGCGACGACCGCACCGTTTCCACTGACGGTGTTGCCGAGCGCTTTGCGTTTCTGTTCGTCCGCCACCTTCTGCTGAGCCGTGGCCTGAATTCCAGGGGTAATGACCTTTTCACGCACCATCACCGCCGCATCGATTGGATCGAGCGACGGATCGGCTTGGAGCAGTTCATTGAC
>ERZ1292642.1062-Hain-H14-01um-R1-1062-length-13617-cov-5_pt1 | contig 13617 bp, 18 predicted proteins | sample MGYA00564403_ERZ1292642 | MGnify/ENA primary metagenome ERZ1292642 (study PRJEB36523, sample SAMEA6512643) | groundwater metagenome | collected 2019-01-09 | study: AquaDiva: Metagenomics assemblies of 32 groundwater samples | reverse complement strand
TTACTGAAGGCAAAGAACAACTCTGATTAAATAGGTTCAATGATGCTTAACAAGATTGAAAAACTAAGAGAAGAAGGCCATAGACGCGGCATCGAACTCTGCGGCGAGAAATACAGAGAACAAATTTCATGCTATGACTTTCGTATGGCAGTACCCAATGATCAAGATCTAGAATGGTATAATAAACAAACATCTGAAAATCTAGTAGCAACTGGAATAGCAATCAAAGAATTCGGAGAAAAAGACTTTTTAGACTTTCCACCACATGATACTGATATTGCTAAAAAATACACTGAAGCATCTAGAGTATGGCGCATCTTATTCCTAACAATAAAAGAAAAGAAATGGTCCGGTGATCTTGCATTCTGGTTCGATAGAAACTACTTCAAGGAAGTGCAATCATCACATGATTCTGGCAATTCCACAAAGTTCCCAACCACGCTATGCGCTTGGTGTTCCAGAGATATAGACGACGATCCTAAAGATTATCATATCATGAAATACGATAAGACTAGTCCTACCAAATACAAGTGCGACAACTGCGATGGTACTGCTGTTCTCGACAGGGGTAACAGTAGAGAGCAGATAGGCGACAAGTTTGAGGAAGTTCATAGACTAGCGGCAGACACTGTAAATCATGCACCATTTTATGCTGATTTATTCCAAGACTGGCGTAAAAGATGGCTAAACGATACAATTTATGCAAGAAAGCGAGCAATAGCAGGCGAATTCTCAGAATCCGCATTTGGAAAAGGTAAACTCGTTGTAAGTAGGTCTAAGACAGAGAGAGAGAAAGTTACATCTTAATCTATATGCCCAAACTAACTAAGGTAGAACGCAGAAAACTCAAAGACCTTATTCTAACTGCAGAGATACGAGGCTATATAGGAAAAGGCTTACATGATTATGTTAGGACCAATCTAGGGATAGACATAGGTGATAGACATATTAACGATATTTTATATTCCATGAAAAAAGAATCTGCTAGATGGCTATATGCTATGAAGACTAAAGATGATTATATTCATGAGTTTAAAGTTAGAGTAGCAGAAATAGAAACACAGAAACAAGGAGCATGGCAGGACTATCTTAGTACAACACCATCAGAAATAGACTTAAGGAATAAACTCAGAGATGAATTGCACCGTTATACAGTAACGCTTACTAACTTGTATCTGCTTTTACCACAGTTAGGAGGTTCACCATCTGTCATTAAGGATAAACAATCAATTCAAGATACAGCAGAACAAACAACAATTCCTCAAGTCGAATGAAGAGGAGCGACTAATAGAAGATTGTAAAGGTAAGAAGTTCACAGAGTTTAATGATATTATAGGACTGCCTAAAAAGGATGGTAAAGAACTCCCGATTTTCGATTATGAACTAGATATAGTTAAGAAACTCATGCAGTATCATAATCTCTGGGTACTCAAGGCAACTGGATTAGGTGTTACCGAGTTAATCTTGAGGGTGATGGCATGGCTCTGCTTATCGTCTAACAAATACAAAGGTCAAAGAATGGATATTGTGACAGGTCCACGTATTCAGCAAGCCATTGAACTTATAGACCGCATGAAAAATCTATTTGTAGATAATTACTCAGAATTATTCTTTGAGACAAACATGGTAACTGTCATACTTAATAATGTCAAGATTCAAGCGTTTCCTTCAGCCACATTAGATACTATGCGCTCATACAAGGACGTATGTTTTGTATTTGTGGATGAGGCCGACTTCTTTCCTAAAGCACAACAAAGACAGGTAAGACCCAATGTAGAGCGCTATCGTATCAAGTCAAATCCGTTTATTGTCATGGTATCAACGCCTAATGCACCTGGAGGATTATTTGAACAGATGGATAGAGAACCAGAAAGTAAATATCATCGCATGAAATTAGATTATACATATGGCCTTGGCAAAATCTACGACTCCGTCTTCCTCGAACAAGAAAAGAAAGAAGAATACTTCGAAAGAGAATACAACCTTAAATATCTTGGAAAGGTTGGCAACGTCTTCAATTACAAAGACATTGAAAAATCCACGTTGGAATATGACTTCGCAACAGCAACAGAAGGACAATCTATGGGAATTGATCCTGGTTTTGGGGGCAGCGCGTTTGGTATCGTCATTACCGGATATCAAGATGGCCGTATTTATATAATATTAGCAGATGAATTTGAACGGCCTAACTATGAAGACATGCTTAGTAAGTGTTGGGAATATATCAAGCGCTATGATATCAAAAAAATCTATGTAGACGGTTCAGCAGTATCATTCGTCAAAAGCCTGAAGATAACATTAGGCGAAAGAGCAAACTATGAAACTGTACCGAAGGAACATCATAGGTATATGCGAGTACAGCCTATCAACTTTGCAACAAGGCACAGAGAGATGCTATCCTATTGTAAGTCAGTTCTAGAAGGTGATTATTTACGCATACATCCAACGCAGGAAAAACTTATCATAGCACTAAAGACTGCTTATGAAGTGGATGGCAAATTAGATAAGGAACAAACTTCATATGATGATATCTTTGACGCCTTTAGGCTTTCACTTTTACACTATAAAGCGAAAGAACAAGAACAGGCAGATTGAGTAACAACAGTAGAATTGCTGCAGCCTATTCTATCTATAACGAAGGTAAAACCATCGGTAAAAGTCTAGACTCGTTATTACTAGGCGATTTATTTGATTATGCTATCTGTATAGATGGTCCATATCCCCACTATAACGGATGGCCTAACAATCTAGAGAGTTCGGATGGAACCAGAGAAATAATACAATGTTATAATAACGCAAAACTGTATACACTGCCAGCACCAGGATACTTCAAAAGAGAATTCGCAGCACATATAGCACATAGTTTAGGCTGCTCATTTATGCTTATTATTGATGGAGATGAATATCTGATAAAGCAGGATGTAGATAAATTTAGAAACTGTTTGCAAAAGATAGTAGGCTCTGATAGAAACATCTGGCCTGTAGAAACACAATATAAGAATACAAACAATATGTTCTGGGGATTGCCTAGACTCTGGTACAAACCCTGGGAAATAGAATACATAAAAGGCTCGCACTGCTGCTTTAGGAATATGTACAAGTCTACCTACAATGAGGAAAGACAGGAAAGATGGCTAGACCAGCCAATAATCGAGGGAATAGCAATGAAGCACGATCCTACTCCTAGACCACAAGAAAGACAGGAGCAATGGCTAAAATACCAGCGCGAAGTAATAAACCCATTTGAGGATTCATTATGGTGATAAAAATATCATTTAATACCGAAAAGGATCGAGCAAAGGGGTTTTCGGTCTTGATACAATCAGGATCTTCATTCAACGGTCTTCAGAAGAATAAGTTTCTAGTAACTCCTCAGCAATGCATCTTGCTGCAAAAGGAGAAGGTGAACTATAAACAAATTGGTAATTAGGACAAGAAAGAGGATTCAAGAGCGAACTAATATGACATCTGATTTCATTCAAGCAATTCAAGAGACCGAAATAACTCCACAAGATATTGAAAGGGCAAAAAGAAGAATCAAAGATATGATAAAAGATGATTAACCTAACAAATCCAAACAGAAGAGTTAGGATCATAGATCCACAGCAAAGTAGAAAAATCATTTGTGAAGAATGTAAACATCCAACGATGCATATTTACAAACTAGATCCATCATTCTACTTTTGCGGCAACTGTGCCAATAAAATTCCAATCAGAGAAGTTAAACACAGTCTAGTTATAGCACCGTCGGCAGCAGAAGAAGAGAAGACATTTATCGCTCAAACTCCTAGACGCAAGACAATAGCCAAGAGAGGATTAATCAAAGACCAATTAGTACAGCAAGGATTCGATGTACAGGACTATTATGAGATTAAACAAGATTAAGATAAACTTTTAGTTGATATAGTTTAATTCGCCTTAATTTGGGTCAAATTTGCCCAAATCTGTACCAGAAGTCTTATCATTTGTTGATTCAGAAAATAAAAAGGTTTTAGTATTTACTTCAGGAGGTAATCGAAAACCAAAATCATACATTCCTAGATATGGCCAGAGATCAACAAATACCCCTGCAACCTCATTAAAGGATCCTTATACTCCCGACCTAAAGGATAGATTCGAAGATACCTACAGATCGGATGGTCAGGTAAAACGAGCAATAGACAAACGTGTTGAATTCCTGTTAGGTAAACATGGTAAAACAGTTCTAGACACAACAGAGGAATTCAGTGCATTTCAAGAGAGAAAGGCTGCATTAGACGCTATAAATACCAATGAAAGGTACATAAACGCAAAGAAACAGATAGACATCCTCCAAGCAAAGAAGGCAATAAGATTCCATGATAAACTAATCAGTGCTACCAAGCAGTGTTTAATCTATGGTAGATCTGCAATCGAGATTGTAAGAGGAGCAGATGATTGGCCTGTTGCTCTACATGTCCTTAACTCAAAACGCTTAGGTAAGGTGGAAGTAAATCCTGACACGTGGGAATTCTTAGGCGTTCACTATGTTGATATGCCTACAAATCAGGATTTATTGAATGCAGAAGATCTAATCTATTTTACGATAAACGATGATCATGTTACTCCTCGCACCATACATTATGGTTTGTCAGTCTTAGAACCAGTCATTGATACATCTGAGACTAAACGCATAATCAAACAGGAAGATCTAAAGGAAGCAGCCAAAGCCTTGTACGCAGGAGTTGCCTTCATTCGGTTTCTGAATGAGGCTGTTACTGCAGCAGAGATGCAGACGTTTGCTAATCAGATAACTCCAGGAGGATGGACTACTCACAAATATGATATCGAAGTAAAAGTAGAAAAAATAGCCGATAACCTTCAGCAGTTGATAGAGATATGTGACTTTTGTAATAGGGAAGAACTCAGGGATATCGGTGTTCCCTCTTTCATAGGAGGCTATGAACAGATTGCTAACTATGCCAATTCGCAGCAGGTATTGTTGGCATACAAAGAAGCCGAAATAAACACTGGCAGAACATGGCTAAAAGATATCATACAGCCACAATGGCTTAACTCTTTGTTTTACCAATTAGCAGGCATAGATGATTCTGAAGATTCACCAGTACAGCCAGAAGTCAAACTAAATTACGAATTCGAAGACCTAACGTTTGAAACTACACTAGATAAGGTGAATACTATTTTACCATTGTTAGAGCATAAATTAATCTCAGGTGAGAAAGCCCTAAAGTATGTAGACATGGAGGACGTTGTTGAAGAATATCAATCTCTGAAGATGGAACGCGACATGAACAATGAAAGACAATTCCAGTTAAAGATGGAAGCACTAAAAACAAGAAACGGCTTTGGACCTGGAGAGGAACAAGGACCACCTTTTCCTAATCAGAATCCGCAACAGCAACAAGGCCCTACAACTTCAGTGCGCCAAGCCAAAACAGATCTATACAAAAAACTAGCCAACAAGATTGACAGCCTCTAGACTTTGGAAAATACTTTTACTTGCAGAAACTATCGATAATCTACCAGAACCATTTATCCCAAGAACAGCAATAACCCGCAAACAGGATCCTAATACTATTAACCTTAATCGCAGTAAGACATCACAAGAAGCACGCAAAATAGAAGACCAATTAGCGGCAGACCTAGAAAAGCAATACAACAAAATAGTAAACGATACTCAAAAAGATGTTTCTATCCTACAAAGAACTTTTGGTCCAACTGTAGAGCAATTAATTCGAAGCGCGGTACAGAAATTATACCTTATCGGAGCAGACTATGCAACCAAGACACAAAACACAACTGCCTTCATAACACAAACAGATTTAGCAAACATCAAGAAGCAAGTAGACGCTACATCCGCTGCATTTTGGAGAAGAGTGTATGATGCTATTCATAAAAGCGATATTATAATTCCAACACAAGAGCCAAAAGAGCCAGTAGACCCAGCAATACAGGCGGCACTAATCTCCACAGTAACTGCGACGGCGACATTAGCCTTATCTACACTTTCAAAGTTAAATCAGATTCCAAACGGTACTAAGAGGAAACTAGTCTGGATTACCGAGCAAGACGCAAAGGTATGTCAGATCTGTAGACCACTACATGGACAAGAATGGGATGAGGACGATCCATTCATGAAGAAGCCTGGTCCAGATACTGAAGGCGGCGACACTCATCATCGCTGCCGCTGCCGCCTGCTGATAAAAGACGGTGAAGATATTCTAACAGGTTAGTTCTCGTTGCATTTCTAGATTAGTCTCTCTTTATGCCAGCGGAACTTGAGCAATGCGTACAGGATGTTTTAGCCAAAGATCCAAGCCTAGACGAATCAAATGCATATGCAATATGTAATGAACAGTTAGGGAAAGTCCAGTCTAAACAGGGCAACGTAAAACTATATCAAGACAATGGCCGTCTTTATCTCAAAGCATTTCTTTTAGATGCTTCAATAAACATTAACGAGTGGGGAGTAACAGCCTCTTCACTCAAAAGGAACATCAATAGTTTTATCGGTAAACCGCTAGTCCTTACGGAAGACTATTCGCATCCAGTTCCTACCGAACATGATTCACTAGATCACTGGCTTGCATTTCAGGAAGATTTTAGAATCGGTACTATTATTGATGTCGTTTCTAAAGATGCAACCTATTATGCTCTAATAGAGATTACAAACGAGGATGCAAAACGAGCACTAGATCAAGGTGCAATCCCCAACTATGTTAGTCCTGCAATTGCTCAATCACCAAGTGACCCAGCAGAAGCGATTGAGAACTGGACAGGCGTTCATCTTGCAATAGTAGACGACCCCGCTTTCACCGTAAAGAAGGCTACAATTACAGCATCATGCGGCGGTGATTCAGAGCAATGCCTTCTCCAGTTGAGAAAGGCTAGAGTAGAGAAGCAGGGATTGGGCTGCGGATTCTGTAACTATAAGGCGCTTGTTAGTCGATTTGGATTTAGTTCTCATGCCTCGTCAAAGACCAAAATCAAAACGGCAAAGATGGGAGAAGATAATAGTAATAATAATACTTCTAGTCCAGCACCAGCAAATGAACAAGCAGAGACAGTTCCAAAAACGCAGTATCAGGAACTTGAAAAGAAACTTGCAGATGCTGAACTAAAAGTAAAGGAATTAAGTGAAACAAACAAGTCGATATCGACTCAAGTTGCAGAAATCCAACAAGAGCGAAGACGCGAAAAGATAGAACGAATTATAACAGCAGAACTAATCAAGGATGACAACAAGAGAACAGAGAAAATTAACTCGTTCGTAGCATCGTCAATTCCAGTAAAAGAGATTGAAGATCTATACAAGGATGTATTCATAGTTAGAAAGGCTTCTATTGATAACAGACCAGCAAGACCACACGTTACCTTAGGAAGTAATGAAGACAATATAGATAGAGTAGAGATTGGTCGTAAACTAGCAATCGCAGCAGGGGTCCTTTAAGAGATGGCAGTTACAGCAGGTCAAAAGTTTCCAGGATATCCGTATTTACAGGTAGAACAGAATAAATCAGCCGCAGCATGGGCAGCAGGCGATCTTGTATATGTTGTTTCTAATACTTGGGCAAAGAACCCAACAACCGCAACAGTTCAACCTTATGGCGTTGCAGCAGCGGCTAGAGCCTCAGGAGATGCAAAGGGTGAGGTAATCCTACAGGGAGTTGTTGCAATGACTGCAGGCGCAGCAATTGGAGTTGGTAAGTTTGTTATGGCCGATACTACTACAGCAGGCCGTGTCAAGGAACTCGCAGGTACAGCGGCAGGTAAGATTGTCGGTCTGTATTTAGGACACGTTACAGAAATGGATGGTAAAACAGCACAAACGGCAGCAGCAGCCGCGGATGTGGTTTGGATACTTCTAATGCCAGGGGACAACGCCTAATGAGTCAGACTTTGGCTAATAGTGAATCACGGGTAACAGATATTGATGCATCGTTAATAGAGCATTCAAGAAGGACTTCAAAAGTTGCATGGCAGAATCCAGTAACAGATTGGATTCATGTATCTAACAGTGACAAGATGCCATCATTCCCAGAAGGTAACGCAGTCCTTAACATGAAAGAGTACAAAAAGGTAAGAACAGCAGCAAGAGAAGGCAAACTATCTGATTCTGAACTCTATGATAAAGTCATGTTCGGAATGTATAATGCTAAGGATGGATGGCAAGATTATGCAGTCAAATATCATGATGAGGTGTACAAGCCAAGAATAGCCGGTATAATGAACCTACCTGACTATACAGGTATTGAGGTCACGACTGTCTTATCAACACTGCTAGGAGTAGAAGAGAGAGGCTTTGTATTACAAGATGCTATCAAGGTAGTAAACTCACCAACCATAGAATTCAACATCGATACATGGACTGGATGGAATGTGCAAGAGAACCTGAATGTAGGAGATGACATATTCACCAACTCAGGGACATTTGCGCGTACCAATGTGATTATGACATTCGATGCGGCTCACATTGCAATGTATGACGCTTTGAACTACAAGCCACATTACCATGATATCTGGCGCACTAACCTCGAAAACATAGGCAGAAGAATGATACGCTCACATGCGACCAAAATCGGTACATTACTGGAAACGGCGACAGGTGTAGCAGGTGCAGATTGGGCCGCATATACTACAGACCACTCGACAACTAATCCATATCAAAACATTGGCACAGTATCAGATACTATTGTTAGTAACGATGGCAATACTACAAGAATCGCAATGTCTGACAAAGCATATAGAACGATGGTTGGTAATACCCACGTTAAGGGTTTTGGTGCTGGTTCTTCGGCAACGGCATCACCAGGTGCAGCCAAAGTCATAAATGGTGAACCACTTCCGCCAGGCTTTACAGGCTATATAGATAACCTGATGACTGCTACAGTTGCAGTAGTATACGATCCAGAAGCGTTTATCTGGGGACAAGGGCCTAGAGGCACAGCACAGTATAGAGATGTTCCACACATGTCAGATGGCTATATCACCTTTGACTGGAATAAGGAAAAGTTAATTCAGTCGGGTAAAGCAAGAAAACTGACAGGAATCACAGCCTAATAACGTAAGCCTTTTAACCTTTCTTTCTTTTGTTTTAAGTAATGCCAGAAGCAGCATTCGACTTAAAGGCAAAACATCCATTATTACCACATCCAACAGTCAGTAAACTATTCACAGAGAATGAATTCCCATATGACAAGAAAATCCAAGACAAAAACTATGAGGCTTGGTACCAGGAAGTCAAAAAGAGTAAGATAACCATCCTCATTTATCAGATGTTCAGAACCAAAAGACTAATCGATAATGTATCGAAGGACTTTATCTTTTATGACGCATTTCTGTACGGTACTGATAGGAAAGGAAACAAGTCTCCATTTTCAATCAGATTGGGGACATATGAAAAGCCAACATTCACAAAGAAGATAGACGAAAGAACAGATCAAATAATATCACATGAAATACTAGACTGGGAAACAGTTTATGAATATGAATACAAGCCGGAACTGTTCGACGAACTATTGCTGCAATCAAAAGAAGACGATCTAAAACTAGAAGTTATGACACCAGGACGCCCATATACAATTCCCGACGTCGAAGACTTTAGAAATGCAGCATATCAGGAGTTAGTAGAAATAGGCAAGACAGGAAAATCATTATCTAGTATCAGACAAGCAAAACTTACGGTTGTATCTCAACCACAACCTCAACCTCAGACAACAAAGAAGAATACTTAATACTAATAACGTATATTAAACCTTAGTTAGCGATGGCAATTATAGTCGACGGTTCTGTAGACTCTCCGGAAGTATTGAAGTCAACAGGTGAGGATAGCAACGGCAAGAAATTAGACTTTAAGCAACAAGACGACGGTTCATTTGTTGCAGATGGCAGCGATGGCAAACGATACTCAATAATAGCAACAATGGCAAAGGTATCTGTCGGTGATATACCCACTAGTAAGGACACCAGTAAAAAAAAGTAAAAGCGAAGCCGAAAGCGAAGTTTAAGCCTCTAGTAAAGATTCACAAAACAACAAAGAGAGTAAAGTTATTCAAGCACGTACGGAAGCGCTGAACTACTTCCACCTTTTATTGATCTATATACGGTAGCATCTGGATTCTTCGGATATGTTAGTGCTGCTGGCGTATATACATGCATTGTAGACGCTATTGTAGGTACAACGTTCTGTATATTTGCTGACAGAAATGCAAGATCTGCTGCAATCTCTCTATCAAGGTCTTGAATCTTTGGTAGAAATTCAGCACCATAAGGCTTCAAACATTCCTTTGCTGCCATCTTTGATTCTAGTTTTTTGAGAAAGCCATATTCTACATCGGTAGAGACTAACGGATTTGTTAGACTCCGATCTAATGCCATCTGAATCTGAGAGTAGGCAGCGTTAATATTCTCGGTAATATCTGCATCTAAATAATCTGTAGTCAGTAAGTTACCGGCTTGTTTACGTACTGCGTCTATGCCAGATTGCGCGGAATTATAAACCATGAAGTAACAACTTGTAAAAATGTGAATAGAAGTATACTTCTTGTTTTTTGTCCACTTTCGGTTATTTTAGAACGTGGCTATTCTTGAGTATGCTTCTAACTTATCCCAACTCTTCGACCTATTGCTAATCATAATAGCAGTAGCCACAGCAGGTTTTGCCATCAAAGTCAAGTTCATAAATGAGGCTAGGAAAGCAGCAAAGGAAGTGGACGACAAACGTGAAGAAGATGCTAAACGAATGGATAAAATGCAGTTACAGATTAATTCTTGTGAAAAGGACATATCATATTTGAAAGGAGTAGATCGGAGTCATCATGAGCAATAAGGGCAGTAATGGTAGTAGGAAACGAGATTATGGGATTATTATAATCCTAGTCATTGGTTTTGGTATCACTTTCTTCGCTTATCAATGGCTATCACCTGATATTGGCGAAGAAATAACGAAGACACAGCAAGAACTTAATGCAACAAGGACGACAGTAAACGCTACTTCTGCACAGGTAAATCTAACGCAAGCGGCTGTTATCAACATATCAGAGAATCAAGAGACAGGTTTTCAGAATCAGAAAGTATTGGCTAAGGGCATCAATGAGTTAGGTAGTATCGTAATAGGCGAGGTTGAAGACATCAAAGAGAAAACCAATCTAATAGACGACATCAAATTCAATACAGAGCAGATACTGAACAAGACTGTAGTAAAGAATATCACGCTCACAAACCTTACTGGTTAGATTAGTTCTCGTGAGGGTAAAAAACCGATTTTTCTATACGTATGTATACATACACAGTAATTTTGTTGCTTCTAGCGATAGGAGCAATAGCGACTACAAGTCTAACGACAGTATATGCAGACATAAACAATCCAAAGAAAGTAAGCATTGAAGACTCTGATGTAGTGATTAACATAGGAGCAGGCAAGGACGGTGAAGACGGAGAAGATGGTGCTCAAGGACCGCCAGGTGAACAGGGACCAGAAGGTCCAGCAGGTCCACAGGGTGAGCAAGGAGTCCCAGGAATTCCAGGCGTTAACGGAACAAACGGAGTTGATGGGCAGGACGGACGTGATGGAACAAATGGAACCAGTGGTGTTGACGGCCAAGATGGAAAGGACGGAATGAACGCAACTGCTACAGTATTCCTTAATTCGACAAACGGACAGCAAGTAGTTTGTACAGTCAGTCCACCTCAGACAGTAAGTTGTGTAGAAGTTAATGCAACAAGTCCAATACCCGAACCGATTCCACCTGTCGATAATCAAACAGGTAACGACACAACTCCAATCCCTGAACCTGAGCCTCCAGTAGACAATCAGACTGGCAATGATACTGTTCCAGTGCCTGAGCCTGAACCACCAGTAGATAACCAAACAGGAAATGAAACAAATGGCGGCAATGTCACCATTCCAGTAAACGGCAATGTGACTATAACCCCTGACGAAAACGACACTGGCTTCATTCCAGAACCTGGATTCCTAATACCATTCGCGAATAAACTAAACTAGACTTAACTCTTCCCTTTCTTTTTTCTAATACTTCTCTATCCTAACTTTAGTCAATTAGCGTTTACAATTGGTACTCGAGGCATGGACTGCAATCACGATAGGTCTTGTAACTGGTGGAGTAGGTGGAGCATTTTCTGCATATCTTGGATGGAATAGAAGCGGAGAGCCATTCGATGGCAGAAAGTTCATAGATGGACTGGCTACAGGTGTTCTCTCAGGTCTTGCCTTAGGCTTCGCCAATCTTACAGTATTGAAGGGCGCAGTAGACGAAGTTGCATTAATGACCATAGTGGGAACAATATTCTTTGGCTCGTTAGGTGTAGACTTTGTTAGAGAACATGTAAGTGGCATAATGGAAAAGAAGAAAACACCGGCTTAGATTTACTTCTCATTCTGACTCTGAACTGATTTTGTTTGTAAAGGAGGTTATAGAAAAATCCCGGATTATGGATACTCAAAAGATAGTTTACGTGGTATTGTAGGCTTAGCAGGTCAGTTCGTAGGCACAACTGATACTCAAACTCTTACAGGTAAAACCGTAGTAGCGCAAGATAATACAATCAAACAGACTACACCAGCATTAGGTGCTATCTTAAAAGACGATGGTACAAAGTTTTCACCTTTAGCAAGAGGTGCGGCATTCCTACCATTAAAGGTAAATGATGCAGGCACAGATGTTGAATATGGAGGACTTAAGGTAGCGGGAGGAGGTACTGGTGCCACAACCCTAACAGGCGTTCTTATTGGTAACGGCACAAGCACAGTAACTACAAAGGCAAATCCATCTGGCGCATTTCTAGGTGATTCCGATGTCCAGAATGTAACAGGCCCTAAGACATTCTTTGACCAAGATCTAAAATATAGAAATGCTGCAAATACTGCCAGTCTAACTGTTAGAAGTCCTGCTATAACCACGGATGGCGATTTCATATTTAATTCACCTTATACATATCATGTTTTTGCAGACTCTAATGACTCGTATAAGGTAAAAGCAAGATTTGGAGTCGGTGAATATATCCGATTTCAGAATACAGATGCAGCCACAGTAATTCAGGCTTGTATTGATGCAATGTCATCCAATGGTGGAATCATATTCGTAAAGCAAGGTGCGTTTACAATAAATACAAAGATAACAATTCCTGCCGCGAAACACGGCGTAATAATAGTATTTGAAAATCCGTATACTAGTTGGACATATACTGGAACAGATGCATGTTTAGAAGTTGGCGGCACTGGAACGCAGACAATTGGTTTTGAACTTAGAAATGGGAAAATAGAATGCAATTCGGCAACAGGAACGCCAGTTTGTCTTAGACTAAAGAATGTAAACCATTGTAAACTGTATAATCCACGCCTAAACGGTTCCCTTACCAATACAACAACAGGGATTGAACTCAATGGTGGTGGTAACTTCGATGGCGACATTCAGATATACGGACCCTATATCCACAATACCAAGAAAGCAATAACGGTAACCAATGGCGCAGCCAATGCAATAGAAATATTCGGTGGTGCTATAGTCGGTACCGCCGGCCCAGTATCAGGTTCGTTTGGTATTGATAAAGATGGTGGTGATACATGGGCTGTTTATGGTCTAGATATAGAGAATATGGAAACTGCACTAAGGGAGCAGA
>ERZ1292642.444-Hain-H14-01um-R1-444-length-24082-cov-12_pt3 | contig 13619 bp, 20 predicted proteins | sample MGYA00564403_ERZ1292642 | MGnify/ENA primary metagenome ERZ1292642 (study PRJEB36523, sample SAMEA6512643) | groundwater metagenome | collected 2019-01-09 | study: AquaDiva: Metagenomics assemblies of 32 groundwater samples | reverse complement strand
GTATTAGCATTAGATATATTAACTGTAGTCGCTCCTGTTCCTCCGCCTAGTGTAATCGTATTAGTTCCTGACGAGCTTCCAAGTGTTAGAGTGCCTGTCGCCGCAGTGCCTCCAATCGTGAATGTGCCGCTTGTTTGAGCCGCTCCCATTGTTACGTTGGTCGTCGCTGCTGTTGTTAGAACAAAGTTGCCTGTCCCTGCTTTCAATGTTAGGGCGGCAGCTCCAGTGGCAGAGCCAATTGTGACCAAATTTGCTTGTGTTGAATCTCCTATATGAATTTGACGAGCGGCAGCTCCCGTTCCAATATTGATTGTGTCAGTCGTTGCATCAGCTCCAATGCTGATGGCTGTGCCTCCAGTCGCCCATGTTCCCCCTGCTGATCCGGTAGCTGTCGTAAAAGCTAAAGTTGTAAAAGCGCCAGCCGCTGGGGTTGTTCCTCCGGTTGCTGGAGGAGCCGCAAAAACAGAGGCTAAATTTGATGGAGTGACCAAAAGAGCAAGCGCTGGTGTCGATGCCGTCCCTGCTACTGCTTCTGCGTTAGTGGCTAATTGTCCGATGCCCGCAACTGTTTCTGTGGCCACTGGAGCTCCAGCAATAGCCAACGCGTCCGCGTAAGCCTTTGTTGCGACAACGCCAGTTTCAAAAGGAGCTGCTGTCACTTTTACAATTCCTGCCACTGTATTTGTAGCTAATGGAACCAACGCTATAACTGCCGAAGATAATGTAGAGGGACTTATATATAGATTTTCTGCCTCTCCTGCCGCCGCTTCTACTGAATTAGCCGCTCTTACATCTCCAGTTAAATTTTGATTTGATTGTCTTCCTGTATATGAAGTGGGATTGTTAAATTTTGGCATTACATCACCATTATTAATTGTTAATTTGAAATTTTAATGTACAACCAAAAAATATTTTAATCTCTAAAAACTTGAATTTAAATGAAGAATGTTGAATAATTGAAGTATATAATAGGTAGCAATCAGCAAGGAGACAAAATAATGGATTGGATTCAGGTTTTTACTATTATCGGCGTATTGGGCGGTTTTATGTTCTTCATGAATCAAAGAATGCATTCGGATATCGAATCATTGAGCCGTAGATTAGACGGATATGCATCTAGAATTGATCAGCTATACCATCAATTTAATACTATGCTGAAACAATCCTCTGATAGGACAGATAGGCTTTATCAAATGTTCTGTGACTTGCTTAAAGACAGGAAGTAATGGATTGGGTTTACATCCTTAAAGTTATTGGAGTTTTTGCAGTAATTATAAATTCCATGATAATCGTAGTTTCTTTATGTGTTTATATCAAAGAGATAGATGAATGAAAAAAATACACACTACTACAACATTGCAAATGAGCCATGAGCTTCATACTCAACTTAAAATGATGTGCGTTTTAACAAAAAAAAGCCTGGGAGCATTTATTAGGCAGGCTGTTATTGAAAAGATAGCCAATCTAAAGAAACAGGAGCTAAAAAAGGATTAATATGGATTGGATACAATTTGGATTATTATTAATAAGTTTAGCAAGTATGTTCGCATGGTTAAAATCGGATATTGCTTTGAATAGATCAGAGGCAGCAGCAGATCGAAGAGACATTCTAAATCTTATTAGAAGTATTCAAGAAGAAATAAAAGACTTCCATGGCAGGCTTTGTGCTATCGAGGAACGGAATAAGGAGAGAAAATGAATCAACAATATGAAGATGATTTTTATGCATGGACTAATGACCAAGCAGATCTATTGAAAAAAAAAGAATTTGAAAGATTGGATATGGAAAATTTGATTGAGGAGATTGAAAGCTTGGGAAATTCAAATAAATTCTCTTTGGAAAGTTATTTAATTATATTATTGCTTCATAAATTAAAACTAGAATATCATCCTAAAAATGATGAGTATAAATATAACACAAGATCTTGGTCTATTTCTGTTGGCAATTCGGAAGATGCGATTTTATTAATTGTAGAATATAGCCCAAGTCTAAAAAAACAATTACGAATAATACTCAATCAAGCTTATAAAAAGGCTTTAAAAAAAGCTTCGCGAGAGACTAATCTTCCTATAACAACATTTCCAAAAGAATGTCCTTGGGAACTTAAAAAACTTTTCCCAGATTTAGAAGAAAAATATTGGTAGGTAAAAATGAATCAACAATATGATGAGGATTTTTATTCATGGGCTTTTACTCAAGCAGATTTGTTGAAAAACAAAAAAATTGAATCATTGGACATTGAACACTTAGTTGAGGAGATTGAATGCTTGGGATCAGAGCGGGAACGTGCCTTGGAAAGCTTTTTAAGAAATTTATTTACACATTTATTGAAAGATCAATATCAACCATTGATGAAAACAACTTCGTGGGAAATTACCATTAAAAGGTCTATAAATGATGCAAGAAAAACAATAAAAAAAAACCCTGGTTTAAAATCTAAATTGAAAGAGATAACAAAAGATGCTTACGAAGATGCAACCTATGAAGCAGCTTTACAAACAGGAATGCGAAAATCTATTTTCCCAGAAGATTGTCCTTGGAATGTTGACGATTTATTGAGTGATAAGGAAGTAAAATGATTTTTTTAATACAACTATTAAGTTTATTTATTTTAAGTTTTGTTGGTATGATTTGGTTGTCTGCTATGGATTAATCTTGATTCAGAAATGACCAATCTTCTTCGGGATATTTTCTACTCATATAATCTTTAGCTTGATTAACCAATTCAGTTACACCTTTTATAGATCCTTGATCAAAGTTTTTGACAAGTTTAGAACCTATATTTTGAAAATATGGGTTAATCAACATCTCTTTTGCTAAAATACGTATGCTTGATTCTGCTCCAACAGCTATAAGAGGCCAAGGATTTCCTTGAACTAAGGCAATACCTGTTGCGGGGATTGCTATAACTTCTGCTTTATTAAGAAACGCGTCAACAATATCCGGCTTCAATTTTTTAGAAATCTTGGCATATTTTTCATAGAGTTTGTTAGTCATTTCAAAATCTTTGGCAAGCTTTGGTGAAGTCTTTTTCAATATTTCTGAAACAGGCTCCTTCAGTTTAGATAAAGCCTTTTTTCCTCCCTGAATGCTATTCCATTTAACAGTCTTATTAATATCTTGCCAAAAATTTACTAAATACTCGGGAGTCACGTTTGTATCTCTTAATGTTTCCAATGACTTCTCTATGTAATTTAAAGCAGCTTCTTTTTCAGGTGATGGGGCAAGAGTTTTTGACATCTCATTCCTAATATCACTGAAACTTTTCCTCAATTGAATTTGCTCTTTATTCGGCAATTTAACCTTAGCTTCTTTTGAAGCTTTGATATTAGAATATGAATCTCCCAAACTTTCTTTAATAGACTGAAAACGTTCTTTGGTCTTTTCACCTTTTCTAGCTACTTTTGATAAGGTAGCTACTTTCTTTTCACCTTGAATCAAAGGAGTAATCTGTTTTTCTGTCAATCCTATGGATCTTCCAGCTTGTGCTATTTCTTTTGCCTCTACACCTCTAGGGACAACCTTACCTTGTACTATTGATGGTATTAACGATCCCCCTATTTCTACTGTAGTTGCCAATGCTTCAGGGCCTCCAGCTTCTCTAATAGTTTGTCCTGCAACTCCTGATGCTCCTAGACCTAGCAATGTTTTTAATCCGCCTCCTGGTATTGGCAAAGCCTCTCCAAAAAATTTAGAACCTCGACCTAGAATTCTTCCTGATGGAGTTTTTCCTTCTCCTATTCCTGTGGCCTTTTCAATATTCTTTTCTATTTCTTGTGAGGTTGGAAGCCTTGAAAATCTAGGAATAAAATCACTATCGGAAAGATCTTGAAGATCTTGCATAGAAGGCCTTTCACCTTTTTGGATCTTTTCTAATATATCAAATTCTTGATCATACTTTTGTTTTTCTGCTTCTGAAATATCCTGTGGTTGAAGTCCAAATGTTTCGAGTAGATTTCCATATGCTCCACCTATGCCAGATATCCCCTTGGATATTATTTGTTCTCCAATATCTCTTGTGGTATCTAAGAAGCCAAATTTATTTTCTTCTTTTTTCTTTTCTTCCAGAGCTACTGTTTCAAATATATTCTTACCACTAACTTTTTCTACTTCTGGTCCATAAAAATCAGATTCAGGAGTCTTTTGTTCTGGTAATTCATATGAAAAATCTTCGAAGTCATTTTCTTGCGCTAGTTTTTCAAAAATATTCTGATTATTATTCAACTTGATACCCTAATCTCTTAGCTTCATTTGCTGCTTCTAGTGGGTCATTATTATGTTTTCTCAATAGTGCTTGAGCAACCACTTTAGAAACAGGCGTTCCTTTTTTAACATTTAAAAACTTCTGGGTTTTTTTTTCATCGATGGCTTTGATAGCCCTTAAGTCGTTATAAAGTTCTTGTTGCTTTTCCTCAGCATATTTCAAAATTTCTTTATTTAGCCTAGGACCTAATTCTTTTGAAACATTTCCATATTCATCTTCTAATTCCTTAGAGATCGATTCAGTTAATTCAACTCGTTTTTTCTCTAAATCAAGCTCATTTCTAAAGGCTCTTGTGACTGATAAATTTGCCGCTGTATCTCTTCCTACTTTCGCCATCATATCAGCGATTTGCTGTTCAATCCATTGATTCGGTCGAGCTCCAGCTCTTCTAATATTGCCTAAAAAATATTCCTTTCCCGCTGTTTTAAAAATAGCACCCTCTTTAGATCTAAAACCTTCGATCCCAGATAATTCAGCAATATTGTCTTGGCTGAAGAAAGACATATCTTTATTTATTAATGCATTTTCCATGAGTCCTAATGTGGACTCCTTGAGAGGAAGGGTCTCAGCTATCTCATCTGCTCTTTTTAATAAAGGTTGGGTAATTTCTGCCGATCTTTTCCCTCTTTCTTTTTTCTTTTCTTCTTCTAGTTTTTTATCTTCCTCTATTACTTTTAGTTGGGCTTTTGCCGGTTCAGAAATCTCTTTTTCAGGTGCTCCACTAGCAATGATTAACTGTTCTTGAGACATTTTGGAAAAAGGCGACTGTGTCGGCTGTGGTATATTCTGTCCATCTGATGGAATAGATTGCGGCGTATCGCCTACTAATCCGTATTGTGACAAACGCGCCTGTTTGGCTTTATCTTTGATTTGTTGAACTGCAACTTGCGCAGGCACACCGAATGTATATCCCGCTTCTTTTGCCGCTTGTCTCCCAATTGCCTCTTCTTTTTGCTGCTTTTGTTTTTCCTGAACTCTATTGTAGGCATTCTCAAGGTATTTAATTGCCGCTCCTTGTCTTTCAGGCGATACTTGGGATAAAATCTTTCCGATGCTATCTTGAAGCATTTGAGGGTCTCCGCTACTTATTGCCTGAGAAAGAATGCTTTCTATTGCGCTCTCATCCCTTGCTTTTCTAAAACCTCCAGAAATATTTGTCCCAATGGCTTGAGCGGCTTGAAATGCTGGGTTCATTGCGCATACCCCCTTCTTAGTATTGGACCTTGTGGAGCGGTTGTCGCACCTGGTTTGCCTATACCGGATATCAAATCTTGAAATGCCGGACTTGCAAAATACCCAGCCGTTGAACTAGCAAAATTCTGACCGAATGTAGGTTGAGGAGCGCTTCCAGAAGGTTGCCCAAGAATATTTCCAAGCATGTTTTGCTTCCTATTAAGAGCTCCTTGTTGGAAATTCATCATGTGCTCATTAAGCATACTATCCAAATCGACTCCAGCCCGTAATAATTGATCGTCTAGACCAGTTCCCCTTTGCTGTCCTGAAGCGATAAATTGCTGCTGTATCTGAGGAGCTATCTGATTTCTGAAACGCGCTTGCGCCGGTTCTACAAATGATTTATAAAAAGCGTCCTCATCGACATTAAATAGATCGGCAAATGGACCCTGTCCAGATTCAAGAGAAGCTAGCAACTTATCGACAAGCTTTCGCTTTGTCCTTTCCATTTTGCTTTCTTTTTGTCCGCCTCCATATGCTGATAAAAGGCCTCCGCCTATTGAGCCTATAGCTCCAATTGCCGCTGGTATCCAAGCCATAGTTATTTTCCTTTCATGGCGATAATTGCGTCCATGTGACGGTTATTGGGTTGACGTGATTCGTCAACATCTCAACTTTATTAGTATTCAAATTTATATTAATAGATCCTTGAGCTAAAAATGTATCCGTTGTTAGACCATCCGTTGTCCTCTGGTATAAATCAGGCTTCTGATTAATTGAGCGCGCTAGGTCAAAATACATCCTTTCCAATTGCTTAATCAATTCTTGCAAATTCAATTCTTCTTTATTTCCAAAGCTATATGTTTCAGGCAATCTTTCAACCATTTAGCATCCCTCCAGGCGAAGCGTAAATTCTCATAGACGTTAATCTCATCCTAACCGCAGGACTTTCTTGTTTCAATACGAATGTATGAAAACTTGCTTCATTGTCAACTGTCATTGTGACGTATTCCCGCAATCTTGTCGTTGAAGTCGGGCGCAATAAAACATTTTGCTTAAATGGTGATTCTTCCTCGTCTGCTAATACATCAACCTTTAAAAAACCTCCATTAGTATCAATAAGGAAATCCACATGAGAAATATAACACCTGCGGCCGAGTGTTCTATAAGGATTAAAAGGAATTGTTTCAGCATAAAAACTAATTATCTTTGTTATATGTCCACCTAAAGTATATGGAGTAAATAAGGTGCTGTCTACCTTAATTTCAACGCTGGTTAGAGTCGACGATATCACAAGATATAAATTCCCAATCTGCTCTCCAGTGCTAGGGTTAAAATTATTTAGTTCCGTCATTCCGCCTACATCGGAAACAGTCACCAAATCGCCCGGTAAAATACCCGTTGCCGTCACGGTCAATGTTGTTGTCGCTCCTGTGGCAATCGCGCTGATATCAGAATAGTAATCGTCATTATCTTGATTTAACTCATAGATAAAGCCAAAATCATCTCCAGCCAATGTCTTTTGGACACTTAAACCAAGACCTATTCGATCCCAAATTTCCTCGGTCGTATCCCAAGTCGACCAGGATTCATTACCCGAAGTCTCATCGATATCATCCCATGTCAAATTCAACCCTAGATCTGTTTGGCCAAAAACACTGAATCTTTGATCAAATACTGACCAGCTATCTTCTTCATAATTGCCAACAAGCACCCTGTTTTGAGTGTCTGAATCAGATTCATATTGCTTGTATGCCCATAAGAATTGATTATTTATCCGATCAAAACCGCCATATGTGAGGTTAAATCCAATTTGGTCAATTTCATCTGCGGTAAATCTCGGTATTTTATTATCAATCCTTAATGATTCTCTTCCATCTGTAGATATTATTCCTGTTCGACCCAATGATCTATCTTGGTCACTCCAAGCAACAGAAGAAAATTTTGCATTTGTTCCTAAAACTGATGGGACCTTTCTTATGAAGTAGGGATTGAAGGCGTCGACTGTTTTTTCCAGCACCCAATTTGATCTAATAAAGTTTAAAATAATGTAATTGCCTAGGATAGTGAACCCGTTTATAGTTTCGTAAATATCAGCCTGAAGCAAACCGGAACCGGAAATATTGAATTTATCTCCATTACCTGATGTAGTTCTAATTCCTGAATATAATATTCCTTGTTCATAATCAATTGAGGCTATTGTAGGATTTATAAAATTCAGTCTTTCATTGAACCAGCAAACAAACTGAGCTTTATTCAAAGCTCCCATAGTCGGAGGCGCGTAATTGGGATTATCACCGACATTTGTAAAATCCTTTACATCTGTTCCATCATAGAAAAAAATCGCAGATGATGCCAAATTAGGCGTAATACCATCTCCGCAGAAAATAAAACGCGCTCCTTGATTTAATGGAGTATAAGCAGGATTTGCAACTCCTGTGCTTAAAAATTGCGCTGCTGGATAGGATACTCCTGAAATGTACAAATCTTTTGCAGATATATTAAAACCAGTATAAGCTGCCATAGATCCGGCAAACGGAATTTGATCAAATATTCCTGTGCCGGTATTGTATTTATATAAAAAGTTTTGATCAAAGGCTAGAAGCTCTTTAGTAGAATCGGGTAGAATATGCTCAAAGATACCAAACACTCTTGTGTTTCCAGCCAATCTTGGAGCAAAGAAACCAATGCCCTGACGGGATTGAAGAACCTGCCTATTTATAAAGCCATTTAAAATATTCTGGAATGAGTCTGATGGCTGCAAGTGATTTACGCCAGCGTCAGATATTCCAGTTAAATAACCTGTGATTTCAAATACTTCCATCTACCCGCCAAAACATACAAACCAAGCTTGTAGTGGATCATGGCCAGTTCCCCCATCCGATCTCGTCATAAATCTAAATCTTGTTGTGGATTTTACAGTCGTTAAGGTGGTAGCCGCACTAACCTCAAAAAGTAATTCACTCCCTAATGTTGCATTATTTCTTATTGCTCCTCCTAAAATTAAATAATTTTCTGAAGGCAATGCAACGTCGAATGTAGCGGTATAGAGTCCAGTTCCATTTCTAACAATTCCAGGCGTGCCGGCTGATTGCAAAGCCATATTGTGTGAATACACAACATCTGCCTGTAGAGGAGTTACTCCAGACCCATTAAATACACACATGGCTCTAATTCCAAGCAACTGCATAATTTGCTTAGTATTTCGATAAAACGGCTGAACGTCTTGCTGAGCTGTTGATACTACTGATGATAGAAGTTTGACATAAGAAACCGCATCCATTCCAGTACCGATAACCGGATCGGCTGGAGCGGCACCCACAGTAAAACCAGGAGATTGAACAAATCTATGTCTACCATCCTCATTTGCTCCCACATTCCAAAAATGATCTCTTGTTGTCACCAAATTCGATCCCACAATACTATTGCCCATAGTGGTTTCAATATATGTGGTATTTTGATTCATGGTGGTTCTGTTAGCTCGAACAGAGATAGAACCAATTGGACTTAGTGAGTTCCAGGGCATATTTTACCTATTATTTGACGCTTTTTTGACCACTGACAAAACCCTTTCCTTTTTTCACTGGCTTTACTCTTGGCTTATCAGAATATCCCATATTTTTTTCAGATTTCATTAAAAGCTTTTCCATACCGGCTGTTTTCATGCTTTTATCTTCTTTCTTACGCGTCTTTTTGTCATATTTTTCATCCTCTGCGATAAACTTGCTGCCTTTTACCATCTTCCCCTTAGGTTTCATCATCTTAACCATTATTTCTTTCCTTTATTTTTTTCTTTTCGATCTCATTAACTAATTTGATTAAATCTTCTCCTATTTCTTTAGAAGTATTGAGATCAAATGTTGTTGTGAACTGACGTTCCTTTGTAAAAAAGTCAGTAAAAACAAACTGGATCGCATCCTTTTTTTCATTAGGAATAAAATTAATCATTTGCTTTTTTTCTTTTTAACTTTATTTGGCAATTTCTTCCCTTTTGGCGTCTTTGACGCAAATTCTTTTGCTATTTCAGGTTTTTGAGAGAATAAAAATTTTCTTTGCGCTTGTGATTTGAATGGCATTTTAGAACCTCGGCATTGCTCTAGATTGTTTTATCTGATTGTGAGTATGAATCAACTGCAACTTGCGTTCACTTTTGAACGTGGCTTCAATTAATCCTCTTGCTTCAGGATCGTATCGATAATCTCTTGCGTAATCCACAGCAGCCCCATAAGCGACATATCTAAGCCAATAATCAAACTGTAAATCGACATCTTCACTAGGGTAGTCTTCATTCTTTTTATATCCATATATCTTTATCAGATAGGCTTTATCCACTTCTGGTATTGTTCTGAACGTAAATTCATTACCATAATAAAGCATCATTGTAGGATATCCGCGAATCAATATTTCATCGTTATTGATTCCCCATATCATAAAGAACTCGCCTGGGTCTTGATATATTGGCAATTGATTCCAAGATACTGAATTGTTGACTGGGTCAAGCAATGATATGAATGCCTCTTGAGAGATATTCATAAATTCCTCATTGGCCCCCACATCATTAAAAGTGTAAACCCCTGTGCTATTTGATCCATCTATCGTAAAAGACAATGTGCCAAAACTCTCAAAAAGCTTTGTGTCATTCGGCATAGATAAACTTACAAAATTATTCAAATATGTCAAAAAAGTGTCATCGCTTGAATCAGGATCGTTTTCATTTCTCCGACCAAGGGCAATACGCATGATATTTAAAGCATCTGAAACAAGCCGCGTACCCATCTTTTACGCTTCCTGAAATACTTGCGATACTGAAAATCTTGGAGTTTTATTAACTTTCCTAGTTTCTTTAGACCCATCTTTCAATGTTACCCAATCCCAAATAGGATACCCTTTTTCAGCTAAGTAATGCACAACACACTCAGGAAGATCGTAAATCTTTCCAGGAGTCAACTTTTCATCAAAGTGAATCAGGTGGTTACTCAAAAGAACAGCCACCGGATGAGTAGACTTATCATTATTGGCAAATTTAATTCGCTGTTTTGGATGTAACTCCACAGGACATTGCTTTATAGGATATCTGCATATCTTTAATTGCTTGTTCAATTTTCTTGCCTCTTCATTGTAAAGGCGATATTCTCTCAATGAAGTTAAAGGCATATCTTCGATAGATACACGCTCATTTTCCACCTGTTTTAAACTATCTTCCATTACATCGCTTTTTTGCTTAGCCATTATTCCTCCTCTTCTTCTCCATGATAAAAAAATGTTTTGTCTACTAAATTGCAATATCCACCTGTCACATATGGTGGGTAATTTGTTGAATCAACTTTTTTGTCTGTTACCGGATGTCTCAAAAAAAATGTTGTATCTGTTAACAATGTTATTTTCCATCTATAATTATTTAATGGGTCTTCACCTCTTTTTATAGGTATTGCCCCGTTAAGATCTGTCAACCTTACAAAGTCTCCGGTGATATATCCTGGGTTGACATCAATCGAAACCACGCAAGGATTAGCATTTGTAATACTCGTTATGTTTGACCTTCTTGGTATTTGTCCCATCTTTCCAAATTTAAAGCGGCTTTAAAAAGGCCGGATTTCTCCGGCCCGCTTATTCTATCTATTAAACCAGCAAATCTCCCAAGTCAATTACTTGGCCAAATTTGTATACCTCAATATTGAAAATGTCTCCGTCCGAACCCATTACAGCAGTACCAGCAGTCAACTGATAGGTAATTGGGTCATATTGGAATGGATTTGGATCATAAGGATTCAAATTCGAATAAGGCGTTACTTGAGGGTTGTTAAGGGATATCACGTGTGTCTCAAGCGTGATTCTTCCACCTGTCACATAAGCTGTAAATGCTGTCGAGTCGATAGGCTCTCCAGTAATTACATCCTTTAGTGAAAATGTAGTAGCCCCTAGAACAACAATTTTATATCTATTATTGTTCAACTGGTCCATGCCTCTTAGAGTTGGCATATCACTGCCTAAATCAGTCAGCCTAACGATTTGATTAGTCTGAAAAGTGTAAGCGCTATGTGTGATTACGCAAGGATCTGCTTGAGTAATATTAGAGATCGTTGCATGGGCAGATGCTTGGCCTCCGCTAGTATCTGCTACGGTAAAACCATTTGTGGCTTCTGTTTTAAAGTTAAATGAGGCTCCAGCGGACGAGTCGATAACGACTTCCTGGTAGGCGTCTCCTGCTGCTGTTTGATCTCTCCACCAAACAGAAATAGGCAATCCTGCTGCTGTTGCAACCCAATCGCTAAGATTGTTAAAAACAACCTTATCCGGCTGAAAATTAAATGCAAATGTATGCGCTGTACCTGCTGAAATAAACTTGTACAATTCGGTCATCGTTTGACCTTGAAATAAATCAGACATGTTCTGCCCCCTTACGCTTTTGTTGAAAGCAGTGTTACAATATGGGAATCGTCAAGGATGGCCGCATTAAACCAAGCGGTAAAACCCATCGATTGGAAACGATTTAGATAATCGTTAAAACCAAGTGGTTTTAAGATCATCTCAGTAGAAACTTGATCAAGACCAACATAACCATAAGCGTTTGCTCCAACAAAAGTGTTGTTGTAAACGGCAGGGTTTGCATCGCTTTTCTGAACAAGTGTTGAATAACACCATCTAGTTTCATCTATAGCGCCGAATTCTGCCTGCAACACCGGTTCTTGAGAACCGTATTGGGAGGTGGGCACAAAGGAATCAATAGCCCTAACATCAGGCTTTAAGTTAACATGGAATGTTACCCAAAAACCAGATTCAACAGGACCTGTGCCAAATCGGGAAGTGCCCTCAATAGTTGGAGTCATCTTCTCGGTATCGTTATCATCTAAATATTGAATTGCTCTATTGATATCTATTTGAGTCAATTCAGTTATGGCATTTCCATTTATCCCATTTAGGCAAGAAATCTGTGGCACGGCGGCGTCCCAAACATCTCTTGTTACCTTATCGAGCATAGTATGCATGCATTGTGATAGGTTATCTGCTGTTTCAGACGCTGTGTCATCTTCTACAACTAATAGAACCTTCCTTCCAAGCAAAACAACTTTTCCAAATTCCTGTATGGTTACGTTAATATCAAATTTCTGCACTTGCTCGGGTGCTGGGTCGGCGTCCTGTGATAAAACAACAGGATCAGAATTCAGGTTTTCCTGCCTTCTAAACGCCATTGTATCCGTATTCTTTTGGGGAAGTGTAAAAGCTCTCCCGAAAAGATTATGAATACATCGTGGCTTAGATCTCTGAAGAAGCGCACGGTGTGCCCATCTATCAGCCATCGAGCCATAGCCTGATGTGGTTGTTACTGACATGTTTCCTCTTTTGCCTATCTACGCTTTTTTTGCGAATTCCTCCATACAACAAATTCGGCATCAGTCATACTCATAAGATCAACAGCTTGATTCAAAGCGGCAGCTTTTGGAACAACTCCAGGGGCATTCGGAGCCTCTTTTTTAGGTTTTACAGCTACTTTCAATTGTTCTTGCTGCCTTGGTGTTAATGCTTCCATGAGCGTATATGCCTCCTCATACCTATTTGAAGCTAGATTGATCGCACTTGCTAAGTTAGGTCTTTGTTTTAAAAATTGCGGTAAATATTCATTTATTTTTTCAACCTTCTCAGGATTATTTTTGATCCACAGCCTTTCTTCTATAGCTCTGATCGTTGCTTCCTGAGACTGTGTTAAATCTTCTTTTGTAGCGGATTCATAACGTGAATTGTTTTCCTCTTCGGGAGGCTGTTGTGCTTTTTCGGCATTTTTTTGCCTTTCCCATTGAAGTTCTAATTCTATTTCCTTTTTCTTCTGTCTTTCTTTTTGCAAAGCAGACAAAGGAACCATCGTTTTTTCAAACGTCTTCTCGATTATTTCTTCCGCATTCTGTTCTACAGGCTCAGCAATCGCGCTTTCCGTCTGTTCGACTTGGGGCTCAGTTGTTGGTTCTGCTTCTTCAACTAGAGGCTTTACGTCATCCTCATACATATTTTTACTCCGTCATTTATAGCGTAAGAATTCCCCTTACGTGGGCATTGCGCCTTTTGCTTGCAGGTAGGCGACTCCTTCCTTATTAAAATCCACTGTTAACTTGCCATTTTTTTTGCTCGTCATCCAAAGTAGCTCGCAAATTCCTTTTTTATTAGAAATCCAAAAGCAAAATTGATTGG
>ERZ1292642.1060-Hain-H14-01um-R1-1060-length-13622-cov-6_pt1 | contig 13622 bp, 29 predicted proteins | sample MGYA00564403_ERZ1292642 | MGnify/ENA primary metagenome ERZ1292642 (study PRJEB36523, sample SAMEA6512643) | groundwater metagenome | collected 2019-01-09 | study: AquaDiva: Metagenomics assemblies of 32 groundwater samples | reverse complement strand
AACCCGCGGGTAAGGAGGAAAAGATGATCTTCGGAATCACGAAACGGGCGGTCGGGTTGGTGGTGATCTTCACGGTGGTCGAGACGGCGATCCTGGTCGCGTGGCTTCTGCTGGCGAATCCGGAGCCGGTGGTATCTGTGGTCGTTCTGTTCGTGGGGCTACTGATCGAGCACACGATCGCGACCTTCGCGGGGACCGTGGCGAAGTGAGGGGCAGCATGAAGGACATCGTGCAAGTCTTCCACTCGGAGGACGGGGAGCCGATCCTGGCCATTCGTGATGAACCTGGGCCTGGAGAAGGGCCGTGGGGACCCCATTTGACCCTAATATCCGCGTGGGCGAGGGAGTATCGCGAGTTTCACTCCTCTCGCACGTTGGAGTCGAGCGCGGAGGCGATCAGGGCCCGTGCGGAGGCCGGCGCCGCGCTCGGGAAGTATCTCGATGTTGTCCGGGAGTGCGAGGTGCTGAGGATTAAGGTGGAGGCGCTGGAGACTCGGATCCGCCAGCTCACTACGGACAAGGCTGGGACCGTGGGGATCTCATGAGGGTTCCAAATCCAAAGCTTCCGGATCCGCCCACCCTGCCAGTTACCCATCGCTCCCTCCCACATACCGTGATTGGCGCATCCAGCGGCATTTCCTTCTGCTGCCAAAAAGGCCCGGAGTTGAACTGGTGGATGTTCTGCCGATGGATTGAGAGCTTGCGGTGAGACGACTTGAGCGAGAGACGCACACGCATGAGGCAAAGTCGCTGAATCGCTGCGTGCGCTGCGGGGTCCGCATGGCCTCCCATCGGTGCCGGTGCGGCTGGTGGGTGAACGAGTGTCGCGAGTGCCAGCGCCAGGATCTTCACGAGTTTCTTGAGGGTCAGAAAGGCCGCGTGGTCGGAGAGCTTTACCGCAGAATCGAGGACGAGTTTTTTGCGCGATACAAGCTGGGGACTCCATGAAAAAGAAGAAGACCGTCGAGGGGCTGGGCTACGAGGTCCGCAAGGTCACTAACGCCACGGGCCAGGAGGAGATCCAGGTCATGGTGGTCATCACCTTCATCGACGAGGAGGGGGACCGAAACCAGGCCTCCGCGGTGCTCACGACACGGGACTTCTCGGCCTTCTGCGCCGACATCGCGATGGACATCTCCGCTCTTAAGCCCAAGGTGGCGCCCGTGCGGCTCTTCACTCCTGAGAACCTCAAATCCAACGGAAGCGAGGAGAAGTGATGCTCGAGAATACGAGGCCCTGGATCGAGGCTGGGAGGGTGGCTGGACAGCCTGACGACGTGAACGGGCATTTCCAGGTGATGTCGCCAACTGGGAGCTGGCTCACGATCATCGCAAGCGACGGGTACGGAGCGGATGAGGGGGAGGGCGCGAGCTGGGAGCACGTCTCCGTATCCACGCCTACCAGGGTCCCCACATGGGGAGAGATGGAGTTCGTAAAGAGATCGTTCTTCAGGGACGATGAGTGGGCGATGCAATTGCACGCGCCTCCGGTCGAGCACATAAACATTCACGACCATGTGCTTCACATCTGGCGCCCCAAGGTGGACCTGATCCCGCTGCCTCCCAAGGTGTGCGTGTGAAAGGGTCGATCGAAGAGGGGAACGTCTGCAACTGGCTGGGCGAGGACGGGGGAATATTGCCCGGATCGGTCGTGGGGAACGCCCTCGGATTCACCAAAGAGAAATTTGACGGGTGGCTCTGGAAGACGGGAAACCGGATCACGATCAGCTTCGTGGAATCGAAGGACCCCGGGAAAGGTCACCTGAGGGACCTGATGGACACGATCGAATTGAGCTTCCGATACGAGCTGGCGGTCCCGACACCCATGAGGCGGATGGTGTCGATCCTCGAGGCGAGGGGATTTAAGCCCGTGATCGAGGAGACGGACTGGGGTCCGTGCGAAGTGTGGCTCCGCCCGTGACCTGGGACAGGATCCTCCTCTACGTCTGCTTCTCAGTCTCCTTCTCACTCATGTGCGGTATCGCCGGGTGGTACCGAGGACGGTGGAAGGCCCTCAGGCGTGAGATCGAGAGGCTCCAGGAGAGCTACCGGATCGATCGGTGGCAGAAGGCCATAGGGATCAAAGACCATCTCTACACGGACCGTGCGAAGTTCATCGCGCCCCCTGGATTCGACCCGTGGAGATTTGATGAGTTGGATGGGGCGACATACTGCTACGCCGGCACCAGCGCCTGCCCCGAACCCATCACGATCGCCCAATTCCTCCTCGGCACCCTCCTCGCCACGGATATGACCGAAAATCTCAAGGGGATCCAGCTCCACGAGCGCACCCCACTCCTGGGCTGGTTCACCCCCGTGATCCGCAAGCGCGAGATCCTCTGGCACCGAGGACCCTGTATGCTCTGCAAATACCCCGAAGCTCCATTCACACTGACGCTCGAGGGCCAACTGAGCAGGATCGAAAATAGCGCGTGGCTCTGTAGAGATTGCGCCGGCACCGGCTCGGAAACCTGGGAGGAGTTGCCCGAATGATCGTACTGATCCGGAGCTCACACCCGGCGCAGTTTCACTCCGGAGAATGGGCCGAGATTGTGGGAGTCGCTTATCTCCACTCCATCGACCGACCATGCTTCAAGGTACGGTTCATCGACGGAGACACGGACCTCTGGGCCATCTTGGACCCAGATGCCAAATACGAGTTCAAGCCTGGAAAGCCTAGAACCTGAACCACGGAGGGCTCGTGAAACCACAGTCGAAGCTAGACCGTATCCGCCAGGAACTCTCCATAGCCGAAGGAAAACTAGCGTCCAAGCTCAAGGCCAGCCTCAACTACAAGGGGGTCCTTTACTCCGATGTAAAACGCCTCACCGAAATCCTCGCCCGCGAAGAACGGGACGCTCTGAAAGCCATCACCCGGCGATGAAAGAGCCCTAGATCACGCTCAGGTCTCCACCGGAGACCCTCGCGCCCCCTCCACCCTCCCCCCACACCCTACGGTCCAATCCAACCACCTGCCCGCCTGCCTGCCCTGTTCATCAAATCAAGATCCTCAACTGATCAAAAACTATCCGGTGGGGCGCCTCGCCTCCCTCGCTTTCTCCAGCGCCTTCCTCGAAGCCTCCTTTCGGGCTTCAGAGAACGCACCAGAATCTATTCTACGCTTCCGCGTGATCCTCAGGACCGTGAGAGGCACATCCCATTCCTTGCAGAACGTCCCTTTACTCCTCCCAGGGCCGAATAGCTTCTCGAACTTACCGCACCACAGTGTGCTCGTGCTCCAGACCCTCGCAACCCGCTCCTGATCGTCCCAGATGATCCCAGTCTCCCTCTCCGCTAGTGTCAACCTACCTGCCATCGCTGTCACCTCCCTTGGACCTAGTATAGCTACCTAAGGATCCAAAGACCAAAAACCTAAAATTACAGTCAGTAGGTATTACCCTTAACCCAAGACACCACCCCCACCACCACCCCCCGGGGGCGTCTACGAGTCTACGTTGCGTAGGCTACTACAATGCCTTTGAGACCTAACAGGTACCTAGGCTCCGCAATGCAATGCAATCGCAATGCCCTCCCCCATCCTTTATCCTTCCCCCTCCCGACTTGGCCCTGTCCCTCACCACCCCATTGCCGGCCTGTATCGGTGAGCCTGTCTCTGCCTGGCCGTCCATCCATTGCCTCGGCCTGCAATGCCATTGCCGCAATCGATCCCTCCTCCTGATCCCTCCGCTCGAGCCTGTAGTTTCTGGGACCTATGCCCCGGTATAGGAGCTTCTGTATTACCGATTAGTTTTTTAGGGTTTGATTCCGCAATCCGTTGCGTTGCATGGCGCATTCATAAGTCATACTTATCCACAATTCCAATGTGGATAACTAGCTAAGTCGTTGCCATTGCTACGTTGCTAGGCTTTGGCACGATAGGTGCATTGCAGTGCGTCGGAGTGTAGCACGCCTCTTAAACTTGCCTTAGGAGGGAAGAAAGATGGAAAGCGTAGGGCAGTGTAGGCAGTGCGGAGAGCCGGTAGAATGGCGAACCTCCGCAAAGACTGGGCGCCGCTATCCAGTGAACGCCTTGGGCGCCTCGGGCGTCCTAGGGTCGTTTCACTCGGTATCGTGTCCAAGGAAACGGGAAAGGCCGCCGATCCACTCCGATCCTCCCGTTGCCTCATCGCAAGGCAACGGCCACGCGAACGGCCAAGACCTTGCGTCCCTCATCGCAAGGCATGTCGCGGCCGTTATGCCTCCCACGGCCACCTTGGATGAGGCTAGAGTCCGCGCCATTGCCTCGGAAGTAGCGGGCGGGCGCGTGAACGTCAACGTGTCCGTCCGAGGCTTGGACGGCGCCGTCACGACTACCGATGCGGGACGGCAGCACAAGCAATTCCCCATTCTCTTACAGGTCATCGCTCGGCGCCGGAACCTATGGATGACCGGCCCAGCAGGCTCAGGGAAGACACGTGCCGCCCATAACGCGGCGCAGGCGCTAGGCCTAGCCTTCGGCGCCATCAGTGTCGGGCCCCAAACTACTCAATCGGCTTTGTTTGGATACATGGATGCCCACGGCAACTATGTCCCGACCGAGTTTAGGCGCCGATACGAGCAGGGCGGAGTGTTCCTATTCGATGAGATTGACCGAGGCAATCCGGGAGTCTTGACCGCTCTCAATCAAGCGATCGAGAACGGCACATGCGCCTTCCCGGACGCAATGGTGCCGAGGCATCCGGATTTCGTGGCGATTGCCGCCGCGAATACTTACGGCACCGGAGCATCCCGCGAGTACGTAGGAGCGCTACAGCTTGACGCGGCAACACTTGACCGATTTGCAATGCTCGCATGGGAATACGATGAGGCTTTGGAGCATGACCTAGCAATGGCGACCTATGAAGCCTCGGGCGGAACCGATCCGACAGTCGCCGAGGGATGGATTGCCAAGGTCCGCCGTGCGCGGTCCAAGGCTCAGGCTCTCAAGGTCCGTCACGTTATTTCCCCTCGCGCATCCATCGTCGGGGCCGATCTTCTAGCCTCGGGAATGGATGAGGCTACCGTGTCCGCGTGCGTTCTCTGGAAAGGCCTGGACTCGGACACTATCGAGCGGTTGCGATGAGTGCCGTCAATATCAAGAGGGAATTGGACGGCCTAGGCGCACTAGCGGCACTCGCGGCGCCCACGCCTAACTGGGGAAGCAATTGGTCTTCCCGATGCGACGATAGTTGGCGCAACGAATGGACCGGTGGCGCATCCTTCGAGCAGGCTATTGCCATGGCGCGTATCGGATGGCCGGAAGGCGCGGCACGCGCCCAGAAGCTACTCAAGTCCCTGCAATTGCCTCCGTTCGAGGAAACGCATTCGGTAACGCAGAATGACGTTACCGGATCGTATGTAGACGTAGGCGAGTATGTCCAAGGCGTTCCCGAATGCATGGTCGATTTCAGGGAAGACACTCGCAAGGCTCGCTTCCTGTCCATCCGCGTCTCCGGAGTCATGGCGTGCGCGATTCCGGCGGAAGAAGCCATGAATCGCGGAGTTTGTATTGCCGCGATTGTAGACGCCTTGGAGTCCCGAGGCATCCGTTGCGACGTGTCGCTGGTGTTTCTCAACCGAAGGCCACGCGGGACCGTCGAATATACCGTGTCCCTCAAACGCGCCACGGACCCCCTCAATCTTGACGTGATTGCCTTCGGCGTGGCGCATCCCGCTTGTTTCCGGCGCCTTGTCTTTGGAGCGTATGAGAATGAATCGAAGGCCACGCGCCTAGCACTCCACGTTCCCGGAGGATATGGAATCGTGACAAAGGTCCCTGAGTCCGACGGAGAAATCACGTTCCAGTCCCCGCGCATCATGGAAGATTGGAGTCCCAAGGCGGCACTGGAGCATATCCAAAACGCCTTGCGGAAGGCCGGAGAGCAAGCCTAGCACTCAACCCCGCACGGAAGCCTAGCGACCGCCCACGGATGGGCCGAGGTAAGAGCATGAAACCCTACCGTGTGACGCTCGTCACGAGCGAAGCGAAAGACCTGTCGGAACTGGGACCGGTCTTGAATCCCGAGCAAGCGGCGGAAGCGATGCGCCCACACTTCGGCGATCCGTCCCGCGAGCACCTTGTTGTTCTCTACTTGGACCACGGCGCCAAGCCTTTGGCGTGCGAGACCGTGGCCGTAGGAAGCCTCGCGGCATGTGCCCATTCTCCAAGGGCGATCCTCCGTGCCGCCATTGCATTGCAGGCGGATGGAATCATCGTCGGACACAATCACCCATCGGGAAACGTGGCACCTTCACCGGAAGACGAGCAGGCAACGGCAAGGCTCGCCGAGGCGTGCAAGCTAGTCGAAGTATACCTAGTGGACTCAATCATCATGGGACATGAAGGCAAGTACACGAGCCTACGTCAGATGGCAGAGATCCAAGCCATCAGAGCGAAGGTCTAGGTGACAGACCGGGCAGGGAACGCCCTCAACCGAGGGAAGGGCATACGCCAATGAGTACCATCACCGTGCAATCAGTGATTGAGGATATGGAAGCCTCGCTCGCAACGACACTTCGGAGAGGCGCCCACCATTTCCCGCCGAATCAGAGAAAGACAAGGCTGGACTGGGTTGCAATGCGCTGCGAGGTAGAGGCATGGGTAGCCAAGCTGCGCGAGGTAGAGAACGGAAAGTGCAGGCTCCCATGAAGACCGCGGCGATTGCGGCAATGGCGGTGCTGATGCTGTGCGGTTGCTCGAAGAAGCTCTTGGACTGCGACACCGTGCAAGGCTACTGGGCGGCGTGGAACTACCGGGCTGAGATGGGCTATCTCGATTCCGCCTACGTCGCCCAACGTGACTCGATTCTCACGGCACAATACAGGAGGCAGGGACAATGAGACTGCTACGCGAGACGCTCGAGGGGGATCACATGCTAATCCAACGATGCGACGACGGTTGGATTGCCTCATACCGGTTCAGCCCCATGGCCGGCACGTCCGGGAAGATGGCGACGGTCCGCGATGCGATCGAATGGTTGACTCGGATCGGAGCCATCGACTGGGTGAGGCGCATCGACCGCGCCGAGAGGGTAAAGCCATGACAACGCACGATGAGCGGGACCGTTACCTTCGCAAGCCATTGACTCACCGGGAGATAGAGCTATACCGAGAGAGGGACGCGGAGGAAGCGGACCGCACTGAAAGGGAACAGGCGGACCGCATTGCGACAATCAACGCGATACCCTGCCAGGAGCAGAACCGAGAGGAGATCCAAACATGAAGCCAGGAACGCGATGCGAGTGTGTGGAACGGGAGTGCAAAGCGGTCCATTGGACCCTAAGGCACAATCAGGAGCATATCAAATCCGGCTCCTGGCAGTGCGAGGCTTTGGCCGTCCGCATGGTAACGGTGGGCCGCCATTATGTTGGCGGTCGGCCACCGATTGGCTATGTCAAGGATCAGGTCCCCATGTGCGCCGCGTGCGCCGAGCACGCCGAGGCGGGTGCGCAGTGAATCCCCAAGACGTGAAGCCCGGAACGCGGTGCGAGTGTCGGAACCCTGATTGCCCCGGAAGTCTCAGGGAGCGCACCGATGGACCGCGTGAGGCTTGTCGAGATGAAGCCGTCCGCATGGTGACGGTGCCCTTCGACAAAGGGACGCACGGCTACCAACTCGGAGAGATGCGCGAAGTCCCCATGTGCGCCGCGTGCGCCGAGCATCACGAAAAAAGTGCAGAGAAAAAGGTTGACAGAGGCACGCCCCAGGCGTAAGCTCGAAGGCGTGAGAGAACCTATGACAGCGAAACCGACTCCTGAATTGAGCGAGCATCACCACCTTGCGCTCGGCTGGATGCAACGCGAGCAGGCACGGCGCGTGCGTATCCTTTGCATGGGATGTGGCGAGCCGATGGTGGCGTGGAACCAGGGCCAGATCGAGCAGGGCAAGGTGTGCGAGATGTGTCTTGAGCTATCGAAGCTCAAGCTCAGGATTTCCGCCTTGCTCTGATCCCCAAAGGAAAGGGACAACGTGCCAAAGGTTACGAGCAGGAAGCAACGGGCCAAGGCCGCGCTCATGTGGGTGTATGTCAAGCCCGAGCATCGGGCGAAGCTCAAGGCGTACACGGCGAAGCTCGAAGATGGCCCGACCGAGTTTCCATACAAGCTGACCGTCAACCGGGTGGCGTCGAACGTGCTGGCCGAGGCGGTCGAGAGGCTATGAAGGGCAGGAAGGCAGGATAGGATGAGCGTTGATTTGTTTTCGCTCGCGATCGGGGCAGGCCTGACCGCGGCGTCCTACCTCGCAGGATACTTCCTCGGACGGATGTCGAAGCGAGGGCAACGATGAACAAGGGCCGACGCAATACGTCCGGGACGGTACCATCGCGAAGCAAGGACGTGCCTAGCGGCGTCGCAATCCCCCCAGTCGGCCCATCTGCTGGAGGACTCTATGCATTCGGCCACGGCAAGACACTTGACGCTGGTACGTCGGAACAAGAAGCGCATGAAGAACCGGGACGCCTGGGTCGGATGCAGGGTGCGGGCGCAGACGGCGTTGGAGCGGGCGGGGCACTGGGGAATCAGGGTAAGGATGAGCCGGGCAACAATCGGTCAGATCTACAACCACGCCAGGATGCGCGAAGCCCTGCTCACGTTCCGCTACCTGGACCCGATCATCGTTCCAGCGGACGAGCTGGAGAATCTAACCAAGGCCAGGGCATCGAAGATCACAAGCGAGATCCTCTACCAGGAATTGAAGACAATGGCCCGGAAGTACGCACGCAAGCGGGACCCGGTGCGCCACCCAGTGTGGAAGGAACCGAAGTAGCCATCATCGAACACCGGGCCCTTGAGGTCAGGTCTCTTTCCCCTCTCGACCTGCCGGTCGCCACGTTCCAGGCGGCGCTGGACCGGCGCCGGCAGAATCACAAGGCCTTGATTGCTTGGGTCCGCGAGGAGCTTGTGTCGGGGATCGACTTCGGCAGGATCCATGTAGTCAAGAAAGAGCGCTGCCCACTCGGAGCTAACTGCAAGAACGAATCCCACTTCTCTAAGCCTAGCCTATGGAAGCCCGGAGCCGAGAAGATTTGCGGGATGCTGGCAGTTACGGTTGACTTCCCGAATCTCAAGGACTACGAGCAAGCGGCGGTCTCTGGCGTGGCGATCGAGAACGTGATCCTTCGATGCCACCTATTGAACGGGCAAGGGGACATTCTATCCCAAGGCGTCGGGGCTCGGTCCGTGCTCCGAGAGGGGGGGGATCTCAACAAAGCCTTGAAGATGGCCGAGAAGAGCGCCCACATCGACGCGACGTTGCGCCTTGCGGGATTGTCTGAGGTCTTTACCCAAGATCTCGAGGACATGTTGCTCACGCTGGATGCCTCGGAGCGCGAGGTTGTGGAATCGGAATCAGGCGAGCCGCAACCGGGTGAGCAATGGGGAGACATTGGACCCCACAAGGTGGTGGCGGACCAGAGCTGCCCTTGCGGATCCATGGTCATCGAGCGGACGACCAAGAAGGGCATGAATCAAGTCACTTGTGAGCTGGGCTACCGCGTATTCCTCAATCAGCCAGGCGCCGTAGCAAAGGACAAGCAACTGCGGGCGGCGGACCCGAATCTCAGGCACTACCACAAGGTGGGACGATGAGACCGCTGGACTTGAGACGGAAGCCACGCTTGAAAGGAACCTCTCCTCAGGTCTATAAGGGGATCCGCTACCACAGCAGGAAGGAAGCGAACTACGCGATGGAGCTGGACCTACTGAGGCACAACGCCAAGCCAGCAGGCCGAGTGACCGAGGTCAAGCGTCAATACAAGGTCCCGCTCTACGTCAAAGGCAAGCTCATCTGCAACTGGTATTGCGATTTCCTCGTGTTCTTCGCTGACGGTAGAGAGGAGTACCACGAGGTCAAGGGCTTCGAGACCGAGGTATGGAAGCTCAAGCGTGCGCTGTTCGAGGCAATCCACCCGACCCTGATCCTCAAGGTGATCCGGTGAAGCGCGTGTTCTTGGCTGTGGCAATCAGCGTACTCGCATGGGGAGCCTTGGCGTACATTGCGATTCACTTCGTGGTGAAATGGTGGTAAGAAAACCGGGCCCTGGGACCCGTGGCAAGCGGGGTCGCCCCGGGAGCAAGCCTCATACGGCCAGGGCGGATGAGGCGCAAAAGCGGAGGCTAGGATGAAGGTTGCGTTCGTTGTTGTGCTGCTTCTGGCGGGGTTCTCGTTGCTCGGCTGCGACACCAAGCCCGCGCAGAGCGTGACCCCGAGCTACACCCCGGCCAATGGAGCGACCTGGGAGAGCAACGTGACATGGAAGTGGATCGACGGGACGCACATCGAAAAGACCTACACCCTGAGCCGGATGATCCACGGCCAGAAGGTGGACATCGGACCGATCAAATTCATTTACGTCTGCGACTATCCGATGAACGCCGCGGGACCACCTGCTCCAGGGCATTGCTACACCAACGGAACAGGATGCGTGGACTGAACTAAGGTAAGGAAAAGAGATAGGGGCCTGGGTGTGAATCCCCAGGCCCTTCTCTTTGACGGGCCGAACGTGGTCTAGGAACCCCGACGGGGGGCAATTGGCTTCAAGGTCCGGATCCCCCGCTGTCTGGTCCGGCCCTATTTCGTCGGGATCGGCTTCCTCCAGCCGGCAGCGTCGAGCGCCCCGCGTAGCATGTGCTCGTTCACCCACTTGGCGACAATGGAATCCACCGTCGCCCTGACCACGGGAAGGAAGATCCCGCCGAAGGTGCCGGCCACGCCAGAGAGGATCCCAGCATGAGCTTCGGCTGGCCCGAGCGCGTGCACGAGGAAGGCGGTCGCCGCGGTGAGCAATGGGATCATCTGGTTTGAGAGATTGCGAAGTGCCGGAACGAACTTGTAGATCACTCCCACGACGAGGCCCGCAACGACGGCGAATGACTCGTTCGTGAAGAATGCGAGAATGCTGTCCATCATTTCCTCCTAGATTTCGGCTTGAAGGTGGACGTGAGGCCCTTGCCCCACATCGTGATACATCGCCGTCCGCTTCCCGTCCCGCCTGGGCCAGTAGGCGTTCACTCTGTCGGCGAGAAGAATTGCCTCGGAGCGGAGCAGCCGTTCCTCCTCCATGAACCCTGAGTGACGGACCCCGAGATCCACTGCTCGGCACTTGAGCTTCCTGACTGGATCAGAGAGGTGGGGCATCGGACCGGCATAGTGGCGTATGCCTCCCCCATCGGTCCAATAGTTGCCGCGCAGCACAGCCTCGGCGTAGATCGCATCATACTCCGCCTGGCTCCTCGAGACATCGGTCACAATGAGCTGGTGGCCGAACTCAATCATCGACCACCAATCGGCGTAGAGGGCAATTGCGACAACCTTAGGCTCCGCCTCCGACAGCTCGACCCGCACGGCGTCGCTCTTGAACTTCACTTGTTCCTCCAGAACTTGATGGCCTTCCAGATCAAGAGCAGCAATCCGCCCAAAGTCCCTAGGATCGGGGCGATCCAGTGCTCATATTCCCAGTGCAATCAGCGCCTCGGGCCGTTCCTGAGACGGTTCAGGTCAAGCTTTAGCTCCTGGATGTCGGCCCTCATGGACTCGTGCTCCGATTGCGCCCTATACTCCTTCTCGGCCACGACATCCTTCGTGATGAAGGCGTCGAGCTTATCGACAATGGCCTTGACCTGCTCCTTCAGGACCCTGAAGTCGCCCCCTGTCTTCACGGCCCAGACAACGAACGCCAGGAGCATCGTCATGAGGGTCAGTACGTTGCCGGCCGTGATTGTCCAGTCGAACTGAACCGGGACGCTCATCGCTCTCCTCGCTTGATCTGCTGGATCAATCGAGTGCCAGCCCTGCGATGGCGCTTCTCCTCGCGCCGCTCGATCTTCTGCTTGACCTGCTCGATCTTCCTGCCCGTCACGGGGCTCAAGCCAGTCTTGACGTTCACTCCGGTGAACCACCTCACGACACGAAGCCTGGCCTTGGGGTCATCGCTCCAGAGATCGAAGACAGTGGTGCCCAATGGGCCTCCTGCACGCAGAACAGTGTTCATCCATTGCGGGCCGATTGCTCGGCCATTGGCAATGCGGATCTTGAGCTTCTCGGCCGCCTTGGGGTTCGCTTGCGCGAAGGCCGCGGCCATCGGCGGCAGCTCCACGATGTCGTTTGATTGCTTGCCCGTGAAGGCGTTCTTGATGATGCCACCCACCTCGAGCGGGACGGAGATTGCCGGGCTCAACTGCGACATGGCCCAGCGCTTGGGATCCGTGACCATTCGGCTCACGTCGAAGAACCCAACCTGAGTCAATGGAACTGACCTGAAGGTGCCGGGCCGATCCTCCTTGCCTGGCTTCATTGTCACGCCCACCGTCTCCTTGAACTCGGGGCCAAGGAACTTACGCTCCTCTGCCTTCAAGCCAGCCGCCCTTGCGCTCTCCCGACCCACGGCGCCGATGCCGGCGAAGCCCGAAGGCTTCTCGATCAGCGTGCGGAACGTCAAAGGCATGATGTTCCTGGCCCATACGACGAATGGAATCGTTGTGTCCCTGAGCTTGTTGAGGAAGGGGCTCGTGGCGTCCCGGCTGTAGTCGAAGTAGGTCAAGGCCACCTCCTTCGCTGCTTCCTTCCTGGACAATCCAGCCCTGCGCTTGGCGATGTAGAAGGAAGCCCTGGCCAGATCCTCCGACGCCTGGTTAGCCCTGGTCCCGAGCCTACCCACTCTGGATGGCGAGAGCTTCTCGGCGCCCTTCAAGATCCTCCGGCCAGAGAAGCCGAACTCGGCCATTGTCCCCTGGCCCACAATGCCGTCGAGCAGCATCTCGTCTCGGAGCTGCTCCTTTGCAAGGCTGAAGCCGCGGATCTTCCCGAAGGGATCCGACCTTCCTAGGATACTGGCCGCATCCGACCAGTTTCTCGGGTCCCGATTCCCTCTGATCCAACCGATGATCGCGTTCCATTGCGAGTTTCGGCTGATGAACTGGGGATTTACTGTCGTGACCAGAGGCTTCCATGCCTTGAGGAACCCGCTCAGGATCGGTACCTGGGATGGAGTCGTATTGATCGTGAAGTCGTCAATGTATCGGAAGACCTCGGGATCGACGTGGAGATCACCCAGAGCCTTCTGGGTCTGCTTCTCGAACCCCTTTAGGACATTGAGCTGGGACAGCCTGCGGAAGCCTGGCCCTGCGTCCGCGGCGGCTACTCCGAAGCGCCCGGCGATCTCGCTCAGGGCTCGGGCATTGGCTACGGACCTTGCGGTTTGCCTGCCTCGAGCCTCGAACGCACGTAGCAATGGCTGGAAGGCGTCTTTGACCGGGCCCCTTTGTCCTACTCCTCGGCCAAGCCGCTCTTCGATCTGGGTCGTTGTCAGTCCACGGTGGGCCTGGCGGATCCCTGGAACAACGGTGCCCAGCTCACGGTACTCGGCGGGGCGCCGGCCGAGACCGGGAGGGCGAGCGTGACGGCCAGGAGGGCCGCGGTGATGTGCGAGGGGCGCATGATCGAAATTCCTGACGCATGACGTCGCCACCCCGGAGGGGGGCGCAACAAGCTTTGCAGGAAAATGCGCCCAGGCGCTGTTTGCCTCATTTGTGTTTGGGTTTAACCTAGACATTATAAAATATTGGCTATCACTCACAACTTGGCATGTGCCGTGCCTACCCTCGAAAACCCCAGGAACCCCTATATAATTAGCGTCGGGCATTGGCGT
>ERZ1292642.1059-Hain-H14-01um-R1-1059-length-13624-cov-5_pt1 | contig 13624 bp, 20 predicted proteins | sample MGYA00564403_ERZ1292642 | MGnify/ENA primary metagenome ERZ1292642 (study PRJEB36523, sample SAMEA6512643) | groundwater metagenome | collected 2019-01-09 | study: AquaDiva: Metagenomics assemblies of 32 groundwater samples | reverse complement strand
GGTTGAGACTGTGCGGGAATGATTATCTTGGGCTTCTTAATAATGGAACACATTGCATATCTGCCAGCATCCATAGAGTGTGAATAAGTGTGTTCAGGTATGTTTAGTATCTTACCATCTCTATCGGTCTCCCAGAGATAATTACGGTACTCCTTTATCACATTCACTGAACGCTTTGTTACTGAAATCCTCTGGTCTTGGACAACTTGAATACCATTTCTAACCGAATCAGGCCCCTTCTCTGCGGGAATAACGGTAAGACCGTAGGCTTTGAGTTCATCATTTGATTTAGGTTCTGCGGAGTCAGGGACAATAGGGGCTGTTGGCAAGTTGAGGAATATGTCTGCTATTTGTTTGTTACTGAGTCCTTTCTGGTAACATATTTCATCCCATATATATCCTCCGTCATAGTAGTAAATAGCGACTATTGTTGTTGGGTCATTACTATATCCATAGTCCAGTCCGTATTTCTCTAACCGTGCGTGGTGAGGGACTTCATCTATAATCTTCCAGTCTTTGTATATCTTTCCCTCCACTTCTCCTAACTGCCCTAGTCCATAAACTTTCCACCATTCAGTCCTAGTCTTTCTCTGTTCAAGTGAATCAACAATCGCCTGCTCCAATGCTTCATTGTCTTTATAAGTAAGAACAATAAAATCTACATCTTGTCGTTTTCCAATCACTTCACTTTGAACCCAAAATTCACTTGTCGGGTTGTAGTCCACAATTACAAACTCTTTAGTACGAATCTCTAATTGTTCAAATGATTCAAACGGTGTGTTGTTAGCCTCATTTATAAACAATCTGTCTCTTCGTGGCCCTCTCACCTTCCTTGGTTGGTCTATTGAAAAGAACTCTATCTTGCTTCCTGTTTCAAATGTATATGTAATAGGATCAGACTTATACCATCGGATATCTACAAACCTATTAAGCTGTTGCATTATGTTTAAGAAATCCACAATAGCTCCTCTCTTTAAGTGAGGCAGTGATTCAGATACAACACTTGTCAACGTAGGTTTTGTATCTCTTTGAGCAAGATCAATCAGATAAAGTAAAATTGAAAAGGTCTTTGACGCAGAACTTCCGCCTTGCACAATCCGTATTCTCTTATTTAGCTTCTGTATTTTCTGGGTTGCTGTTGTTATCCCTATTCGTGACATAATTAAATATTGGTGTAGGTAAATCCTTATCGTTTGTTGTCCCGTCTATACCTTCACGATACCCATGTTTTGTTAATAGCACCTTTGCAATAGTGGAATTATATGTTCCTGCTAATCCGTTATTTATCAATCTACTTTCTTGTTCTGAGCCTAGTCTCTCCATAATGTAGGAAAATTCTTTGTATTTCTTTGCCCAGTCGTACAATGTATCTCTCGATACGTCAAGGTATACTGCCAAGCCACCCTTAGTAGGTACGTTTACTTTAGTTTTTATGAAGGGTTTTTCCGGTGTTCCGTTATTGACATCTTCATCTATACATGACTTTATATACTCCTCTGCTTTGGCGAGTACCTGCTCATTATATTCTATTGGCCTTCCTGCTGGCATTATATTGATTTTATATGGTCTTTGAGCATCTCGATCAATTCCCTGTAGCTTTCTATGTCTTGCGTAATCCCTCGTATACCATCAGGGTTTTCGTTGCTTTTCTTTGCTCCGTACACTTCGTTGTCTAAAGCCTCCATTTGGGCCTTAAATCGTGTTAAATCTCTTTCGATGAGGACAAGCTGATCTTCTAAACGTTTTCTCTCACCTTCTTCTTGTTTTTTAGGCCAGTTTTTTAGTTGATTTTCCACTGTGGCCTTGCGGGCGTTCATGGAATCATACTCCTCTCTAATATCTTCACGGATCATTTTAGTCTTAGAGATTTTGAACTCCAAGTCCCATATCATCTTGTTAGTGCTTGCTAGTCTTTGCTTATAGTGGGCCTTTTTGCTTTGAGGTTTATGAGATAGGACAAGTCTAGTAATCTCTGCTAACGCTATGATGACGAGTAAAATGATCTCCATGATTTCTATTTAATAATAATTCCTTTTAGGAACAGTTGCCTTGATAATATATGCAAAGGTTTTTTGCGGGTTACCTCCTGGCCAATCCTTTTCAGTTAATTTTAACATCTGTATATCATAAAATCCATATTTCTCTAGGAGTTTCTTGTAGTTATAGGAATTATAACCACTGGATATTCTTAATTTCATTCTATCATACCATGATTCACTGTGAAATTCACAGAATACTATGTTATTCCTGGCCACCCGCCTGATTTCCTTGATGACTTTACCAATCTTAAAAGGATCAACGTAAATGAGGCACATATCTGAAAGTATCACATCTGTTGCTTTGTCTGACATTGGCAAATCTTCTACAGAACCCACCCTTAGAAATGCACCAGTTAATACCTTGGAGGCTTCTTTGATGGCATCTTGGTTGATGTCTACACCCCCTAATTGCCTATTTTGAATCTTTCTGACTATGTTAGCCAAGTTAGCCCCTGCACCACAGCCTAATTCCATAAGAGATAACCATCCAAACTGACATAAGATTTTAGTTATTAGGAATCTATGAGGATGGTCCCAATTCCCGTAATGTGTTGCCCAGTTAATTTTTCTGGTTCTCCAAAACTCCCGATGTTCCTTTGTGAATTTTAGTCTCATCCTCGTAATATATTATATATCATAGCAAAAAATGGCCTGAAAATCCATCTCTTTTCCCCAGCCCAGAACCTTAACTTTCTCTTTACGCCATAGGGTAACTTCTTGAATATCTTGGCTCTAACACTGAACGGAAATACTATCTTTTTGAAATCCGATAGCCCAAAGTCTGACAGTATATTTACTTTATTTTCCCAACAATCATTAGCGTATGGATGGTCAAAAACCGTGCTGATATTCAAGCCATGGCAACCTACAATGAACCCACGCTTCATTACATAATCAGCCTTCATAAAATCCTTGACGTACTCATGACTTTTGTAAGGCCCTGTATATTCTATATGCTTGAATGGGTCGGTGAATATCGCTCTAGGGAATCGTATCGTGTAAAACGGAGGTGTTGTTTTCGGGTTCCATTCTTTCAATTCACCCGTGGTGTAATCCATCACATAGCCATGTCTGTAGCCATATACTTGTAAATCAGGTTTTTCTCGGAATACACGCTTAGTCTCTTTCACCATATCCCTAAAATAGCAGTCATCGGAAGGTTGAATAGTCATAAGAATATCATCGGCTTCTCCCATGACATTATGAAGTTCGCCCAATGCGCCGTGTACGGCATGAACTAACCTCTCTCTGGCGACGTCATCGGGGTATTTATCATCCCAAAAACATACACCCGTATGTGTAAACACTACATTTAATGGCGAGTTTTCAAGAAAGTGCTGAAATTCCCTGATTAGGGGGTCACTCCTGTCTTCATGCCTTACACTAACCCAAAGAATGAAATCTTGGTCTGTTTGGGTCAATAGGGACTTGTATACTGTTTCTTTGAAGATTTTAATTCGATCCTTTAACCATTTGCTCCCCCTGTGGCCGGAATATAATCCGAGGCCGAGCAAGGGCATGTACATGAAATGTGTTACTTTTTTCATTTCTTTTTTATTTTATTACCATATTTATCAATATTCCTCTCCCCACGAACACCTTTGAATATCAGGTCTTCGGCCCTTTCTCTCCCCAGAATCGAGACCAACAAAAACCAGTAGGCATGTATCTTTCCTTTACAAAACATAACCTCGGTATAATAATCAGAAAGAGCCTCCTTCTGCTTGACAGTGAAGATACTGGGTCTTTTTGACTCTATCTTCCCAATAATCTCTTTGAAATTCTCATGCTGTACACTAAGTCTCTGTTCATTAAGAGAAAGCCTTACCACGGCCTTTACGGTATCCTTAATAAATCTGGTTATATTTATTTTTTTATTTTTCATATTTTTTTACCCATGGAAATTTATTTAACTTTCTCATAAAATACTGCCGACCTTGAAAATTCGGTTTGAATCTTTCCGTTAAATTCTTCAAGCACGCAATCAATTCTTTATCGTTGCTGTAAGAATCAATGTGTGGATAAGGAATCCTTGCAATGGCATAATGACCCATTAAAACTGCCTTCATAAGAATCTCCGATGCTCCGTCAAATTCTACAGGACGAAACCCACAGTGCATTTTTCTAATTTGCCTGTTCATCTCCTTCTTCAAAACACGGCCTACAATATGGACATTCTGGTGTTTTGTCGGCCACGGTACGGTATTCCCGTAGAGATAGAAGTCCACTTCAGGAACCTTCCCAGCAATGCGTTCAATAACATCCCATCCGTAAAGTTTGAAATTATTGCCACTGACGCTTGCGTATACTTTGGGTTTTTCCCCACCCTCTCGATTATATGAAATAGGAAGGTTTATATCTCCTAAGAACGATGGACAAATCCTAGAATGTATACCAAGCTTCTTTAGAGCTTCGTGCTCCACAACATTTTCTACCCAACTTTCACAATGTTTATCTATCCACTCCGCTAGAGGTTTTGGATTGAGTCTTATCTTTCCGTCATCTTCTAACCAATATCCATTCTTGAAATGGGTAATGTCTGACCCACACCAGAATATCGCCCTCCGACCTTTATGCTTCCACAGACTGTAAAAATCTGGCAAACCGTAAAGGCCACAGAACACAGTGGGTTCACTCACAGGCTTTTCAGGGTCATACGGTAACGTCCCCCAGATATTCTCTGGTGTGTCTTCTAAACTTCCCAATGAACTGGCCCATTTATGATACCATTGCATGTTTTTTACAGTTATTGATAAATTTGACTAGCAAAGGATGGGGATTGTCTATGGACGATCTATATTCGGGATGAAAGGGGACACTTAAGAAGTGATCGGGTATCTCCCAGTCAATAACCACTTCGTAATTGCTCCACCATGTCTCACCATCATGGAGACCAACTTTCATTTGGGGACGTTTCTTTACCACGAATGTACCAACTCCATATTCCTCACTGGTCGCATCCGGTATACCATTATCTCTTGCCCATTGAATCGCTCCCATCTGGTGACCCGAACAAATCAAAAGTGTGGGAGTTTTGTTTTCTCTAGTCTTTCTAATCTCTTCGACAACCTCGTCAACATTAACCTGCGAATGTGTGCCACACACTACCAATCCAGGGTATGATTTCCATTGAGGATCAATCTCATCAAATGCTTTTTTTACTGACGTAGTGAAGTCATTAATCAGTTTCATCTTAGTGCTTTTACTATCTTGCCAATGAAATTAAACAGTTTTTCATCAGTCTTAAATTCATTATGATGTCTTTTTTTGTACTCCATAACCCTTGTTTCTAGCCCTATTCTGGGATATACAGGGTTTCTTCCGAGTTCATCTAACGCCTCCTGCCGTGTCATCTGCCCTGAAACTATCAGGGACGATAAATGAGCTTTTCTTTTGTCGATTCCAAACTTAGTGAACAAATAATAATTTTGAAACCACCACGTAAAATAATTCTCACAGTGTTTTTCTCCGTAGTTCTTATATCCAAACTTCTCCTCAAGAATATTAATAGCTTCCGCACGGTTGTAATCTAAGTAGTCCAGTATATAGAAAATCTTTATACCTTTTACCCATTTGTAGTAATTAAATTTCAACAACGAACAGAGAGGAAGCCCTTTCAACCTTTTGCCAGTCATTTTTTTATACACATCTTTTATGTGAACTAAGTCCCGTGCATTATATCCCCAACTTTGTGGCATGATTGACTCGGTAGCCACATTGCCACCGCTTAGTACAGTCTTGATCCCGTACTCGGAAGCCATTTCATAAGTTGTCGCCACCAACATATGGTCAGTTGGTATTTCCAAGTTTATGAGTCCCGCTTTTATAAAAGCCGATTGTAAGTCTCTAAACTTCGGTATATCCAGCACATATCGGTAAAAAGGTACACCCATGCCTTCGACGAGTCGCATGATATTTTCATCTGCCCGTGGATCATTCCACCCATTATCGACCGAGAAAGCCAGAACTTTTAACCCTAGTTTTACTGCGTTATACAATGCAAAGGAAGAATCTACTCCGCCACTCATCCCAATCAATACGTCATACTTACCACCGTTGCGTTTTATCTCCTCAATCAATTCAGGCAATTCAGGCAATTTATACTTGTCAGCCTCAATTTCCCTCAAGGACTTTCTGGCATTTGCACAGAAGTTACATCCATCTCTATTGAAGACGATCTCTTCTGCGGATTTATCCATCACACACACATGGCATTGGGTTCTTTCAGACATACATAAAATTAAGCAGATCAATCAAACCTAGAACACGACCACACTCCTTTATTTTGGTCCCCTTATCGTCCAGTATTGCTTTGTATGCTTGGGTATGTAGCCCCTCAAAAGCAAGGTTATCTTTACAAGAAAATTGAAACTTCTTACCATCCACAACTATTTCCCTTGTTTGGGACAAATTGTCCGGCATTATCTGTATTGTTATTGCCACCTCATTTGTGCCTATTGCAAGTCGTATCTGTGCAAAAGTGTCAGTTACGTTGGCATACAGGATTTTATACTCACCCTTAAAACAATGAAGCAGAGCATCCATGTAGTGAATCCCTATATTCAGCAATATACCTCCTGATCTGCTTCTGTCGCCTTTCCAATCCTCCCAATACGCCTTATCTCTCTTGACTCGAACATCCATTTGCACCTTGTGGCCTCCACCTTTGGCCTTTTCTTTTAATTCTTTCATTTCAGGGTGATGACGCAGTTGCAAAATTACATTCACATCTTCGTCTTGCAGGTCGTAGAAATCACTCATTACAGTAACCGGAGGCTTTTCTACGATGACTTTGATACCCTTAGCGAGAAAATGTTTAATCATAGGAGCGTGGAGGTCGTTTGGTGTACATATAGCCACATAATCCACATCTCGTATTCTCCGATAATCTTTCGTAAATTTAATGGACTTATCGAATCTTATTTTGTGCCTAGCGTCTATATCGCAGACCCAGACCAATTTACCATTATTGCGCTTAATGGCCTCGATGTGGCGATGCGAGATAAAACCTAAACCGATTATTGCGTATTTCTTTTTTCGTTTCATAAAAAAGCCGAGTTAAGCACTCGGCAAAGGCTTTGCGGGAACTCCCACAACTGTCGTATTTGCAGATACATCTTTCGTGACAACCGACCCTGCGCCTATAACAGCATTTTCTCCAATAGTAACTCCCGCCAAGATGGTGACTGAAGCACCTATCTTTGCACCCTTTTTGACAAGAGTCTTGCTCCAAAACTTCTTACCCTTACACTCTAAAGAACGATCATTTGTGAAAGTAGTGCGGGGTCCAATAAACACTTGATCCTCTATGGTTACTCCTTCAGGGATAAAGCAGAACGCTTGGATTCTTACCTGATTCCCAATCTGCACATTATCAGCAATCCACACATGACTATGAACCCTGCATTCATCACCGATAATGCAATGCCCGATGTTACTTAGTTCGGGCTTCCAAATTATTGTGTTTTTTCCTGTTGTCATGTTTTACTCCTTTGTAAACCTCGTTTCTACTTTTGATGAACTCCGATAGTTCATCTTTTACAAACTCAAGATTCGGAATTACACAATGTCCGCCCGTTGGCCCTTTCATTGGCACAAGGTTAGGACGATGAAACCGAACCTCTCCGACCTTTGTGTACCCTTCGTTGTACATCATATTCCATTGGCTATATACCTCGTGGAAAGGCACGTCAAACTTCTGGCACAAGGTCGCCGTCTCTTTCATTTCGATTATAGATACCCCATATCTGCGGGTGCAGAGTATCTTTGCCAATTCAGCCGCTTCAGGAGAAGAAAATACGACCGTATCCAGCATTGCACCTTTGAGAAACTTTATGGCTTCAAAGACTTGATAGGGGTTCACTCCGCCAACAATCTTCTTAAAAGACTTGATGTGGGGGACAAGATCAGGATGTCTGCCGTTTACGGGCGAGTACACCGCAATATCGCCGAGCTTCCGAGTCGTCCCCACGGGGATACTAGAGTGGACAATTACTAACTTGGGATTATATTGTCTAATGTATGCCTTTGTATTCTTTACGAACTTAGATGAATATGGATAAGCAATATGCAGAACTTCTATATCTTTGTACGGTACGGTTTCTTCTATGTCCCGAATGTATGTCTCGTGATAGTGTCTGAACACCTCGTATAGAGACTTCCCGATTTCGCCTTTTCCACAAATTAAATTACACATGGTTAAAAAATTGCTTGATCACAGTAATGACACGCTTGACCTCTCTATCCTTGAGGTTCTCATTGCACGGCAGTCTTAGGGTCTCATCCTCATACGCTTGTGCTAGTGGAAGTTTTGGAACAGGGAAGGGATAGTTGTTTTTCAAGGTTTCCACTCCGTTTTCTTTTAGAAAAATGAACAAGTCATCTCTTTGTTTCGTTCTCACTATATAATCTTGAAAAACACGACCCTCTATATGAGGAGGCAATTGAAGTGCAAAAATATCACATAAACCTTGTGCGTACATTTCAGCAATTTCTTTTCGTCGAGTTAACATTTCATCAATATATTTCACACGAACATTGAGAAGTGCGGCCTGCAAATTGTCCATTCGTGAATTGACCCCCCAATCTCTTGCGTCATCTTTGAAATGATTCCGTGCGTCTTTCACATACCGATACATATTCTCATCATTCGTAACTAAAGCCCCAGCGTCTCCGAAGGCTCCCAGAATCTTTGCAGGGTAGAACGAAAAACACCCTGCAATTCCAAAACTGCCTGCCATTTTCCCGCTATAATTGACAGCTCCTAGACCCTGTGCCGCATCTTCTATGACGGGTATGCCTTTTTCCTCGGAGATTGCCAGAATTTTATCGAAATGTTCATCGAGATGACCTTCAATGTGAACAGGGATTATAGCCTTTGTTTTAGAAGTTATGTCGAGATTACCATCAAGGTCATAATAAATAGGGGTAGCTCCCACTTGGACGATCACCTGTGCCGAGGCCACAAAGGTTCGAGAAGGTACTAGGACTTCATCCCCATGTCCTATTTTTAACGCCCTCAAAGCTAAATATAGGGCATCCGTACAAGAATTTGTTGCTACGGCAAACTTGGTTCCCACATAACGAGCCAACCACTTCTCAAACTCTTCAACATCACTTCTCAATATCAACTGCCCTTCAGACATCACCCTCTTGAAAGCCTGGTCAAATTCAGTCTTGTGGGCTTTGTACGTCAGTCCTGGTGAAAAAAACCTTACTTTTTTCATTTTATTATGTAGTATCTATCACTTTTAATAGCACGTTTCTGTTCCTCTGAAGTCATCAACTGCTCCTCAAGGGTTTCTCCTTTACGCATCCCGATAATCTTCATCGGGTAATCTTGATAAAGTTCTTGCTTCAGATCGGTTATCTTCTTCAACTCTCCCATATCCAAAATCACAAGACCTTCATCTTCTTGAATCGCCTTTATAACAAGTTCACAAGCCTGTGGAATCGTCATAAAGTACCTCTTCATTTCTGGGTCAGTTATGGTAAGGGGTATTTTTTCATTAAATTGTTTCTCCCAAATCTCTAAAAGACTTCCTTGACTTCCCATGACGTTTCCAAATCTAACTGCTACGAATTTTTTACCCTGAAGTTTTACATAGGATTCGGCACATTTCTTTGTAATACCCATAATGCAATTAGCATTTACAACCTTATCAGTAGATATAAAAATAAACTTTTCTAAACACTCCCAGTTCTTAGCTTCCCTAACTACATTCACAGTTCCATCTATGTTTGTGGAAAATGCCTCTTCAGGATATTCGTCATTGGGGGTAACATGTTTTAGAGCGGCTGCATGAATAATAATTTGAGGCTTAAAGTCCGACATAACATCATGTAGAGTCTCTCGGTTTCTAATATCACCTGTCCTTGAATAGACCCAATAACCTTTCTGTCTTAATTCCTCTCGTAAAGTAAAGAGGCGATTTTCGTTATTATCCAAGCCAAACAATTTATTCTGTGGGGCAAGTTGTTGAGCAAGTTCACTTCCTATGCTCCCAGCCATCCCAGTTATCAAAATTCTTTTATCTTTAATCATCAGATTGAAAAATACGCAGGGCCACTACGTTCGTACTCTAATAACATTTTCCCTGTAACCTCTTCCTCTTTTTGAGGAAAATATGTATTGATATTCGGCCAGTGTTTCAGGGCATCTCTTTCTTCATCTCCGTATAGGTTATGACTCATACCTAAAAATCTGTAAGCTTCTGAACCTTTCACACCGAAGAGTTTTACGTTTGAGTTGCCATAGCAAATATCATTTCTCACTTGTTCTGCGGGTCTAAGGAGAATGAAGTTAGCCATTGTGTATACATATGGCTTATAGCCAGCATAGGCTAGTCCTACTGCCATACCCATCATATTTTGTTCTGCGATTCCAGCATTGAGAAATTGTTTAGGGAAACGTTTTATAATGGGTTCGCAGAACGAAAACCCAACATCCCCTATAATAAACAGGACACGATTATCCATCTCCATCAACTTTTCTAGCGTCTGAATAAACGGCTTTCTCACTGGAGTTCAGCTAGTGCCTTTGAGTAAGTTTCATCATCAACATGACGATAGTGAAAAGTCAAATGATTTTCCATGAAAGAGACCCCTTTTCCTTTGATCGTATGTGCAACAATAACACGAGGAATATCCTCTCTTTTTTGAGTTTGTATAGCCCACTCCAATGGTGTGTAATCATGGCCATCTACCCCTATTACATCCCATCCAAAACCTCCAAAAGCCTCAGCAATATTCAAACTAACCACATCCTCCGTCTTTCCCATTGCCTGCCAATTATTTTTATCAATTATGAAAACCAAGTTATCCAACTTGTGGTGTTTGGCAAGTTGCACGGATTCCCACACCGTGCCTTCGTTTAACTCCCCATCAGATAAAATACAATAAACAGTCCCACCTTCTCCCTTCATCTTCTTAGCCATTGCTAGACCTACACTAAAAGGAGTTCCGTGGCCTACTGCCCCCGTTGCGACTGGATGAACAGGAGGCTCCAACAAAGCAAGATATGGGGCGTTAGGAAAGATGCTAAATACTTCTTCTCTATTTAATTTACCCTTGCGGATATTGAGAATATAGTAAAGAGCGGAGGCCCACCCCTTAGAAAAAATTACCTCATCCTCTGGTTTTAGGTTTTCATACAAAACAATGGCAATGTCTGTAAGACTTAGGCAACTTGCAACATGGGAAGTGTGCCCTTTGTGAATCAGAGAGAGAACATCACGCCTCACCTCTTTAGCTAACTGTGAATAATTTGGGGTAGAATTCATTGTTTGAATAATCTACTAAGAGATTTTCTTAGATATATTATACAATAGATTCCTACAGGATATTAGTTTGAGTTGGGGATAACTGGTGGAGTCTTTCTTTATACCCTTTTATCTCTTTTACCATCTCCAATAAAGTATCGAGATACACCACAGCCTTAGTTTCCCCTAACGGTTCGCCATAAATCTTAAATACTAATACAGGTTCACGACTCAATGATTCCAATTTTTTAGTCTGTTTCCACCATTCAGGGATATGTAGTGTGGTGTGATTCTTACATTCAATCCCTGCATTTTGTCCTAGAATCATCATGGAAGTCCATATATCGCCTTTCTCTGTGGGACTATTACCTGAACCATGAGAGGGATAGGCTTTTTCATCTATACCTTTAAGCCGTATCTGGTCGGCAACATATTTCTCTAAGATTTTACCTTTGGCGACTTGAGATTTCATGCAAACATATTTCGTGTTATAGGTTTATCGTTCAACACCTTAGGGATGGGCTTACTTAATTTTACCACATCTGACTTGATACTACCCCATACTAATACCATCGGATCATCAGCTCTGTAATATGGACGTTTCTGTATCTCCCCTGTTCTCATCCATTCTTGAGGGTCAATGATGTGTTGTCCTGTCGGGAGATGAACCATTATCTTTGAGTGCTTCTTAATGGCAGACTTTAAGTGCTTATCCCAAATTGAGAATGAATTACCTATGGGTTTTTTGATTTTAATGTGAATCATTTTAGTAGTTCAGAATTTTCGTAAATATTTCCAATTACTCTCTCTATCCTAAAGATATTCTGATCAACAAGATTTCCGTCCTCATCGAAGACTGGTTGAATTAGAGGACTTTTTGTTTTCTCTTCATGGTTATTAAATCCCCAACACCCCACATCATCTAGCCACACGATTTCTCCTTTGTGTTCAACCAAACAACCAGAACATCGAAACGTAAAAATATCTCCCTCATACACTTCTCTGTTTTGTAAGTCTTTCAGTCCTGTGAATTGCATAAGTTCAGCTTCTCCTGTAGAAAATTCGTGATGTTTTACTTCACCAATAATTTTTATCCTAGGCGGGGTATATCCTTCTTTTGGTATAAGCTCGTACGTCTCCACCTCAATACCTTGTTTAGCAGATGGGTAAGCCATAAGATACATTCTCTTATTCTTTTTATCCCAAGCCCTGAATTTGATTTCTCTCATTGTAGTCCATACTCATGATCTTTTAATCTAGCCCGTATCTTAGAAATGCGGATCATTTCTTCGATACGTTCAATCTTTGCCCTTTGCTTTTGCATTTCCTTGTAAATATCCTCGGCCTCGATTTTTACTTTGGCTTTGGCTACGGTATCACCTGATTCTATGTATCCAACTTTCCTTTTTGCTACTTCCTGTTGAAGATTGAATAACTTATCGTGTTCATCTCCCAGTAAGACACAGAGTTTCTGACAGGTGTCTACGTAGAAGTTCGGTTCGAGCTGGACTTTGTTTTCCACCTGTTGCTGGAGATAGGTAAGAATCGTATCTGCGGTTACAAGTTCCATTAGAAAGGTATTTCGTCTGCCTCAGGATATTTCACATCCTCTGCCTTAAACTCTCTCAATTCCTTGAGTCTTTTTAACTCTTCAGGGGTTAAGGGTGTACTCCCTTTCATTGCTCGATATTCCTCTGACGTAACAATCTTGTCCTTTATAAAACTTGGTAACGTCTCAAAGAAAGCTTCATCAAAGTTAGAATAAGAAAGTATTTTACTTGGGTTTATCTGTTCAGGTGCCTTTTGATTCTTCATAAGCGGAGACGCACTGGCAATTTCTGCCCTCTTGTTACCTGCCTTTGATACCTTATGAATCACTGTAATCAAACACGCCTTACCGACAAGGCTCTCGACATCGAAAGCGTAGGCCTCATCGTTCTGTAGGCCACTTCCTATCATTCCCTCTACAAACTTCCTTAAATTGGCCTTTTCACCCATTGAGAGGGTATATTCCTGCGATATACTCATAGGCTTTGCTTCGTCTCCATCCTTAAACACTCTCATCTCATCGGGAAGCTCAAAAGATAGGCGTACTTTGTTAAAAAGCTTCTTTTCTCCCTTAAAACTGTCCTCATTTGTACCGATATGGATAAACTGGTAACAACGTGCTAGGTGAGTACCTGCATTGGGAAGTTCTCTTGTGTATGTAGGCTTCTGGGCGTTAGTAGGCATAATTTTATTAATTATTCTTGGTAATATTTCTGGCAATCACATGAATGTTCAGGGGATAGCTTACAGTCATGTGAAGCTAACATATCCTGTAAT